>Ga0114129_10014881_pt1 | contig 11082 bp, 9 predicted proteins | sample RhiMetdeltSRZDD1_FD_80071 | JGI IMG/M metagenome (GOLD analysis project Ga0114129, IMG submission 80071) | Populus rhizosphere microbial communities from Tennessee, USA - Rhizosphere MetaG P. deltoides SRZDD1 (version 2) (version 2) | ecosystem: Host-associated > Plants > Roots > Rhizosphere >... | reverse complement strand
CGCCGCCATGAAATGGTTGGTCGATTTCACCGCCACCAGCTTGCGCGCGCGCGGATCGATGCCGAGATTGGTGAACAGCTCAAGCCCGAGCGCCTGCGTGCGCTTGGTGATCAGCACCACGTCAACATCATCGATGCGGACCGCCGCGCAATCGCCAAGCGGCACCTTGGTGGGCCCGAAACTTTGCCAGCAATCGCGCATAAGCGCCGCGACTTCGACGGTCGCGTCGATGGGCAGATCCGAGCTCGGCGCGGTCTTGCCGCCGAAGCGCAGCGGGAAAGTGGCGCCCTCCCCGGCGTCGAAGCACAGCCGCACCGCGATTGGATCCCAGATCGGGCCGACGCACGCGTTCTCGACCTGACGCTCGATCAAGTGGCGCACGATCGCGGTATTGTCGGAGGGCGCGCCGCCACCGGCATTGTCGGTCGGTTCGGCCATCACCACCGGCTGGCCGTCGAACGCCAGCGCCGCCGCGACCGCCTCGGCGACCCCTAGGAATTGCGGCATGGTCTTGCCGCGCATTGCGACCAGCTCCTCGCCCAGCGTGCGCGCGAGCGCATCCGATTGCGCCTTGTCATTGTCGGCGATCACCAGTACGCGGCTGCCGAGCTCCGGAACGTCGGCATAAGGAAAGCAGTGCGCGATCGAGATCGACAGTATGCCATTTTTTCCTTCGAGGGCCTTGATACGGTCGACGAACGCCCGCATCAGCGGCAGCGTAGTCGGGTAGCTCGCAATCTGGCGGCAATCGTAGAGCGACATCACCGGCTTGATCTTGCCGCGCAGGGTGCGCAGCACGAGGTCGAGCACGTCCTCGGCGCGCTCGACCACGTCGGTGTGGGGAAATTCCTTGTAGCAGACGATGACGTCGGCGAGGCGCACCCGCTTGAGCGTCATGTGGCAATGTGGATCGAGCTCGACGCCGACAACGCAGTCCGGTCCGACGATCGCGCGCACGCGCTCCAGAATGTCGCCTTCGACGTCGTCGTAGCCATGGGCCACCATGGCGCCGTGGAGGCCAAGCAGCACGCCGTCGACCGGCATCGCGGCTTTGAGCTCTCCGAGGATTTCGTCGCGCATGAACTCGTAGTCGCGCCGGTTGGTCGTGCCGGCGGGGCTGGCCGCAAAGCAGCTGCCCTCGATGAGCGCAAAGCCATCGGCGGCGGCGCGCGCCCGCGCCACGAACAACGGCGCCGTGCACATGCGCGGCGCATCGTCCGGGTGTTCGCCCGGGCGCAGAAACACCGTTTCGCGGTAGGCGTCGAGACTGGTCGGCAGCGGCGAGAAGGTATTGGTCTCGGTTGCCAACGTGGCGGAGAACAGCCGCATGTCGTTCTCTCGTTGCTTGGCGGTATGGGCGTGCCGTCCCGCCAAGCGACCCCTAACCGAGCCGGGCGAGCGCGCGCCGGATGCTACTGCATCGTCACGCCCGCCGCCTGCACGACCTCTTGCCATTTGCGGCGCTCGGCGCCGATGAAGGCGACGAACTACTCGGGCGTCATGGGCGCCGGCGCCGCTCCGACCTCCTGCAGATTCTTCTGCACCTCCGGCGCCTCGAAGATCCGCTTCACTTCGGCAGCGAGCTTGTCGACCACCGGCCGCGGCGTTCCGGCCGGCGCGAACAGGCCGTGCCAGGAGGTCGCCTCGAAGCCTGCGAGCGTTTCCGCGACCGGCGGCACCTCGGGCGCGGTCTGGCTGCGCTCCGCGCTGGTGACCGCGATTGCCCGCATGGTGCCGGCCTTGGCCTGCGGCCAGGCCAACGTCATGTTGTCGAAGGCTAGGTCGATGTGCCCGCCCATCAGCGCATTCATCACATCGCCGGAGCTGCGGTAGGGAACGTGCACCATCTTGGTGCCGGTTTTCATCTGGAAGAGCTCGGACGCAAGGTGCGTCGACGTGCCGGCGCCGGACGAACCATAGCTCAGTTTCCCGGCGTTTTTCTTGAGATGGTCGACCAGTTCGGCCACTGTGGTGGCCGGAATCTTGGGGCTCACCACCAGCAAGTTCGGCAGGCGCGCGATCAGGCTGACCGGCTGAAAATCCTTCTCGGTATCGTGCTGCAGGTTCTTGTACAGGGACGGGTTGATGGCGTGGGTGCTTACCGTGCCGACCAGCAGCGTGTAGCCGTCCTTTGCCGCGCGCGCGGCCGCGAGCGCTCCGATATTGCCGCCGGCACCCGGGCGGTTCTCCACGATGAACGGGGTGCCGTACTTCTGCTGCATGCCTTGCGCCAGGATGCGGGCGAACATGTCGGTGGTGCCGCCGGCACTGAACGGCACGATGATGGTGACCTGCCGCTGCGGCCAGTTGTCTTGCGCGTGTCCCGCGGTCGCGAACGTGCACATGACCAGCGCAAGCGCGGCAATCGGCTTTGGCACGGCTTCATCTCCTCAAGTTGGCGATGACGTAAAGTAGGTACTGGTCGAGTGCACGTCGAAATGCAAATGGTAGGCAAGTGAACCGGCGGCGCGGGACCGCGCCGCCGCACGCCGCTTGCGATCAGCCCTTCGCTGAACGCTGTCTTTTCGTCGTCGGTTTGGCGGCGGATCCGACGCTTGGATGATTTTCGATCCAATGCCGGGCGATGTCGATCCGCCGGCAGATCCAGGCTCGGTCGTGACCGCGCACATAGTCGATGAAGCGGGCGAGGCCCGCAGTGCGGCCGGCACGCCCGAGTAACCGGCAGTGCATGCCGATCGACATCATCTTGGGCGAGGTCGCGCCCTCGGCGTAGAGCACGTCGAACGTATCCTTGCAGTAGGTGAAGAAATCCTCGCTAGTCGAGAACGCCGAAGCGGCGTATTTCGCATCGTTGGTGTCCATCGCGTAGGGCACCACCAGATGCGGCTTGCCCTCAACCTCCACCCAGTAGGGCAAATCGTCGTTGTAGCAGTCGGAGTCGTAGAGGAAGCCGCCTTCCTCCACCACCAGCCGGCGCGTGTTGACGCTCGGGCCATAGCGGCAATACCAGCCAAGCGGGCGGTTGCCCACGGTCCGCTCGAGCGACTTGATCGCCAGGCGGATGTGCTTTCGCTCGGTAGCGGCGTCGAGCATGTAGTGCTCGATCCAGCGCCAGCCGTGGCAGCAGATGTCGTAGCCCGCATCCGCGATGGCCCTGGCGGCCGGGGGATTGCGCTCGAGCGCGAGCGCGCACGCGTAGACCGTCATCGGCACGTTGCGTTCGGTGAATGTCCGCAGGATCCGCCAAAAGCCGGCGCGGCTGCCATATTCGTAGATCGACTCGATCGCGAGATCGCGGCGCTTTCCCAGGCCCGCGCCGAGATTGGCCTCCGACAGGATCTTCTCCGAGGTGCCGTCGCCGTCGGGGATCGAGTACTCGGATCCCTCCTCGTAGTTGAGCACGAAGTTGACCGCCAGCCGGGCACCGCCCGGCCATTTCGGATCGGGCGGCGTGCCGCCATACCCGACCATGTCGCGCGGATAAGGTTTGCTCATGCCAGATCTCCTCCACTCATCATCAGCATATGCGCCTGCGAGGTCCGTTCAGTCGAGCAGGCCCAAGACCTTCGGCAGCCAAAGAACGATGCCCGGGTAGTAGATGCACAGAATCAGACCAACCACCTGCAGCGCCACGAACGGATACATGCCGCGGTAGACGTCGGTCATCGTCACTCCGGGCGGTACCGTGCCTTTCAGGTAGAAGAGGGTCGCGCCGAACGGCGGGGTCATGAAGGAGGTCTGCAGATTGACCGCAACCAAGGTGCCGAACCAGCACAAGAGGTAGTTCTTGTCGCCCAGGTGATCGGAGAAATCGTACTTGGCCAGGATCGGCGCGAACACCGGCAGCACGATCAGGCAGATCTCGATCCATTCCAGCGGAAAGCCCAGCAGGAAGATCAGCACCATCACGAAGGCGAGCATCTCCCACTTGGTATCGATACCGAGCCGCGCGAGAGTCGAAATCATGAGATCGTCGCCGCCGAGCGTACGGAACACGTACGAGAAACCGGTCGCGCCGAGGAAGATCAGGAACACCATGCCGTTCGCCCGGCAGGCGGACACGATCGCTTCGTTCACCATTGCGTACTTCAGCCGCCCGTTGAGCCACGCGATGATGAAGGCGCCGAGCACGCCCACGCCGGCGCTCTCGGTCGCCGTCGCCCAGCCGGCGAAGATCGACCCGAGCACGACCACCATCAGGAAGGTCATGGGAAAGAGGCCGCGCCACATGGTGCGCCAGAATTCGCGCCGCGACTGCGGCCCGTAGTCGGCCGGGAGCTTCGGCGCCCAATCGGGCCTGACGATCGCGACCGCCAGGATGTAGATCAGGTAGAGGCCGGAGAGCACGAATCCCGGCATGGTGGCGGCCGCGAACAGCGCCCCGGAAGACGTGTTGAGCATCTCGGCCATCACCACCAGCATGATCGCCGGCGGAATGAGGATGCCGAGCGTTCCCGCCGACGCCACCGTGCCGACCGCGAGCCGCTTGTTGTAGCCGGAGTTGAGCATCTGCGGCAGCGCGATGAAGGAGAGCAGCACGACCGCGGCGCCGACGACCCCGATCGGCGCCGCCAGGATCGTGCCCATCACCATCACGGCGACCGCGAGCGCGCCCGGCACCCGCTTCATCAGGATCTCGGTCGCGAGCAGCATGTCGCGCGCCGAGCCTGAACGCTCGAGGATCGTGCCCATGAAGATGAACATGGGGATCGACACCAGCACCGGATCGACCGCTACCCCGCCCCACATGCGCAGCAGGACGTTCGAGAGCCGGAAGAAGGGGAACACGTCGAGCCACCATCCGATGGCGGCGAACACCAGCGCCGTGCCCCCCATCACGAACGCGACCGGAAAGCCGCAGAAGATGACGATGAACATCGTCACGAACATGATCAGCGCGAGGTTGTCGGCGAGCCAGTCCAGCATGGTGCCGCCTCACACTTCGAGCACGGCGTGGCCGATCTGCAGATCGACTTCTGCCTGCGGCCGGCGGCCGAACAGGAAGACGATCAGGCGGGTCATCACGCTGACGATGCCGGCGAGCAGCAGCCAGAGGCCGACATACATCACGCCCTTGAGGATCCAGCGGTGGCCGAGGCCGAGCGCCTGCTCCGAGCGCTCGCTTTGCAGGTAGGAGGTCAGGACGAAATCCCAGCCGTGATAGACGAGGACCCAGGTATAGGGCAGCGCGAAGATCAGGCAGCCTACGAACTCGATCCACGCCCGCACGCGGAAATCGAGCCGCTCGGTGAAGGAATCGACGCGGGGATGGGCATTGATCGTATAGTTGTAGCCCATCCACATCGAGAAGATCACCGTGTGCAGGTGCCACTCGAATTCCTGGAACTTCGTCAGCGGAATGGGGATGCCGAGCTTTCGGCTGAAAACATCGATGCACGTGACGCACATCAGCAGGATCAACAGCCAGCCCGAGGCATGCGCGGCTACCTCGAGCACGCGCTTGATGGCGTTGCTCAGCGCAAGCAGGGCACTCATCGGCTTTTCCTTCCGCGATCAGCAATCACGCGATCCGCCGATACGGCGTGTCGGGACCTAAATTTGCGTCGAGCGACGCGGACGGCGCGTGGCGGTGGGCAGTCTAGCTCAGGATCGCGATGGACGGCCGCCGATGCCCGATGACGCCCTCGCCGCCAGGCGAATGTCGCGGCGCGAACCCCAGTGATGGAGGACGCGGGCTCCTCCATCACTGGCGCCGGCTTCGGGCCGGCCGCGCTCAGGCAAAGGCGTTCAAGCCATGGGCGCGGGTCTTCGCGCGCCCCGTGTACGCGGTCACTTCATATAGCCAAGATCGAGCCAGACCTTGTACTTCGCGCGGAAAGTTTTCGACGACTCCAACGCCTTCTTGAACATCGGGCTTTTTGCGGCCTCTTCCTCGGCGACTTCGTCCCAGGCCTTCTTGAAGGCAGCGATGAACTCCGGCCCCCATTGATGGAAGGTCACACCCTTGGCCTTGAGCTCCTCCATGGCCTTGAACTGCAACGCCTCGCCCTCGGCGATCCCCTCGCGAATATTGTCACCGCATACCATCTCGAACTGCGCCTTCTGGGTGTCCGACAGGCCGTCCCAGTTCTTCTTGTTGATGAAGAGCGCGTAGAGCGTCGCCGGCTGATGCCAGCCGGGGAAGTAGTAGTGCTTGGTGACCGAGTGGAAGCCGAGCGCGAGATCGACCGCGGGCATTGCAAACTCGGTGGCGTCGATGGTGCCGAACTGCAGCGACTGCATGATTTCGCCGCCAGGAATGAGCTGCGTCGAGACGCCGAGCTTCTCCATGGCTCGCGCGCCTAGGCCGAAGAAGCGCATCTTCAAACCCTTCAGGTCGTCGAGCGTCTTGATCTCCCGGCGGAACCAGCCCGAGGCTTCCGGCGGCGTGACGCCGCATGGCAGCGCATGGACGTCGTACTTGTGAAACAGCTCATGCCAAAGCTCGAGGCCGCCGCCGTAATACATCCAGGCCAGGAATTCGCCTGTCTCCGGCCCGAATGGCACGGCGGAAAAGAATGCGAACGCGATGTCCTTGCCGGTATAGAGGCCGGTGCTCGACCACGCGGCGTCGACCGTGCCCTTCGATACGGCGTCGAAGATCTGCAGCGCCGGAACGAGCGCACCCGGCTCGTTGAACTTGACGTCGATGTTGCCGCCCGACACGCGATGCAGCTTCTTGGTGAGCGTGACGCCAAGCGTTCCAAGCTGGATCATCGAGCTCGGATAGCCGCTGGCGAGCTGCCAGCGGATGCGTTTGTCCTGGGCGTCGGCCGGCGTGAGCGATCCCAGGACTGCAGTCGAAGCGACGGTGGCGGCGAAGATCGAACGGACGAACAGATTGCTGAACATCGCGGATTTCCTTCTGTCTGCACGCCGGGGGGACGGCATCAGGAACGAGGAACGCGGACGCAAGCAGAGAGAGCAAATCCGCTTGCGGGGAGAACCCAACGTGCTCCATCCCGGCGGGCAAGTTTGATCGGAACCCCGGGGCGCGTCCAGCGGCGGGCGGCAGACTCCTTGTCGCACGCCTATCGAGAGCGCAGCGACCGCGATTCAACTATACGCCGCCGTTCCGCCGGACGGGACAGATTGCAGGTCCGCCTCGATATCGCAGAACACCGCAAGCGACTGCTCGATCGACTGTACTGGCAGGCCGTCCACGATCACGACGATACGGGAACGCCGGTCGGGGCTCGGCCATCGCGGCAGATGCACGGGCGCGTGCACGGTATGCTGCACGCTTTCGACCAGCACCGGCGCGTCCAGCCCCGCTACATGCAGCAGCGCCTTGCTGCGCAGAACGCGCGGGCCGTGGCAGTGGAGCAGCATCGAGAGCCATAGCCCGTATGCGCTCCAATCGATCGGCGTGCTCGCTGTCAGGCAGACCGCGCGGGCGCGGATTGCACCGTGTGTATGGCTCTCCGTCGCATGATGCAGCTCGCCGGCAGCCGACATCGACAGCCGGGCGCCCGCATCGTCGCCGGAAGGCTGCAGCAGCTCGGCGACGTCGACGCTCGACGCGCGTCGGATCGCTGCGACCGGATTGAGGGCGCGCGCGCGATCCTCCGCGGCGGCGGCCCGTCCGTCGGGCGCCAGATCGGTCTTGGTGAGCAGGATGAAATCGGCTGCCGCCAGTTGGCGCACCGACTCGGCATGGCGGTCGAGCTCGCCATCGCCGTGCAGGGCATCGAGCGTGACGATGATGTTGCCGCAGCAGGCGTGATGGCGCAGTACCGGCTCGGCCACCAGCGTGCGCACGATCGGTCCCGGATCGGCGAGGCCGGTGGTCTCGATCAGTACGCGCCGTAAGCACGGAATCTCGCCACGGTCGCGCCGGCCGAGCAGCCCGCGGATGGCCCCGCTGAGGTCATCGCGCACCGCACAACACAGGCAGCCACCGGCGAGCACGACCGTCGATTCATCGACGCGTTCGACCAGTTCATGGTCGAGCGCGATCTCGCCGAGCTCGTTGATGAGCACTGCGCTATCGGCAAGGGCGGGCGAGGCGAGCAACCGTCGCAGCAACGTCGTCTTGCCGCTGCCGAGAAACCCGGTGACGATGTGGATCGGCAGCCGCATCGCGTCAGGGCGCGCGCGCGCGTTCCGCTCGCACGAACGCCAGCAGCCCGGTGTCGGTTGGATCGAGCTTGCGGCCGGACAGCCGTTCCGCGGCGGACCACACCTCGGCGAAGCTCAGCAGCACCTGCGCGCGGCCGGTCGGGCCGCGCAACACCCAGCCGCCGCCGGCGGCCGGCTCGAGCCGCAGACGATAGTAGCGCAGGACTTGGTTCGCCAGCCGCAGCTGGATTCGCCGGGCGCGGTCGCGCGCAATGCGATCTTGCGGCTCCTGGAACAGCGGGGCGCCGGGCGCGGCAGCGGCTGCCGCGCCTCCCGCCAGCATGCCGCAGAGCGCGCACATCGGACGCTCACGCCGGCTTCGGGTAGCGCTGGCGGAAGTCGGCCGCCATCGCCTCGAAGGTGCAGAACCGGGCACCGGGATGACTCAGAATGTGATTGAACAGCCGCTCCAGCATCAGCAGCACATGCGGCCGGCCCGCGACATCGGGGTGGATCGAGACGGCGTAGACCGCATAGTCCATCTCGCGATAGACCCAGTCGAACTGGTCGCGCCACATCTCTTCGAGATCGCGCGGGTTGGCGAAGCCGTAGCTGTTGGGCGCGGACTTGATGAACATCATCGGCGGGAGATCGTCGAGATGCCAGCTCGCCGGAATCTCGACCAGGTCGGTCACCCGGCTGCCGCGCACCAGGGGCTTCATCCACTCGCGCGGGTGCTTTGCGTAGTCGATCTTGGTCCAGCTGTCGCCGACCCTTACGTAGTACGGCAGGAAGTCGTGGTGCATCAGGCTCTGGTCGTATCGGATGCCTTTACGCAGCAGCAGGTCGACCGTTGCGGGACTGAGCTCCCACCAGGGCGCGATATACCCGCGCGGCGGCTTGCCTGTAAGTTTCGTCGCCAGCTCGATGCATTTGTCCAGCACCGCCTCTTCCTGCTCCGGGGTCATGGCGATCGGATTCTCGTGCGTGTAGCCGTGCAGCCCGATCTCGTGGCCTGCGTCCGCCACCTCCTGCATCTGAGACGGAAACGTCTCCATCGAATGCCCGGGCGTGAACCAGGTCGTCTTGATCTGATACTTGTCGAAGAGCTTGAGCAGGCGCGGCACGCCCACCTCGCCCGCGAACATGCCGCGCGAGACGTCGGTCGGCGAGTCTTCGCCTCCATAGGAGCCCAGCCAACCGGCCACCGCATCGACATGGACCCCAAACGCACAGTGAATGGCCTTTGTCATGATCCCATCTCTCACATCGTCACAGGCAAGCCCGACCTGGACCGGCACGATCCCGGCAATGGTCGAGCCGCGATCCTAGTGTGGAAGCAAACCGCGCGTCGAGTTGTCGGCCGAACCGCGCACGGTCACGTCGCTTCAGCGATGATCGGGTTGACCAGCTTGCCGACGCCCGCCACCTCCACCTCCACGACGTCGCCGGGCTTCAGGAACACCGGCGGGTCACGCCGCGCGCCGGTGCCGACTGGGGTCCCGGTCGCGATCAAGTCTCCCGGCGCCAGGGTGGTGAAGGTCGAGACGTATGCAATGATGCGACGAAACGAGAACATCAGGTTGGCGGTGGTGTCATCCTGGCGGGTCTCGCCGTTGACCCGCGTGGCCACGCGCAGGTCATCGAAGCGCTCGAAGGCATCAGCCGTCGCCATCCACGGGCCAATCGAGCCGGTGCGGTCGAAGTTCTTGCCCTGGGTGACGTTGAACTTGCCGTGCCGCGTCCAGTCGCGGATCGTGCCTTCGTTCATGCATGTGAGGCCGGCGATGTGTTGCTCGGCGTCAGCCTCGGCAATCCGCCGGCCGGCCTTGCCGATCACGATCACGATTTCGCCTTCGTAGTCGAGCTCCGCCGACTCGATCGGCCGCACGATCGCTTGCCGATGGCCGACGAATGAGCCCGGCGTGCGCATGAAGATGCTGGGGTATTTCGGCAGCTCGGAGCCGTCGCGATATTCGGCGTTGCGGTTGGCGTAGTTGACGCCGATGCACAGGATCTTTTCCGGCACCGGGATCGGCGGCAGGAACGTCACCGCGGCCGGGTCGACGCTCGGCTTGGAGCGAACGGCCACGTCGCGCGCGCGTTCGATCGCGCTTGCGGCCAGGAGCTGCCGTAGATCGGCGATGCCGCCAAGCCGATCGCTCAGGTCCACGATCCCGGCGTCGGTCCAAGCACCGAACCGTCGGCGACCGTCGACCTCGAAGGAAAGCAAGTTCATCTACCGACCCCCCGACACCGATTTGACATTTGCTTTTGGCTGGATCGCGATCAAGGTGGCTTGCACCATCTCGGTATCTGGCTTGGCCGCCGATGTCACCCGTTTCGCCGGTCGCACCGCTCCTCGACGAACTGCACGCCGCCCGGCCGGTGCGCGCCTGGTCGCTGATCGTCACGCTCTTTGGCGATGCCATCGTGCCGCGCGGCGGGAGTCTGTGGCTCGGGTCGCTTACCGAGATCATGGCGTTGTTCCGCATCGATGCCGGCCACGTGCGCACCGCCATGTCGCGCCTCACCGCCGACGGCTGGCTGACGCGGGCGCGGATCGGACGCAACACTTACTACCGCCTGTCCAAGCAGGCCGAGGCCAGCTTTGCGGCCGCGACTCGGCGGATCTATTTCGGCCTCGAGCCGCCGTTCGACGGGCGCCTGCGCATCGCGCTCCTGGGCCCGGGTGTCGACGACCGGTCAGCGGTCCGCCCCGCACTTGCGGCCGCCGGCTTCGCCGCGCTCTCGCCGACCGCCTATGTCGGGGTCGCGGACCCGCCGGTTGAGCTTTCGGCAACGCCGGGCGTGTTCGTTCTGCGTGCAGCCGCCGACGACTCACGAAAGGTCGCGGAAGCGGCTTGGAGGCACCGCGCCCTCGACGTCGAGTATCGCCGGTTCCTCGACCGCTTCGAACCGACTGCGCACGCGCTCACCGCCGGAGCAACGCTCGACGGTGCCGACGCGATGGTCACCCGGACCCTCCTGATCCACCACTTCCGCCGCGTGGTGTTGCGCGATCCCGGGCTGCCGGCGGTGTTGTTGCCGCCGGACTGG
>Ga0114129_10014879_pt1 | contig 11083 bp, 7 predicted proteins | sample RhiMetdeltSRZDD1_FD_80071 | JGI IMG/M metagenome (GOLD analysis project Ga0114129, IMG submission 80071) | Populus rhizosphere microbial communities from Tennessee, USA - Rhizosphere MetaG P. deltoides SRZDD1 (version 2) (version 2) | ecosystem: Host-associated > Plants > Roots > Rhizosphere >... | reverse complement strand
GGGCGTGGGACCTGTGTCAGCTGGTCGGAGAGGCCGCACAGACCTTTGCTGTCGTGACCGGGCTCTTCACGTTCCACACCGGGCGAGGCGATGTGCCGAAAAGGGCACGAGTTTGCGGAACAATGCTTGCGTTTGGCCGAGCAGGGCCACGATCCAGCTCTCTTACTCCAAGCCCACAGGGGTCTAGGGAGCAGTCTGTTCTATCTAGGCCGGTTCATAACCGCTCGCGAACACCTGGAACAGGCCGTGGCGCTCTATGAGGCCCAACACCACCAGGGGCTCGCGTTCCGGTATGGGCAAGATCCCGGAGTTGTAGCCGCAGGCTTTCTCTCCTGGACCCTCTGGCGGCTTGGCTATGCTGACCAGGCGCTGCAGAGAAGCCGAGCCGCGCTGGCACTCGCTCGCCAATTGGCGCATGCCCATAGTTTGGCTTGGGCACTCCATTTCACCGCCGTTCTCCATGGCTTGCGTGGCGAGTGGGGCTCCACACAAGCACGGGCAGAAGAACTCCTCGCCGTTGCGGCTGAGCAGGGTTTAGCGTTTTGGCTGCCGCTGGGCACCTTCGATCAGGGCTGGGCACTGGTTGGGCAGGGGCAACACGCAGAGGGGATTTCCCGTATGCGCCAGGGGATCACGGGTCTGCGCGCCACCGGGTCGCAGCTCGGGCAGTCGGGACTGCTGCGCGCACTGGCCGAAGCAGTGGCGCGCCGGCGGGAGATCGAGGAAGGGCTCCGTATCCTTGACGAAGCGTTCACGGTCGCGCGCCACAACGGCGAAGAGTACGACGAAGTAGAACTGTGGCGGGCGAAAGGCGAACTGACGCTCGCCCAGGTTAGCGTCCAGAGTCTCGCGTCTCAAGCCGCAAGTGGGGCGGTGCAGGAGGCGGAGGGGTGCTTTCTGCACGCCATCGAGATTGCCCGCCACCAAAGCGCAAAATCATTAGAACTGCGGGCGGTGATGAACCTGAGCCGCCTGTGGCCGAGCCAGGGCAGGCGGGAGGAAGCCCGGCAGATACTGGCGGAGATGTATGGTTGGTTCGCCGAGGGGTTCAACACCGAGGATTTGCAGGAGGCCAAAGCACTGCTGGAAGAGCTTGGTCGCTCAATCAGACCAAGCGATGTGTCATAACGCAGCCGATTCGGGAGTGGAAAGCTGCGCAGAATCAGTGCGGAACGGCCAGGGTAGTCTTGCCCATTTCCCCAAGGCCAGCTCTGTGGCTCTCGCCGACAAAGCACGCTATCATGCAGCCGTGTCTTGGTAGGGTTATCACGTGCCCAAGGAGATACCTATGGACATTTGGGACATGATAGCGGACCAGCGTCACCAACTTGTTGCCATCCTGCAGAACCTCAATGAGGAGCAGTGGCATACTCCTAGCCTCTGTACGGAATGGACTGTCCGAGACGTTGTTGGACATCTGGTTACACCCTTTGAGCTGGGCATAGGCAAAATGTTCCTGCGTCTCATTGGTAATGGCTTCAATATCGACAAAACCTTGATGAAAGCGGCGCAACAACTTGCCCGGCGCCCCACCTCTGAGCTGGTAAGCGTGTTGCGGGCCAATGCGCAGACACGCTGGACTCCACCCGGTATCGGCCCTGAGGCCCCACTGACAGATATTCTTATACATACTCTGGATATATGCCATCCGTTACACATCTCCCACACTATCGAGCCGGCACGGCTCCGTCATGCTCTCAACTTTCTGGTCAGCCGCAAAAGCCGGGTCTTAACAAAGCCTGACTGGATAGCCGGTCTGCGCCTAGCGCCTGACGATCTCGAATGGTCCTGGGGGGATGGTCTGGAGGTACGAGGCAAGGCACAAAATGTCATGATGGTCCTGGGGGGCCGCACAGCCATGCTTGACGACCTGACTGGTCCTGGGGTTCCCCAACTGCAGGCCCGTCTGTTGTCGTCAAAATCATCGTGACGAGCGCTGCCGAGAAGACCCGGAAAAGTTTCTCAACCTCTGTCTGTGCTGAACTGTGGCGCAGCGTAACGGGTCATGGTGAGGTGGGGACATCCTACCGCATTCACGCATCATGGTGGTCTCAGCCTAAACCACACGCGGACCGCTGGCGAGCAGGAGTTACAAAGAGGCATGGTCTGTTGTGGGTTTGGTATACTCTCGGTATTTTGGGAGAAACTGAAAGCAAGCAAGGCATAATCGGCTGCCTGGCATAGCATACGTGCTGCATGAAGGACCTCAATGCTACTGACCATTACTACGACCCGTTATCCTGCGACGGATCTGGGCTATTTGCTCCACAAACACCCAGCACGGTGTCAATCCTTCTCCCTCTCCTTTGGCCAGGCACACGTGTTTTATCCCGAGGCTCGCCCCGAGCGGTGTACGGTGGCCCTGTTGTTAGACGTTGATCCTGTGGGCCTGGTGCGCAACCGCCAGAAACCAGCAGGGGAAGACTCGGCCCTGGAGCAGTACGTGAACGATCGGCCGTACGTGGCTTCATCCTTTCTCAGTGTCGCTATCGCGCAGGTATTCGGCAGTGCTCTGGCCGGAAAAAGTACGGAACGGCCAGAGCTGGTAGTGACGACCATTCCCCTACACGCCAGGCTGGCGGTGGTGCCATGTCGTGGTGGCGAAGGCGTGCTGCGACGCCTCTTCGAGCCTCTGGGTTATCTGGTGACGGCACAACAGCACGTCCTGGATGAACAGTTCCCGCACTGGGGAGACAGTGCCTATTTTACCGTCGAACTCCAGGGCCAGGTGCGCCTGTGCGATCTCTTAACGCACCTCTACGTTCTCGTGCCGGTCCTGGACGATGAGAAGCATTACTGGGTAGGAGATGACGAAGTCAACAAACTGCTCCGCCACGGCAGCGCCTGGCTCGCGCGCCACCCAGAGCGCCAACAGATCGTGCAGCGATACTTGCGGCACCAGCACCGCTTAACGCGTCAGGCCCTGGCTCGCTTATTGGCAGAAGACCAGTCAGACCCGGATCGCCTGGCCGTAGTGCATGATCAGGAAGAAGCGGCTGTCGAGGCGCCTCTCAGCCTGAACCAACAACGTCTGGGTGCCGTGGTGGCAGCGCTGAAGAGTAGTGGTGCAACAAGGGTGCTCGACCTGGGCTGTGGCGAAGGGCAGCTCCTCAAAGCACTCCTCGACGACCGGACCTTTGAGAACATTGTGGGTCTGGACGTCTCCCATCGTATGCTGGAGATAGCCCGCGAGCGCCTCAAGCTGGATCGCCTGCCGGCCACCCAGCAGGCCCGCCTGACGCTCATGCAAGGCGCCCTGACCTATCGTGACAAACGCCTGATGGGCTATGATGCTGCGACGGTGGTGGAGGTGATTGAGCATTTAGATCCACCGCGTCTGGCAGCCTTTGAACGCGTCCTGTTTGAGTTTGCCCGGCCTGGGACTGTTGTGATGACCACCCCCAACGCAGAGTACAACGTCAAGTTCGAGTCGCTGCCAGCCGGCACCTTCCGGCACAGAGACCACCGCTTTGAATGGACCCGCGCTGAGTTCCAGACCTGGGCCACAGGTGTGGCGGCGCGCTTTGGCTACACCGTGCAATTTTTATCCATCGGGCCGGAAGACCCAAGTCTGGGGGCCCCAACGCAATTGGGGTTGTTTCGGCTGTCATAGGCGCTATGATGAGGAAGATAAGCGTGGGAGAAGTCCCCAGCAGGCCAGCGCGCCAACTCACCATTCCCGAGTTGGCTCTCGTTGTTCTCGTCGGTCCCTCCGGTGCTGGCAAATCCACCTTTGCGCGGCGGCATTTTCGGGCGACCGAAATCCTGTCATCCGACGTCTGCCGCGGTCTGGTCTCTGATGATGAGAACGACCAGACGGCCACCAGGGACGCCTTTGAGGTCCTGCGCTTCATTGCTGCTAAGCGCCTGGCGGCTGGACGCCTTACAGTCGTGGATGCCACGAATGTGCAGACAGAGTCGCGCCAACCGTTCGTGGCGTTGGCACGTGAGTATCACTGTCTACCGGTGGCCATTGTGTTCAACCTGCCTGAGCAACTCTGTCAGGAGCGCAACCGCCAGCGTCCTGAGCGCGCCTTTGGAGCGCACGTCGTCCGCAACCAGAGCCAGCAGTTGCGACGTTCACTACGCCATCTCGAGCGTGAAGGTTTTAGTCATGTCTTTGTCTTGTCCTCGCCAGAAGAGGTCGAGGCGGCAGTGGTGCAGCGCCAGCCGATCTGGAGCAACCGCAAGCACGAGCACGGACCGTTTGACATCATCGGCGATGTGCACGGCTGTTGTGACGAATTGCACACGCTCTTGCAGCACCTAGGCTATGAGACCGTCACGCCGCCAGATGCCCCGGAGGGCTGCGGCTACTCTGTACGCCATCCTGAAGGGCGCAAGGCCGTTTTCCTGGGGGATCTCGTGGATCGCGGGCCCAACACGCCCGGGGTATTGCGCCTGGTGATGAGCATGGTGGCTGCCGGCGCGGCTCTCTGTGTGCCGGGCAACCACGATATGAAACTGCTGCGTAAGCTGAAGGGCAGAAACGTGCAGATCACCCACGGGCTCGCCGCCTCACTGGAGCAATTGGCTGCCGAGCCGCCGGCGTTCGTGGAGCAAGTCATGGCCTTTCTTGACGGGCTCGTGAGCCATTACGTCCTCGACGACGGCAAGCTCGTCGTGGCCCACGCCGGCATGCAGGAGACCATGCAGGGGCGGGCCTCTGGCAAGGTGCGCGCGTTTGCCTTGTATGGCGAAACGACCGGTGAAACGGATGAGTTTGGCCTCCCCATCCGCTATAACTGGGCGGCAGAATATCGCGGCAAGGCCATGGTCGTCTATGGCCACACGCCAGTTCCCGAACCCACGTGGCTCAATCACACCATCAACATTGATACTGGCTGTGTCTATGGCGGCAGACTGACAGCGCTGCGCTATCCCGAGAGAGAGCTGGTCTCCGTGCCTGCAGCTCAGACCTACTATGTGGCAGTCAAACCTTTCATGACACCGCCAGCGACAGGGCTCACGGCCCAGCAGCAGCACGACGATGTGTTGGACATCGACGATGTATTGGGCAAGCGCATCATTCATACCCGTTTGCACCACAACGTGACCATTCGGGAAGAGCAGGCGATCACCGCGCTGGAAGTCATGAGTCGTTTCGCCGCCAATCCCAAGTGGCTGATCTACTTGCCGCCCACCATGTCACCCTGTGAAACCAGCCAGGAGCCAGAGTGGCTGGAACATCCTGCAGAAGCCTTTGCCTACTATCGTCATCAGGGGGTGGCCAGGGTGGTCTGCGAAGAGAAACACATGGGGTCGCGGGCGGTGGTGATTGTCTGCCGCGACGCAGACGTGGCGCAGCGGCGCTTCGGTGTGAGCGGTGAGGGGCTTGGTATCTGCTACACGCGCACCGGCCGGCGCTTCTTCAACGACCTGGCACTCGAAACCGCCTTGCTCGCCCGGGTGTGTGCTGCGATGGAGGTTACTGGACTCTGGGAGAGGCTCAGCACCGACTGGATCTGTCTGGACTGCGAGCTGCTACCCTGGTCCGCCAAAGCCCAGGCCCTGCTGCGCCAGCAGTACGCCGCAGTTGGGAGTGCCTCGCGAGCCGCGTTGGCCGAGGCAGTAGCCGTGTTGGAGCAGCTAGAGGCGCGTGCCGTCCCTGGCGAGACGCCCCTCCTGCCCCGCTACCGTGCACGCGCCGCCATGGTAGCCGACTATGTCACGGCGTATCGACGCTATTGCTGGGAGGTGCACTCTGTTGACGATCTCAAGCTGGCACCGTTTCACGTGCTGGCAACTGAAGGGATGGTCCATGTGCAGCACGACCACGTGTGGCACATGGAGACCCTGACGTCCCTCTGCCGTGCCGACCTCCAGCCCGATCCGGGAGTGTCCCAGGGGTCGCCTCTCCTAGTGACCCCCTACACGCTGGTTGACGTAACTGACGCGGCCAGTCAGCACGCCGGCACCCTCTGGTGGGAGGAGGTAACGCGTCGTGGTGGCGAAGGTATGGTGGTCAAACCGCTTGACTTCATCGTGCGCGGGCGACGCGGCCTGGTCCAACCCGCCGTCAAATGCCGTGGTCGCGAATACCTGCGCATTATCTACGGCCCCGAGTACACGGCCCCAGCCCATCTCACACGTTTACGCGCCCGCGGCCTGTCAGCCAAACGCTCGCTGGCGCTGCGGGAATTTGCGTTAGGCATCGAGGCGTTAGAGCGTTTCGTCCGTGGTGACCCCCTGCGCCGTGTCCACGAATGTGTCTTTGGCATCCTGGCCCTGGAGAGCGAACCGGTGGATCCACGCTTGTGAGGGGTGGCGGTGGGGGCTCCGGGAGGTGTGCTCCCGAGGTGCCGGCGTACAAAGTGCTGTAAACTTCTTATGCGCATTGCCCCTTGACAAGAGTCTTCTCATGAGTGTTTTTCCTAGCCGCTCGGCCCTGTACCTTGCTATCCACCCGTGTGATGGCCCATACTCAGGCGCAATGGGCTGCTGTAGTATGACAACTATGCAGCCATATGGCTGTTGTGACTCTAGGAGACAAGCAGTGTTAACCGAAAGGAGCATAACGCAGAGCTGGATCCAAACATCGCCTGGCGTCTGTGGCGGCGAGCCCTGTGTGCGCAACACACGCCATACGGTGTCTGGGCTGGTGGCATGGAAGCAACAGGGGCTAACCGATGCGCGCATCCTCGAGCATCACCGGGATTTAACGCCAGCGGATTTAGACGCCGCCTGGGCCTACTATGCCACGCATCGCGAGGAGATTGGGCAAGCCATCAAGGAGGCGGCAGACGCGTAACTAATGGCCACGCTGTACGTCGATGAGGATTTCAGTTATCCCGTTGTGCAACGCTTGCAGCAGCTTGGCCATGGCATGCTTACTGCACACGAAGCCGGCCAGGCAGGACAGGGCATCGAAGATGCTGCGGTCTTGGTGTTCGCGACCGCGGCTGGTCGAGCAGTGCTGACGTTTAATCGGCGCCACTTTAGCCGACTCCACGCTGCAGTATCGTCGCACGCAGGTATCATTCTGACTTTTCCGATACGCGATTTCAGCGAGCATTCATGCACATTTCCGGCTAATACACCATGAAAGTGCTTCACCCTCAATGGGTTATGAACCTACCTCCGGCATTGCAGGGATAGGCTCAGCGGGCAATCCCTTCGCCTGGCGTTTCGGCGATGCCCCCCACAACATGGCTCACCTGTCAGGACGGCATCAGAGTTCATCACCGCCCCTCCATCTGCGCCAGCGCCGCCTCCGCCTGGGGCAGCCAGAAGGTCATGTCCATGGCCCAGTAGAGGTCAATGGCGGCAGACAGTGCCGCATGTGCCTGCTGCCGCTGGCCGGTCCTGACATAGAGGATGCCGAGACCCAGGTGGCAATGCGCCTGTAACGGGCGCATGCCCAGTGCCTCAGCGAGGGCGAGGGCCTGGCAGTAGTGGGCGGTGGCCTGGTCGATGTCTGGAGGAGCGCGACGCATGGCGACCTCGCCGAGGAGCCTGTAGGCATGCGCCTGGTAGCCGCGCCCTGTATGGGTGCGGGAGAGCTCAAAGAGGCGTTCGGCAAGCGCGCTCGCCTCGTCCACGCGGTCCACAAGGAGCAGCGCCTCGCTCAGCTCGGTAAGGACGAGCGCAAGATCCGCTATGCGGCTCCCGATGGCAACGCGCTCTAGCATCTGGTCCAGGAACGGGAGGGCCTCCGCAGCGCGCCCGGCGAGGGCATACGCTGCCACCAAGGGGGAGGCGATCCGGGGGAAGAACCGCGAGATGTTGGCGCTCTGGCAGAGCGCCAGTGCCCGTTCGAGCGTGGAGATCGCCTTGGCGATGTCTCCTTGGCGGCGGTAGAGCAACCCAATTACAATAAGCGCAGTGGCAAGACTGTAGGGCTGCTCGACCGCCTCAGCAATCTGCACCGCGTCTTCTCCCACGCCGCGCCCCTCGGCGAAGCCCCCCAGTTCGGCCAGATTCCAAATCGCAAAGACACGGGAAACCACGGCTGGCGGATTGGTCTGGCCAAAGTGCGTAAAGCGCTGCTCGCCAGTGAGCAGCGCCATCACTCGCCGCGAGAAGTCCAACGCCCGCCGAAAGTCTCCTACGGCAGTGTACGCCAAGCCTAGGTAAGTCTGGGCAACGACCTGGATGTCGAACGCACCACTCGCCGTAGCCAGGGCGAGGGCCTGCTGCCCAGCCGCAATGGCACGGTCATGCTCGCCCATGTTTGAGAAGGCGATGCACAGATAGTTCGCGATCCGTCCGAGCCGCTGGTTATCGCCTAACCGCTCGGCAAGGACCTCGGCTTCCCACAAGTAGTCGAAAATGCGTGCCTGTTCGCCGAGCGGTATCAAGGCATTGCGCAGCTCAAATCGCAAGTCGATGGCCTGCTCTAGCGTATCGCGGCACTCAGGGAGTTGCGCCAGGGCCGCCAACGCCTGCTCAAAACACGCCACGGCTTCGCGATACGCCGAGCGGGCTACCACCCGGGCCCCGGCTTGACGGTTGTAGGCCAGGGCCTTGTCCCATACCGCGCCCCGCATGGCGTGATGAGCGAGGCGTTCCACCTGCTCGGTCACCCGGTCCCCGGCGAGCGCCTCCAGGGCCTCGACGATCCGTGCGTGCAGCACCCGCCGCCGCTCCTGGAGGAGACCGTTGTAGGCCACCTCGTGCGTCAGGGCGTGTTTGAAGGTGAATTCGCGCTCAGGGAACAAGCGGGTCTCGTAGAGGAACTCGGCCGCTTGCAGGTGGGCGAGGCCGCGGCGCAAGTCCGCCTCGGGCCGCTCAGCAATGGCCTGCAACAGGGGCAAGGGCACCTCGGTGCCGATGACCGCCGCGGTCTGGAGCACGTGTTTCTCCTCCAGCGGCAGCCGGTCGATGCGCGCCGCCAGCACCGCCTGCACGGTCGCGGGCACGTACAGGGTGTGCAGAGGCTGCTCCAGACGATACGCACCCGGTTCTCCGACCAAGGTCCGCACGCTCTCTTCCAGGAAGAAGGGATTGCCTGCCGTGCGCGCCATCAGCAGCGGTGTGAGCGGTGCCAGGCTGGGGTCGTCCCCCAGCAGCGCCTGCAAGAGTTCGTCAGTGGTGGCGGACGGCAGCGGGTCGAGCCGCAGTTGGGCGTAATAGGTCTTGCAGTCCCAGCTGTGCTGATACTCCGGCCGGTAGTTGACGAGGAGGAGGAGGCGTGCGGTCGGCAGACTTTCAACGAGGCTATCGAGGAACGCCTGGGTCTCGGTATCGATCCAGTGCAGGCTTTCGCAGACCAGCAGCACGGGCTGGACCTGACTCTCACGCAGCACGAGGCGCTTGAGCGCGTCCAGCGTCCGCTGGCGGCGCTGGGACGGATCGAGGGCCTGCCACGCGCGGTCGTCCACTGGCACATCCAAGAGCGCGAGCACCGCAGGCAGGATCGGGGCGAGCGCGGGATCCAGCGTGCCCAGTTTGCTCGTGACTTTCTCTCGCCTCCGCTCCTCGTCATCGCGTCCCTCGAGCTGAAAGTAGGCGTTGAGCAGCTCACGGACAGGGTGATAGGGCGTCGCCTGCCCGTAGGAGGCCGCCTGGCTTTCGAGCAGGAGCCAACCCTGGGGCCACGGAGCACAGAGGAACTCGTAGAAGAGACGGGTCTTCCCCACCCCGGGCTCCCCAATAATGGCGACGAGCTGGCCGTGGCCCTCCCCAGCCTGCTCGAGGGCGTGGCGGATGGCCTCAAGCTCCGCCTGTCGCTCCACGAAGCGGGTCAGTGCACGGGCCGCAAACGCCTGCAGGTGCGTCCGGGGCGGCCCGGCCCCCACCAACTCAAAGACCTCCAGAGGATGCCGCAGTCCCTTGACGGGCGTCGCGCCGAGCGCTTTGACCTGGACCACCCCCTCGACGAGCCGGAGGGTTTCTGTCGTCAGGAGGATGCTCCCAGGCGTCGCGAGCTGTTCCATGCGGGCCGCCAGGTGCGTGGTCCGCCCGATGGCCGAGTAATCCATATGCAAATCGTTGCTAATAGCGCGGACGACGACGTCACCAGAATGGAGACCCACCCGTATCTGCATCTCGAGCCCGTGGGCCCTGTGGACCTCCTCGGCATAGCGACGCAGCGCCGCCTGCATCGCCAATGCCGCATAACAGGCCCGCAGGGCATGGTCCTCATGGGCCAGTGGAGCGCCAAAGAGGGCCATAATGCCATCCCCCATGACCTGATTGACGGTGCCTTCATAGCGATGCACAGCATCCATCATGCTCTCCAGCACCGGATCGAGAAGCTGTCGGACCTCCTCTGGGTCACGGTCAGCCAGGAGTTCTAGCGACCCCTTCAGGTCCGCAAAGAGCACGGTGATCTGCTTGCGCTCGCCCTCCAGGGTGCTTTTGGCCGTGAGGATCTTCTCGGCGAGATACGGCGGGGTGTAGGCGAGTGGCAGACGGTCCTGGCTGCTGACTGGGGGAGCTGTCGGGTGGAGCGCGGAGATCTCGGCACCCGTCCAGACGAGGACGCGGCCGTCCTCATCCACCGCCACGCGTTGGCCCTCAATGAGTTCGGCTTTCAAATCGTCCAGATACGCGTCATCGAGCTGGAACTGCCGCTTGAGAGCACCATAGGTCAGGCGCCCCCGGCGCTGGAGCATGGCTACCGCCTGGTCGAGGATTTCCTCAAAGGTCATCGCCTACCCTCCCGAGCCCCATGAGGCGTGCAGAAGACGGTGTGGGAATTGGCAAAGCCGTTCGGGCGTATGTATACCGCCCATGGTTGGCAAAGGAAAGCAGGAAGTCCTGGGGGCGCGTGACGCAGAGGTGACGCCGCAGCTGAGGATGCCGCATCTGCTTCTCGACGTCATGAGGATGACTCCTTGGGGCGATGGTGGCCCTGGAAAAGTGCCATCGCCAGCCCGCTCTTTGGGTCTGTCCTGGTCTCGGAGTGTTGGCGGTCTTTGCCCCTCCTTACCTTGCACGGGACAATACGAAAGGATACATTTCAGGCAGGGGAAGTACATGGGCGCAGATACCCATTTTGCATAGGCGTTTACGCCTAGGAGGCTGTCTGAGAATTAACGTATGCGATCCGTATGAACCCCGGGAAGTCATGGGGTGCGTGTCTACAGATAGCTGTTCCAGTTGAAACCGCATCGACTTGGACAGAAACGAGCGGTTC
>Ga0114129_10014878_pt1 | contig 11083 bp, 5 predicted proteins | sample RhiMetdeltSRZDD1_FD_80071 | JGI IMG/M metagenome (GOLD analysis project Ga0114129, IMG submission 80071) | Populus rhizosphere microbial communities from Tennessee, USA - Rhizosphere MetaG P. deltoides SRZDD1 (version 2) (version 2) | ecosystem: Host-associated > Plants > Roots > Rhizosphere >... | reverse complement strand
GTTCGCGGTATTCGCGCTGCTGCTCGCCGGACTCGGTCTGTTCAGTGTGATGGCCTACTCCGTTGCCCAACGCCAGCGCGAGATCGGTATCCGCATGGCCCTCGGCGCGCAACCGACGGACGTGCGGAGCATGGTCGTCGGGCAGGCGGTGCGCATCGGCGCAGTGGGGATTGCCATCGGCCTGGCCGCGGCGTTCGCGGTCGGCCGCGTGCTCAGCAGCCTGCTGTTCGGCGTCGGTCCGAACGATCCCCTGACGTTCGTCGGCGTCAGCGCGACCCTCGTCGGCGTCCTGCTCGTCGCGGCGTATCTGCCCGCGCGGCGCGCGACCCGCGTAGACCCGATCACGGCTCTGAGAACCGAGTAACCAACGCTAATCACAGTTCGCAGCGTCGAGAAGTCGTAGCCGCACGCCGTCGGGCGCACTTACATGCTCCTGCTACACGCTACCGCGAAGACATGCCAGAAGATCACGAGTGGAGACGGCCTCTCGTCACCCCAGAGCAGACCGGGCGACGGCGATCACGGGAGTCATCGCGAAGTAGGGAATCGCTAAAAACCGGCGGCTGACAAGTTGTCCTGACGCGCCAGTCCGCTCGCTGGAGCGCGGACAACTCGAACACCTAGTCGAGGAGACAGTGAAGACCGAACAAGGTTCGCTCGTCTCCGAAGGCACACCGTATCCGCTCGGGGTGACCTGGATGGCAGAGGAGCAGGTCTCCAACCTTGCACTCTCCGGCCGACACGCCGAGAGGCTTCGGGTCGACCGCTCGCACTATACGGTGCTGTCAGGAGTCATCGGACTGTACTTCGCGAATGGCGAGACCGTGGCGATCCGGAGTTGCAGAAGGACGATTCACCGAGCCCGGTGCATCTCACAGGAGACGTGGCCGGAACAATCTGGATGCTGCCGGCGATCGACATCGCGCCCGCCGCTACACAGCGGGCGCATCGCTACCGGCGCTCCTTCGGCGCGCGCGCCGCGGCGACCTTGAACGACTTCAACGCGCGATCGGCGTCGTCAAGTCGCCCGAGCTGGCGGTAGACCTGAGCGAGCAGATAGTGCGGCTCGGGGTAGTCGGCGTTCAACGCGATCGCCTGCTCGAACCAGCGCACGCTCAGATCGCTTCGGTCCAGCCTCAAGAGCGCTTTTCCTGCGAGAAAGAAGTTGCGCGGCTCGCTCGGGTTGCGCTCGGCCGCTTCGGCCGCCAGATCGAACGCGCGCTGATAGTTTCCGAGTTTGATCAAGAGATCGGCGAAGTTCGCGTAGACGACATCGTAGCGCGGGTGGTCCTTGTGGACGATCGCGATCGCCTTCAGATAGTGCTGCTGCGCCTGTGCGGAATCCCCCAGGGCCTCGAGGGCGAGGCCGAGATTGTCCCACGCCTTGTAGGCACGTGGGTCGAGCGCGATCGCCCGCCGGAACGATTCCGCCGCCTCAGTATGTCTGCCCTGCTGATAGTAGATGCGGCCGAGGTCGTAGGGAATCTCGGCGTCGGCTGGCGCACGAGCCGCCGCACGTTTCAGCGCGTCTTGGGCGTCGGGATCTCGCCGGAGGAGGTACAGCGCCTTGGCCTTGACCTTCAGTGCCTGCACGTACTCCGGGCCTTCGACCGGAACGCGATCGAGCGTGGCCAGCGCGTCGGCGGGCCGGAGCGCGAGCAACTGCGCCTGCCCGAGCGCGAGCAACAACGGCGCGGTCGCCCCGCACGCGTCCACGGCGCGTGTGAACTGCACTGACGCCTGATCATACCGGCGCTCGTTGTACTCTTGCGTTCCGAGCGTCTGCAGCTCCTGACAGTCCTGACCCGGCGTGAGGACTGCCAAGAGCAGGAGGTATCTCACACCTTTTCTAGAACGTCGCTCGCAGCGAGAGCTGCAGCCGACGCTGGCCCTGACCGACGCCGAAGATGCGGCCGAAGTTCGGGTTCGATATGTCGGTGATGGGACCGCCCAGGCCCGAGCGATTGAACAGGTTCAGGATGTCCAGCCTGAACTCCGCGTTTCGATCGCCTACGCCGAAGCGCTTGAGGAAGCCGAGATCCTCGGTGTACAGCGCCGGGCCTCGCACGTCGAGGATCGCCGGTGCAGTTCCGACCCGCGTCGGGACTCCTAAGGTCGAAAACGGCTGCGTAGCAAAGGCCGCCGGATTGAGGTACGGCGTGCCCTTGATGAGGTCCACGGCGGATCCATCGTAGATGATCGGATCCACGCCCGATACGATATCGGGTCGGTGCAGGTAACCGGTGTTGGCGCCGCTTGGATTCAGGCGGCTGTCGGACACGCTGAGCGTGGCGCCGCTGCGATAATTATGGATGCCGGTGACCGTCCATCCGCCGACGATCTGACCGAGCACGCCGCCCACATCGATCCTCTTGCCGGGACCGATCGGCACGTCGTAGATCCACGTCAACTTGAGAAAGTGCGGGTAGTGCCGGCCGCTGGCATACGCCCATTCGTCGCCCGACCCGTCCTGCGTGAGCACGTTGTCCTGCGTCCGCGACCAGGTGTACGCGACGAGCACGGCGAAATCGTCCCTGAAATGCCGCTCCAGCGTGGTCTGCAGCGAGTCGTAGCGTGTCTTGCCTCTGAAGCTGTTCTGGTATGTGATGCTCGTGAACTGCGGATAGGGCCGCAGCGCCTGCTGCACCGTTCCCGTGAATCCGGGATACGGCAGCGGGATCCCGAGCTGTGGCTGGCTCGATAGGTTGCTGAACAGCAGGTCGCCATACCGCGAGATCGCGTCGAACGGCATGCGATTGATCTCGTTGCCGTTAGCGAGATCGAGGGGCATGAAGGGCAACCGCGTGCCGTAGGCGCCGATATACGCGACCGTCGCCGAGAAGCTCGCCGGCAGCTGACGTCGTAGCGTCACGTTGTAGTTGTGGTACCGTTCGCGTCTCGCCTCGTCTCCTCTGAGCACCGTCCCGACGCCCTGGTTGTTCAGTTGTGTGGGGTCGTAGTTGGGAAACACCCCTGAAAAGGTGGGATACGGTTCGCTCAAGTACATGACCGGGTCCTGCGAGTTCGGCGTCGGCCGCGTCGCGCGGGTAATCGAGATGTTCGCGTTGTAGCCGGTCGAGTTCAGGGTGACGAAATTCTCGCCGTCGGCGTAAGCCAGCGCCGGGCGGTTGCTCGAGCTGTCGCCCCCGCTGAGTGCCATCTTGGGCGACATCGCGTACGCAACGCCCAGCCGCGGCTGGATCTGCCCATAATACGTGTCGATGAACGTCTTCTTGCCTTCCTTCTCGGCGAACCGCAACGCGCCCGGCCGATTGCCCGCCGCGCTGTTGGGCAGCGTCAGATCGAGGTTCGTGACGTAGCCGTTTTCCTCGTACAAGCCCGGCAGAATCTGCCAGCGGACGCCCAGGTTGAAGGTGAGCTTCGGCGACACCTTGTAGTCGTCCTGCACGTAGAAGTCGTAGTTGTTCTGGTAATAGGAATTGTTGACGATCTGGACGGGCCGGCTCGACGTCTGCACCGCGCCCAGCAGGAAGCTCCCGTAGGTATGCCCGGTCTGGGTGTCGAACCCGGGAAGATTCGTCTGCGCGGAGTTGAAGTTGTAGGTCGCGGTCCCGTCGGCGCTGTCGCTTTCAAGGTAGTAGAAACGCCCCTCGAAACCAGTCTTGATGCTGTGCTTGCCCATGATGATGGTCAGATCGTCCTGGACGATCGTGCTGCCCTCGTAGGTCACGTTGCGGTTGAGCGATCCGTAATTGCCCAGAGTTCCTCCCAGAACCGCTGTCCCCGTCGTGCCGAACGCGAACCGTGGGAAGGTCGTATCCGGCTGGTTGGTCAGCCCGATCTTCGACGGCCAGCCGTCATTGAAATACACGCTGCGATTCGCGTTGCCGAACCGGTTGTACCCGAAGGCGAAGCGGTGCAGGAATCGATCGCTGATCACCCAGTTCTCGGACGCCCTGATCATCCAGCTCGGAGTTTTCTGCAACTGATACAAGTTGGTGGGTGCCCCGGGCGGTGGGCCGTAGCGGCCGGTGCCGGAGTTGTTCCGCTCCCGCCACTCGCGGTTGACGTAGAACGACAGCTTGTGTTTGTCAGTCAGCACCTGATCGTACTTCGTCGCGAACGTCTTCTGGTCGAACACCGGACAGCAGTTGCTCAACTGAGGCTGGTTGTTGAGCAGCTTGTCGAGCTGCGGCGCGTCCCACAGCCCCTGCTCGATCGTGTTGCGCGCGACCGAGTCCCACATGGCGCGCGGGATCTGGTTGTTCGGGAACGGATCCCGTACGACGCTGCTGCCCACAGTGCGCGTGGTGCGCGGGTCGTAGATCTGGCCGAAGCGCACGGGGCGACCGAGCGCGTCGGTGCCGATCACCGTTCCCGATCGCGCATCACCCGTATAGGCGGGGTCGAACAACCGCGAAAAATCTCCGTTCTGGAACTCGCGCGTCGGCAGCGTGCGGAAGCTGGTCGAACTCTGCTCTTCCGCGTGGGTCTTCTCGAACGTGGCGTAAAAGAAGCTGCGGTTCCTGCCGTTGTATTTCGGCAGCATGATCGGGCCGCCGACGGCGACCGCCCAGTTCTGCAGCTCTCGTTTCGGAATGTTCTGGTTGAGCCCCTTGTTGACGAACGGGCCGGCGTCCATCGATGAGTCCTGCAGGTAGATAGCGCCCGATCCGTGAAACGCGTTCGTACCGGACTTGACAACGAAGTTGGCGACCGCCGTCTGGCCGCCGCCGAATTCGGCGCCGAGCGTGCCGGTCTGCAGCTTGAACTCGCCAACCATCTCGGTCGGCGGCGACATCTCGTTGTTGCTCCCTCCCTGCAGGTTGCGGCCGAGGGGAATGCCTTCGATCAGGATCTCGTGTGAGTAGTTCCGTCCGCCGTTGATCGCCCCTTCGAACGTGTTGCCGGTGGATCCGGGCAGGCTCGAGAACACGAACTGCTGCACCTGCCGCTGGCCGTCCGACACCGGAATGGGCCAGGTCTGGTACTCCTTGGTCGAGACGTAGTGCCCGATCTCCGCCGTGCTCGTCTCGATGACGGGCGAAGTGACCGTGAGCGCTTCGGCGATGGCAGCGACGTCGAGTTTGAAATCGAGCGTCAGCGTCTGCGCGGCGCGAAGCGTGACCTCCTTCGCTTCTGCCGGCCGGAAGCCCGAGGCCGTGACTCGAATCAGGTAGACACCATTCGGCAGGTACGGGATGACGTAGACACCGGCGTCAGTCGTGGTGGCTTTGGACTCGACGTTGGTCTCGACGTTAGTCGCGATCACCGTCGCCCCGACGAGCACTCCGCCCGCCGTGTCGGTCACCGTGCCGTTGAATTGGGAACGCGCGACTTGCGCGTGCGCCACACCGCCGTACAGCAGACAGGCCGCGACGACGAGCGACTGGCAGGCCTTGGTTGTCATGGTTCCCACCTCCTCCTCAGCGGGCACTTCGCCCCGTCCGCCTTCGCGCCGCACGCTCGAGGGCCTCCGCGAGACCTCGCCGAACGCTTACGGTGCGAAGGCGGCCTAACTCCGTATGCCGCCGGAGGTGGTGTAGCAGCATGCCGGCGGGCGTGTCAACAAGAAAGAAAGGATACGACGGTTAGTTACTTGCGTTATCTTTCGAATGCCGACGACTGTGTTCTGGCTTTTCAGGGAGCGGAAAACAATGATCGTCGGAGGAGCATCTCATGTCGGGATCGGGGCTTCGTTCCGTCCTGATCCTCTTCGCGCTGGCCGGTGCCATTCTGTCCGCCCAGAGGCCGCGCGAACGACCCGTCTTCAGCGTCTGGGCCGTGTACGACGGCGTGAAGGTCAAGCGCGACGACCGGGATCATCCGGATCGGCTGCACAACGCAGTCTGGGACGGCAGGACGATCCGTCTCGTCGCCGCCCGGAACGAAGTGATTGCGTTCCAGGTCATGGTCGAAGCCGGGGCGTCAGGGCTCGAAGGCTTGTCGGCGAGTCTTCCGCGGCTCACGCGGCGCGGCGGTGGCGGTGCGATCGTCTATCGCACGCCTGCGATCGATCCGACCGAGTACCGCGACCGTCCGATCCAGGTGTTCAGCGAGCACTACATGTCCGTGACGCGGGGAAGCCGCGCCACCTGGGTTTTCCAGCCCGACTCCGCGACGGCGCCGAGAAACGCCCTCGGGTGGATGCCCGTTCAGCTGGTGCCCGAGAACGCCGCGCCCGGACGCGGCGGATTTCCGCTTCGGGTCAAGGCCAACCAGAATCAAGCGTTCTGGTTCGATATCTACGTGCCTCGCTCGATCGCGCCCGGGTCGTACGACGGAGCGGTACTGATCTCCGCGCGCGGCGGCGCGCGGCGCCTTCCAATCGAGCTCGAAGTGCTCGACCTTCAGTTGCCCGATGACAACACGTTGCCCGCGATGGTGTACTACCAGGTGGATCAGCCCGTGCTCTATCACGGGCGCAATCTCGATTCGGCCTACCATCGCTTTGCGAAGCGTCATCGCGTGGAGTTCGTCCACGCCTACGACCCGCAGCGTGCGCGAGCGGCGCTCGGCCGGCTGATGGGGTCTGACTTCACGCGCGATCACGGCTACGAAGGCCCTGGCGAAGGCGTCCCGAATCGCATCGTTCCACGCACGTTTTACGGACCGGGGCCGGATTTCGCGTCGCTCGATGCAGTGTGGAAGACCGCCGACGAGTGGATGGAGTTCCTCGAGCGGGAGCTTCCTCGCGCGCGGACGTTCCTCTACATGCCAGACGAGCCGCGTCCGCCGCGGTTTCCCGAGATCATCGCGCTCGGCGAACGCCTGAAGGGCAACCCCGGGCCCGGCCGCAAGCTGCCGACCTTCGTGACGCGCAGCTACACCCCCGAGCTCGCGCCAGCGATCGACATCTGGGCCACTGGTCCGCAGCACTACGACATCGAGCGCGCGAAGAGCGAGCGCGCCGCCGGCAAGGAGTATTGGTTCTATAACGGCGGCCGCCCGGCAGGCGGCGCAATCGTCATCGATAGTCCGGCGACCGACGCGCGTGTCGTCGGCTGGGCCGCGTTCAAGCACGACGCCGACGGTTACTTCTATTGGCATGCCGTGCACTGGCGACACAACAATCAAAAGAAGTACGGCGATCGCAACCAGGATGTGTGGGCGAATCCCGTCACCTTCGACAATCGCACCGAAGGGAAAGACGACAACGGCTTCATCAACGGGGACGGCGTGCTCGTGTATCCGGGCGAGGAGAAGCTCCACTCGGAACAGGATCGCGGCATCGCGGGGCCGATCTCCACGATTCAGATGGCGAACCTGCGCCGGGGCCTCCAGGACCACGCGCTGTTGACGATGGCGCGGCGGCTCGGGCTGGATCGCGAGATCGACGCCGCGGTCAATCGGCTCGTGCCACGCGTGTTTTCAGACGCGGTGAGTACGCAGATCGGGTTCTCCGAGAACGGGAACGACTACGAAGAGGTTCGGCGCGAGCTGCTTCGCGCGATCGCGGTTCGCGCACGATCCGCGGGCAAGGAAGCGCGAGCAGCGGACCGTTGAACTCCTGACCGAACTCAAGGTCAGCCCCTTTTCTATTCTTTCGTTTACTTGTCCTTGCGGGGAGGCTGCTGGCCTCGCTTGACGCGCCGGACGCGTATACGGCGGATTGCGAGCGGCTCGCCGAGATCGCGGCGACTCTGCTCGCTACGGCCAACGTTCTCTCCGCCGAACCTGGTTTCTTCGACGTGGCGGAAGCGCTGCGGATTGCAACGGAGGTGAAGATCAAGTGGCTTTAGACCAGCAGCACCTCGATGTTCCGCGCGCGGAACTGCTCGACGATCTGCGGGTCGGCCTTGTCGTCGGTGATCACCCGGTGAATTGCCGACATCTCGGCGATGATCGAGAGGCTCCGCCGCAAGAACTTGCTCGAGTCGGCGACTGCGGTCACCTCCCGCGACACTTTGATCATCAGGCGGTTGACCTGCGCTTCGAGGAGATCGGGCGTCGAGACCCCGATCTCGGGATCCAGCGCGTCGACGCCGAGAAAGAGCCGATCTGCGTTGAGGCCGCGGAGCGTCTGATCCGCATGCGGGCCGACGGTCGAGCACGACGTGTGACGAAGCAGACCGCCGACCATCACGATCCGCACGTGGGGAAGATTGGCGAGCTCGAGCCCGACGTTGAGCGCGTTGGTGACCACGGTGAGCGATTTGAGCTTCAGGAACTTGACCTGCCGCGCGATCTCGGCGGTGGTAGTCCCGGAATCTAGGATGATGATCTCGTCTTCGCGGATAAGTTGCGCGGCGGCGTGCCCGATGCGGACCTTCTCGGCGTGGTGCAGCGTCTCCTTGACGTTCAGGGGCGGGTCGGGAAAGGCGTCGCGGATCTTAATCGCCCCGCCGTGCGAGCGTACGATTTCGCCGTTCGCCGCGAGCGCGTCGAGATCGCCGCGGACGGTCACGGATGAGACGCCAAACTGTCTGACGAGCTCGTCGACCGTCAGGCGTTCCCGCGTGCGAACGAGATCGAGGATGCGGCGGCGGCGCTCTTCCACGAGCAGACGGTGAGGAGGTCTTTGAGCCATCGGCGCCAGGCCGCGGTTATAGTGGTCATCCTGATCGCTGTCAACCGACGGCCTGGCGGGTTGCCCGACCGAAACGGGCCGGTGAGGACTCGAATCGACGCGTCGATGCAGCAGCCGCGTCGGGCCCCAGCGACGCGAAACCCACAACGCCCGATGCCGATTAGGGCCACGGTACTCGCTGCCAAGGTTGGATGGCGCCAGCCGCTGTGCGCCGCGGGTATCTACGGACGAGTACCCTTTCATCACTTGGATGTCCCGCTTCGTACGTCCTCGCTGTTCGAACCAGCCGCATTACCGCTGCCAAACACGACTCGCGAGCTGGTCGAAGCGATTGTCGCTCCGGAGAGGGTCGAACAGCGGATCCACACCGAGCCAGGTCATGAGCCACGATCGATCCTCCAGCCCTTGTTCGAGCCAATCGAACGCGGTTAGATCGGCGAGGCCGGCGTAGATGATGGCGATGTGGACAGGTGAGACGTACCGCCGCCGCGACAACGACTTCGCATCCTCGATGAGTTGGTACGCGTCGGCGCGCCGGCCAGCCAGCGCGTAAGCGTGCCCCAAACCGCCGAGCCGCCACGGGCTATCGCCAAGCTCGTGAGCACGCTCCAGGCGCGCCATGGCCTCCGATAGAGACCCGCTCTGTTCGAGAGCCAGGCCGAGATAGTAGTGGGCCAGCCAGAAGTGCGGATGCAGATCGACTGCCTCGCGGAACTTGATCACGGCCTCGGGATATTGCCGAGACCAGTAAAGCGGAAAGGCCGCGGTGACGTTGATGCTCGCCGAAAACGGATCGAGCTGCTGCGCGAGTCGCAGTTCTACGATGGATTGCTGGATCCCGTCACTCAATCCGAGAACGAAACCGTGCCATTGGCGCGCTGACGCATAGCCGGGATTCAAGTCGATTGCTCTCCTAAGCGCCCGCTCTGCGGCTGGACGATCCCAATCGTAGAAAAGGTGCGCGAACCCCAGTGCGGCGTGCGCTTCGGCAGAATCCTCGTCGATGTCGAGCGCCCGCTGCTGGGCGGCTTTTGCCCTGGGAAACGAATCCTTCGGCGAGAGCGCGTTATATATCGAGAGCATCGCATACCCATCTCCCAGGCCGGTGTAGGCGCGAGCGTACGTCGGGTCTCGCTCGATCGCCTGGGAGAAGTAGTCGACGGCCTTACGCATTCCATCTTCCGTGCGTTGATTCCAGAAGTACCGACCCTTGAGGTACAACTGATAGGCGGCTGCATCCTCTGTCTGATGGCGCGTCAGCCGGCTGTGCTGCTCGCCGGTCAGCTTCAGCCGAAGCTTCTCGCAAATCTCAGTCGCAATCTCGTCCTGGATCTCGAAGATGTCTGCCATCTTGCGCTTGTACTGTTGTCCCCAGAGCTGACCCCCACCGGCAACATCCACCAGCTCCGCCCCTATCACCAGGACTTCGTTGCGCTGCAGGACCCTTCCGGTGAGCACCGCGCCGACGCCGAGATTCCTCCCGAGATCGGTAGGATCGGCATCCCGCGTCTTGTGCCGGAACACGGTACTGCGAGCAAGGACCCGCAGTCCGGGGAGCTGCGCAAGGTTGTTGATGATCGTCTCTGTTATACCGTCGCACAGGTACTCAGAGTCCGGATCGTTGCCGGCGTTGGTAAACGGGAGTACCGCGACAGAATCGATTGCGGTGCGGTGAGTCGAAGGACCGCCGTCCAGCAATGTGCGGAGTGCAAACGCGAGATCGCGGGCAGATTGAAATCGCCTGCTCGGATCCTTTTCAAGGCAGTGCGCAATGTACCGATCAAGTTCCGGTGGCACTCCTCCAACGACGCGGCTAAGGGGCGGCGGTTGCCAGTTGAGAATGGCCGCCAATTTTTCCGCAAGGGAGTGGCCGTCAAACGTACGACGTCCGGAAACCATTTCGTACAGGACGCAACCCAGTGCGAAAACGTCGCTCGGCTCCGCCGTCGGCTCGTTCCGCACCTGCTCTGGGGACATGTAGCCCGCAGTGCCGATGAGAGTCCCCAGCTGCGTCTGCGTCTCGGTCCTGTCTTCGTTGCCCGTCACCGGCGGCCGGTAGCGTGCCAGGCCGAAATCGAGAATCTTTACGCGACCGTCGGTGGTCAGAAAGATGTTCTCTGGTTTGAGGTCACGGTGGATGACACCCTTCATGTGTGCAGCGCCAAGCCCCTCCGCAATCTCGATTCCAATGCCGATGGCCCGTCGCCACGGTAGAGGAGAGCGGCTGATGCACGCTCGCAGCGTTTCTCCTTCGAGCAGCTCCAGCACGGCAAATGCCGTCGTGCCTGCCGTTCCTACATCGTAGAGCGCGAGAATGTTGGGGTGCTGTAGCGCGGCGATCGCCTTCGCTTCTCGTGTGAAACGCGCGAGGGCGGAAGGATCCGCAGCCGTTTCCTCCGGCAGGACCTTGATCGCGACGTCGCGCTCGAGTCGCAGGTCGCGCGCCCGATACACTTCCCCCATTCCGCCAGCACCGAGTGGCGCCCGTATCTCGTACGGCCCCAAGCGTGTGCCAACTGACTGTGTCATGGGAGTTCCTGCACGCGAGCACCGACCGTGGAGCGAGTCTATGCGATCGGGCGCTTCGACGTC
>Ga0114129_10014877_pt1 | contig 11085 bp, 10 predicted proteins | sample RhiMetdeltSRZDD1_FD_80071 | JGI IMG/M metagenome (GOLD analysis project Ga0114129, IMG submission 80071) | Populus rhizosphere microbial communities from Tennessee, USA - Rhizosphere MetaG P. deltoides SRZDD1 (version 2) (version 2) | ecosystem: Host-associated > Plants > Roots > Rhizosphere >... | reverse complement strand
GGCGCCGCCGGCCAGATCGGCTACGCGCTGCTGTTCCGGATCGCGAGCGGGCAGATGCTCGGGCCGGACGAGAAGATCGACCTGCGGCTGCTCGAGATACCGGATGCCGTGAAGGCGGCGGAGGGCACCGCCATGGAGCTCCAGGACTGCGCCTTCCCGCTGCTGGCGTCCACTGAGATCTTCGACGATCCGAAGCGGGCGTTCGACGGCGTGAACGTCGCGATGCTGGTGGGCGCGCGGCCGCGTTCGAAGGGCATGGAGCGCGCCGACCTGCTCGAGGCGAACGGTCAGATCTTCAAGCCCCAGGGCGAGGCGCTGAGCGCCGGCGCTGCTGACGACGTGAAGATCCTCGTGGTCGGCAACCCCGCCAACACGAACGCCCTGATCGCGATGACGAGCGCGGCCGACATCCCGAACGAGCGCTTCACAGCCATGACGCGCCTGGACCAGAACCGCGCCGTGGCGCAGCTCGCCGAGAAGGTCGGCGTGGGGGTGGAGGACGTGGAGGACCTCGGCATCTGGGGCAACCACTCGCCAACGATGTTCCCCGACCTCTTCAACGCCAAGGTCAAGGGCCAGCGCGCGGTCGACCAGGTCGACATGGGCTGGTACGAGAACGAGTACATCCCGCGCGTGGGGAAGCGCGGCGCGGAGATCATCGACGCGCGGGGCGCGTCATCGGCGGCGAGCGCCGCCAACGCCGCGATCGACCACGTGCACGACTGGGTGCAGGGCGCCGCCGGCCTGCGCTCCATGGCCGTGCACTCGAACGGCGAGTACGGGGTGGACGAGGGGCTCATCTCGAGCTTCCCGGTGCGCGTGAGCGGCGGTTCCTACGAGATCGCCGAGGGGCTCGAGGTCGATGACTTCGCCCGCGGCAAGATCGACGCCACGGTGAACGAGCTGAAGGAAGAGCGCGACAGCGTCCGCGAGCTCGGGCTGATTTAGGCCGGGGGCTCGCCGCCGCCAGCCCGGGCTAACTGCGGCATTGAAAGGGTCCTCAAGTGGGGGTCCACAACTCGCCCCACGCCGGCCGCTGACGGGGGGTTGGCGACATTGATGTTCGAATAGGAGTAAGGCGCGCCAACCTACTCGATGGAAGGACCCAGAGGCGAGTTGTTGACCAGCACCTTCACCGCTGCTGTGAGCGCTCGCGACGCGGGGGCGCAGTGACGGGAGCGCGGGCGCAGCGGCGGGGGTGCAGCGGCGCCCGGCTAGGCCGGGTGCCAGCCCTTGTCGCGCTTCTTGACCTGACCCTCTGACTCGAGCGTGGGCATCACGCGGTAGAGGTAATTCGCGTGTATTCCCATCGCCTCGGCCAGCTCCGAGATCGTGATCCCGGGGCGCGCGCGCACCAGCTCGAGCGCCTGCTGGGCGCGCTTGCCGGTCCCGCGCGGTCTGCCGCGACCGCGGCGCCGAGGAGCGCGCGCCGCGCGCGTGCCGCCGTTGCCCACGCCCGCAAGCGCCGCCGCCGCCTTTTCGAGGCGGCGGTATTCCTCCACCAGGGGGCGCAGTTCCTTCAAGCGCGCATCGATCTCTCTGCGCTTCTCGTCAAGAAAATCAGCCATTGGAGGAATGACTTTAACGGTTATTCCGTAATGGCTTTCAGTTTCTGCAACGTGTCGTCCAACTCTTTTTGCGTCACTCTCGCCACCCCGCGGCCGGCGATGCGCCCCAGCGGGCCGCCGGGGAGGTCGTACTCGTTCATGTAGTGGAAGTCGGTGCACTCGTTGTTGGACGAGTCACCGAACTCGTAGATCACCCGGGCGTGCGAGCCCACCGGGCCGCGTCCCTCCCAGACCACGCGCTTGCAGGGGTCGTTCTCCACCACGCTCCAGCGCACCTTGAACTTGCGGCCGGCGAGCTTCAGGCACTGCGTGAGCTTGGAGCCCTTCTTGAGCGAGCCCTCGGGCGCGTCCTCGAGGTGATGGTGGATCGTGACCCAGTCCTTCAGGCGCCCAGGGTCCATGACCACGTCGTAGACCCGCCGGGGCGGCGCGTCGATCCGGATGTTGCGCTCCACCTTCATCGCGCGCCCAGCGGCTCGAGCGACTCCCACTCGGCGAGCGCGTGCTCGACCGCACGCTCGAACCGGTGCGGCCTCAGGCCGTAGAGGCGCGGGGCCTCGTCGGGGTCGCGGGGGAGGAGGTCGGTCTCGAGGCTCTCCATCAGGGGCCGCACCAGCTCGATCGGCTGGCCGGTGACCGCCGCCACCACGGCGCTGGCCGGCGGCGTCAGCGAGCGGCCCAGGCCGAGCGGCAGGCGCCCGACGCCCATGATGTCGGCGATCACCTCGATCATGCGGCCGTAGGTCATCACGTCCGGCCCCGCCACGTCGAGCGCGCGGCCCGCCGCCCCCGGCACCTGCGGCGTGCGGGCGAGGAACTCGATCACGTCGCGCTCGTCGATCGGCTGGGTGCTGTTCTTGCGCCAGCGCGGCAGCGGCAGCACGCGCAGGCGCTCGACGAGGCGCACCAGCAGCCGGAACGACGCCGAGCCGGCGCCGATTACGATCGAGGCCCGCAGCGCGGTCGAGCCGGGTACGGCGGCCAGCAGCGTCTCCTCGACCTCGAGCCGCGAATGCAGGTGAGGCGAGAGCGGGCGGCCCTCCGGCACGATCCCGCCCAGGTACACGATGCGCTCCACGCCGGCGTGCGCCGCCGCCTGGCCGAAGGTTTCCGCCATGCGTTGGTCGCGCCCGGCGAAGTCGCCATTCGCGGCGGGCTCCATCGAGTGAACGAGGTAGTACGCGGTCGAGCAGCCCTCGAGCGCCTCCTCGAGGCCGGCGCCCGTGAGCAGGTCGCCACGGACGGCGTCAACGCCCAGGAGCAGCTCCGGCTGCCGCGCCAGCGCGCGCACCGGCCGCCCCTCCGCCGCGAGGCGCAGCAGCAGGCGACTTCCCACGTATCCGGTGCCACCGGTGACGAGCTCCACGGCCAAGCGAGGTTACTTGCCCAAAATTCGCCCCCCTGAAAAATGCGCAGCTAGCGGGGCTTCCTCAGACGACCCTGCAAAGTCCGCAAAACCGTGGCTGGCGCGGCGCGCGCTCTTGATGTTGAGTGGGCACAGATGCCGAAGACGAAGCCCGCGCGCTGTGAGGACTGCTACTTCCACCAGAACATGCTCTGCGCGCTGAACCTCGGCAAGCCGTGCACGACCTTCCGCCCCGCCGAGCGCGGCCTCGCCCCGGAACGGCAGCTCGCGTTCGTCTTCAGGACCGAGCGCACCACGGCCGCATACGCCTTTCCGCAGCCGAACGCCTAGCGACGGGCAACAGCGCGGCAGTAGGCTCCCGCCATGCGGCTCACGGTGCTCGGAAAGTCGCCGTCCTGGCAGGACGCCGGCGGGGCCTGTTCCGGCTACCTGATCGAGGAGGGCGACACCGCGGTTCTGGTGGACTGCGGCAACGGCGTGTTCGCCAAGCTGCGCGAGCGGATCGACTACGTCGACGTGGACGCGGTCGTGATCTCCCACCTGCACGCCGACCACTTCCTCGACCTGGTCCCGTACTCGTACGCGCTCACGTACGCGCCGCGCCAGCAGCCGGTCCCTGTGGACAGCTGGCCGGGCACGGACTGCCCCGCCTGCCCGGTCCTGCACGCGCCGCCGGGCGCGCGCGAGCTGTTCCGGCGCGTGGTGGGCTGCTGGGGCAACGACGACCTGATCGAGAACGCGTTCGAGCTGCACGAGTACGACCCCACAAGCGAGATCGAGATCGGCCCGATCCGGATCAGCTTCCAGGCGGTGCCCCACTTCACGGAGACGTTCGCCATGAGCATCAGCTCGACGAACGGCTCCGGCCGCATCGTCTACGGCGCCGACTCGAGTCCCACCGAGGCGCTGGAGGAGTTCGCGAGGGACGCCGACCTGATGCTCGTGGAGGCCACGCTGCCGCGCCCGGAGCGCACGGGGATGCGCGGCCACCTCACGCCGGGCGAGGCCGGCGGCCACGCCCGCGCCGCGGGCGCGAAGCAGCTGCTGCTCGTGCACATCTCCGACGAGCTCGACTGGGAATGGGCGAAGGAGGAGGCTGCGGAGGCCTTCGGGGGCCCCGTCGAGGTGGCGCGCGAGGGCGAGGTGTACGAGGTCTAGCGGTCTATCCTCGGACGCGGTGACCTCTCAGCGCGATCTGTTCGCCAACTTCGATCGCATGCGCCGTGAGATCGACGAGCTCTTCGGCGACGTCCTCGAGCGCCGGCCCGGCCTGCGCGGACGCGGCTTCTCCCCGCGGGTCGACGTCTATTACACGGACAACCCGCCGCGCGCGGTCGTGAAGGTCGACCTCGCCGCCGTCGATCCCGCCGACGTCGCGCTCGAGATCCGCGGGCGTCAGCTGCTGATCGCGGGCGAGCGCCGTCCGGCCGAGACCGGTGGGCGCCTCTACCAGCAGATCGAGATCGAGAACGGGCCCTTCAAGCGCGTGGTCGAGCTGGGCGCTGACGTCGTGGCCGACCAGGCCAGCGCCTCCTACGCCGACGGCGTGCTCCGGGTCGAGATTCCGCTCGCCGCCCCCGACGAGTCGGTCCGGCGGGTCGAGATCTCGGATTCGTGACCATCCATGTGCCATCCGTAAACGGCGAGCCGGCCGAGGTGGACGTCCAGGTCACGCTTCCCGAGGCGCTGCCGGTGCTCCCGCTGCGCGACAGCGTCGCGTTCCCCGACACGATGATGCCCCTGGCGGTCGGCCAGGAGCGCTCGATCAAGCTCGTGAACGACGTGCTCGCCGGCAACCGGATGCTCGTCATGGTCGCGACGAAGGACCCGGACAACGAGGAGCCGGGGCCGGACGACCTCTACCGCGTCGGCGTGGTCGGCGTGGTGGCGCGGATGCTGAAGGTGCCGGACGGCACGGTCCGGATCCTGGTCCAGTGCGGCCAGCGCGTCGAGCTCGGCGACTTCGTGGCCACCCAGCCCTACCTCGTGGCCCGCATCACCGAGGCCCCCGACGAGGTGATCCCCTCGCCCGAGCTCGAGGCGCTCGTGCGCAACGTGCAGGCCACGTTCTCGCGCATCATCGAGGAGCTGCCGTACCTCCCCGAGGAGCTCCAGATGGCGGTCGCCAACGTGGACGACCCGGCCGAGCTGGCGCACATGATCGCCGCGTCGCTGCGGATCAAGACCGAGGACAAGCAGCGGCTGCTCGAGGAACTGGGCGTGACCAAGCGGCTGCGCCTGCTCTCCGAGATCCTCGCCCGCGAGCTCGAGCTGGTGGAGATCGGCAGCCGCATCCAGTCTCAGGTCCAGTCGGAGATGGACAAGGGCCAGCGCGAGTACTTCCTGCGCCAGCAGCTGAGGGCGATCCAGGAGGAGCTCGGCGAGGTCGACGAGCAGGAGGCCGAGACGCAGGAGCTGCGCACGCTGCTGGAGGAGGCGAACCTGCCCGAGCATGCCTGGAAGGTGGCCGAGCGCGAGCTCGGCCGCTTCGAGCGCCTCCCGCCGCAGGCCGCCGAGCACGGCGTGATCCGTACCTACCTGGAGTGGCTCGCCACGCTGCCGTGGTCCAAGTCGACCGAGGACAACCTCGACCTGAAGCACGCCCGCACCGTGCTCGACCGCGACCACTACGACATCGAGCGCGTGAAGGACCGCATCCTCGAATTCCTCGCGGTCCGCAAGCTGAAGCCGGACGCCCGCAGCTCGATCGTCTGCTTCGTCGGCCCGCCCGGCGTGGGGAAGACCTCGCTCGGACGCTCGATCGCCGCCGCCATGGAGCGCGCGTTCGAGCGCATCTCCGTGGGCGGCGTGCGCGACGAGTCCGAGATCCGCGGCCACCGCCGCACCTACATCGGCGCCATGCCCGGGACGATCATCCGCGCGCTGCGCGACGCGGGCTCGAACAACCCGGTGCTGATGATCGACGAGATCGACAAGATGGGCGCCGACTTCCGCGGCGATCCCGCGAGCGCGATGCTCGAGGTGCTCGACCCGGAGCAGAACTCGACCTTCCGCGACCACTACCTGGACGTCCCGTTCGACCTCTCGCACGTGTTCTTCATCTGCACGGCGAACCAGGTCGACACGATCCCGCCGGCCCTGCTCGATCGCATGGAGGTGATCGAGCTGTCCGGCTACACGCACGAGGAGAAGCGCGAGATCGCCAAGCGCTTCCTCGTCCCGCGGCAGATGGAGCTGAACGGGCTCGGCCGCTCGAAGATCGAGCTCACCAAGCCGGCGCTCGACGTGATCATCGACGGCTACACGCGCGAGGCGGGCGTGCGCAACCTCGAGCGCCAGATCGGCTCGATCTGCCGCAAGGTGGCGCGCGAGTTCGCCGAGGGCACGCGGCGCTCGAAGCGCGTGATCCGCCCGGAGACCGTTGCCGACCTGCTCGGCAAGCCGCGCTTCACGGCCGAGGTGAGGCGGCGCACGAGCGAGCCGGGCGTGGCCACCGGCCTGGCGTGGACGCCCGTCGGCGGCGACGTGCTGTTCGTGGAGGCGATCGCCTACCCGGGCGACGGCAAGCTCCAGATCACGGGCCAGCTCGGCGACGTGATGAAGGAGTCCGCGGCGGCCGCCCTGTCCTACGTGAAGAGCAAGACCGAGACAGGCGACTTCGGCAGCGACGTCTCCGCCGAGTGGTTCAAGGAACACGACCTGCACGTGCACGTGCCGGCCGGTGCGATCCCGAAGGACGGGCCGAGCGCGGGCGTGACGATGGCGACCGCGATCGCCTCGCGCGTGACGTGCCGGCCGGTGCGCTCGGACGTCGCGATGACCGGCGAGGTCACGCTCACCGGCATGGTGCTGCCGATCGGCGGGCTCAAGGAGAAGGCGCTCGCCGCGCAGCGGGCCGGGATCAACCGCGTGATACTGCCGCGGCGCAACGAGCCCGACATCGACGACATCCCCGAGCACCTGCGCAAGCGGATGAAGTTCACGCTCGTCGATCACGTCGACGAGGTCCTGGACGCAGCGCTCCAAAAGCGCGCGCGGCGTTCGCGGGCTGCTCAACCCGGGTAGAGTGCCCTGCTAGCAAGCGGATCGAGGAGAGAAATGGCAGCAAAGAAAAAGGCCGCAAAGGCCGGAGCCGGAGCGTACGCCGCCGGCAAGGCGGTCCGCTCGAACACGTACGTGCAGCGGCTCGTCGAGGACGAGGAACTGCGCGACAACCTCCGCAACGCGTTCGAATCCGCGCGCAAGGCTTACTCGCGCATGTCGAACGGCAAGGGCCCGGTCAAGGCCGTCACGGAGGACAAGAAGGTGCAGCGCGAGCTCCGCGACGCCGCGACGTCTCTCAAGGACGCCGCTGACTCGCTGCGCAACGGCAAGAAGAAGAAGCGCCGCAAGGGCCGCCTGCTTCTGATTGCACTCATCGGCGGGGGCATTGCGCTCGCCACGAGCGAGGGCCTTCGCAAGAAGGTGCTCGACGCGCTCTTCGGTGCCGAGGAGGAGTTCGAGTACACCGGGAGCACCACCCCGGAGCCAAGCAGCACGAGCGAACCGGTGGGAACCTCCTAGAGCGGTCCCAACCCGAGCTTTGGAAAGGGCGCCTGCGGGCGCCCTTTTCGTTGCCGTTTGGGGCGGGCGGTCGGCGCAGACGCCGCCTGACTGGCTGGCCAACTAAGATCCCGGCGGGATGGAGGCTGCGACCAGCACGGACGGCCCGCGCACGCTCGAGGGCGACAAGGCCCAGCGCATCATCGCCGCCATGCGCGCGAGCGTCGGCAAGCGCGGCGCGTCGGCCTCGACGTTCGACCACGTGGCGCGCGAGGCGGGCGTCTCGCGCGGGCTCCTTCACTACTACTTCGGCTCGAAGGAGCGGCTGCTCGTGGAGGTGGTGCGCCACGACTGCGAGGTGCGCAACCGCAACATGGACGAGCGCCTCGCCAAGGCGCAGAGCGTGGACGAGATCCTCGACGCGCTCGTGGTCGGCCTCGAGGAGTTCCTGGAGGACGACGCCGGCGGCCAGGCCGTTATCTACGAGATGCTGAGCGCCTCGCGCCACTCGGAGGAGATCCGCGCCGAGCTCGCCGAGCTCTACAGGCAGTGGCGCGAACGGCTCGCCGGGTGGCTGCGCACCAAGGAGCGTGAGGGCGTGATCCGCCTCCAGGCGGAGCCGGAGGCCGTGGCCTCGATCCTGTTCTCACTCGGCGACGGCTTCGGCATCCAGGTGCTGGCCGATCCGGACTGGGACCAGAAGACCGCGTTCGACCTCGGCGTCTCCACCGCCCGCCGCCTGCTCGGCGAAGTGTGACCTGAGTCACACCCAACGCGGCTGATCCGGGAAGGATTACTCGCGATGCAGGCAGGGATGGACAGACTTGCCGCCTTCCTTGAGCGGCGTCGCTGGATGGTGCTCGCCGCCTGGCTGCTCGTGCTGGGGGCGGCGCTGCCCTTCGCCGCCCAGCAGACCGAGCACCTCACTAGCGGCGGCTTCGAGGTGCCCGGCTCGCAGTCGCAGGTGGTGGACGAGAACGTGACGCGCTTCGAGGGCGCGCAGCGCGACAACCTCGCCGTCGTGCTGGCGCGCCGCGAGGGCGCGAGCGCTGCCGCTGTGCGCACCGAGGTCGACCGGGTCGCGCGGATCGCGGATCGCCTGCCGCACGCCGAGGTCACCTCCCAGGCCGAGGCCGCGGCGAAGCGCGACGCCGCCACGGCGTCGATCACGGTCGTGCCGCTCGCCATTGAGGGCGACAGGGATCAGACCGCGGACCTGGCGGTCGACTTCCGTGACGAGTTGGGCACCCAGGCGCGCGGCGGCGTGGAGCCGCACCTGGTCGGCCAGCAGGCGCTGTGGGCCGGCATGCAGGATCTCACGAAGGAGGACCTCGAGAGCGCGGAGACGATCGGGTTCCCGGTCGTGCTGCTGATCCTGCTCGCGGTCTTCGGCTCGCTCGCCGCGGCGGCGCTCCCACTCATGCTCGGGTTCGCCAGCGTGGCGATCACCGGCGCCGCCATCTACTTCCTCTCGCAGGCCACCCCGATGTCGGTGTTCGTGACCAACATCGCCTCGATGATCGGGATCGGCGTGGCGGTGGACTACTCGCTGTTCGTGCTCGCCCGCTACCGCGAGGAGATCCGCGGCGGCGCCGAGCGCGTGGCGGCGCGCCGCGTGGCGCTGCGCACGTCGGGTCTCGCGGTGGCCTTCTCCGGCATCACGGTGATGCTGTCGCTGGCCGGCCTCTACCTCGTCGACTCGACCACGATCCGCTCGATGGCGATGGGCGCGATCATCGTCGTGGCGGTCTCGATCCTGGCGGCGGTAACGCTGCTGCCGGTGCTCATGAACCTGCTCGGTCGCCGCGCGTACGCGCGCGGCCGGATCGCGGTGATTGGCTCGCTGCTGCTTCGCATGGTTCGCACGCGGCGCCGGCGGCCCGGCTCCACATCCGACGAGCGGCGCAAGGCCGGCTTCTGGGAGCGCTGGACCAGCGCCGTCACGCGGCGCCCCTGGGTCTCGGCCCTCGCCACGGCCGGGGTGCTGCTCGCGCTGGCGATCCCCGCTCTGTCGCTCGACTTCGGAAACGGCGCGCTGCGCCAGTTCCCCGAGAAGCACGAGACGCGCGTGGGCGCCGAGCTGGCGGCGCAGACCGCCGGCCCCGGCGCCACCGGACCCACCCAGGTGGTCGCCGAGATGCGCGACGGCCGCACGAGCGATCCCGCGAACCGCGAGGCGCTCAGCTCCTACGCATCCGAGCTGCGGCGGGACCCGGAGGTGGAGCAGGTGAGCCGGCCGCAGCCTTCGCGCGACGGCCGCGCCGCCCTGATCACGGTGGCGCCGCGACACGATCCGGAGAGCCCGCAGGCCGAGGCGCTCGTGGAGCGCCTGCGCGCGGACGCAGGCCCGCTCGACGGGGTGGCCGAGGTCCAGGCGGGCGGCGCGACCGCGTTCAACAAGGACTTCATCGACCTCGTCTCGGGGTCGATGTGGAAGATCCTCCTGTTCGTGCTGGTGTTCAGCTACCTGGTGCTCTTCGTGCTGCTGCGCTCGGTGCTGCTGCCGCTGAAGGCGGTCCTGATGAACCTGCTCTCGGTGGCCGCCGCCTACGGCGTGCTCGTGATGGTGTTCCAGTACGGGTGGTTCGACAGACTGCTGGGCTTCGACTCGCTCGGCTACGTGAACGCGATGACGCCGCCGTTCCTGCTCGCGATCGTCTTCGGGCTGTCGATGGACTACGAGGTCTTCCTCCTGTCGCGGATCCGCGAGCGCTACGAGGCGACGGGCGACACCGGCAGCGCGGTGGCCCAGGGTCTGCGGGCCAGCGCGGGGACGATCTCGAGCGCCGCGCTGATCATGGTCGCCGTCTTCGCAGTCTTCGCCGGCACCGGCACGCCGTCGATCAAGGAGATCGGAGTCGGCATGTCGGTGGCGATCGCGCTCGACGCGACGCTGGTCCGGCTGATCCTGGTGCCGGCCACCATGGAGATCATGGGCCGCTGGAACTGGTGGCTGCCCCGGCGACTCGACCGCCTGCTGCCGCACGCGGGGTTCGAGCGTGGCTCAGGCCGCCGCGAGCCGGCGCTCGATCTCGGCCGCTAGCTCGGGCACCGCGATGCGCTCCTGCTCGAGCGTGTCGCGGTCGCGCAGCGTGACTGTGTCGTCCTCCATCGTCTGGTGGTCGACCGTCACGCCGAACGGCGTGCCGATCTCGTCCTGGCGGCGGTAGCGCTTCCCGATCGAGCCGCCGGTGTCGTACTCGGTGGGCCACAGCTCGCGCAGCTGCTCGAAGATGGCGCGGGCCTTCTCCGGCTGGCCATCCTTGTTCACGAGCGGAAGCACCGCCACCTTGATCGGCGCGATCTGGGGGGCGAGCCGTAGCACGGTGCGCTGCTCGCCGCCGATGTCGTCCTCGTCGTAGGCGTCGCAGAGCAGGGCCAGCACCGTGCGGCCCACGCCGGCCGCCGGCTCGATCACGTGCGGCACGTAGCGCTCGCCGGTCGCGGTGTCCACGTACTCGAGCTTGGTGCCGGAGAACTCGGCGTGCTGGGTGAGGTCGAAGTCGCCGCGGTTGGCGATGCCCTCGAGCTCGGACCAGCCCATCGGGAACAGGTACTCGACGTCTGAGGTCCCGCTCGAGTAGTGCGACAGCTCGTCGGGGTCGTGCGGGCGCAGCTGCAGGTGGTCGGGCCGGATGCCGAGCTCCG
>Ga0114129_10014875_pt1 | contig 11086 bp, 5 predicted proteins | sample RhiMetdeltSRZDD1_FD_80071 | JGI IMG/M metagenome (GOLD analysis project Ga0114129, IMG submission 80071) | Populus rhizosphere microbial communities from Tennessee, USA - Rhizosphere MetaG P. deltoides SRZDD1 (version 2) (version 2) | ecosystem: Host-associated > Plants > Roots > Rhizosphere >... | reverse complement strand
TTTCTTAAAGCCAGGACAGAGAAAACTAAACCAGAATCTGAGACCGGCATCTGGGTCTCTGTGTGAAGAGGTGTGCGCATCTCCGAACGGTGTCACAAGAACAATGCTTAATATTAAAGGGCTTGCAAAAACCTACTCGAGCGGCATTCAGGCGTTGAAGGGAATCAGACTCGATGTACAGGCGGGGATGTTTGGCCTGCTTGGGCCCAACGGGGCGGGCAAGACAACCTTAATGAAGATCCTGGCGACGCTGCTTGAGCCTGACTCGGGCACGGCTGAGATGAATGGCACCGACCTGATCATCGACAAACATGGCACGCGCACGATGCTCGGCTACCTGCCTCAAGACTTCGGTTTGTACCCCAGCCTTACGGCAGAGCAAACGCTTCATTACTTTGCAAAGCTGAAAGGTGTCCACAATAAGAAAGAGCGCGGGCTCCTGGTAGATGGTTTGCTCGAACGCGTGAATCTTTCGTCTGAGCGAAAACAACGACTCGGCGGATTTTCAGGAGGAATGCGCCAGCGCCTGGGAATTGCGCAGGCGCTGATCGGTCAGCCGCAACTCATCATCGTCGATGAGCCGACCGCCGGCTTGGATCCCGAAGAACGAATTCGTTTTCATAACCTGTTGGCGGAAACGGCTGGTGAAGACGCGGTCGTGATTCTGTCGACGCACATTGTCGCTGACGTCTCGAGTCTTTGCAGCCAGATGGCGGTCATTCGACAGGGTGCAATCCTGGCTTCCACCACGCCGCCGCAAGCGATCGATCAACTTAAGGACTCAGTTTGGGAAGCCACTGTGCCGCGCGAACAGGTGGCGGCCTTAAAGTCGCGCTATCAGGTAATCTCTTCGCAGATGTTCGGCGGACTCGCGCGCTTGCGAGTGATCTCAAAGGGAGAGCGACCGAGCGAAGAATTCAGTCCCGCAACTCCGGTCCTCGAAGACTATTACTTTGATCTGGTTAACCAACGGTAAGTGTCAGAAGCCCGCGCGTCAGCAAGGGCTCCGATGCGAATTATGCCCTCCCTGACGGTCGGGCTTCTGACACTATGCTGCGTAAACATGACCAACCCATCTCAGACTCGCTTCGGCGCAATCTTTCAGAATGAGGTGCTGCTCAATTCCAAGCGCGTGGCCCCGTACGCGATCGCGATTCTATGCGGAGGTAATGCGCTGCTCTGGTGGGCTAAGGGGCCCGCAACTGGACAGGGCTGGGCCACAAACGCGGATTTCTTCATTGCCGGCGTGCTCCCGCCCTACTCCTTCTTGTTCTTGCCTCTATACACTGCGCTCATGATGGCCGATCCTGCGATCAGAGATTTTCGCGTCGGCATCGACCCTCTCATTTTCTCTAAACCTGTAACCCGTGCCGAATATCTTCTGGGAAAATTCTTCGGCAACTTCTTCGTGCTGGCGTGCTGTCAGTCGGCTTTCTCCATTATGTTCTTTGTGCTTCAGTGGATCCCTAAACAGGGCATGGTGGTGCAGGAAAAGAAGTTCTTTCTTTATCCTAAACACTTTTTTGTCTTCGTGGTCATCTCGCATCTGGTTTTAGCCGCCATCTACTTTACGGTCGGCACTCTGACGCGCAGCGCCAAGATTGTTTACGGGTTGGGAGTTGCGTTTTACCCGCTCTACATCACCTATCAGACTGTTCTGTTGAAGAGTTTGCCCGTGCGCTGGAGAGTTGTGCTTGATCCTCTGCTGATGAATTGGGGTAATCCCTGGGGTTACAAGCGCAGCGCCGAAGTCCTGAATCGCCTTGTGATTGTTTACGACTCGAACCTGATCATCAACCGCGCGGGAATGATTCTCCTTACCGCGATTTGTCTGACCATTCTCTACGCGCGCTTCGCAATAACCGAACGCTCCGGGAAGGCAGAAAAATTTTCAGTCCTCAACCTCTCGACCGCGGCCGAGGGTGTCTATTACCCGGAGAGTTCGCCGGCGACGCGCCTCGACGAATTCGAAGGGCCTGACTACGAAACAAGCGCGTTATTCCTCCACGTCCCTGTCCCTGAAGTCACCAGGGTGAACGAAGGGATTCGTGCCAATCTGAATAAACTGATCACGGCCTTAGGCGTTGAGTTTCGCCTGCTCCGAGCTGAACGAAGTCTGGTCGTGATCATGCCGCTGGCCATTTTTCTCTCTATTTTGGAAGTCGCCTTCTATAACATTTCGCCCGACGTCTCTCATTCCGCCGCTTATGCGACCAACACAGCAAAGTTGTTATTGCTATTCCTGCTCGGGATGGCTGTCTTCTATACGGGCGAAGCGATGCATCGCGACCGCGAGATGCGGATTGAGCCTGTGTTGTGGGCTACGCCTGTCACTAACAATGTGCTGCTGCTTTCTAAGTTCCTGTCGACACTTTGTCTGCTGTTCGGCCTAATTGCGATTGTCGGTATCGCCGCGATCACAATTCAACTAGTCCGAGGTCACTCGCCCATCGACCTACTAGCCTACTTGAGAGTTTACGGATTGATTCTTCTGCCGACCGCATTTTTCGCTTCGGCGGTGCCGGTTGCATTGAATGTGGCCTTGCGAAATAAACATGTCGCCTACGTCGTTAGCATCGGATTGGCTGCGGGATTGTTCTACCTTTACAACCTTGGTCACAACCATTGGCTGTATAATCCGCTGCTCTATCGCCTTTGGAGCTACGCTGACTTAACTCAACCATCGACGCTGAGAATGATTCTTTGGCGCCGGCTTTATTGTGTGATGCTTGCGATTGCGTTTCTCGAACTGGCGCATGCATTTTTCACACGCAAGCGGGGCCGAAGATTAAAGATTGGCGGCCACACAACTGTTCAGACATAGCTTCGAACGTTTCTTCATTGGCAATGGGTACTGGTTCACTTTGGAGTACAGGGACTACTTACCACTGGGAGCGCGGGCGCCCTCGCCCGCTCAGCGAATGTGCGTAAGGCTCGACGCAGAGGAAGGTTAACCAAAGACGTGAAGCTTTTCGCGCTGCGAACTCAGGTGCGGGCGAGGGCGCCGGCGTTCCCTGTGAAAACGGAGCCTCGAATTCGAAAGTGAACCAGTGCTTGGCAATGAGTGAAATAGCACGGCCTCGCCGTGCGAGATACAATACCGGTTCATTTGGGCGCAAGAGTTGGAGGGACGTCAATGATCAAGAAAGCCTTCCTAATCGGCCTCGTGATTGTTATGGCGGTGGGAGTCGTGGCCATCGGACGATATCCGCGGCATCGAAAGTCAATTGCATCTTCAAACGTTCCCGATGGGAACAAACCGCTCGCGCTCGCCGACCTTAGGGCAGACATGATAATTCCGGCGGTCAATGCGCCGGCTGCGCCTGAGTTTGTTGAAGGAACTTGGATCAATTCTGATGCATTGCCTCTCAACAAGTTGCGTGGCCAAGTGGTGCTCGTCGAGTTCTGGACATTTGGCTGCTACAACTGCCGCAATACTCTGCCTGCGGTCAAGGATTGGGACACAAAATATCGCGAACACGGTTTGACGATTGTCGGTGTGCACACGCCTGAAACCGAGAGTGAATATGTTCTCGACAACGTGCGACGAGAAGTTTCTTCGCTCGGAATCAAATACGCGGTCGTGACTGACAACGATTACAAGACCTGGAAAGCTTACAACGTCGAAGCGTGGCCCACTATTTATGTAATCGACAAACAAGGCCGCATTCGCTGGTTGCATGTCGGCGAAGGGCGTTACGAAGAAACGGAAAGTGTGATTAAGTCGCTGCTTGCGGAGTAGCGAATTGACAGAGATTTACCTGTGGCGTTCCGCCTTCTAATGGGAATCTGCCCGCGCCCGGTGCGCTTGCCATTCGACTTCCCGCTCGGATAAATTACACGTCAATCCGCCGATCTATCCTGTCTTTTCATTCGAATGAAATCAGGAGTGTCTCTTCGTCGGAAACCGATTTCTGAAAGGACCTAACTCGCTCTTATGAAAGTCTACGACACTGAAAACATTCGCAACCTTGCGGTCATTGGACATGGCGACGCGGGGAAGACGCAACTGATTAGTTCGCTTCTCCACGTCGCCGGCACGACACATCGTTGGGGCAAGGTCGATGAAGGCACGACCATTACCGACTACGATGAAGATTCCATCGCCCGCAAAATTACCCTTAACACCGCGCTTGCCTATCTCGAACACAAAGAAACAAAGATTAACTTGATCGACACGCCGGGATACGCTGCGTTCGTTTCGCACGCGCGACCGGCAGTTCGCGTTGCCGACTGCGGCATCGTCGTTGTCGATGGCGTAAAAGGCGTCGAAGTACAGACCGAGAAAGTTTGGAATTATGCGAATGAGTTCATGCTGCCGCGCATGATGGTCGTGACCAAATTAGATAAAGAGCATTCAGATATTGGCATCGCGCTGGACAGCGCGCACACTGTTTTTAAGCGAGCAATTGTTCCTTTCACTCTGCCGATTGGAAAAGAACACAACTTCAAAGGGATCGTCGATGTCGTTCATATGAAGGCCTATGACTTCGACGAGCAGGGCAAGGCTAAAGAGATTGATATTCCGGCCGAAGGTCGCGACGTCGTCGATAAAACGCGAGAAAGATTGGTTGAGCTGGTCGCCGAATCAGATGACGCTTTGATGGAGAAGTATTTCGAGCAAGGCACGCTCGATGATGCGGACGTGCTGCCGAACATCACAAGGGCGATTGCCGCCAGCAAACTGTGTCCAGTGTTCGCGGTTTCGACGATCACGCTGGTCGGGCTTTCGACGCTCCTCGAACACATAGTCGAGTTCGCTCCCGACCCGGCACATCACGAGGCCGAGCACGGCAAGAACGAAAAAGGCGAAGAGGAATCCAGGAAATATTCGACCAGCGAATCGTTCTCCGCTTACTGCTTCCGCACGATTGCCGATCCGTTCGCGGGGCGCATCAACGTATTCAAAATAATTAGCGGGAAAGTAGGCACCGATGCAACCGTCTACAATTCGACGCGCGGTACTTCCGAACGTCTCGGCGCACTGCACACCATGCAGGGCAAGCAACTCGACAAAATTCCGGAAGCCAATGCCGGCGACATCATCGCTTGCGTGAAACTCAAAGAGACGCAAACCGGCGATACTTTGTGCGACAAGGCCCATCCGATCGTTTACGATCAAGTGCAATATCCTGAGGCGGCGATTGCTTTCGCCATCGAACCGAAGTCGCGTCAGGACGAAGAGAAGATCAGCGTCGCGATTCACAAGATTCTGGAAGAAGATCCCGCCCTGTCGTTCACGCGCGACGCACAAACGAAAGAGTTCCTGCTCGCCGGCTCAGGACAAGTTCACGTCGAAACTGTGGTCGAGAAACTGAAGAAGCGCTACAGCGTCGAGGTGATGCTGCATCCGCCGAAGGTTCCTTACAAGGAAACGATCACACAGCGCGCCGAAGTGCAGGGCCGTCATAAGAAACAGACCGGCGGCCGCGGACAATTCGGCGATTGCAAAGTTGTCTTCGAGCCGCTACCGCGTGGTGAAGGATTCGTTTTCGAGGACAAGATTTTCGGCGGCGCCGTCCCCCAACAGTATCGGCCGGCGATCGAGAAAGGAATCATCGAAGCCGCCTCCCAGGGAGCCATCGCCGGTTATCCTTTGGTCGATTTCAAAGTGCAGTTGATCGACGGGTCGTATCACAACGTCGATTCAGACGAACACAGCTTCCGCGCCGCCGGGCGCAAGGCTTTCCGCAATGCGATGGAAAAGGTTAAGCCGGCACTCCTGGAACCAATCATGGACGTGGAAATTACTGCGCCACAGGAATGCAGCGGCGACATCATGGGGGACCTCAACTCGCGGCGCGGTCGCGTGCAGGGCATGGACACCTGGGGCAAGAACCAGGTGATCAAGGCGCAGGTCCCGATGGCCGAGATGCTCAACTATCAATCGACGCTGAACTCGATCACCGCAGCACGCGGCAGTTTCCACATGCAGTTCTCGCATTACGATCCTGTGCCGGGCCAGCTTGCTCAAAAGATAGTCCAGCAAGCAAAGGACGAGGGTCGCATTAGAACAGCGGAGGAGGAATAGTCAGCGAACTCAATCTGCTCGGTTTGTGATCGACACAAAATGACCCCCCAAAGCGTGGCAAAATTGGCCAAAACAGCCGATATTTTGGCGCAAATTGGGTGTTTGGGCTGTTTTTCAAAACCGTCTCAGTAGCCCTTCCAGAAAATTCTATTGACCGACTCGCTCCCAATGGGCGAGAATGAAAACCGGCCTGTCATCGCTCAGAGGCAGGCCTTAGTCGGACGTAACCCGCCGTCCTGCCTTCCCTTGCAAGTGATCGCAAACGTCCCTCGATTGGGCGCAACTGTTTGCTGCGGCATTGCAAGGTTTGACAAGCACGAGCGCACAACTTCACAGCCATCTCCTCGACGGATGGAAAAACAGAACCATGGAGAAATCGTCTTTACCAGCCCCAAAATCGAACGATCCCGCCAGCACTTCAGCAAGCAGCCCGAAAGGTGACGCGGTCGATCAAAGAACGATTGCCGATTCGTTGTTGGCTGCCCTGACAGGCGGAAACCTCGAACAGTTGGAGCACGCGCGCGAAGCGTTCGTCGGAGAGCCGCGTGAGGCAAGCGCGTCTGATCAGCCGGATTTAGCCGCGCGGTTGGAGCGCCGATCGGCGCCGCGCGCGACTGCGGCGAACTCTGTTTCCACAGATGTTCTTCGCGAACAGGAAGAAGAACTCCGACGCGCCGAGGAGGAACTTGGGCGTCGCCGGCGCGAAGTCGAGGCCGCAAAACGAAAAGCGATAGAAGAAGCAGAGCACAAGGCCTTTAAAGCGCAACGCCTCGCGATCGAAGCTGAAACGCTCCGCCGCGCTCGCGGACACGCCGAGCGTCTGGACGAACTTGAAGCCCTGCGCAAATCCGCCGAGGCCGCCGCACTCGAAGCCGCGCGCAAAGAACAATTACTGAACGCCGAAATCAACGGAGTCCGGCGCGCCGAACAAGATCAATTGAAGCGCGTCGCCGAAGCGGAAGCGCGCCTGCGCGAGACAATCGCCGGATGCGAGGCCGCCGAAGCGCGCGCAAAGAAGCAGGCAGAACGGGAAGCCTGGCTCACTGCGGAACTAAAGACGCTCACAAACGCGGAGCTGACAGAGCTGGAACGCCTGAAAGCCATTGAGTCAGAAATACTGACGCAAATGGAAGCGCGGCATCGAGCCGAACAGCAAGCGAGCGAACGCGACGAGAAGCTGCGACAGGTCAACCGCGCAATCGAGGCAGCGAACAATGCCGCGGAAGAACAGCGGGCGCTGATTGACGCGGCTAACGCGCGACTGGCGAAACTTAAAGCCGACCGAAAAGTTGCCGAGGACGAAGTGGGCCGGCAGAACGAAACTGAGCAACGACTCAAGTCTGAGATTGAAGCACTCCACGAAGCACAACTCGAGGGACAACGCCGCACCGAAACAGAAGAGCGGCGCCTGACGGAGCTCGAGGCTGAACGCGCGAAGGCGCGCGCGCAAGTCCAGGAGCGCGCACAGAGAGAACATTCACTAATCGCGCAGATCAAGGCACTAACTAAAGACCGGGACGAACAAAGTGCCCGCGTGTTGGAGGTCAAAACCCGCGCACAGCAGGCGCAGGAAGAGCTCGAACGCGCCCAACATGAATTCGAGCGCGCGTCGTCAGATTACGAGCGGCGGCTGGCAGAGTACGAAGACAAGCGCACTCAAATGCAGGCCCCGGCAGCCGAGCTGGCAGAGAAAGAAAAGACGCTCGGCGAGCACATCGCTCAGTTAAGCCAGGAAGGGCGCGAACAAATTGAACGGATTAAAGAAGCCGAAACACGCATCGCTAATCAAGAACAGGGACTGCGCGAATGCGAAGCGGAGCTTGTGCGCCTCAATCAAAGCGAAGAATCGCTCATTGCGCAGACGGACGAAGCGCGTCGGTCCGAACAGGAATTACTGAAGCGAATCGTTGCGGTGGAAGCTCGCTTTGGCGAAGCGAACCGAGCGCGACAGCAGGCGGACGTGCAAGCGAGAGCGCAGGCCGAAAAAGAACAACGGCTGGACGCGGAAATGGCCGCTCTGCAAAAAGCTGAGGCCGAGCACCTGGAGCGCATCACGCAGATGAGCGCGCGTATTCCCGCACTCGAAGAAGCGCGCCGCGTGGCCGAGCAGGAGTCGGAAAAGCGCAGTCAACAGGAGCAGCAACTGGTGGCGGCGCTCAATGTGTTGCGCGATCAGCAGCAGGAACAGACCGTACGACTCGAAGAGATTCATACCTCGTTGACGGCCCAAGTTCAGGCTTGCTCGAAACTCGAGGCTGAAGTTCGCGAAGAGGCTGAAAAGGAAAAGGAGCTGGCCGGCCAGGTTGAAGAGCTGAAGAACGCAAAAGGCGGACAGGTAAAGCAGGTCGAAGACGTTGAAACAAAGCTGCGAACGCTCGAGGAGTCACGGCACTATAGCCAGACGCAATGGCGTCGACGGAGCGAAAAGGAGCAGCAACTCAACGCTGAGATTGAGGCGCTGCGCGTCGCGGAAGCAGAGCAACTGAAGCGGATCGAAGAGGCCGAAGCGCGGCTGCGCGAACAGGAGCAAGCGCGACATGCAGCCAGGGCAAAGGCAACCGAATTAACTAACAAAGAGCAGGAACTGCGCGATGAATTAGCGGCGCAGGAAAGTGCCGAGGCGGCCCAACTGGCGCGGCTCAAAGAAATCGAAACGCGCATAAGCGAACAAGCAGTCGCGGTTCAACAGGTGTCCGGCACGCTCCAGCAACGTGGGGATTTCGAGCAACCAGCCGAAACTGAACAAAAGGCAATCGCGCAGCGGCAAGAGACCCCCGACCGAAGCGAGTCGCAAGCGGGTGAACCCGCAGTTGAGTCAGAATCGCCAGCGCACGAAATCGAAGCACTCGAGCCCGGTGAAACCGACGGGGTTTTGGAGCTGATCGACGATGACGACGCCAACAACGTAAAGGCTATTACGCCAGTGGTTGAGCAGGATTGGGGCGAGGCGACCGGACAAATCAAGGGAATTGCACCCCTCGAAGTGCCATGGCTGGAAATCGATCTCGAGCACACGGACAACGGCAATGAGCTATCGCCTCAGGTTCATGAACTGGCAGATCATGCGGCAGCGAACGATACTCTGCCTAAGACGGCCGCGCTGAAACTCGCAGCTTCACCGGGCGCACAGCCGGCTCATGATTCGACTGTTTCCGCGGAGATTCTGGCGCTGCTGAAGAGCGAAGCGTCGACCGACCGGGCAGCCGCGCTTGCCGACTTGGCCGAAGTTGGTGGCGAAGAGGCGTTCAACCTGATCACTAAGTCGTTTGACGACTCGGCAGTCGAAGTCCGTAATGCCGCGGCGCGGGCCCTCTATGATTTGAGCCACGATCGCGCGGCTTCGTTCACGCGCGCGTTGCGTGAAGCTTCGCCCGAACGCCGGCGAAAGATCGGCGCCGCCATCGCGGGCTCGGGCCTCGCGGCGAACGCCATTAACAGCCTTTGCGGTGAAGGCCGCGAGCGCACTTACGATGCGTACTCACTGCTGTTTTTGATGGCCAAGTCCGGAGAAGTTTTTCCGCTCATGCAAGCAATCAGCCGCCATTCGAACCTTGATGTGCGGTTGACCTCGATCAAGTTGCTGGCGTTGAGCAATCAGCAGCAGGTGCTCTCTTCGCTGCGGCATCTGGCCGCGCGCGAAGCTCTGCCGCCGGAAGTTCACTCGGCCGTGATGGAAGCGATCTACTCGATCAGTACGCAGGCGCGCGAACACGCGCCGTCCCTGGCCTAACAATTCCTCAAAAATCAGGACTTCAGTTGCGATAGGACGAATCGATTCCATCAAGCTTGCGCAGCAAGCCCGGCCAGGTCAGCTCTGCGCCCTGACCCACGGTCACTGCGCTCAACTGCTTTGACGTAAGATCGATGATGGGCGGCGGAACGTTGTGCAGTTCGCCTCCGCCAGACTGAGCGAGGATTTGAATTCGACAGGCGCGCTCGAGAATGTACATCGACAGAAAAGCTTCCGCCGCCGTTTTGCCGATCGTCAAAAGCCCGTGGTTGCGAAGAATCATGTATTTCTTATCGCCAAGGTCGCTAACCAGTCGCGGCTTCTCTTCTTCATTCAGCGCCAGACCTTCGTAGTCATGGTAGGCCAACGACGCGAGTGGAAACATCGCCTGCTGTGAAATCGGCAGCAATCCTTTTTCCTGTGCGGACACGGCGATGCCGTAGTCAGTGTGCAGGTGCATGACGCAGAGTGCATCCTCGCGCGCCGCATGCACGGCACTGTGAATGGTGAAGCCCGCCGGATTGATGAAGTGTGGTGAGTCCATCACTTTGTTGCCCTCGAGGTCGATCTTCACAAGACTCGATGCGGTGACTTCTTCGAACATCATGCCGTAAGGATTCAGCAGGAAATGATGATCCGGTCCGGGCACGCGCGCGGAGATGTGCGTGAAGATCAGGTCGTCCCAGCCGTACAGCGCGACCAGGCGATATGCCGCGGCAAGATCGACGCGCGCCTGCCACTCGGCGGCTGAGACTTGATCGCGGATGCTCGCGAATTTGGGGGAAGGAGTCATTGTGACAATTGGGTTTGGCTCTGAGCGCCGCTAGGCGCGCAATATTTATAGAAACAAGCCTATCATTAGATCCGTGTCGAATAACGCTGTGGCTATAAACATTCGGCTCCTGACAGAGCCGTGAACCTATTTGAACTCGAACGACTTCAAATAATCATTGAATGCCTGGTCCCACTTGGCAATCGTATTTGCCGGCCCGACGAGCTTCACGAAGTAATTCCCTTTCGGCGTCTCAATCACCGCGGCGCGAAGCCGATAGTTTGCATTGTTGTGACGGTCGCCACTGCCCGGCGACATCTCAGCGGTGTATGTTCCCGTAACGTCGACCGTGCTGACCTTCAAGCCATTGACAGTCAAGTTGTCAGTCTTCGCTTTGTCTTTCGAAGCGGATCCATCCGGTTGTTGCATCTGCCCAATCCAGCGATCGATGTTCGCCTGAGTTGTGCCGCCCTGGCTGGCGCCAAAGTAGTAAAGCACAAGCGAAGCATCTTCCGGATCGCCTTCTGCTTTGGGCAGCTTGTACTGCGCCACA
>Ga0114129_10014873_pt1 | contig 11087 bp, 9 predicted proteins | sample RhiMetdeltSRZDD1_FD_80071 | JGI IMG/M metagenome (GOLD analysis project Ga0114129, IMG submission 80071) | Populus rhizosphere microbial communities from Tennessee, USA - Rhizosphere MetaG P. deltoides SRZDD1 (version 2) (version 2) | ecosystem: Host-associated > Plants > Roots > Rhizosphere >... | reverse complement strand
CTGGTGAGGTGCGTGAGCGCCGCGAGAGTCGCCGCTTCCATCAGCGCGTCGCCCAGCACCGAATGGCCGAACCAGCGATCGATCCGCTCGACCAGGTTCTGGGCGTCGAGCGTGCCCTCGAACTTGCCGTAGGTCCGGTGGGTCACGCTGACGATGGTCTTCTTCGCGCCGCGGACCGTTTCCGTGCGGATCGCCGGGGTCGAGGACATGGCCAGCTTGATGAACCCGTGCGGCGTCATCCAGATCTGGTCGGTGCGTCCCTGGACGTTGGTCTGCCGGTCGTTGCGGAACCCCGGAATCACGGCAACGTCGGAGACGAGGTCCCAGGCGTAGTTGCCGTTGACGACCGCGATCAGGCGCTGCTCGCCGAACATCGGCTGGAAGCCGCCGCCGAGCGGCGGGTCTTCGAGCTGTGTGCGGCGCCGGTCGTCGCGCATGGCGGGCGCGGCAAAGTCGATCGTCATCGTGTAGCCAGGCAGGTTGAAGCGCGGCCATCGCGCGTCGCCGTTGTAGGCCTGGCCGAAGACGTAGTCGTAGCCCCAGCCCGAGAACTGCACCGTCTTCAGGCTGGCGGCCCCCAGCGCGGATGCGGCCGCGTCAATCACTGCTTTGGCGTCCGGTCCCTGGGCGCGAACCGACACACATGCCGCAACAGCACAAGCGATGAGGAGTGTCTTTTTCATGGTTGTCCTACCGCGTGTTTTTACCACAAGTGGGTCTTCCATAAGACCTTCTTGAAACCACGACGACACGACGGACACGACGTCTTTCTTAGAAGAAGATCTCGGCAGTGTCGTGGTCGTCGTGACCGTCGTGGTTCAAAGATCGCATCCGGCGCTACCTACGGGCGGCGTACTCCTTCTTGAACCCCGTTCTGCTGTTTCGGATCGTGAAGCTGCCGTCCGTGCGGACAGTCATGTGCAGGAAGTGACCGTGGTCTTTCTCGTTCACGTTCGCGAGAAACGAATCGGGTGAGTTGTTCTCGGCGCCGCCGGCTTCCGAGCGGTGCAGCTGCCAGAAGTCCTCGAGTCCCGGCGTCGCGCGGACGGTCTTCCAGTACTCGGGCGCGCCCCCCTTGCGTTCCCCGTTGTTCATGATCGCCACGCGCGGCTTGATCGCGTAGATCAACTGCGGCGCGCCGGAGTTGGTATCGCCGTGCCGCGTCGTGTGAAACACATCGAACGTGCCGAGCAGGTTGTTCGGGCACACAATCTGGTGCTCCTGGTTCCAGGTGAGATCGGCGAGGTTGAGCAGCCGGAACTCGCCGAAGCGAATCACCATGCCGAGCACTTCCTGGTTCTCCGGCGTCGGGTCCGGCGCCTTGAGCTTCGCGTCGCGGCAGTACGAATTCGACGCTCCGGCGCCCGGCGCGCCGTTGAGCGCGGTCTTGAGCAGCGTGCCCGCCGCGCTGACGAACTGGACGTCTAGGCCGGGGAGCGGCACCGTGTCGCCGACCCGCGGCACGGTCACGTGCGCGAGATCGCGAACCGCCTTATACGACACGAAACCGGTGCGCCGGTTGGGCTGCAGCTCCACCGTGTACGGCCCGTGATCGTAAAAGTGCCGGATCGGTACCTTCTCTGCCAGCTCGGCGACGCCACCGACATGGTCGCCGTGATAGTGGGTGACGATCACATGGTCGAGCATCGTCACGCCCTGTTCCTTCATGGCGGCGACGATTCGATCGGCATCGCGCCCCTGGGCGGCGTAGCCGGCGTCGATGAGCAGGGAGCCGCCCGCAGGTGTGACCAGCAGCGTGGCCTGCCCCCCCTCGGTGTCCAGGTAATAGATCTCGAGCGTCGTCCGCGGCGCGGCAGCCGGAGCCTGCGCCTGCATGTGTTGCATGCCCAGGATCCCGACCAGTGCCGCCATGGCGAGAACAACAGGACCCGAGCAATCGGCAGATGGCCGCCAAAGAATCCGCTTCATCTGGCACTCTCCGTTCGTGCTTGAATTAGGCCTGATACGACAGCCATAATCGCGTCTGCCGCCGGACGCCTGAAGGCCTCCGGCTACCGGGCGCCTGAAGGCATCCGACCGAGTAGCCGGGAATCACCGGTAGCCGGAAACCTTCAGGTTTCCGCTAGGGAGTATAGCCATGAGAATCGCGATATTCGCCGCCGTGCTTGCCGTTTTTTCCGCCCCCGTGCAGGCGCAGTCGGTGTCCGCAGCCTCGTGCGAGCAGCTGGCCGCTTCGCTGAAGCTCCCGAATACCACGGTGAGCTCAGCCAAGCTGGTGCCGGCAGGCAAATTCGTACCGCCCGGCGGCGGCGCCGGCGCCGCCCAGGCCGCGGCAAGCCTCCCGGCGTTCTGCCGCGTGGCTCTCACGATCAAGCCGACGAGCGACTCCGACATCAAGTCGGAGGTGTGGCTGCCCGCGGCGGGCTGGAACGGCAAGTTCCTCGCGGTCGGCAATGGCGCATGGGGCGGCTCGATTCAGTACGGCGCGCTCGGCGAAGGTCTGCAGCGCGGCTACGCCGTCGCCTCGACCGACACCGGCCACACCGGCGTTGACGCCAGCTTCGCGGTCGGACATCCCGAGAAGCTGATTGACTTCGGCTATCGCTCGGTCCATGAAACCGCCGTGCAGGGCAAGGCGACCACTGCGGCGCTGTATGGAACCGCACCGCGGTTCTCGTATTTCAACGGCTGCTCGGGCGGCGGGCGCCAGTCGTTCATGGAAGCGCAGCGCTATCCGCAGGACTTCGACGCCATCATCGCCGGCGCGCCCGGCTACGACCGCACCCACGGCGCGTTCCAGTCGCTGCGCGCGGCGCAGGCCACTCACAAGGATCCCGCGAGCTTCATCCCGGCGACGAAATATCCGGCGATTCACCGCGCGGCGGTGAACGCGTGCGACGAGATCGATGGCCTCAAGGACGGACTCATCACCGATCCGACCAAGTGCAAGTTCGATCCGGCGGTGATTGCGTGCAAGGGCGCCGACAGCGCCAGCTGCCTGACGGCGCCGCAGGTCGCGGCGGCGAAGACGATCTATGAGCCGGTCCTCGATCCGAAGACCGGCAAGCAGATTTTTGCCGGGCTGCAGCCGGGCAGCGAAATGCACTGGGCGGCGATCTCGGGTGAACAGCCGCACTCGATGTACAACGACCTGGCCCGATTCATTTTCTTCAAAGATGCGAGCTGGGATTACCGCAAGCTCGACATCAATCAGCATCTCGAGCTGGCGCGGAAAGCGGACGGCGGCGTCCTGTCGGCGGCCTCGCCGAACCTGAAGCCGTTCGTCGATCGCGGCGGGAAGCTTCTGATCTATCACGGCTGGGAAGACCAGAACATCTCCCCGACCATGACCGTCGACTACTACAACGCCGTCGTCCAGACCATGGGGAAGGGCGTTGACAGTTCGGTGCGGCTGTTCATGGTGCCCGGGATGGGGCACTGCGGCGGCGGCGATGGTCCGAATACCTTCGACACGATCGCCGCGCTCGAGATGTGGCGCGAGCACGGCCATGCGCCGGGCAGCATCCTGGCGTCGAAAGTCGCCGACGGGCAGGTGATTCGCACGCGTCCGCTCTGCCCCTACCCGCAGGTGGCGAAGTACAAGGGCACCGGCAGCATCGATCGCGCGGAGAGCTTCGCGTGCTCGATGCCCTGACACGCGGCACCTTCATCCTTCGACGATCGGTTCTCCTCGGGGCGCTGGCGGCATGGGCCGCCAGCCCCGCCCCGGTCCTCGCGCAAACCTCCGGTAATCCGCCGGGCCGAGCAAGCTCGGCCCCTGCGTTTAATCAGCTGCGCATCATCGCGCCGGCGGCGCCGGGTGGCGGATGGGACCAGACCGCGCGCGTCATGCAGATCGCGCTTCAGCAGGCGGGCCTCGTGCGAACGGCGCCGGTCGAGAACATCCCCGGCGCGGCCGGAACGATCGGCCTGGCCCGCTTCATCGGCGCCGAACGCGGCAATGGCGACGCTGTGCTCGTGTCGGGGCTCATCATGCTCGGCGGGATCGTGACGAACGAGTCACCTGTGTCGCTGGGCGATGCCACGCCGCTGGCCAGGCTCACTGGTGAGTACGAAGCGATCGTCGTCCCCGCGGCATCGCCCTACCAATCGCTGCAGGAGCTGCTGACGGCTTTCAAGGAGCGGCCTGAGGCGATCTCCTGGGGAGGCGGGTCTGCCGGAGGGAGCGATCAGATTCTGGCCGGCCTCATCGCCGAGGCGGTCGGCGTTTCGCCGGCGCGCGTGAACTACATTGCCTTTTCCGGCGGCGGCGAGTCGCTGTCGGCGATCGTCGGCGGCCAGGTCACGGCGGGGATCAACGGACTCGCGGAGCTTGCCGCGCAGATCGAGGCGGGCTCGGTGCGGGCGCTGGCGATCTCGAGCGGCGAGCGCCTGCCCGGTCTCGCGGTGCCGACACTCCGGGAGCAGGGGGTTGACGTCGAGTTCGAGAACTGGCGCTCGGTGATGGCGCCGCCCGGCCTCGATCGGGAAGACCGGGAGCGCCTCGAGGCGACGATCCAGGCGATGGTGCAGTCGGCGCCGTGGCGTGCGGCACTCGAAAAGTACCGGTGGATCGATCGGTACCTCGCGGGGGACGCGTTCGCTCGCTACGTGGACGCGGAGGAGTCGCGAGTGCGCGCCATCCTGAGGCAGTTCGGGACCGGTGACGCCAAGCCGCGAACGCTCATGTCCGCCGGACCGTACCCTGTGTTCGTGCTTGCGGGCCTGGTGTTTTTCGCGCTGGCTTCGATGGCGGGTCCACTGCGCGGAACCCGCCCTACGCGGGCGTCGGATCCGCCAGCCGTAGGGCGGGTTCCGCACAGCGAAGAGGGCGGACCTGCCGAACGCCGATCGGCCACGCCGATCGGCTGGCTGGCTGCCGGGATCCTCGCCTATCTGCTGCTGGCCGAGCGCGGAGGGTTCGTGGTGGCCTCGGCCGCGCTGTTCTGGTTCACCGCGCGCGCGTTCGATTCGCGGCGCCCGTACCGCGATGCCGCGTTTTCGATCGTCATCTCGGTGAGCGCGTTCCTCCTGTTCGCACGCGTGCTTCAACTCTCGCTTCCAGCCGGCATCCTCGCAGGCTGGTTGTAACCGAGGTGGGCGAGACATTCCAGGCTCTGAGCGCAGGGTTCGTCAACGCCCTCACACTGCCGCACCTGCTGTGGGCGCTGGTTGGAGTCACGCTCGGTACCGCAGTCGGCGTGCTGCCCGGGATCGGACCGGCGCTCACGGTCGCCGTGCTGCTGCCGGTGACCTTTTCCCTCGATCCGATCAGCGCCTTCATCATGTTCGGCGGCATCTACTACGGCGCGATGTACGGCGGCTCCACCACCAGCATCCTGCTGAACACGCCAGGGGAGACCGGATCGATCGCGACCGCCATCGATGGCCATGTCATGGCGCGCGAAGGCCGCGGTGCCGCCGCGCTCACCACGGCGGCCATCGGGTCGTTCGTGGCCGGCACGCTCGCAACCATCGCGCTGACGTTTTTCGCGCCGCCGCTGGCCGATATGGCGCTGCGATTCGGCCCGGCGGAGTACTTTTCGCTGACCATCCTTGCGTTCACGACGGTGGCAGTGCTGCTCGGCGCCTCGGTGCTGCGGGGACTCTTCAGCCTGTTCCTCGGCCTGGCGCTCGGGCTCGTGGGGATCGATCAGCTGACGGGCGAGGCGCGGTTCTCGTTCGGGATCCCGCAGCTCCTCGACGGGATCGACGTCATCATTCTGGTCATTGGCCTGTTTGCCGTCGGCGAGACGATCTACCAGGCCTGGCGGCACGGGCGCGACGAGATCCACGCCGTCACGTTGCACGACTTCACCGGCATGAGCCGCGAGGAGTGGAAACAATCGTGGAAGCCGTGGCTTCGCGGGACGGCCATCGGGTTCCCGCTCGGCGTCCTGCCGTGCGGCGGGTCGGTCATCCCGACCTTCATGTCGTACATGGTGGAAAAGCGGCTCAGCAAGACGCCCGAACGCTTCGGCAAGGGCGCGATCGAGGGCGTCGCGGGCCCGGAAGCGGCCAACAACGCCGCCGCGGCAGGCGTCCTCGTGCCGCTGCTGACGCTCGGCCTGCCGTCGTCGGCCACGGCCGCGGTGCTGCTCGCCGCGTTCCAGCAGTACGGCCTGCAGCCGGGGCCGCTGCTGTTCTCGTCCCGCCCCGACCTGGTGTGGACGCTGATTGCCAGTCTCTATATCGGCAACGCCATGTTGCTCGTGCTCAACCTGCCGCTCGTCGGCGTCTGGGCGCGGGTCATGCTCGTGCCGCGCCCGCTGCTCTTTGGCGGGATCCTCGTGCTCGCCTCTCTCGGCGCGTACAGCCTGAATCGATCGATGCTCGACCTCGTCATCCTCTACGCCGTCGGTGCGATCGGCTGCGTGATGCGCGTCTATGACGTCCCGCTCGTCCCCGCCGTTCTGGGACTGGTACTGGGGCCGTTGTCCGAACAGCAGTTCCGCCGCGCACTGGCGATCAGCGAAGGCGACCTGTCTGTGTTCGTCCGCCGGCCCATCTCTGCGGTCCTGCTGGCGGTGGCCGTCGCCGTCCTGGTCGGCCCAAGGCTCCTGAAGCGATGGCTGGTCCCCGATGCCCGAGCAGCGGTATGACGTCCTCGTCATCGGCGGCGGCAACGCCGGCCTCTGCGCGGCCCTGACCGCCCGCCACGCAGGCGCCAGCGTCCTGGTCCTCGACAGCGCGCCTCGCCATTTCCGCGGCGGCAACAGTCGTCATACGCGCAACTTCCGCTGCGCGCACCCGGCGCCCACTGACGTCCTCACCGAGTCGTACCCCGAGGACGAGTTTCTCGCCGATCTCAACCGGGTCACCGAGCACGAGGCCGACCAGGCGCTCGCGCGGCTGCTGGTTTCGAGATCGGCAGGCTGTCCGGAGTGGATGCGTCAGTTCGGCGTCCGGTTTCAGTCGTCGCTCCGCGGCACGCTTCATCTTGGACGGACCAACGTGTTTTTCCTGGGCGGCGGCAAGGCGCTGATGAACAGCTACTACGCCGCGGCCGAGCGCGCCGGCATTGGCGTCGAGTACGAGGCCGAAGTCGTGGGCCTCGACGTGCGGAACGGACAGTTCACGGCCGCCACGGTCCGCCGGAACGGCGGCACCGAAACGATCTCGGCCGGCGCGCTCGTCTCGGCCGCGGGCGGCTTCGAGTCGAATATCGAGTGGCTCCGCGAGGTGTGGGGGAGCGCGGCAGACAACTTCATCATTCGTGGCACTCCGTACAACACCGGAAAAATCCTCCGGCTGATGCTCGACGCGGGCGCCGAACCGATCGGCGATCCTGGCCAGTGCCACGCTATCGCGGTGGATGCCCGCGCGCCACGCTTCGACGGCGGCATCGTCACCCGCCTCGACTCGCTGCCGTTCGGCATCGTCGTCAACCGCCACGCCGAGCGGTTTTACGACGAGGGCGAGGACGCCTGGCCAAAGCGCTACGCCATCTGGGGACGGCTGATTGCAACGCAGCCGGATCAGATCGCCTACTCCATCGTCGACGCCAAGGCGCATGGCGCGTTCATGCCATCGGTGTTTCCGCCGAAGTCGGCGGGCTCGATTCGCGAGCTCGCCGGCCTGCTCGAGCTGCCTGCCGAACGGCTCGAGGCGACGGTCGCGGCATTCAACCTGGCCGTCCGGCCGGGCACGTTCAATCACGCGGTCCTGGACGATTGCCGCACCGACGGCTTGACGCCGCCGAAGTCGCATTGGGCGCAGCCGATCGACACGCCGCCGTTCTGGGGGTATCCGCTTCGGCCCGGCATCACGTTCACCTACCTCGGGCTCAGAGTCGACGCATCCGCGCGCGTGGTGATGGCCGACGGCACCGCCGCCGCCAACGTCTACGCCGCCGGCGAGATCATGGCGGGCAACATCCTGCGCAAGGGATACATCGCCGGAATCGGCATGACGATCGGCACCGTGTTCGGACGAATTGCCGGGGAGGCCGCCGCGCGTCATGGTCGATAAACTCCCGAGCCGGCTCATCGCCGAAGGCGAGCGGGTGATGATTGTCTGCAACGCCTGCCGCTATTGCGAACAGTACTGTCCGGTGTTCCCGGCAATTGAGCAGCGCGTCGTGTTCGGCAAGGCGGATCTTCTGTACCTGTCGAACCTGTGCCACAACTGCGGCGAGCGTCTGTATGCGTGCCAGTACGCGCCGCCGCACGAGTTCGCCATCAACGTGCCGCAGACGCTGGCCGGGATTCGCCTCCAGTCGTACGAGGCGTATTGCTGGCCCGCGTTCATGGGAGCGGCGTTCAGGCGCAACGGTGTGGCGACCTCGCTTTCGATCGCGGCGGCGTTTGCCTTGTTGCTCTTCGTCACTGCGCGTGCGAGCAACCCTGGCGGTTTCAGCCAGCCGTCGCCGGCCGGCGACTTCTACAGTGTCGTGCCGCACGCCGCAATGGTCACGTTGTTCGGGGCCGTCGGGATTTACGTGGTGGCCGCCCTTGCCATCGGACTGCGCAGGTTCCGAAGAGAAATCGGCCTGCGGCGACCCATGTTCGATCGCGCGGCACTGCGCGACGTCATGACGCTTCGCCATCTCCATACATCCGGCATCGACTGCACGTCTGCCGAGGAAGCGCGAAGCCCCTGGCGGCGCTGGTTCCACCACTGCACCTTCTACGGTTTCCTGCTGTGTTTTGCGTCGACGACGGTAGCCGCTGTCTATCACACGGTGTTCGGGTGGATCGCTCCATACGCTTACACAAGCCTCCCCGTCGTCCTCGGGACGATTGGTGGAGTGGGGTTGCTGATTGGTCCTGTGGGACTGCTGGCACTGCGACGCCGCCGCGATCCCGCGCTCTCCGCTGGGTGGCAGCAGGGATTCGACGAATCGTTTATCGCGCTGTTGCTGGTGACGAGCCTGACTGGCCTGGCGCTGCTGGTGCTGCGGAATCAATCGGTGATGGGTTTGCTGCTCGTCGTACACCTGGGCGCTGTCCTGGCGCTCTTCGTCACCTTGCCGTACGGCAGGTTCGTGCACGGGATCTATCGCACCGCCGCGCTTGTGAAGTACGCCGCCGAAGTCTCCGGCTCATAGCAGTCCCAGTGCGATGGCGATCACCAGGACGATCGCCACTGGCACGCCGACGCCGATCGCGACGCCGACGACAATCTCCGCGGCGACAGCGACGCTGCCTCCAACCGAGTTTCGCATCTGGCGCCATTCCACGATCTTGCTTTCTCGGTAGCTCCGGCTGAAAGCGAATCGCCAGAAACCTCCGAGAAGAATCAGAACGTCGCCGGCGTGATCCAGCATTGCGATCTCACACAGACCCGGCACCACCGGTGATGAACCACAGCGCGTTTTTTCATTGCCGCCGCAAGAGACAGGCTCCTCCCCATGTCATGAGAGCGGCTCCTCCAAGCCACGAGGGCGCGATCCACAGCGAGAGCAGCATGCGGACGAACTCCGCCCATCCGCCGTCTCCGGAGAATGCGGAGCCCCACGCGACCGATGTTGCGAGAGCGATGACGGCGGCGCCGCCAAGCGTCGCGATCCAGCCTGCACGTGTCCAATGACTCCGTCGTGACTGGTGCACCGCCACGCTCGTGACGCTGCCCAACATCGTCCCCACAGGGACGGTCAAGGCGAAGCCCATGAAGAACTGTGTATCGCCGAACGATTCGGCTTCGAATGCTGCGGAAAGAAGTGCGGTGAGGACAGACAGTCCAACGGCCCCGGCGAGGCCGCCGAGGAGCGCCACGACGATAAACATTCAGATGCCGCGCGCAGATGCTAACACTGCGACCCGGCGCTCGTGCGCCGGATCTACCGGATGGCGGCGTTGGTGAAGGTTGCGCGCGTGTCGTGAACGGCGAGGAACTTCGCCAGTTCCTGGTTGTCGGGGAAATCTTCAGCCAGAGCGCGGGCGGTGACGACGGCATCGGCCATATTGCGCTCGCGGACCTGCATGTCCCAGAGTCCGAACCTCGCTTCGGCCTGGACGAACGGATCGGCGGCGGAGCGAGCAGCCTCCTGCACCGTCAGCAGCCCCTTCTTCTTGTTTCCGCCACCCAGCATCCATTTGGTGCCGCGCGGCAGCTTCGTGTCGACGATGTAGTCGATCCAGGCGCGGGCGACTTGCGCGCGGACGTGCCCCGGGTTGTGTTTGAGTACGGCGTCGAGCGACTTCCGCGCTTCCCAGTACTCACTCCAGCCCGTCTTGCGTCCGACGGTGCCGAGCTGGAGCCAGACGTAGTTCAGGTCGAGCTTGCCGAGGAAGAACATCGCCTCTTCATCCGCGGGATTCTTCTCGAGCCTGGCGCGCGCCGCCGCCTGCCCGGCCGCGAGTTCGGCCATGAACACGGGCATCAATTCCTGACACGCGACGCACAGCTTCCACGCGGCCTCACGATTCTTTGGTTCTCCGAGCGCCCGGCGCATCTGGAAATGCAGGGCAGAGGTTCGAAGCTCCGACGCGGAGAGGCTGTCGGGATTCGCGGTGCGCGCGTCGAAGGCGAGCGAGGCAGCTGCTTCGTAGTGGCCGCTGTAGAAAAGGCGGTGAGCCTCGTCGAGCGACGCGGACCAGTTGCCCGGTGTGGCGGCGTTTGTAAGGACTGCGGTCGTCGCGGCCATTACGACAATTGTGCCAATCGTCCGCATATCCCGCCCCCTTCAGCGCACCCCGCGTGCGCGCTCGACTGCTACAAGATCAGTGCCGCGCCTACGGTCGAGGTTTGGCGCAATCGAATTTGAAAGAGATTACAGATCCGACGGCATATCGGGCTGTTCAAAAAGGTACATGGGTCGGGAGACCGTCGAAGTCTCTCGACTTTCCGCGTTCAATGATGGAAAACCTATCGTACAGAGGCGTCGACGCTAATCGTCGCTCCGTCTGCCAATCCCGCCTGCCCGCGGGTGATTACAAGCTCCCCGGCTTCCACTCCTGACACGATTTCCACAGAGTCGGCATCGGCAAGCCCAGTTGTGACCACGCGGCGTTCGGCCCGGTTGCCGGCGGCGACCATCACGGCGGGCTGTGAGGCGGTGCGGAGAATGGCCTCTGCGGGAACCAGCACGGCGCCGACGTGTTCTTCGCCTTCGATTTCGATGTCGACCCGCGTATCGACAGGCATCGCCGCGCCCTGGGCAAATGTCAGCCGCGCCATCGCGT
>Ga0114129_10014872_pt1 | contig 11087 bp, 8 predicted proteins | sample RhiMetdeltSRZDD1_FD_80071 | JGI IMG/M metagenome (GOLD analysis project Ga0114129, IMG submission 80071) | Populus rhizosphere microbial communities from Tennessee, USA - Rhizosphere MetaG P. deltoides SRZDD1 (version 2) (version 2) | ecosystem: Host-associated > Plants > Roots > Rhizosphere >... | reverse complement strand
CGGCGCCGACCTGCTGCCATCCCGGCGTGATGCTGTCGATGATGCGCCGCGCGACGACGAGATGGCCGCGCGCATCGTAGTGGCTGAGCGTCAGCCCGAGCCGATGGTAGTGCAGTGCCGTCAGTGCGCCGCCGCAGAACGCTGCGAGGGCAATGCCGATCGCAAGTCGGCGGCGCGCCGACGGTATAATCACCACCTCATTCTATGGGGAGACTCGTCGGCCGCATCCGCGCGCTCGCGCTGGCGCTCGGTGCGCCGGGGCTGTTCCTCGTCGCCTTCCTCGACTCGACATTCCTTCCACTCCCCGGCGCGACCGACTTGCTGCTGATCGTCATGGTCGCGCGGCACAAGGAATTCGTCGTGTGGTACATCCTTGCGGCGATCGTCGGCTCCTTGGTCGGATGCCTCGTGATGCATGCGATCGGCAGGAAAGGCGGTGAGGCACTGGTCCGGCGGCGATTCACTGGAGAGAGGATCGAACGCGCGATGGCGACGTTACGGCGGCACGGCGTGATGGCGGTTCTGGTTCCGTCGCTCTTGCCGCCGCCCGCCCCGTTCAAGATTTTCGTCCTGCTCGCCGGAGTGATCGGCATCAGCGCGACGCGCTTCGCCACGGCGATCGCCATCGGTCGTGGCGTGCGCTATGTCGCGCTGGGGTGGCTCTCGGTGAAGTACGGCCGCGCCGCCAGCACATATCTCACCGAGCACGGAACGTTTGCGTCGCTGGTCCTGATCGGGGTCCTCAGCGCCGGCTTCGCGGCATACCTGGTCTTCGCCAGAGTCCGGGGCGCCAAAAACCGATAAAATGGCCAGAGCACTCAATCGCCGATGACCAGATGATCGAGCTCTCCGTCGTCATTCCGGTTCGAAACGAAGCGCCGTCGATCGTGGAGCTGCATCGCGAGCTTTCCGACACGCTGCAGGCGTGGGGACGATCGTACGAGCTCATCGTCATCGACGATGGGAGTACGGACGAGAGCTTCGACACGCTGGCGCGCCTGCAGGCCGGCGACCCGCATCTGCGCGTCATCCGGTTCCGGAGGAACTTCGGGCAAACCGCGGCGTTCGCCGCCGGCTTCGATCACGCCCGCGGCCGCATCATCGTGACATCGGACGGCGACCTCCAGAACGACCCACGCGACATTCCCGCTATGGTCGCGCTCCTCGATCGCGGCCACGACATCGTCTGCGGATGGCGGAAGGATCGGAAGGACGACTTCGTGTCCAGACGCCTGCCGTCGATGGTCGCGAACCGGCTGATCTCGCTGGCCACCGGCGTCAAGCTGCACGATTACGGGTGCTCTCTGAAGGCGTTCCGCGCGGAAGTGGTGCAGCCGCTGAAGCTGTACGGCGAGATGCATCGATTCCTTCCGGCGATTGCCAGCGAGCAGACGTCGAGCATCGGCGAAATGGTCGTGAATCACCGGCCACGGCGCCACGGTCGGTCGAAGTACGGGATCAGCCGGACGATCCGCGTCATCCTCGATCTGCTCACCGTCAAATTCCTGTTGAGCTACTCGACAAGGCCTCTGCAAATCTTCGGATTGATCGGCGGCGCGATGGGGCTCGTCGGATTGTTGATCACCGGATGGTTGGCGTTTTGGCGTCTGATGGGCGTGATGTCGCTGAATCAGCACCAACCGCTGCTGCTGCTCGGGATCATGTTGATCTTCACTGGCGTTCAGTTGGTGACGGTGGGTCTGCTCGCCGAGCTCCAGGCGCGGACCTATCACGAATCGCAGAACAAGCCGACGTACGTGGTCCGCGAGATCCGCCAATCAAGCGATCATCTCGCTTCAATCCAGCATCCCAGCATTCGCTGATCCAGGTTTCCCGGCTCGAGGTCCGACGGTTTGGCGCCCGCCGCGCTCGTGATGCGGACGACCACGCCCCGGCGCCCCTGTTCGAACGGTAGATCCAGCATCCGTTCCTCGCGAGGCTTGAGCGCAACCTTCTGATGGAATCCGCCCCCGTCGACGGTCACGATGTTGTCCACGACAAAATTCCGCAGGAAGAGATGAACGCTGTCGCCCGACTCCGGCACAATCGCGAAGTCGGCGAAGCGCTGGCCGGCGACCCACGTTCCGCCGCGTTCCATGAACGCCGAGCCGCGCAGCATGAACACCAGTGCCGGACCGTATCGAGCTGCGTGTCCACCTTCGTCGTTCGTGACGCGTGCCTCCCGCTCCAGAACACGTTCTGCCCGGATGTCGAGAGACGTGATTGCCTGCCTTGACGCCGCGTCAACGTCGAGCCGTAGCGTCCATGCCGGGATGGGCAAGGTAATCGACTGACGCCATGGACCGCGGTATCCGGCCGCCAGATTCCACTGCCACAGCGGGTTGGCGCGATCGACGCCAGCCGTGATCACGCCGCCATCGCCGGTGATTGTCGCGTCGATGACATATGTCGCCGCCTCAGGGCGGGCCACAGAGGCGAGGGGGTCTGTCGAGCGACTTCCGCCAGGTGTCACGAGCGGCAACAGCGACGCGACATCCTGGACGTGCAGCCGGCGTAATGGCTCGTACCGCAGCGCAACCTGACCTGCGCCAGGATCTATCGCGCGGAGGAGCGCAGGACCGGCTCGAGCGGCGGTGACGGGATGTGAGTCCCCAAGGCGCCACAGCACTGTGAGCGCAGCGGTCCCGGTCGCCGCGGCCGTCAGCCCAAGGCCAAGCGCCACGACGCGGGGCTGTGCAAACCTCCGCGCGAGAAAGACGCCGGCAGAAGCGGTCATCACGATGGCGATCAACCAAATGCACGCGCGGAGCAGCGCAGTGCCCGGCCCCGCCTGGAACAGGCTCGGGAACGCCGTCGTCAGATCGATCACCGGTGCAAGCCACAGCAGCAACCTCGAGGCGCCGTCGCGGAGGTTGTACAAGAGAGCGCCGCGTGCCACTCCCGCAAGCGACACGGTAATCAGGACGCTCAGCAGCAATGCGCTCCACGCCAAGACTCGCCCGGCGAGCCCGCGATCCGCGAACCAGATGCCGCCGGGAATCGCCAGAGGAAGCAGAATCGACACGAGGAACCGTCCCGGCGAGCTGAAGCCGCCCCACCACATGAAATACGCGGCGGTGGCGATCGCGTACGGCACGGCGATCAATGTCATCTCCGCCGCGAGGCGCGGCTGTTTGCGCGCCATCACCGGAAACCCGAGCATCGCGCAAAGATAGACCGGAGCGTTGGGGAGGATGCCGAACTGCTGGTCGAGCAATAGGCCGATCAGTCCGCGCGGGATGTTGCCGGCTGCGCTTTGCGTGTAGTCGCCGTACGGCGCGGCCGGGTTGGGCGTTCCGTAGATCGCATAGAAGAACCAGAACCACGCAAGGGCGCTGAGCAACGGTATGGCTGCGAACGTCAGTATCCGTCTCGCACGATCGGGGGCGGTCCACTGGCGCGCCGCGATCACGAGACCGAGCGCGCATGCGGTGATCGCGAATCGCGTATGCAACCAGGGAAGAAGCGCCGCCGCGGCACCGATCGCTGCCAGCCATCGCAGCGACAGCTCGCGACCCCACAGCGCACCGAACATCCCGGCCATGACGAGTCCCGCGCCAAGCCCGTCGGGGTACACCGTAAACGCGTGAAAGGTAAACGGCGTCGTCAGCGCGACCGTCGCCCAGCCGAACCAGCTCGCCGCGGTGCTGTGCGTGACCCTCCAGACGGCGCACCAGACGAGCGCGGTCGCGCCTGCGCTCACAAGCGAGAGAAAAGCGACCACGCCTCGATACCCGAACAGGGCCAGGGCTGGTGCGACCACGGCCGGAAGTCCGGGAGCGTGGATCGAATAGATCTGCCCGTTTACTCCACGCCGCAGGAAATCGGGTTTCAGCCCGGGCGCGAAGTAGTCGTGGTAATCGCCTCGCGTGTGATTGTTCTCAATTTGCAAGTCCCCGTCGCGCAACAGGCTCTGCGCGATGATCAGATAGTGCGGCTCGTCGCCGTCTGGCAGTTGCGGCGCGATGGACCACGCTGAAAGCAGATAGAACGCGGCGGCGACGAGCGCGGCGAGCCATGGCACACGCGCCGGCTCCACGACAAGAGGCCGTACCCCTTTTTGCGGGAGGACGAGCGCGACGGCGATCGCAACCCATATCCAGATGCGAAGTCCGCCTGCGAATACGAGAAGGGCAGTCGGGATGGGAATGGGCAGCCACGGGAGGATGACGAGTGCGGACAGCCAGAGAGCTGCCGTCTGTCGCGGCGCCGGACGGACGAGGATGGCGATCGCGGCGCCGGCGAGGAGCAGCGCCCCCAGCCACCAGAACGACGGGAGAACGCCGATGCGAAACACGCCGGGCTCCGTGCCGGCAACGGCGAGAGCGCCGCACGAGGCCCAAAGCCCGACGCTGCTACACAGGATTGCGCTGGACGCAGAAGGAGACAGCCGTCTGGCCGTCATTCGGCGCGCATGCTACCATCGTACCCCTGCAGCTTGCACTGCCCACATCGATCCTTACGCCGAATCGCGTGTCTGTTCTTGAGTGCGATCGCAACGGCGCACTGCGACCACGCGTCGACTACTCCCACGCCTGATGCCCCGAGGATCAACTGTCCCGCTGATCAAAGCGTGCTCTCGACGACCGGGCAGGCGGTCGCGGTCACGTACACGGCGCCCACCGTCACCGGTGGAGCGCCGCCGCTGACGGTCGGCTGTTTCCCGGCAACGGGATCGCTGTTCCCAGTCGGCGCGACGAGCCTGTTGTGCACCGCTACCGACGCGAGGCAACGGACCGACTCGTGCCGCTTTACGGTGACGGTGACCCAGCCGCCCCCGCCGGCACCGCGCATTTCGGTGACGAAGTTCATGGCGTTCGGCGACAGCATCACCGAAGGCCTCTTCCCGTTCCTCATCACGCCGAACCCGCCCGGCTCGTATCCAGCGCTGGTCGAATCGATGCTTCGCGCGCGATACACGGCGCAGGTCGCCGACATCATCGTCTTCGATGAAGGGCTCGGCGGCGAAAAGGTCGCGGACGGCGTCGTCCGGTTCCCTTTGGCGGTCAGCAACGATCGGCCCGGCGCGGTGCTGTTGATAGAAGGGGTGAACGACCTGAACAGCGCGGCGGTCGCCGGATCTGCCGCCGCCGCGATTCCTGCCGTCGTGGCCGGACTCCGTACGATTGTCCGCGATGCGCGCAGCCGGGGCCTGCCCATATTCGTAGGGACGCTGTTGCCTCAGCGGCCGGGCGCACCAAAAGCCGGTGACCCCAGCGTGATCGCGCCCGCCAACGCCCAGATTCGTGCCATGGTCGCGTCCGAGGGCGCCAACCTCGTCGATCTGTATCAGGCTTTCGGCGGCGTCCCGGATCCCTGGATCGGCGCGGACGGCCTCCACCCCAGCAGGGTCGGCCTCGAGAAGATCGCGCAGACGTTCTTCGACGCGCTGAAGGCGCGCTTCGAGATCACCGCCGGTCAATGAACCGCGCTCCACGCCTGCTGCTGCTCGCGCTCGCCGTCGGCACGCTGGCGGGCATTTCGCGCGTCGCGCTGGGCGTTTCTCACGGACTCACTGCCGAGTACTTCCCCAACCCGGATCGAAGTGGTCCGCCAGCTTTCTCGACTGTTGATCCCGAGTTGTCGACGGCGCAACTCTCGCGTCGCCTGCGCCAAGCGCCCTCCGAGATCATCAGCGTCCGGTGGCGGGGGTACCTTGCGGTCGGTCGCCGGGGTCTCTATCGCTTCGCGACGACGTCAGACGATGGGTCGTGGGTCTACGTCGACGGACGCCTCGTCGTGAACAATGGGGGCACGCATGGCGTACTGACGCAATCGGGCGACGTGTTCCTCGAGAGTGGCCCTCATTTCGTCCTGATCGAGTACTTCCAGGCCGGTGGTCCTTTCGCGCTCGAGTGGACGTGGGCGCGCGACACCGAGGCACTCACCGCAGTGCCAGGTTGGCTCCTGTCGCAGCGACGCGCGGGTTACAGCACGCTATGGGCGGCACGCGCGCTCGAATGGGTCCTCTGGATCTCGCTTGTCGTCGCGATCGGCGCAGCCGTGATAACCGTCGCGCCGCACCTGCGGCGATTGCCGCCGCTCGGTCCGACGCGCCGGCCGCGCCTCGCCTCGCTTGCGCTCTTTGTCGTGCTGGCGGTCGTTCATACATGGCCGCTGGCAAGCGATCCGGCGCATCTGTCGCGGAACGACAACGGCGACACGCTGTTGAACACCTGGATCGTGGCATGGGTGGTTCACGCAGCTCCCCGAGCGCCCCTGCGCCTGTTCGACGCGAATATTTTCTTTCCGGAACACAACACCCTGGCCTACTCGGAAGCGATGCTCGTTCAGTCGGCCATGGGCGCACCGCTCATCTGGGTGGGCGCGTCGCCGGTTCTCACGTACAACCTGCTGCTGATAGCCGGATTCGCCCTCACCGGGTGGGCGATGTGCCTCGTGCTGGTTCGATGGACCGGCGACTGGTTCGCGGGCCTGGCGGGCGGCATCGTCATGGGCTTCAACGCCCACACGCTCACGAGAATGCCGCACCTGCAGGCGCAGCACGTCGAGTTCCTGCCGTTCGCGCTGCTGGCGTTCGATCGTCTCCTCGTGGAGCCGCGAGTGCGGCATGCGATCTCTTTTGCAGGCTGGTTTGCGCTGCAGGCGCTTTCGTCGTTCTACCTGTTCGTGATCACGTCGGCAGGATTTGTCGCGGCGATGGCCGTTCGCCCCGAGGCTTGGCTGGGGAAGCGCGCGCTCAGGCTGCTTGGCTGTCTCATCGTGGCCGGCGCGATCGTCGGCATCGTCCTGCTGCCGTACCTGCTGCCGTACTGGAGGCTCAACCAGGGCGGGTTCAAACGACCGATCGAAGTAGTGGCTGGATTCGCGGCGACGTGGCGCGACTATCTGACGACGCCCGGCCGGCTGCCGCGATTGTTCATCGCGAAATGGGCATCGGGCAACGGGCTCTATCCGGGGGCGGCCGCACTCGTGCTGGCGGCGCTTGCCATCGGCAGCGGAATCGCGCTTCGCGATCCGAGACCGCGCATGTGTCTCGCCCTCGGCATCATCGGCGTGCTGCTGTCGTTCGGTCCGAACGTGCCGGGTTACGCGTGGCTCTACGACGTCTTTACGCCATTGCGAGCAATTCGCGCGGTGTCGAGGTTCGGCTATCTCGGGATCGTTGCGGTGGCCGTGCTCTCCGCTTATGGCGTCGCCCGTATCCGGCACTGGACGCGCGAACGTTCATGGAGCGCGACTGCCTGCATCGCCCTCCTCGCGATCCTCGCGGTCGAGCCGCTTGCAGCCCCGGTAGGTTACACGCGGTACAACGGGATCCCCAGGATCTACGAGCGCGTCGCGCGCGAAACGCAGGCGGTCATCATCGAGCTACCGCTGCCGGTGCCGCGCGGCGCCTTCTTCAACGCGCCGTTCATGCTGAACTCGACAGTGCATTGGAAGCCGATGGTCAACGGTTATAGCGGGTTCGTTCCCGACAGCTATGTGGCGCACTACAACCAACTCCACGATTTTCCGGCTCCCCGTACGATCGCGGTGCTCCAGCAAATGGGCGTCACCCACGCATTCGTCCACCTTGGCGGGCTCGCGCCGGAGAGGCGCGCAGACCTGGATCGGACGACTGGCCTGATCCAGCTCGCCGCTGAGGGCGATGTCGTGCTCTACCGCGTAGTTGCTCCGCTCGCGACGGCCGCGCCGTGATCCCGCTAAAATGTTAGGTGGGAACACTGTGCAGAATCGCCGGCTGGGGGGCCTTCGCTGCGTGTGTGCGGTCGCTGCATTGGCGGCGTCTGCTTGCGGAGAAACCACCACCAAGCCGACACCGATCACGCCTCCAATTGTCGAGCCGCCTGTCGTGCGTAACGACGCGCCGATCATCGCCTCGTTGACGCCTACGAGCCCTCGCGTGGAGGCAGACCAGGAAATAGGCGTCAGCGCTGTCGTCACAGACGCTGAGACGCCGCTTGACCAGCTCACGTACCAGTGGTCGGCCGCCCCGGTGAACGGCGACTTCAACGGTCCGCCGCGCGACGTGAAATGGCGTGCGCCCAAAGCGCAGACGACGCCGGACCTGTACACATTGAAGCTGCTCGTCACGGAGAAATACACGTCGGCGGGGCAGCCGAAGGAAAACTCCGTATCGTCGACCGTACAGGTGCACTACAACGATTCGCCGCGCGAGATTACGAGGATCGGCATGCGGTTCCTCACCGAGCTGTTTCCGACATACACAATCCCTGCAAGCCAGACTGTCGTCGATTTCAGCGACAGCTGCTCGGAGAAGTTCGCCGAGCTGAGCGATGTCACGAACAACCGGATCAACTTTCAGATTCTCTCGGGGACCTTCACGAACGTGTCCGTGGCGATCAACGGGGCGCGCACGTTTGCCGACGTCAGCGGCACCTGTGTGTTCAAGGACATTCCCAAGGACCCGAAGAATCCAAATTACGGGAAGCTCGAGACGATCACCGGCAGATGCACGCTCACGGCGATCTACGAGAACTGGCGATGGTGGCTATGCAGCAGCCATTTCACCGGCATCGGTCCGATCACGCTCGACAGCCTGCGCTATCGGGTGCCCGGACGCATCGTTTCCAACTGAGCATCGCGACCGCGCTCGCGGCGCTCGCATTGGCGACGTTTGCTGTGGCGGCGCCGCGCACCGCCGTCTCCGTGTCCGCGCAGAGATTTCAACTGGACGGCCGTCCTGTCTTCCTGGTCGGCGTCAGTCTGTTCGACGCTCTCGGGGCGTCCCCACCGCGCGACGAAGATCTGGAGGCGTTGAAGGCATGGGGCGTGAACCTGGTCCGCGTCTGGTCGCACTGGCACGATCCGATCTACCAGCCCGACGGCAGCTTGAGCGACCAGGGACGTGCGCGGCTGCTTCAGTTGGCGAAGCGCCTCGACTCGCGCGGTCTGGTGCTCGAGCTCGTCCTGCTGCGGCCCGGTCAGCTGCCCGGTCAACCGTTCGCCGCATTTGCTTCAGCGGGCGCGCGCGAAAGGGCGGTGGAGTCGATAACGGCTGCGTTGCGAGAGTACCGTAACGTGCTGTTCGACTTGTACAACGAGCACGATCATCCGGACGGGCCGATCTCGCATCAGGCCGCGCGGGAACTCCGCGACAAGGTGAAGGCGATCGACCCGGCGCGCGTGCTGACAATCTCGAGCACCGAGCATCATCTCGTGTCGGCCGAAGGGCGTGTGACCGAAGCCGGTGCCCTCAATCTTCGTGAGGAAGCTGGCGCCGACGCCGCCTCCGTGGGCGTGGACGTCATAGCGGTGCATTTGCCCAGGACGAACGATTGGGCGGCGGCAACGGCCGCTCGCGTGCAGGCGTTGCGGGCCGCGCTGGATCGAACGGGCCGTTCCCTTCCGATCTACCTGAACGAAGAGCGCCGCGAGCAGGGCGGCGTACGACTCGGGGCGGAGAGCTACGCCCGAGCCATCACGGGCGCGAGAAGCGCGAACGCCGCCGGATGGCTGTTTCACACGGCCGCCGGGTTCGATCTCAGGAAAAAGCGTTTTCTCGACGCGCTGTCGGCCGACGAGCGCGCAGGGCTTGGGAGTTTAAAGACACCCTAAGTCTGAAGTCTGAAGTCTGAAGTCTGAAGTGCGAAGTCTGAAGTTTGAAGGGCGCCGGAACTTGGCCTCTCACTTCAAACTTCAGACTTCAGACTTCAGACTTCAAACCTCGCATACCTTCGTCGATGTCCTTTAAAGGCTTCGTGTAGATACGACGGAACTTTCTCGTGTCGAACCAGAAGCCGTCGCTGACAATGAGGCTGAGCCGCCAGAATGCGAGGCGGCCGAACGCCGGAACCGCTGCCTGAATCGCGCGGTTCCAGACCACGCCTCGTACGAGGCCGAGCGGCAGCGTTGGAATACGAATCGGCCGCACCGGATGGCCCACCGACACACCGATGCTCCGTGCGAGCTCACCGACGGTGAGCGATTCATCGCTGGCGAGGCAATACACTTCGCCGGCCGCCTCGGATCTGCCCGCCAGCTCGATCATCGCAGCGGCCACATCGTCGACGTGAATGATGCTGGTGCGTCCTGGCCAGTCGAGACGGCCGAGCCACGATCCACTGCGGGCTTTCTTGATCAATTGATCGAACAGCCCATCGGGCTTCTGGCCGGGACCGTAGACCGTGGGGAGCCGCAATACTGTCCACGAGTAGCCGTCCACGGAGGCGCGGTCGCGCAGAATCACCTCCCCCTGCAGCTTCGTCCGCCCGTAAGCGGTGCGTGGGGTCAGCGGACTGTTTTCCGCGATAGGCTCGCTCGGCTCCGCCACGCGATCATGAACGGCCACAGAGCTCGCGTACACGATTCTCGCCCCCCGCGATACCGGCGCGATCCAATCGAGCAGGCGGGCAGTGCCCCGATGGTTGACGAGAAGCGCCTCCTCGGGCGCATCTGTATCGATGTTGGCGGCCAGGTGGAAGACGACATCGACGGACGGGGCTGCTTCGGTGCTCACGGGATTCACGACGAGGTCGCCCTCGATGAGCCGGAGCCCCTGCGCACGAAACGTCTGCAGCGCGTCACGTTCGAGCGGCGTCGCCGGCGCTTTGACCAGGCAGACAACCGAGCTCGCGCCGTGCTGCGCGACGAGCTGGCGCACGAGACGGCGTCCGATGAAGCCGGTTCCGCCGGTGACGAGAGCGTTCATTGGCGGAGGAAGATGAAGATCCGTGGGTGATCGAACAATCGAAACGTCAACTCGGCGTCGTCATCGTTGATGGTCAAGCCGAAGAGCGACGGATAGGTCTTGAACGTCTTGACCATCTTGAAGCCGAGGCGTCCGTCGAACAGATCCTTGTAGTACTGCTTGACGACTCCGTGCTCGGTTTGCGGCAAATGCTGGTACTGCTGGAGGAAGGTGTCGTCCATCACGATCCAGTCGACCAGCGCGAGCCGCGACTGGATGTAATTGCGTCGGAAATCATCGTCCACGCCGCGGTTGTAGAGACTGCGATACGTATCGAGCGCGTAGAGATGGTAGTAGTCCTGTTTTTCGGTCTGCGGATAGAAAAGGACGTAGTTGGCGTGAAAGTTGACGGCATTGAGGTACGACCCTACCGGCGGCGTGTTGTGCGACGGCTCGACGAGAATCTTCGAGT
>Ga0114129_10014871_pt1 | contig 11087 bp, 11 predicted proteins | sample RhiMetdeltSRZDD1_FD_80071 | JGI IMG/M metagenome (GOLD analysis project Ga0114129, IMG submission 80071) | Populus rhizosphere microbial communities from Tennessee, USA - Rhizosphere MetaG P. deltoides SRZDD1 (version 2) (version 2) | ecosystem: Host-associated > Plants > Roots > Rhizosphere >... | reverse complement strand
CACGATACTCGGGATAATCGCGGCCGAACTTCTCCGTCAGGTGCGCCTCTTCCGTACGGATCGCCGCCGTGAGCGTGAGCGCGAGATAGCCCATGACGAGGACGCCGACCGCAATGCTGCGCGCGGCGATCGCCAGGCCGACCCCCATCACCGTGGACCCTACATAAAGTGGATGGCGCGCGAGGCGGTACGGACCTGACGAAGTAACCTCGCGTCCCTTCTCGAGATGACCCGCGGCCCAGACGCGCAACGCCTCGCCACACGCCGCCACGACCGCGCCGATCGTCAGCGAACGGTCGGTAGGCTGCGCAAGCCACAGCGCCAGCAGACCCGACGCGAAGCCGCTCGGCACCCGCCATCGGGCGATCGTTTCCGCGAGCCGTGTCCACCAGCTCGCGAGGCTATCCACGCGTGCGCTCCGTCGCGAGCCGGCGCTGAACGGCCGCGCACACTTCCGCCACGCTCACATCGGCCAGGCACCAGCGCTCCTCGTGACAGCGGCGATCGTAATGACATCCGCATCGGTCGTAGCGCGACACGGCGACGTCCTCTTTCGTCCATGGACCGTTGCGATCCGGATCGGTCGGACCGAACACGCTGACCGTCGGCGTGCCGACCGCCGTCGCGATATGAAGAGGACCGGTGTCCCCCGACACGACGAGCGCCGCGGCGCGAGCCAGCGCAACGAGATCCACCACCGTCGTCGGAGGCGCGGCGATCGCGGCGTTCGAGGAAGCGGCGACCACGGCGTCTGCAAGCGGTTCTTCTCCAGGCCCCCACAACACCACCGGCACGAGACCGCACTGCTCGCGCAGAAACGCGGCCAGCTCGCCGTAGTGTTCGGGGGGCCACCGTTTGTTCGGCCACGCGGCGCCGGGATTGATCAACGCCAGCCGCCGGTCGCCCGAGATCCGCGCTCGCAGCTGCTCGAGCGCCGCCGACCTGACGTCCGCGAGTGGAAACGCAATCTCGTCATCCTCGACGCCGAGCGCCCGGAGCAGCTGGAGGTTTTTGCGTATGACGTGAGCACTTTCGGTGGGAGCCGCCGTCGAATAGAACGGCCTCGCGGTTTTCTCTCGCAGGTGCCAGATCGAGAAGCCGATGACGCGCCTGGCGCCGGACGCCCTCGCCAGGACCGCTGACTTCAGCAGCCCCTGCAGATCGACTGCCGCGTCGTACGCGGTGTGCCGCAGCGCGCGAGTGACAGCGAGCCAGCCACCCAGCGTCGAATGCTCCAGGACGATCGAGCGGTCGACGGACGACACGAGATCGACGATGGCCCGGTGTCGAGCCTCGACGAGCCAGTCGATCCTCGCGCCCGGATACGCGCGCCGCAGCGCCGCCGCGGCGGGGATGGCGTGCACCACGTCGCCAAGCGCACCGAGCCGGACGATGAGAATATTCACCCGGTTCCGCCCCGGTCGCGGCGAATGCGCGCCAGCAGATCGTGCGTCGAGTGATCCTTTGGATCGCCGACGATCGCGATCCGGCCGCCATAGCCGAGCACTGTGTCGCGCTCGGGCACGGTCTCGACGGTGTAGTCGGTGCCTTTGCAGTGCACGTCCGGACGAAGCGCGAGCAGGAGCGGCGTGACGGTAGGCTCCGGAAAGATCGTCACGTAGTCGACGCCGCGAAGCGCTGCGACCAGTTCAGCGCGATCGGCGGCCGCGAGAATGGGACGGCCCTTCCCTTTCAACGCCGACACGGAGCGATCGTCGTTGATCGCGACGACGAGCCGGTCCGCTTCGCGTGCCGCCGCCTGCAGATATCTGACGTGGCCGACGTGGAGCAGATCGAAACAGCCGTTGGCGAACGCGATGCTCCGTCCGGCGGCCCGATCCGACGCAGCCTTCTGCAGGAGCTGCGCGCGCGAGAGAACCATCCCCACGCTAGCCTGCGCCGCTCGTGATCGCGTGCCGCAGCTCCGCCGCGCTCACCGTAGCGGTTCCGCGCTTCATCACCACGAGCCCTCCCGCGTAGTTCGCAAGATGCGCGGCTTCCTCGAACGTCCCTCCCGCCGCAAGGGCCAGCGTCATCGTCGCGATCACGGTATCGCCCGCGCCCGTGACGTCGGCAATCTGATCGGATCCGACGATGGGAATGTGGACCGTGCGGCGATCGGGTTCGAAGAGCGCCATCCCGCGGCTGCCTCGCGTAATCAGCACGGCGCCAGCGCGGGTTCGACGCAGCACCTCGCGTCCGGCGCGTTCCAGCACCCGTGCGTTGTCGCCGATGCGAATCCCCAGCGCCTGTTCGACCTCGGATTCGTTCGGCGTGCATGTCGTCATGCCACGGAATCGCAGCAGGTTGTAGCGTGAGTCGACCAGGACAACCGGGCGGGGACCGAATCGCGGGAACCTCTGCACGACTTTCTGCGCCTCGGCCACGAGCGCCGGCGTGACGAGACCGCTGCCGTAGTCCGACACGAGCAGCGCGTTGCATCCTCGAACGGCTGACAGCACGCGCCGCGCGAACGCGTCGCGAGTGCCGTCGGTGAACGTCATGGCTGCCGCGCGGTCGATCCGGACGACCTGCTGCTTGGCGGAGTGGATGCCACCCGCCAGAATGCGGGTCTTGGTCGGCGTTCGATATCCGGCCGGACGCACGAGCCCGCGGACGTCGACACGGCGTCGCTTCAGCGTCTCGATCAGGCGTCTTCCGGCTTCGTCGCGGCCGGCCAGGCCGATCGCGCGCACATCTCCACCCAGCGCGGCAACGTTGCCCGCAGCGTTGCCGGCTCCGCCGGGCACGATTTCCGTGGAATCGTAGTTGAGAATCAGGACGGGAGCTTCGCGCGAGACGCGCGCGATCTGACCGTAGATGAACTCGTCGGCGATCAGATCGCCTGCGACGGCAACGCGCAGCGATCGAACCGAGTCGAGAAGGGCGCGCAGGCGGGATCGATCGACGGTCGGCATCACGACGCGCGCAGGATCCATGAGGACGCAGCGATCAGGTTGTCGACGACGGCAGCTGGCGTCACGTCGCGTTTGGGCGAGGCGTCTTCCGTCTGGCCGTACCCGGTGCGCACCAGAATGCCCCGGACGCCAAGCGCCTGACCCGCCTGCAGATCGTGCCAGCGGTCGCCGATGACGAACGATCGCGCCAGATCGAGCCCGAGCTCCGACGCTGCACGGCGCAGCATGCCTGGCTGCGGCTTGCGGCAGTCGCAGGCAATCCGGTACCGCTCCACCGACGCCTCGGGATGATGCGGACAGTAATAAAAACCGTCGATGCGCGCTCCGCCCGCTTCGAGGCGCGCCGTCACGTGTCGATAAGCCTCCGCGACGAAATCCTCCTGAAAGATTCCCCTCGCAACACCCGCCTGATTCGTGACCATCACGACCGCGAGGCCGGCACGATTGAGCAGCCGGACGGCGTCGACACTGTATGGAAAAAACACGAGCCGCTCGATTCGATCGAGGTAGCCCGCTTCTTCGATGAGCGTGCCGTCACGATCGAGGAAGACTGCCGGTCGCGCCGAGTGCAAGGTTTTTCTCCACCGAGTCCAGTACCGCGTCGACGGTGATGCGTTTCATGCAGCGATGATCGATAGGACACTCGCGCAGCATGCACGGACGGCAGAACACGTCGCGCAGGATGACGTCGCGCGGGCCCGGGCCCATCGGGGCCGTCTCGCGCTCGTCGGTCGGGCCAAAAATTGCCGTGAGCGGCACGCCGAGCGCCGCGGCCACGTGCATCGCGCCGGAGTCGTTCGACACGAACGCCGCGCAGCGCGCGAGCACCCCCACGAGGCCCCGCAGGGTCGTCCGTCCTGTCAGATCGACAGCGCGGACGCCTTGCGGCAGCGACGATTCTATCGCACGAGCGGTCTCGCGATCGGAGGCGGCCCCGACGAGGACGGCTGTGATTCCGCGAGCGGAAAGCTGCGTGACGAGCTGCGCGACGCGCGTGGGCGGCCAGCGTTTCGCGTAGCCGTACGCGGCGCCCGGAGCGAGTCCCGCGATCTGCGCTCCCGCGGGAATCCCCGATTCGCGGAGGAGCGTATCGGCGCGCTCCAGCGTTGCAGGTCTCGCGCGGATCCGCGGCACGTCGCCGGCTGCGTCGATGCCAAGCGCGCGAACGAGATCCAGGTAGTAACGAACCTGATGGAGATGACCGCGAGGCCGGCGGACCGCCTGCGTGAGCAGCCACCGGCGTCCGGCCGTTCGATACCCCCACCGCTGCGGAATCCCGCTGCGGCTCGCCAGCCACGCGCTGCGAAATGAGTTCGGCAGAAGCAGGATCGCGTCCGCGCCGATCGCCCGGAGCTGCGCGGCTTCACGCGATGGATCGATGGTCACGATCTCGTCAGGAGCGGCTTCGGTGTCTTCCTGAAACAGCGCCGACAGCCCTTCGCGCGCGGCCACGATCAACGTGCCTGCGGCATGCCGCCGGACGGCCGCGAGCGCGGGCAGGGCCATGACCGCATCGCCAAGCCAGTTGGGCGCGCGCACGACGATGCGCTGAGGATCAGCCACCGGAATCCTCTTCCGGCTCCGCCGCCGGAAACATGCCTTTGACGCCTGGCACCTGTTCGGTATCGCGCCATCGCCGGTGCATCCATAGCCACAGCTCCGGGTAGCGCCGAACGTACATCTCGAGCACGTCGGTGCAGCGCTGCGTGAACTCGCGCAGCGCTTCGGAGTCGTCACCCCGAGGCGGCTCGACCGCATGTTCGTACACCATGCGGAAGCGGCCTCCCGGCAGCGGCAATGCGAAGACGGGAATCACGGGCGCTTCCGTGCGAATCGCCAGCGCGGCCAGCGCCGACGTCGTGGCCGCCGGACGAGTGAAGAACTCGACGTAGACAGCGTCCGCGGAGTGAATGTGCTGATCGATGAGCAGCGCGACCGCCTGGTTCGCGCCGAGCGCCCGCAGCACGCGCCGTATCGCCCCCCGCCGGTAGATCACCGAGTTGCCCGTCCGGCCGCGAACCTGTTCCAGCAGATCGTGCAGCAGCGGATTGTCGAGCGGCCTCGCGAGCACGGCCATTGGATGCAGCGTGAGGGCGTGCACCAGCGCGTTGATCTCCCAGTACCCGAAGTGGCCTGTGAACAGCAGCACGCCGCGGCCCAAGGCGTGCGCGGCGGTGACACGCTCGTCACCCTGGAACTCGACGCGCTCGAGCATCTCCTCCCGGGACAGCGTGCTGAACTTGAGCAGCACCGTGAGCAGCCGGCCGAAGTGCGCGAACATGTCGCGCGCGATTGCCGCACGCTCGCTCTCAGGCCGGGACGGAAACGCCGCTTCGAGATTGCTGAGGGCCAGCCGCCGATGTCCGCGGTCGACCGCATGGAAGAGGCGACCCAGGATCGTTCCAATGCCGAGCACGATGTTCATCGGCAGCCGCCGCACGAGCGCACGCGCCATGATGACCGCCGCGTATTCCAGGCGGTGCTGAATCGTCGGCCGGCGATCGCTCACGAGCGATCCCCGCGCGCTGCACGAAGCGCGTCGAACAGCCAGTTCTCGAACGGCGCCTGCGGCTCGAGGCCGACCACGAGCGGGACGTACGCGACGGGCATCGCGAACGGCCGGAACGGCAGGAGCCGCACGAGATCCTTTTCCGTCGTGACAACGAGCCCGGCGCCCTGCTCGTGAGCGATCCGAAAGATATCGTCGACGTCTCGGCGGGAATACGCGTGATGATCGCGAAAGGACACTTCGCGGGCAATCGGCCATCCTGCCGCGCGGAGGTCGGCGAAGAACCGATCGGGTCTCGCAATTCCCGCAACCGCCACTGCCGTGCCGAATGAGAACTCCACCGGACGTCCACCGGGCTCGGCCAGGCGAGCCTCTCCAAGCTTCCGCCGCGCCCGCCACGCGGGAAGCCCGCGTCCGAGCGCATGCACTGACGCCTCGTCCAGCGTGATGATCCCGTCGGCCTCGGCAAGGGCGTCGAGCGGCTCGCGCAGACGTCCGGTCGGGAGCGTCCGTGCATCCTGCAGGTCGGCGGCATCGATCACCACCAGATCGATATCGCGATGCAGTTGCAGGTGCTGAAACCCGTCGTCCAGCACGTGAACCGTGCTGCCGAAGTGATGCTCGGCAAGCCGGCCGGCGAGATAGCGGCTGCTGCAGGCGAGCACGGCAACGCCGTCGAGCTGCCGGGCCAGCATCAACGGCTCATCGCCCGCGCGATCGACGTCGGCCAGGATTCCATCCGGGTCCCGCACGACGATCACGCCGTCACTGGCGATGCGTCGCGCGTACCCGCGGCTCAGCACCGCCGGGCGTTCGCCCATCGCGCGAAGCCTCGACGCAACCGCGGCGACCAGCGGCGTCTTCGCGCGGCCCCCGACGGCCAGATTGCCGATGCTGATCACGGGACGCGCAAGGCGTCGCCGGCGATCGGGATGGGACGCGTAGAAGCGCCGTCGACGGCGGGCGCCAGCCGCGTAGAGCTGGTGGAACACGCAGTCAGTGTACTAACCGGAAGGGACGGACGTTGCCGGGATCCTGCGGGGGAAGGACCTTCGCGATGGCCGTCATCGTCTTGCCGCGGGCACCGCGATTGGCTTCGACCAACGCCCGCGCGGCAGCGCCCAGGCTTGCGCGCCGGACCGGATCGTTGAGGAGCCCGAGCAGCGCGTGCTCCAACTCTCTCGCCGAGCGCACCTGGATTGCTGCCTCGTTCTCGAGAAAAGCTCGCGCGATCTCGGCAAAGTTCTGCATGTACGGACCGAACACGATCGCCTTGCCGAAGACGGCGGGCTCGATGATGTTGTGTCCTCCCTGATCGACCAGGCTTCCGCCGACGAAGACCGCCGTCGCAATCTGGAAGAGCTGTGCAAGCTCGCCGATGACGTCCAGGACGACGATGTCGTGTCGGGGCTCTGCGTCGACGCGCAGCTCGGTGCGCCGCGCGACGTTCCATCCGCCTCGCCGCCCCAGCTGCTCCACATCGTCGAACCGCTCGGGCTTGCGAGGCGCGATGATGAGCAGCGTTTCCGGCAGCCGCGCCCGAATCCGCTGAAAGACTTCCAGGATCGACTCGTCCTCGCCCTTGTGCGTGCTTGCCGCGATGATGACCGGCCGATCGCCTGCGATCCGGAAGTAGCGCAGCACGCGATTTCGCCCCCGGTCGAGCGCCGACCCGCCAACCTCGAGCGAATCGAATTTCAGGCTACCCGTCACGACGACGCGGTCTGGCTCGGCGCCCATGTCGACGATCCGGCGTGCGGATTCTTCGCTCTGCATGCAGAACCGATCGACGTTGGCGAGCACGCGATGAAAGAAAGGGCGCGCCAGCCGATAGCGCGGGTACGAGCGCGACGAAATCCGGCCGTTGACGAGCACCGTTTTCACGCCTGCACGACGGCACGCTCGCAACAGGTTCGGCCAGATCTCCGTTTCCATCATGATGAAGAGCCGCGGTTTCACGAGCCGGAGCGTCCGGTTCACGACGAACCCGAGGTCGAACGGAAAGTAGAACACCTCGTCGACGTACTGCAGGTTCGTCTTCGCAATCTGCTGCCCTGTGATCGTCGTCGTCGACAGAAACAACCGGAGGCGCGGATAGCGCTCGCGAAGCTGCGGCAGAAGCGCGCGCGCCGTCAGGACTTCGCCGACCGACACGGCATGGATCCAGATCGACTCGTCGCCATCCAGGTTGAAGGAGATCGGCAAGTACCCGAGACGCTGCCGGAAATTCCGGACGTACTTGCGATAACGTACCGCCTGCCATGCGAGGTACGGCGACGTCACGACGAAGAACATCACGATGAGGACGCTGTAGACAGCGTACATGGCTGGATCCCGCCTACTGTAGCTGCGGTTTGACCCTCGCGCAAGCCGTTCACTAGAATCATTAGTTTGGGGAGGCGCGAACGGCGACCGCGCGGAGCATCGCGGATTTGGTCCTTGGCTCTCTCCTCTCGCCGGATGCAAGGTTGGTGGAGTCGGAGGACATATGGCAGTCAAAGTCGGCATCAACGGGTTCGGCCGGATCGGCCGCAACATCATGCGTGCGTCGCTCGGGTCGCGCGACATCGATTTCGTCGCGGTCAACGACCTGACCAATGCCGCCACGCTCGCGCATCTGCTCAAGTACGATTCGATTCTCGGGAACCTGCAGGCCGACATCCGCGCCAGCGGCGACAAAATCAGCGTCGACAAGGACGAATTCAAGGTGCTGTCGGTGAAGGATCCCGCGCAGCTTCCATGGAAGGATCTCGGCGTCGACATCGTCTTCGAGTCGACGGGCCTGTTCACGGATCGCGACAGCGCCGCGAAGCATCTCACGGCTGGGGCGAAGAAAGTGGTGATCACGGCGCCCGCCAAGAAGCCGGACCTCACCGTCGTCCTGGGCGTCAACGAGGAGAAGTACGACCCGAAGACCCATCACATCATCTCCAATGCGTCGTGCACCACCAACTGTCTTGCGCCGGTGGCGAAAGTGCTTCACGAGCGGTATCGCATCCGCAAGGGATGGATGACGACGGTGCATTCGTATACGAACGATCAGAATCTGCTCGATCTGCCGCACAAGGACCTGAGGCGTGCGCGCGCCGCTGCGCTCTCGATCATCCCGACCACAACCGGTGCGGCGGTGGCGGTAGGCGAAGTGCTGCCCGAGCTGAAAGGGTGTCTCGACGGCATCGCGATGCGCGTCCCTACGCCAAATGTTTCCGTGGTTGACCTTGCCGCCATCCTCGACAAACAGACCTCCGCCGCGGAGGTGAACGCCGCATTTCAGGAGGCGGCGAAGGGGCCGCTCAAGGGCCTCATGCAGTACGTCGAGGAACCGCTCGTGTCCGTCGACTTCAAGGGCAACGCGCATTCGTCGATCGTCGACGCCCAATACACCAGCGTCATGGGCGGCGATTTCGTGAAGGTGCTCGCCTGGTACGACAACGAGTGGGGCTACTCGAACCGCTGCGTCGATCTGGTGCGCTACCTCGCGAAAAAGGGCATCTAGTGGCGAAGCGGACCATCAAGGATGTGGCGCTCGAAGGGCGTCGGGTGCTGATCCGGGTCGACTTCAACGTCCCCATCAAGAACGGCGAGATCAAAGACGACACACGCATCCGGGCGTCGCTGCCGACCGTTCAATATGCGATCGAACACAAGGCGGCCAGGATCGTTCTGTGCTCCCACCTGGGGCGCCCAAAGGGGAAGCCATCGACAGAGTATTCGTTGAAGCCGGTCGCAGCGCGGCTCTCGCAGCTCCTCGGTCGTCCTGTCGAATTCGCTGAGGACTGCATCGGCGAGCCCGCGCGCGCGGCGATCGAGCGGGCGGGATCCGGCGGCGTCGTGCTGCTGGAGAACCTCCGGTTCCATCCCGAGGAGGAAAAAAACGATCCGGCATTCGCGAAGGCGCTCGCGTCGCTGGCCGACGTCTACATCAACGATGCATTCGGGTCCGCGCATCGCGCGCACGCGTCGACGGAAGCCGTCGTGCGATTCGTCAAGGAATCGGCTGCCGGACTTCTGATGGCCGCGGAGCTCGAGTATCTCGGGCGCGTGCTCGAACGGCCCGAACATCCATTCGTCGCGGTCCTCGGCGGCGCGAAGGTCTCGGACAAGCTCGAGGTGATCGAGAACTTCGTGCCGCGGGTCGACGCGCTCGTCATCGGCGGCGCGATGGCATACACCTTCTTCAAGGCGCGCGGTCTGCCGGTGGGCAAGTCGCTGGTCGAAGACGATCTGCTCGTCGCCGCCCGGGACATCGAACAGCGTGCCGCCGCGCGTGGGCTACGCTTCGAGCTCCCAACCGATCACGTCGTCGCGCCAAAGCCGGACGCAGGCGTTCCAACCGAAGTGATGGCCGTGGGCGATCCGAGGATCGGCGACCGCATGGGGCTGGACATCGGGCCGAAGACCATCGAGACGTACCGCAGCGTCATCTCCAACGCGCGGACGGTCATCTGGAATGGCCCGATGGGTGTTTTCGAGATCGACGCTTTTGCGACCGGTACGGTCGAGGTTGCCAGGGCCGTGGCGTCGGTCCGCGGGATGACGCTCGTCGGGGGCGGGGACTCCATCGCGGCCGTCGCCAAGGCCGGCGTCGCCGACAAGATCACGCACGTCTCGACCGGCGGCGGCGCGTCTCTCGAGTTCCTCGCCGGGCGCGAATTGCCCGGAGTGGCGGTGTTGCCGGACCGGTAGTCGAAGCTGCCAACGGTGCTGATGGTGCTAACGGTCCTAGGGGTGCTGGTGGTGAGAGCGCTGCACGTGTGGTAAAAAGTGCCATGCGAACGCCATTCATCGCGGCGAACTGGAAGATGTACAAGACCGTGCACGAAGCGATCGCGTTCATCAAGGAATTCCGCACGCTCGTAAAAGATGTCCACGACGTGGAGATCGTCGTGGCGCCTGCATTCACGGCCGTTCGCTCCGTCGCGGATGCGGCGCACGCAACGAACATCGGCGTCGCCGGGCAGAACCTGTACTGGGAGCGCGAAGGGGCCTTCACCGGCGAAGTGAGCGCGCTGATGCTGAAGGAGGCGGGCGCAGAGTACGTCATCATCGGCCACTCTGAGCGCCGGCGGCTGTTTGGTGAAACCGATCAGACCGTCAATCGCAAGCTGCTCGCGGCTCTTGCGGCGCAGTTGACGCCGATCGTCTGCATTGGCGAGACGCTCGACGAGCGCGAGCGCGGTGAGACGATGAGCGTTCTCGATCGGCAGATCAAGGAGGGGCTCGACAGCCTGACCGCGGATCAGATCGCGGGCCTCGTGATCGCGTACGAGCCGGTGTGGGCGATCGGGACGGGACGCAACGCCACACCCGAGCAGGCGGGCGAAGCGCACGCGCACATCCGCAGCCGCTTGCGTCAGTGGTTCGGCGGCCAGGCCGCCGATCAGTGCCACATCATTTATGGCGGCAGCGTGAAGCCGGACAACATCCGCGAGTTGTCGTCGCTGCCGGACGTGGACGGCGCGCTGGTCGGAGGCGCGAGCCTCGACATCCGCGGATTCTTTGAAATCGTCACCCGCGGCCGCGCCGCCGCCGTGTAGTGTGTAGCGTCCGGCTTTAGCCGGACCTGTCGTAGCGGCTTTAGCCGGACCTGACTTTACAACCTACGGTATAATCAGACGTTATGGTCTATTACTTCCTGATCGCCTTGTACATCGTCGTGT
>Ga0114129_10014870_pt1 | contig 11088 bp, 9 predicted proteins | sample RhiMetdeltSRZDD1_FD_80071 | JGI IMG/M metagenome (GOLD analysis project Ga0114129, IMG submission 80071) | Populus rhizosphere microbial communities from Tennessee, USA - Rhizosphere MetaG P. deltoides SRZDD1 (version 2) (version 2) | ecosystem: Host-associated > Plants > Roots > Rhizosphere >... | reverse complement strand
GCATTGACAATTATATTCGTAATGCATATACTGGAAACCATTATGAGCACGATGGTAATTCGAATCCGCGAACAAAATATGGACAGGTCTCCACGCCTTCCCATCTTCTTCGCGGTATGTTGTATTAGTAGATAAAATTTCCGCATAAAACATATACGCCATGAATGAGCGATGGGATCGCGAGTTCGTGGCTTTTTTTGTTAAAAACGCGAGCTATGACAGAGAGAGCTGTCCCGTCTCGCGTTTTCGTTTCACCAATTCAATCCTACGAAAGAGGTGAAACATGGCAAAGAAATCAAACAAAAAAGTCCTTCTGGCGCAAAACTTCCTCAGAAGTTCAAAGCTCGTGCGTTCCCTGCTCGACAAAAGCTCTATTGAGTCATGTGATGTTGTTTACGAGATTGGTCCAGGGCGTGGGATCATGACTGGTGAACTGGCTCAGATCGCTCATAAAGTCATTGCCATTGAAAAAGATCCAATTCTTGCGCGACAACTACACACGAGGTTTCAGGATGTCGACAATGTCCAAATCATAGCCAATGACTTCTTGAAGTATCATATTTCCGACGCGGAATATAAAATCTTTGCTAGCATACCGTACAACATTACGGCATGTATCGTGCGCAAGATTCTTTACGCGCCTGCTGTGCCAAGCGAAGCATATTTGGTCATGCAGAAGGAAGCAGCAGAAAAATTTTCGGGCAGTCCAAACGAAACACAGTTCTCGATTCTAGCGAAACCTTTGTTCGATATTCAAATTGTTCGGGAATTGCGAAGGACAGACTTTGAACCTGTGCCTAATGTTGACTCTGTACTTTTGCATATCAAAAAACGTCCTTCGCCGCTTATCCGAAGGGAGGATGATTTTCTTTACCGTAGTTTTGTTCGCTATGGTTTTGGTACGTGGAAAAACAGCCTGAAATTAAGCTTCAAGCCGATTTTTACTTACGTACAATGGAAACATTTATCCAAAGACTTGCACTTCCCATTGAACGCTATTCCGTCCCATTTGACCTTTGAACAATGGCTCAGCTTGTTCGAATGCTTTAAACAAAGGGTTCCAAGGAGCAAACAAGAAAATGTAAAGTAGGTTTCTGAACAAGTTTTGTAGTTCACGCGAAAGATGATCTACATAATTAATCCACGGTCAGCGTCTTCGACAATTTCCTCGGGAAATGTGGTCAAACCCTTTCATCAAGCTGAATAGAGGATGTAACTTACCAAGCATCTTTCTCAGTTCTCCATTCAAACAAAAATACTTGACAAAGTCAAGTAATTTGAATATGATAGGCGAATGAAACGTGAACAGGAATTGATCGACAGGATCAGAAGTTTCAATCGCTTCTACACAAACATCATCGGGTTGTTGGACCAGCATTTTCTTGATAGTCCCTTCTCGCTCACAGAGGGGCGTGTGCTCTATGAAATCTGCATTACCGAAGAGTGTTCTGCCAAAAAAATCAGAGAGAAGATAGTCATTGATGAGGGCTATTTGAGCCGCATTTTGGATAGCTTCGCAAAACGCGGCTTGATCAAGAAAACTCCCTCGCCAGCCGATGGACGTCTGCGTATCATCCTCCCGACCGAAAAGGGGAAAAGGGAATTTGCAAGCCTGAATGACAACTCAAATCGTTTGATTTCCCATTTGATCGAGAAATTATCCAATGAAGAGCGTGAAGATCTCCTGAGCAAAATGGATGATATCCGCACATTGCTGGAGAAAGCCAAATGAACAAGGTTTCCCTGGATGATATTTCCATCCGCACCGAACTCCGCCCCGGGGATATCGGTTATGTCATTTATTTGCATGGTGCATTGTATAGCAAGGAATACAACTATGGGATCCAATTTGAAAGTTATGTGGCGAAGGGTCTGTGTGAGTTTTTCGAAAAATATGATTCAAATCGAAATCGCGTTTGGGTCTGTGAACATGATGCGCGAATGATTGGTTTTCTGCTTTTGATGGATCGAGGAGAGTCTGCGCAGTTGAGATATTTTTTGATCGAGCCAGAATATCGAGGGATTGGTTTAGGCTCAAAGCTCCTGAACCTATATATGGATTTTCTTCATGAACGTGGCTACAAAAAATCTTATCTTTGGACAACGCATGAATTATCCACTGCCGCGTTTCTTTATAAGCGACTTGGCTTCCAGCTTACCGAAGAAAAAGAATCAACTGCTTTTGGCAAACCCCTGACGGAGCAGCGCTACGATTTGATCCTTCCCTGAATAAAGTTTTCAGCCCAAGTTCAAATTCCCATTTTGATCGAATGGAAAGAACGGGATGTGAGCCACTTCCCAGCGGTTATCATCAGGATCAGCAAAATAAGAACTATATCCGCCCCAAAATGCTTTTTGCGGCTCCTTGACAATCTTCACCCCTTTCGATTTCAAGTCGCTGATAATTTCATCCACTTCCGCTTCGCTTTGCGCGTTATGAGCCAAGGTGATTCCTGAAAACCCACTTCCTTCTGGAGAAATCACTACATCCTCTGCCAAATTCTCCCGCGGAAAGAGCGAGAGAACGACTCCACCCGCTTGAATAAATGTAACATCCTCGTTACTAGCACTAGATGGTTTCCATCCCAGAATCTCAGTATAGAACTTTCTCGATGTTTCCAAATCCCTTACCCCTAAGGTGATCAGGTGCAAATGTTGATTCATGATTCGACTCCTTTTAGGTTGACACGTCCCATGGAGCGACTCCCCGCCCACCCTCGCCTCGCATCGACCCTTGAATGGCTTCCGCTAAATTCGGCAGGATTTCCGCCGTCGCCGCAAGCAGACCAAAGCAGCCCGCGATCATCATGTCACCGAAGGGAACAGCGAAATACGGTGTGAGTAAGGGTGGATGGCCATCCGCCCCTGCGATAAACATGGATCTCCTCGGGCCTGTCACCACTACATCAAACTCATCTTTCCCAAACTCGAAAAGCTCATCTGTGTACATCAATGCACCGTGCCCCATGTCGTTGAATACATCTTCGTGTTTGAGTGAGCTATCGGCTAACCTTCGCAAAAGCGACTCGAGTTTTGCTAAGTCGATCTCACCTGTGTGATGCTCGAAGACGCCCTCGATTCCCTTTTCACCTAATCGAAAAGCCAATGTGTGAAAGTTGCCGACATTGCAGATGATCTTCTGTTTATGTGTGGCCACTTTCGTATCAAGATTTGCACCTAGTACCGCCGCTGGCGCGGTGTCCATCACTACCAGCGGACATGGTAGCCTGGCCGCAGAATCAGAGACCGATTGTAGTCGAGTCATGATTTGCGGAATATCGTTTGAAAGATAAGCAAACGCGGCAAGGGAATTCTTTGCTCGAATTCTTTCATTCAGATAATCAAACCTGAACTGACGATCTGACACGCCTGCCGGTGCATTGCCATGATCGAAGACTGCCACAGTGATTGTCTCCAAATCTTTCAAAGAAACACCGTAATCATTGAAGGTCTTGGAAATTAGTTCAAAATCAAAATCTTTCAGCTCGAGACTTTCAATCTTTGACCTGAGACCTTCAACTTCGTCTTCTGAAACGACCTTTATCCCCAACGTTTCCACTTTATCCAATTCATCATTGATCGTCGTCGCGGCGGATGGTGTCATGTAGACGGGAATCCCGGCACGCGCCGCTTCCTCAATTGCCCATGCCGATGGCCCGCCTCCCATTTGATGGCCCGTGAGCAGAAGTGGCGTCCGCGTTTCAAGCGCTTGCTTGACTTGGTGGTGGATCATCATTGTCGGCGAGGGCAGGATGAGCTTGAATCCGTTCTCAATGTCGAGGTGCGAATCATAAAGAAAAATGTCCTGCGTGCCTGTGCCAATATCTACAGTCAGGATTTTCATGATCGATTTCTCACGATTGCATATTCTTTGTCAAACCGTTCGGCAAGTTCCAGGAACTCACTTCCCCAACCACTGCGCAAACTTACTTCCTGGATCGGACCTGTCGGACCGAATAAAACTCCCATCTCAGGAACTGAACCATTCTCTAATGCTGTGATGATTGAATCGATTTCAGAAACGGCTTGATTTTGGTCTAGCCAGGATGACCATGAAAAATCGTTGTCATCAAGAGCAAGTAGTGTCTTTGTCTCTTTCAGAATGGCGATCAATTTCTGTAAATGTTCCATGATCAATAAGGTTGCTCATCAAGGCTCAAGCCGCCTAAAGCATTTATATTTCAATTCCCAGCCATTTGCGGATAAAATATCCGATGATAAATGAAATTGTTGCCACGCTGAGGCTGAGGACTGCCATCTCGGTAAATCGTGCACGGAAAGATTCGCCTTTTGCAACTGAGATATAGTAATTGAACACCGCGATAATGATTACGGCAATGGTGAGCGTGATTGCCAGGTCGAGGATATAGTTTTCGATCAATAGATAGGGGAGCACGAGCAAAGCCACCGTGATGATATAGGCGACGCCTGTGTAGATCGCGGCACGCACAGGATGTTTGCCAGTATCTTCTGAGCGCGTGGAGAGATATTCACTGGCGGCCATGGACATGGATGCGGCAATGCCTGTAATGAGTCCTGACAGGGCGATCAACTTCTCGTTTTGCAGAGCAAGTGTAAGCCCCGCCAGAGCACCTGTCAGTTCCACGAGTGCATCGTTGAGGCCGAGCACAATCGATCCCGCATATTGCAGCCTCTCCTCACTGAGCATTGCAATCAACTGTTCTTCGTGAGTATCTTCTTCATGCTGCAATCTTGTTGCTTCTGGAATAACTGGTGCAATTTCCGCATAACTTTTCTGCACTGCCTCCTCACCCCGCTCCATCAGTTTAACCCCAAAGGTGAATCCGAAAACACGGCTAATCAGGTAATACCACCAGACTTTGAACCAGTCAGGCTGGGTCTCCTCCTGGCTATATTTCTTCCACTCGTTGTAATGGCGCAGTTCATCCTCTGCAATTTGTTCCATGATCTTTTCGTTTTCAGGAGAGTTGATCGTCTTGGCAAGGCGCGCATAAATATGATGTTCGGTAATCTCGGTACGCTGGAATTTTAGGACTTGTTGACGGACATCTTCAGAAAGTTGCATCTTACTCTCCTTGATTTCTGTATTGTAAGCCATTTTGTTTTTCCTTTTGAAGTTGCAGAGGTTAATTTCTTTGTTCGGTGAATACCAGGTAACAAAAGGCTGGCAGACAAGTGATTTTCATCCTTACCTATTCGGGAAAAATAGTATATGATATGCTCTAATAAGCACCCAGGAGGACATATGCAAAGCAAGTCCCCAAATCCCTTCTTTTTCTTTGTCTTCGTCTTGATTTTGGTATCCCTCGCTTGTGCAACCACTCAGCCGACGCCAACAAGTACGCCTCAACCAACAGCTACAAGTACGAAGACTGCGACTCCAACAAATACCCCTCGGCCCTCTCCAACACCGAGACCTACACGGACGCCGAATCTCGCAGCTACACAGCGTGTAGAGGAGTTAAACGCCGAAGCTCAAGCCTTTTATGACAAAGGCTACCTTACTACAACAAAAGGCAAGTTCACAGAGCTGGATGATTTCAGCTACGATTGGGCGCAGTTGGGGTGGTACAACTGGCTGCCTCTCAAAGATTCAGCCAGTGATTTCTTCCTGAGTGCCCATTTCAAATGGGACTCTGCCTTCAAGAATTCAGATATCTCTGGTTGTGGTTTTATTTTTGGTCTACAGCCAAACGATGATCATTATGCCGTCTTCCTTGATCGAATGAAGATTTTCTTCCTTATCACCGATCATGCCCTCGGCTATTCAAAGCCAGTGACACCTACCCGCGGCACCGGGCGTGTGAAATTTGATTACCCTGCTCAGGCTGATTTCACGCTGATCGTCAAAGGTGCATATGCCTATGTGCTTGTAAATAATGAAGTGGTCGGTGAATATACTCTTGCACAAAGTAGATCATTGAATGGTGGACTGGGTCTGACGGTGCTTTCAGGTACGAATAAAGACTATGGGACGCGCTGTGAGATGACCAATCTCCATCTGTGGACCCCTCAAGAGTGATCTGTCGATAAATCATTCTCCTATCAAACCCTCGCGGCGAGGTTAGGAGGGCCGGTTTTGTTTTCCCTCGCAATTAATTCCGAGTGGGGGTATCATATCGAAATCAATTTGAAGAACTGATACGGAGTTATTTGAATGTCCAACCTCGCGCTGACGGAACTTCTCGCCAGCTACGTGCCAAAGCTGATTCAAAACCGAGTCATCGCGAACCCCTCTCCCATCGAATCGCCGGTTGCGGAGGAAATACAGGCCGCCATTCTGTTCGCCGATATTTCAGGTTTTACGCTTCTTACTGAGCGTATGGCAGAGAAGGGACCGACCGGAGTTGAGACCCTCGCTCGAATTCTGAACGAATATTTCGGTCAACTCATCGACATCGTCCACGGTTATGGGGGAGATGTAGTGAAGTTCGCGGGTGACGCGGTGATCGCGGTCTGGCCGATCGTTTCAGACCTGGAGATGAAGGAATCCATTTCAAGGGCGGACCAATGGCAGTGGACGATGCGCGCCGCGGAATGTGCGCTCGAAGTCCATCAGCGACTCACCAACTATAAAGTCGAGGATGCGAACCTTTATCTCAAACTTGCCATCGGCATGGGCAGGATCAATACAGTGCATGTTGGCGGGGTATTCAATCGCTGGGAATTCCTGATGGCTGGCACGCCTCTTGTAGAACTGGGCATCGCCAATAATATTGCCAAAGCAGGTGATATTCTTGTTACCCCGTCCGCGTGGAAACTGATCAGGAAAGATTGCAATGCTGAAGTAGTGGAATTTGAACTCAAGGAGACGATTGCGCAGGGAGGACATCTCAAAAGCCTGAATAAGCCTTCATCCATTTTCATTTCACCAAAAAACCTTGTCATTCCTGATGGGCTCGAAAACTCATTACGCCCATACATTCCTGGGGCTGTCATCAATCGTCTTACAGCTGGTCAAAGCAGTTGGATCGCAGAATTAAGACGGGTCACGGTCCTTTTCATTAATTTGCCTGACATTGATCAAAACACAGAATTGGAAAGTGCGCAAAATATCTCTAAGTTAATACAAAGGTCTGTATATCGTTATGAGGGAAGTATCAATAAGATCAATGTGGATGATAAGGGCATCACTATCATTGCTGCGCTGGGGCTACCGCCCTTCTCCCATGAAGATGATCCGGCGCGCGGTGTGCAGGCTGCATTGATGATCCGTAAGGAATTAGCCAACCTCAATGCTCCCAGTTACATCGGTGTTGCCACAGGAAGGATATTCTGTGGATCGGTTGGGAATGAATCACGTCGCGAATATACAATTATCGGGAATGCTGTAAACCTTTCAGCACGCTTGATGACTGTGGCCAGCAAACAGGATGAATTGAGCGGGAAGTATATTGTCCCAATCCTGTGTGATCGTGCTACGTACGAAAGCGCAAAAGAGGTGGTGGAGTTCAAGCCTCTTCCGCCTCAGGAGGTCAAGGGTCGGACCGAGTTGGTGGAGGTCTTCCATGCGCTGGAAGCGAAAAAGAGCGTTGTCCGCTCGAAAACAGAGCTGATCGGGCGTCAGGAGGAAAAGACGCTGATCGCCAATGCATTACAGGAGTTATCTCGCGGAGAGGCGCATCAGACTCTTGTCTTGCAGGGCGAAGCAGGGATTGGCAAGTCACGCTTGTTCGAGGATCTTGTCCGTCAGGCAGAAACCCTGGATGTGAAAACATTTGTTGGCAGTGGAGATGGCATTGAGAAATCCAGCCCCTATCATGCCTGGCGACCCATCTTTGACAAGATTTTTGAAATTGAAGATTTGCCTGTAAAAAGCGAATCGACTGAGGAAGCAACTGCGGCCATTCAAAATAGTGTCATTGAAAAATTAGCGAGGATCGATCCGGATCTTGCACGGTACGCTCCATTGGTTGATGTTGTTTTGCCCATTTCAATTCCTGATAATGAATTGACTTCAGCCATGTCTGGGGAAATTCGTAGCGGAAATATTCGTGAGTTGCTTGCCCGTCTGCTGGCTTTTGAAGCGAGCCTGGCACCTGTATTGATTGTCCTCGAAGATCTGCATTGGTTTGATTCGGCTTCATGGGCGTTGTTGGTGGATGTTCAACAAAAAGTGCGGCCTTTGTTCTTGGCATTGAATACGCGCCCGCTTTCTGACCCGGTTCCGCCGCAGTTCAAACAAATTATCGATGCACCGGGGACACGCCTGGTGAAGCTCGAAGCCATGATGCTTGATGACGTAGAAGCCTTGGTATGCCAGCGTCTTGGGGTTAAGTCTGTTCCACCGATGATCGGAAGGTTGATCCGTGAAAAATCTGAAGGGCATCCTTTCTTTGCTGAGGAACTGGCGTATGCTCTGCGTGATTCAGGGACATTAGTGATCGAGAATCAGGAATGCCAGGTTTATTCAAGGTTCGTGAATTTTGAAGATCTCGCGCTTCCGGATACGCTTCAAGCAGCCATCACTAATCGTATTGACAGCCTTGACCCCTCTCAGCAGCTGACGCTGAAAGTTGCCAGCGTAATTGGACGCATCTTCGCGTTCCGCCTGCTGGAGGCGATCCACCCGATTGAAGCGGATAAATCAGCACTGCTTGATTACATGTCTACACTAACCCGGTTGAGCCTGACGCTGATCGAATCTGAAGCGCCGGACCTTGCTTATATTTTTAAACATGCTGTGACACAGGAAGTGGCCTATAATCTCATGCTCTTCTCCCAGCGCGCTCTGCTACATCAGGCGGTCGCTGAATGGATCGAAGAAAACTACGAAAAAAACATCGAAGCATATTACGCATTGCTCGCACATCATTGGTCTCAAGCTGCGGAAACATCCGAAGCACAACAGAATGACCATGCTTTGCTCAAAGCAGTGGAATATCTCGATAAGGCTGGCGAACAAGCCACGCAAAATTATGCCAACCAGGAAGTCATCCAGTTTTTTAATCAGGCACTTATCTTGGATGAGAAGTTAGCTGTACCAGAAGTTGGTCAAGCGATATGGGAGCGGAATCTCCGTAGGGCACACTGGCACAGCCGTATCGGACTCGCTCATTATGGGCTTGGTTCCCTGTCGGATTGCGAGCATCATGTTCGCGAAGCTTTGCATTTGTTGGGATATCCTCTTCCCCAATCCCGATTTCAATTTGGGTTGAGTCTGGTTCCGCAGATTATCCGTCAAGTGTCGCACCGGTTCTTCCCAAAACGCCACATTAATACACTTCAAGGAAAAGAGCGCGAAATCGCCCTGGAAGTTTCACGTCTCTATGAATTGATGGGTCGTATCTATTTCTATTCGCAAGAGACGCTTCCGATTATGTATTGCGCCCTCTACTTAGTAAATACTGCTGAAAAAGCTGGCCCTTCTGCTGAACTGGCATCTTCTTATGCGGCGATGGCAATTCTGGCGGGATTTGCTCAATTGCACTCGCTAGCAGAGACTTATGTTGATCGAGCTCTGGCAATTGCAGAAGAAATCAATGATCCATCCAATCTGATCACAGTGAGTGTTGTAACAAGCGTTTACCAAATTACAGTGGGAAAATGGGATGAAGTCCGAGCCCGCATGGAGAAAGCCAAAGCGATTTGTGAACAGTTAGGCGATTATCGCCAATGGGGGGATAGCGCGGTTGTCCTGGCGGAGAGCGCGTTGATTTCAGGCGATATTCAGTATGCATTGCACCTCCATAAGGTATTGCTGGAGGATGCACGCCGAAGGCATAATCCCCTGCAACAGGAGTGGGGATTGTTCGGAGCCGCTGCAAATGATATTCGGCTTGGCAACGAAGCGATGGCAGTTCCCATGCTGGAGGAGGCTCTTCAAATTCTGGAGGAAATTCCGAATCTTGGATCTTCGATCAATACGAATGGGCAACTGGCTCTGGCCCATTTGCGTCTCGGCCAGAGTGAACAGGCATTGGCTTATGCCAGCCGGGTCATCGATCTGGCATCGGATATATCTCCAACTGTTTATTCCATGGATATTGGATTTGCCGCCGTCGCTGAGGTTTATTTTGAACTGTGGGAAAGAGCGCTTCACGATCCGAACCGAAAGTTGGACGCCGATAAATATAGGCTGCTTGCCGAAAAAGCGATCAAACTCTTGCGCGCCTTCCAGAAAGTTTTTCCGATTGGTCACCCTGCCGCTTATTATTATGAGGGTTGGTATGAATGGTTAAGCGGTCAGTCTCAAAAAGCAATTACATCCTGGCGCAAGGGATTGGAAGCCTCACAAAAATTCAACATGCCCTATGAGGAGGGATTGATCCGGGTTAAGTTGGGGATCGCATTAAAGGATGATATAGTCGAGCGGAAGGAACGCTTCGCGCGCGCCATCCAAATCTTTGAGAAAATGGGCGCGGTCAATGAACTACGTTCTGCAAAAAGAGCAGAGGCCGAAGCAACTCAATTCTAAAATTAGATAATTTGAACAACAAAACAGTAAATGTATTGATTCATACGGAAAACTGATTTCCTTCAATACACATCATTGTTGCTCATCACAATAAATTGATAGACCCACCGAACAAGGAGTTGGCCTCTACAATCCATACTCTGGATGGCAATAACACTGATGAAGCGTGAACTCGGAACTCTCGAACGTGCATTGTTGGTCACCGATCAGCACGCACCCTTTCATATGGTCAGCGTTTTGCGCCTTGAACACGCGCCTCCTCCTCATGTTCTCAAGCCATCACTACAAATTTTACAGAACCGCCATCCTTTTCTCAAGTCACGCCTTCTCTCTGAAAAAGGGAAATATTATTTCGCAAAGTTAGTGGAGCCAACCCTCCCATTTTATTTTCTGCCTCGCTGGAATTCCGAACACTGGATTTATGTCGCTGAAGTCGAACTTGCCAAACGTATCGACGCCTCCACTGGTCCTTTGTTCCGCTGCACTTATCTTTACAGCCCGGGTGATGAATGCGGGGATATTATTCTTTCTTTCTATCATCCCATTGTGGATGCATCCTCAGTAAGCCAGTTCATGCACGGATTGTTAACAGTCTGCGCTTCCTTCATGGACCAGAAAACGGTTTCCCCTTATGAGCTTGCTCCCGTCCCTCCTGCCGAATCCTGTTTCCCGTCTGCATTCCGTGGATT
>Ga0114129_10014868_pt1 | contig 11088 bp, 5 predicted proteins | sample RhiMetdeltSRZDD1_FD_80071 | JGI IMG/M metagenome (GOLD analysis project Ga0114129, IMG submission 80071) | Populus rhizosphere microbial communities from Tennessee, USA - Rhizosphere MetaG P. deltoides SRZDD1 (version 2) (version 2) | ecosystem: Host-associated > Plants > Roots > Rhizosphere >... | reverse complement strand
CGGCTCAGACCGGCGCGTGATCGGTCTGAGCCATTTTTATGTGGCATGCGTCAATTGGCGTTGATCATTTATTCGCATCTGATTTTGCGGGCCAGAGTTCGTATTGCCCATACTTCTGCCGATGCGATTCCGGCGGAAGCCGGACGCCATCGAGGCTACAGGTTCCCGCGTTGCAACTGCTCCCGCTCCACTGCCTCGAACAGAGCCTTGATATTGCCAGCGCCGAAACCGCGGGCGGCTTTTCGTTGAATGACCTCTAGGAAGATGGTCGGGCGGCTGTGCAGAGGTTTGGTGAAGATCTGCATTAAATAGCCCCACTCGTCACGGTCGACGAGAATTCCCAATTCCCTGATCTCCTTCTGACCGACATCAATTGCGCCGACGCGGCTTTCCAATAGATCATAATAGCTATCCGGAATCTGCAAAAACTCGATCTCATTTTCTCGCAACGAACGGACGCTGGCAACAATGTCATTGGCGAGCAGGGCGATATGCTGGACGCCCGGCCCTTGATGGTAAGAAAGATACTCGCTGATTTGAGACGTTCCTCTTCCCGGAGCGGGTTCGACGATGGGAAACCTAATCTGCCCATTGCTGTTCTGCACGACTTTCGAGTTCATGGCGCTATATTCGCTGACAACCTCTTCACGGTGTGATTCGTGAAAGCCGAATACATCGCAGTAGAATTCGACTAGCTCAGTGAGCATTCCGGACTCGGCGCTGATCGCGATATGATCGACTTCACGCAACCCGATCCCGTTCCTGCTTTCTCTATCCTTCGATGCCCGGTATCCAGGAAGGAAAGCCCCCCAGTAAGAATCCCGTTGAACGAAAGAGTGAACAGTATCCCCGTAAGCCGCGATACTTGCTTTAATAACATAACCATGGTCATCGTCGAGCCGGGTCGGCTCAGCCATCGGCTTCGCCCCATTTGCGACCGCCTGATAGTAGACCTTTTCGACATCATCGACGAGAAACGCGATATCCTTCACGCTGTCACCATGTATATTGACGTGTCGTGCGATCGGGCTCTCCGGGCCCTGGGCAGCGGTCAAGAGCAGCCTGATGTTATTTTGCTCGAGGAGAATCGAGACGCGATCTCTGACGCCCGTCTCGAGCCCCAATCGAGCTGTCATCTTGAATCCTAAGGCTGAGCGATAGAAGTGGGCAGCTTGGACAGCATTTCCGACGTAGAATTCAATATAATCGAACCTATTAAGCTCCGGAGATCTTCTGTCCGGCTGTGAGCCGCCACTGTATAGCTTGTTCATAGTGTAATCCCCCAGTATCTGCGAGTGTGCGGCCGTCATTTCTGCAGTAACGGCGACGTCACGCCCGACTTAATCACTATTGACTCAATGAGAGCGACACATCGAGAACAAATAATCGAAGAGTGTGCAGGAAGAATTCGCCTTGTCATGGAGTCTGGACGTCGAGGCTTTGCCCGGACGCAATGGAAAGACCGGCGGGAAAGCCGGCTTACGTCCCGTACTTCATCGGAGTTGCCGAAGAACCCTGAACTCCGCGCATTCTGGAAAGTTAGATCCCGAGCATGGGTATCCCCTTGGGTCCATCCACAATCACAATCTGCTGATGGCCCGGCTAAGGCGTTTGATTCCTTCTTCTATCAGGTCGGGCGAGCTGTTGGAGAAGTTCAACCGCAGGCAACTCGCCCCCTGATGATTTCTGTTGACGCTGAAGGCTCCGCCCGGAATGAAGGCGACCCGCTCTTCTTCTATGGCGCTCTTCAGCAATGCCGCAGCATTGACCTCCCCCGGCAACTCGACCCAGATAAAGACGCCTGTCCCCGGGACTTTCCACTGCGCTTCAGGTGGGAAATTATCGCGCAGAGAATGCAGCATCGTATCCCGCCGCTTTCGATACTCAAGGCGCAAAGCGGCCAGGTGAGCATTGAAATCCTCCATTTCGAGAAAAGCGGCGATTGTACGTTGCGAAAAGGTCGTGGTGTCGATATCGCTGGCCTCTTTCACTATGGATAGTTTCGAGATGAGCGCCTCCGGCGCCACAATCCATCCGGTCCTCATCCCCGGCGCCAGCGTCTTGGAGAACGATCCGACGTAATAGACCCATTGATCATCAAATGCTTTGATGGGAGGGACCGAGGACTCTGCATAGTAAAGGAATCCATAAGCGTCATCCTCAATAATCGGAATCCGGTACTCCCGCGCGAGTTCGGCGAGTCGCTTCCGCTTCCACAAGCTGAGACTTACACTCAATGGGTTATGTCCACAGCTCATAGCATAGATGAAGGCTGGACGAAGGCCTCTCCCCAATATCGATTCGACGGCGGAGATACCCATGCCGGTCGCTGAATCCGTGCGAACCGTCAATAAATTGGGCCGGTATGGCTCGATTACCTGTTGAAAACCGGGATAGATCATCTCTTCAACCAGCACCTCTCCACCAGGTTCAAGCAACAACCGCGCCAGCAGGTTCATCCCCTGCTGGGCCCCGGCAGTCAAGAAGACCTGGCGCTCATGGCAGGCGACTCCACGCTGTTCCATCAATCCCACGATCTGCCGCTTCAACAGCGAGGATGGCGGCCCGTATTGCAGCGAACGCATATCGTCAGCCAGGACGGAGGCGGCAGCTCGCAAGAGGGCATCTCGGGGAAAGAGTTCTGGGGCCGGCAGGCCCAGAGCGAATGATATGATTCCAGGCCGCGACGCCGCCGATAACATCGCCTGCAGCTCAGATGGTCCGATGGCTCGCGCCCAAACGGCCAGAGTCACGTCTTCCGTCAACGTCGTTAAAGTATTCGACATATTTCTACCTATTACAGTGGAGGGCATGAAGTAATGGTCCGCGCCGGCGTTCAGCTGAGAATCACTTGATGATTCGACAGAACGATCTCGCGTTTTCCGTACAACCGTTCGGCCACAATCTCCGATCGCCGGCAATATTCCACTAATCTATTGGATTCGACTATCGGAACCGATTCGTCTGTATAAACAATGCTCGTGATATGTGTGAACCAGGGTTCCGCGCCCATGGCATAGACCAATACTCCGCGAGGATGGAACTGATCCACGATTCGTTTGGCCCGTTCAAAATTTGAGCCGCTGAGCCGGCGCGATTGATCATGTTCGCGGCGCAGCCTTCGCGGCAGCAGATCACCATATAACCAGGACATGGGTCCGCCCGCACATTCCATCCCGATAAAAATGAGATCCGGCTGTTCGACGACGTTGGAGAGCCGGCTATAAAGAGTGGAATCGAGGTTATTCGAATCGGCCAGACACATGACCCTGTGCTCCCCCAGTTCCACGTAGAAGCCCAGTTTGCTCTTAATATGCAGATCGCAGTGCTCCCCCAGGAACGGAAGCCCCGTGATCGAGCCTCCTGGAATCTTCAGACTATCCAATTCATCTAGTTCGATTACCGATTCAAAACCGACCTTCTCGAGAATCAGCTTGAGGGAGGGATCCTGTAGAAAACCGCCGTTGCATTTGGGCACGACTACCGTCTTGATCTTATAGCGTAACTGCAAAAGGGCCTCGAAGAGGATGTGATCCTGATGGCTGTGGGTGATCAGAACATAATCGATGCTCTCAGGCAGGTCGCGGAAACTGAACCGGCCGATGCCGCTGCCCGTTTCGTATCCGATACTCGGATCCGTCATGATCGATACCCCCTGAGCCTCGATCAGCAACGAAGCATGGCCGAAATAACGAATGCGCACCGTCTCCGGAGCGACTGGGGAGTACTGGCTGATCTGCGCCTCTTCAGTAAAAAAGTCCGGGAGCCGGAAAATATCTCCACCATACTCTTCTACCCGCAGCCGAAATTGATCGAACTCCAATTCGGTCAGCCCGCAATCGCGCATTCTGGCGAGGTCGTCGTAAAAAGGGGCTGCAAAAGGGGCGTCGATCAGAATCCCGTTCGACTTATCAATGAGGGGCGTCGCTAAAACAAAAGGCCGATCCGCTTCGCCGATTTCGCGCAGAAACACGGACTGAAAGCTTGGGTTGTAGAGATCGGTAGCATAAAAGAGAGGCTCGATCAGCCGGATCGAGGCGTGGTGATTCAAGTCATAACCCAATTCGACGAGGCCGCGCAGAATTTGCGGCAGACGATCGTAGACTGGCTCAAGCGAGTTTCCATTTCCATCTCGGATTAGCAGATCATTGGCCAGCGTCAGCGCTTCGGCCAATTCGAGCTGCCGCTTAAGGCCAGCCTGGAGTTCGGCGAGAAGCTGCTCGGCCAGCGAGAGATCACCGGAAAAATCGATGAATAGGCCGCCACGCAGCGCGGGATCTTTGGCCGAGGCATGATGAAAATCCGGATCCTCAACGAATGATTCCAGCAGCGGGATCAACCGATTCCTCACTACCATGGCGAAAGTTGCGGGAGAGATCAAAAACGGCCACGCATACCATCGGCAGACGAGCGGCTCAAATGCAATATTCTTTTTTATAAATCTGGTTCGGATTTCAGGCATCTCAAATCTCCTTTATAGTCAAAAATTCAACTCTACGAACACCTCATAACTGAGACACAGCCGCTCCGTGTCGTTGTAGATACATTTCATTATTCAGTACCGCGCCACCGGCTGCCCCTCTCACAACGATCTAAACAGTTCGACCACTTCGTGCTCGGATCTCACCCGATCTTTGAACTGGAGTCCCTTCAAGCAGTTCTAGTGATTTGAAATACTGGTAAACGGAAGTAGGAATCTCTCTGAGGGTCAGCGGAGGGTCTGGGCTGTGCTCCGCTGTTAAGCACCGGACGCAAATGATGTCTGGGGAGGTTCTTTGAGTAATACCAAACTCATATATTTGTCCTCTTCTTGGAAGATGAGCCCCTTGGATTGAAGCTTCGCCAGTTCCGCCCCAAGGTCACGCTCTTCTCGACTTCCAAACCTTGCGGTCAAGTCCGCCAGTCGTTTGGGGCGGTCGAGATACTCCAGAATATCCAGGCCCAATCTTCCCACTCGATGTTCGACAACGTTCCCCGATCGCGAATCATAGATGGTGGCCAGATCTCCCTCCCCGAAATAGAGCCTCGGAGCGATCTTGGCAGAGGCGCTCCAACGGTTGGTCCAATCCGCGATCCGCGCCTGCAATTTGCCGAGCCATCTGCCGACAGCATGCACATAGTCGGCATTGCGATTACGGGCGGTGAAATAGTAAGCCAGGTTGGAGAGGACGCTCTCGTCATATGGGTAGATGTATTCATAGTAATCAACAGGATGCAAATCCAGTTGGTATTCTTCGGCCTTGACGAAATAAGGACTATAGCGATCGAACCGCACCGGATAAACGCCATTCGGCGGGTGGAGATGGACCAAGAGAGGAAGATCCGCATAATATTTTTTGTAGACATCCTCCGACTCACCGGGGAATCCGACCAACAGGTTCCAGATCGGATAAACATCATACATTGAGCAGAGCTTTAAGAAGGCTATATTTTGAAACGAAGAGGTCCCTTTCCTCATCAACTTGAGGGTCGAGGTATTAAGAGCCTCGATGCCGGGCTGGACAACCTTGATTCGGGCCTTGTTCAATTCCATAAAATCGCCTTCGGACAGATCGGCCTTCACCTCATAGAAGATGGAGATCTGGTCTGGAGTGTAGAGATGTGGGAAGACCTCCTTGAGGTAATGCTTTGGCATGATGTTATCCACGCACTCCAAGCGACTGATCCGATCCGCATATTGGAAGAGCGAGTTGAATTGTCTGATCGCCAACTCCGGACTCATGGCGCGATAATTCATGGACAGGCCGTTTAAACCACAAAAAGTACAGTGAGCCTTTTCGCCCCACCAACACCCCCGCGAGGTCTCAAAGAGCAAGACCGGCTTAACCGGCGAAATGGGGAAGTTCTTCCGGTGTATCTCTAGAAACCTGCAGTAATCGAGATCGATTGGAACGTTAATATCGAGTTCCTCGCCGATTAACGCGGTCTGCGAAAGCACGCTTAAACCGCAGTTGCGCAGCGAGAAGACGCCCCTGATCCGATGGCATTGGTCAAGATCCTGATCCAAACAGTGTTGGACGAACTCCGGGAGACTCTTCAATCCGGGTCCGGAGAAGACGAAGTCAATCTGTCTGACATTCTTCGCAATCTCCTGGCCCATGGGTGATTCGCAGTTCGCGCCGCCGATCAATGTGATAACTCGCGGGTTCCGCTCTTTGATTTTGCGGGCCATGGCAAATGAAGCGACATTTTGCGTAAACATAGAAGTGAAGCCCACCACGTCGACTTCATGAAGTCTATATTGGGAAATAATTCCGTCCATGAAATCGTTCAACCCTCGGCGCTTTTCCTGAACAATCTTTTTCAGCATCTCGACCTGCTGGCTCTTAACCGGGAAGAAGCGCCTGTAATAAGCCTCGCTGTTCTCCGGCAGTTCAGGAAAGGCGGCCTGCCGGAAAAACCAGTCTCCCACTCCGGCATTGTGCGCGGCTTCGGACTTGACCAGTAACTGGGACATTTCAATCCCCAGATAACGAGCAAATTCATGGTTTAGATAATGGATATCTACTGACACTTGGTCTTCGAACTGACGATCAACGACCGACTTCAACTGCGTCAGCGCCAGTGACGGAAGATCCAAATTAGCGAATGGCATGTTGATGAAAGCTATCCTGTACACAATCTCCTCCTTCGGTCGCCCGAACGCTCTTTCAGCCCAGCCTCAATCGGCCGTGTGGATAGATATGGGACGGCGCACGGTATCCGAGACGATCCGACCTTCATTCAACTTGATGATCCGGTCGGCCCAATCGAAATACCGGTCGTCATGCGTGATGATAATCACGCACTTTCCTCGCCTCTTTAGATCCTGGAGCAGTACTTCGTAGAAAAACCTCTTGAACGGTGGATCCTGGTCGGCCGCCCATTCATCGAGAACATAGATAGGCCGGTCCTCCAAATACGCGCACATCAATGCCAGACGCTTGCGCTGGCCGTTCGAAAGCGCCGTTGTGGTGGAATATTTTTTTCTGTTTATTTCGACCTTGTCCGCGAGCCCGAGCATTGCCAGATATTCCTGGGTCAGTTGCTTGCTGACCGCTTCAGGATCGGACGCGATCACGCGATTGAAGAGATAAAAATCCGTGAAGACAGCCGTGAAGAGACTTTGATATTCATCCCTGCTTCCGTCATTGACTGGCCGACCATCGAGCAGAATCTGGCCCTCGGCAGGCGAATAGAGCGCAGTCAACAACTTGGCCAAAGTACTCTTCCCGCTACCGTTTCCACCGACGATGAAGACCAGTTCCCCCGGTCGAAACCGCATATCGAGTGGGCCCAGTTTGAATTCGGAAGGTGAGCCGTAGTCATGGTAATCGATTTTGACTCCCCGTAGTTCGATGCTGCTCCAAGTCTGGAGGCATGGCTGCTTTTTGATGGCCGACACTTGGCCGTTCAATAGTTCGGTATTACTGTCATTGATTAGGAATCCGAAGTCGGCCAAGCGCTCGCAAGCGACCGTCCCCTCACTGAGCTGCGGCACAACCCCCACCAGTGTCGCAAGCGGCCCCATGACATACATAATCGCCAGGACAGAAGCGGTGAGAGTGGCAGGGTCGAGTATCTCAAAAGACGGAACTCCGAAGATCAGAAGCCCGATGAGAATGGCAAAACTAACTTGCTCGACGTTCCCGCCACCCATGAACCAGAGGCTCTGGATGAAACTATATTTGGCCACTCGCCTGGAAGAGAAATCGAGTCCGGCTCGCCTGAACCAGCGCCGTCGAGCCCCATTGAGCTTGAGTTCCTTGATGCCGGCGAGCAGGCCATGCGTATATTCATTGAATACGCTGATCTCGTCCCGGCTTTTGCGGGAAAAGAGCATACCCCGGTGAAAGAAAAAGAAGTAGAGCAGCACTCCCGCCAAGATGGAAATCAGGGTCAAGAAGAAGACGATCCAGGATAGATAGGCCAGATAGGCTATCCCAAACATGAAGATGGTGGACCCGACCAAGATCGTCGGTAAGACGAGCAAGGTCTGAGTCAATTGCGGAATATCGTTGATCAACAGCATCAAGACATTCGGAATGCCACGCTTATCGATCTCCGCCAGCGGGGTCATGAGAATTTTTTCGCAGAGCGCAATCCGCAGCGAGGTGATCGTCTTCATGGTCGCATAGGCCGGAAGCGCTGCGGCGCCGAACTTTAATACCACCGCCGCGAAATTGAAGGCGATGAACGCCAATAACAGTTGGGGTCGGCGCTCCGCATGATGGATCGCCGAGTTGACTGTATCGAGAACGGCGATCGAGACGAAGCCCCCGCTGATTCCAACGATGGCAGTGGTTATCGTCAACCAGCGGTGACGAGTCCACATCAGTCGAAGAATCTGAGATCGATAATTGACAGCAGACTTCGGGATAGGCTGTTGAGCATTTTCCATAGTTGAAGGTCTTATCGTGGGGTGGACGCGGCGAGATTATTTGCTATTCAATCCTGAGGACATAGACCGTTCCGCCACCAGTCAGCCAGAATCTGCACATGCGGCGGTTTCAAAATGGTGAAGTGATTGCCCGGCCCCTGCCAGCATGCGATCAGCGGCGCCCAGAGTCGCCAGCCCTCCAGGATCTTCTCGTGCTCCCGTTGATTGGCGTGATCATCAAGGCGCGGGTCGTTTGCGAGGACCAATCTCAGCGGATTTGGATAAGGTCGGTGTGGTTGATAACGCGTGCGTAGGGCGCTGCCGAAGGTACGGCGTGTTCCACTAAGCGCACTCGGCGGGGAGCGGCGCGGCATAAGGCCTACCCGTAGCGCTCCCTCATGGAGAAGCCGCAACTGCCCGTCATCATCCTCCGCTTCGAACTCCGCCGAATCGATACCGAGGGAGGCTCCGGAGGCCAGTTCCATGACCTGAATCAACTCTCTGAACACTTCAGTAGAAGTGTACTCACGGCCAAGTATGCCACTGCCGCCGGGAACCTCGCTATCAACAACGGTCAACGAAGCCACCGACCGGCCGCTGTCGTAGATGCGGGAGGCGACCTCGAAAGCAACCCAACCTCCGAATGAGTGCCCTATCAAATGAACATGGCCATCAGGCCGGATCGCCTCAATTTCCCGTAAATATACGGCAGCCGCAGCTTCTATGGTGGAATGTGGTACGAGTCCTCCCTCTACTCCGCGGGGCTGCAGACCGTAAACGGGGCAATCCTGCCCCAGCGCCCCCGACAGCGAAATAAACCCGATCACATTGTCACCGGCCCCTGGCACGCAAAAGAACGGCGTTTGGCTGCGATTGCCGGTCTGCAAAATCACGGTGGCAGAGTATTGCATTTCCGGCGTCAATAGCTGCTGCCGGCTTGCATCAGCTATTGACGCCGACAGCGCCTGACCCAAAACAGCAACATGAGGATCCTCCATCAATGACCGATGATTCCCCGTTACCCGGATGAGCCGAATCTGTTGTTCAGGTAGCACGCCCCCCCAGCCCAATAGCGGATCGGGCGGACCATGCTCTTCCGGGACAGCCGGTTGCTCTTCCGCGGCGAAGAGATAGATCGGAATCGGAATCGGTTGCACGACATAATTCGCGACCGCATGCTCATGCGCTAATACGCGAACTAGATATTTCTGAATCACGGATGCGGAATGACCGACCAGGCTTTCAGGAAGAAGACCCAATTCACGGCACTGACTGAAGAGGTCCTCAAAATCGGTTTCAGACGCCACATCTTTCAATCCGTGCAGAGCCTGCCGCTGATCGATGGTCAATGGAACCTCGCGTTCGAGCTCTTCGCAAAGATCGATCAGGCGTATCTGAGCCGACTTTTTACGAGGCCGCAGCGCCAGCGCAAAATTCGGACCGCGCCGCATGATGGGACAGTAGGTGTCGAGCAGACCGGCGAACTCGACCGCCTGATTCTGCCCTATTAGTTGAACGGAAACCTCATAAGCCAGAATGCCGCCAAGCGACCAGCCCGCGAACCGGTAGGGTCCTTCCGGTTGAACTGTCCGCATAATCGCTATCAGCCGTGCGGCCATCCCTTCGATGGTCTGCAACTGTGGTTCATCCATTGGCACAGCCGGGAGCCCATAGACAGGTATGTCGGGATTAATGCGCTCCGCGAGCAATGGAAACCAGAGATCCTGGCCGGTGTTTTCATGGATGAGGAATAACGGTCGTTGTGCGCCTGTCGTACGGATAGGAATGCTGCCTTTCACGGCGGCCTCAGAATCGGCTTGCTTCAGATATTCGACCAGCGATGCAATCGTCGGATGATTAAACAGATCCATTACCGTAATCTCAACCTCTGCCTGTTTGAGAAGGCTGATCACTTTCAACACCAGCAGTGAATGCCCGCCCAGGTCGAAGAAGTTGTCATGTCGGCCGACACGCCCCAGTTTCAGTACGTCCGCCCAGATCTGAGCCAAAGCGGTTTCGCTCTCCCCGACGGGAGCCTCATAGCGTCGTGACACAAACGCCGCGCCTTCCGGCGCGGAGAGCGCCTTCCGGTCCAGTTTCCCATTCGGCGTTAAGGGTAAGGATCCTAACGTCACATATGCCGCTGGCGCCATATATTCAGGCAACAGCCCCATTAAATAACTGCGTAACTGTTCAGGCAGCTGAGCAAACCTCTTGGCCTGTATGGGATCATTGGCATAGCTTGAAAGATTGCGCGCCCGCAGACCTCCATCCACGAATTCGCGCCAGTCGACTGTGGCCGCCGGGCCATGCTTGATGATTAAAGCCTGGTACTCACCATATGGCTCATGAGGAAACCAGCTCAACTGCGCCGCATATCCATGTTCGGCGCAGAACGAAACGAGCTCCGAGCAGGTTACCCCCATCTTCTCTTCGGAATCCAGCCTTCTCTTTAACTCTCCTGCAGTCTCTCCCGGTAAACTCTCCGACAGATATTTGAGCGCGGTCAGGTCTTTATGCGCCCGGGGATTGGGAATGGATCTCAAGCCGACCGCTGCCCCTCGCGCATCGATAATCCGCATTTTAATCTCTTCCCATTCATCTATGCCATCGGCCGGATCCCGGTATTCAATCCATTCAACCTCACTGGTGTAGCTCACCTCAGTCCGCACCGACAGCGCCACGTCATAACGATATGCCGACATCTCATTCTCGTACACGTCCTCTTT
>Ga0114129_10014867_pt1 | contig 11089 bp, 11 predicted proteins | sample RhiMetdeltSRZDD1_FD_80071 | JGI IMG/M metagenome (GOLD analysis project Ga0114129, IMG submission 80071) | Populus rhizosphere microbial communities from Tennessee, USA - Rhizosphere MetaG P. deltoides SRZDD1 (version 2) (version 2) | ecosystem: Host-associated > Plants > Roots > Rhizosphere >... | reverse complement strand
TTCTGATCAGTGATTCAGTAAGAAACATAGACTGGAAGGTTACCACAGAAATCAGAAAAATTGCCGGTTTCGATTGCCGCAAAGCAGTAGGCAGAATAATGGACTCGGTGATAGTGATTGCATTTTATACCGATGAAATTTTAACTACAGGCGGGCCGGAATCTTTTTCGGGTTTGCCGGGAATGATATTAGGTCTTGCTATTCCACGATTGCATACCACCTGGTATGCCACCAAACTGCAATTAATAGATATAACAGATTAAGACATGCCGGCTCCTAAAAAAGGGAAAAAATTAACCGGCCCTGCTTATCGCACACGGGTAAAGGACCTGATGGAAGATTGGGGCGATAATGCAAGAAAAAGACAGATGGATTTACAGTTGATGTTGTAGGATGGTGAGTGGTGAGTGGCAAGTGGTGAGTAGGCGCCTCCGCGTATTTGTGTCTCTGCGGTTTCCGGTTAAACGCCTAAATGTGCTTTTAATGCGTCAGCCGAATACCATTGCATGGAAGTATCTTTTTTAAACCAGGTCAACTGGCGCTTGGCATATTGGCGCGTGTTGGTTTTTATTTTTTCAATGGCCAATGGTAATGATAGATTGCCTTCGAGGTATTCGAATATTTCGGTGTAGCCAACTGTTTGCAATGCGTTCACGTGTTTATAGGGCAACAGGCCTTCAACTTCCTTCACCAGTCCCTGATTTATCATTATATCTACCCGGGCGTTGATGCGGGCATGTAATTCGGGTTTGGGTAATTCAATACCATATTTAACGATGTTGAACGGGCGTGTAGCTTTTCGACCCTGCTGGTACGTGCGGATTGATTCGCCCGTGGCCTGTTTTACTTCAAGCGCCCTGATAAGCCGTTGGGGATTTTGAATTTCGCCGGTTGAATAATACAAAGGGTCGTGCTGCTGTACCTGTTGCTGCAGCCAGGCAATACCGTGCTGTTCATACTGCTGTGTAATTTGCTGCCTGATCAATGGCGAAACCGGCGGCATATCGTCGAGCCCTTCGCAAAAAGCTTTTATATATAAACCGGTGCCGCCTGTAACCACGGCAATATCATGTTGCTTAAAAATTTCCTGTACGGCCTGTAAGGCATACTGCTCATATACAACGGCATTCACGGCGTTCACTTCATCGTGTATGGAATGGGAATTGATAAAATAGTGATGTACCAGTTGCAATTCTTCGGGCGAAGGTTTTGCAACGCCAATGGTCATCTCTTTAAAACATTGCCGGGAGTCGGCAGATATGATATCGGTTGCAAAATGGCGGGCTATATCAATGGCTACGGCTGTTTTACCCACAGCCGTAGGGCCGGCTATAATAATACAAGTCTTTTCACGCATGTTATCTGTTTGAGTTTGTACAGAACCCAAAACAAATTTTATATTTTGAGACTTCGGAATTATACTTCTTCGCCCTTTTCTCCTCCTTCTTCCGCTTCTTCTTCACCAAGTCCAAGGTCTTCATCATCCTCATCTCCTTCGGCCCCTTCGGTGCCAAATCCTTCAGTGCCGGCTTTCAGATCGTATTTTTCTTCCATTTCGGTGAGCTTGTCGCCGGCTATGCCTTTGGTGCCATATTGCGAGGGAGCAATACCTTCAGATTTGATCACAGCAGGATAATCAATTTTACTGCTTTCTTCTTTCGACACATTAATAAGTTCTACCAGGAACGACCAGTTCTTTACAAAATCGTAAACAAAAATGAACTTCTGATTAGGATCTTTAATTTCAGTACCTATCGCCGTGCTTTCCATTAATAGCGGAGGTACTTTATAGGGCTTATCGTATTTGGCAAAGCTGATCTCACGGCCGCGTTGCCAGTTATCGTTACTGCGATAAAAGGTAGCCTGGTGTTTGCTATCAAACTCGTAAGCCTTTAATATTATCTGATGCAGCTGCAAAAAAGTTTGGGTATGCTTTATTGCCACATCGCGATAAATACTATCATCTTCCTCAAAATATATTCTGAATTTTAAAACAGCCATATAAATCGTTTCTGATTTCTGGTTTTAAGTTTTGAACTCAGTTTTCTATGCTGAGCCTGGGTTTATTTGATCTCTATAATCGTGCCAGCCGTTATAAAGTTAATTACTCTTATTTCCGACTTCTGACCTCCGGCTTTTTTGGCCCAACGTCAAATGTAACACAATTCCCCAACTATCAAAGTCCGCAATTTAAGGTGCATTTGCATAGCAACAAAATGTGCCAATAAACAGGGTGATATCCTTTTAATTTTCAGCAGTTTTTTTATTGACCAGATGCAAGCCCAATTCTGTTGCTTTTTTCATCATAAAATCGTATGCAGCGTCGTAGGTATTTTCAATTTCACCATCGAGGATCGCTTCGCGGATGCTGTTTTTCAGATCACCCACTATTTTACAGGGCTCAAGGCCAAAAATATCCATAATAATTTCACCGGTAATGGGCGGTTGCCAGTTGCGGATGCGGTCTTTTTCCTCTACCTCCTTTAACCGTTTGCGTACCAGTTCAAAATTCTCGAGGTAACGGATCACTTTTTGTTTATTCTTCGAGGTAATGTCGGCGCCACACAACAGCATCAGGGCATCAATTTCATCGCCGGCATCAAATAACAATCTGCGTATAGCTGAGTCGGTGATATTTTCTTTGGTTAAACTGATCGGGCGCAGATGGAGTTCTACCAGTTTGCGCACAAAACGCATTTTTTCGTTTTGCGGCAATTTTAACCTGGTAAATAATTTGGGTACCATACGGCCACCCACTACTTCGTGACCATGGAACGTCCATCCATGACCGCGCTCAAATTTTTTGGTGGCAGGTTTGGCAATGTCGTGCAGCAAAGCGGCCCAGCGCAGCCAAAGGTCATTGGTGTGTTGGGCAATATTATCAACCACCTGCAATGTATGGTAAAAATTATCTTTATGGCCATGGCCATCGATGTATTCGGCGCCGGCAAGATCAACCAGCTGAGGAAAAATAATATGCAGTAACCCGCTTTGATACAGCAGATCGAGCCCCACCGATGGTTTGGGACTTAATAAAATTTTATTCAGCTCTTCGGTAATCCGTTCCTGCGAAATAATGCGAATACGCTCTACATGGTCTTTTATACTTTGAAAAGTAGCCGGAGCAATGGTAAAATTCAGTTGACTGGCAAACCGAACGGCGCGCATCATACGCAATGGATCGTCGCTGAAGGTTTGCCCGGGCTCGAGCGGTGTTTGAATGATCTTCTTTTCGAGGTCGTGCAAACCATTAAAGGGATCGATCAGTTTTCCGTAATCGGCGGTGTTCAAACTCACGGCCATGGCATTGATGGTGAAATCGCGCCTGTCCTGATCATCCTTCAATGTGCCCGGCACTACCTCGGGGTTGCGGCTGTGATAGCGGTAGCTTTCTTTGCGGGCGCCAACAAATTCAATCTCCAGATCGCCATTGCCCTGCCGCTCATCGGGCTGCTCATCACTTTCAGCGGTTTCAGCGGTTTCATCTGTTGCAGCAACATGGCCGGCATCGTGATGATGGTCTTCGTGATAAAATCCTTTTAATTTTATTTGCGCAGTTCCGAAATTTTTAAAAAAAGAAACGGATGGTTTGGGTTGAAAACGTTCCGCCACTTTATGCGCCAGTTGAATACCATCGCCCACACAAACAATATCAGCATCCTTCGTTACACGCCCCAATAATTTATCGCGTACAAAACCGCCAATAACATAGGCAGGTACGCCCAGTTCGTCGGCAGCATGCGCGATTTTCTTAAATACGAACAATTCCTTTTCGGTGCAACGGATATCCATGGTGCAAATGTAAAGAGATTAGATGGCTTGATGGCCTGACAAAGTGCTTATTAACTGAGCATCGGCTATCTCATAGGCGCATTTAAAATGGCCCAGGGGGCAGGCAGGCCTGCCGTGCAAACCACAGGGGCGACACGATAACGGATGTTGTATTTCTACGATAAACCGTTTGTTCGACAAAGGGCCAAATCCAAACGAAGGGAGGGTTGAACAATATACCGCCGTTACGGGAGCATTTACCGCCGAAGCAAAGTGCATGGGGGCCGAATCGTTCACATAATTCATCACCGCCGTTTTCATCAGCGCGGCCGATTGCAGAAAACTCAGCTTGCCGCATACATTCACCACCGAAGCAGCAGGAGCAGCCTGCTTTATTTCGTCGGCAAGCGCCGCATCGCCCGGCGCGCCCAATAAATAAATAGTGTGGCTGGCCGGTACCTGTTTTACAAAGCTGATCCATTTGTCTTTCGGATATTGCTTGGTAAACCACACCGATGCCGGTGAAATGGTTATATAAGGATTTTTTATCAACGATTGAACCGCCGCTTCGTCCGAAGCCGAAGGGTACAGCCGGGGTTTCATCACGGTATCATCGGTAAAATGACGGATCAGTTCATTATTTCTGTCTACCTCATGAATGGCGTGGGCAGCGTCGCTGATAATATGTTTGATTTTTTTATCAAATAAAAAGCTGAAAGGATTTTTATCAAATCCGATCGTTTCGCGGCCGCCTGATAAAGCCGTCAAAAAACCGGTGGCGGCAAACCGCTGCACATTGATCACTTTATCGTATTGGCGTTTCCGTATCTGCCATAACAGTTTCCATAGGTTTTTCTGCTTGCCGTTCTTTTTATCCCATATCAATACCTCATGCAAATACGGATGGTTTAACAACAATCCTTCATTTCCTTTTCGTACCAAAAAATCAATTTGGGCATCCGGAAAATGCAAATGCAGTTTTTCGAGGATACCGGTTGCCAGTACCACATCGCCTATAAACGCTGTTTGTATAACGAGAAATTTCATTTGTTTGAGTTCTGAGTTCTATGTTCTGAGTTATTCACTCCCTTATCACCGTTGCTGTTCCATCTTTATTCCATTTTATAATAGAAGAGGGAAGATGCAGCGTTTTATCATCCTGCCTGTGATGCACAATATAATCAACACGCTGCCATATCGCCGGCGACACATCGCCAAACCAGGCAGGCGGTAAATCGCCCGAAATATTCGCCGAAGTTGATACAATGGGTTTGCGAAACCGTTTGATAAGATGTTTGCAAAAAGTATCTTTTACAATGCGAATGGCAACCGTTCCATCGGTGTTTATTACATTATCGGCCAATCCTATTGCTCCTTCATAAATCACCGTTGTTGGCTTTTTGGCTTTTTTCAGGTAATCAAATACCTGCAGATCAATATGCGCCACATATTGCATCAGTTCCTTTTCATCGGCCAGCAGTATGATCATGCTTTTGGCCCCGGACCGTTGTTTTAATTTGTAAATACGGTCAACCGCTTCGGCATTAGTGGCATCGCAGCCGATACCCCAGATGGTATCGGTGGGATAAAGTATCAATCCCCCACCCTGCAGCACTTTAAGACAATGATCAATATCGTGTTGAAATTCTGACATAATGGTTTGAGGCTGCAAAATAAAGAAAAACAAGGCAACAAGGCATAAAGTAAAGGCATCGAGGCATAAAGGCAAAAAGGCAACGAGATGATACCGCGACACCTTGATGCCTTGTTGCCTCTATGCCTTGTTTCCCTTATGCGTTGTCTTGTTGCCTGGCTCTATGCCTCGTTGCCTTGTTGCCTCGTTGCCTTCTTTGCCTTATGTTTGCAAAAAATTAACGAAATGCAAGATCTGATACTCGAAGCCTGGAACAACCGCGAGTTATTAAAGGAAAAAAAATATACCGATGCAGTAAAAGCTGTTATTGAAGAAATAGATAAAGGCCGCATACGCGTGGCTTCGCCCGGTGATGGCAAATGGACGGTGAACGAGTGGGTAAAACAGGCCATATTGATGTATTTCGGTATTCAGCCAATGCAAACCTGGAACCTGGAGCCTTTTGAATTTTACGATAAAATGCTGCTGAAGAAAAATTATAAAGAATTGGGCGTACGCGCTGTTCCCCACGCAGTAGCAAGATATGGAGCTTATGTTGCCAAAAATGTGGTATTGATGCCTTCGTATGTAAACATCGGGGCTTATGTTGATGAAGGCACCATGGTAGATACCTGGGCAACCGTAGGTAGCTGTGCGCAAATTGGTAAAGGTGTGCATTTGAGCGGCGGTGTTGGCATAGGCGGCGTGCTGGAACCTTTGCAGGCTAGTCCGGTTATTATTGAAGATGGTTGTTTTATCGGTAGCCGTTGTATTGTGGTAGAAGGCGTGGTTGTTGAAAAAGAAGCTGTACTGGGCGCCAACGTGGTATTAACGCAAAGCACAAAAATCATTGATGTAAGCGGCAACGAGCCGGTTGAATACAAAGGCCGTGTTCCGGCCCGTAGTGTGGTTATACCCGGCACCTATGCCAAAAAATTTCCCGCCGGCGAATATCATGTAAGCTGTGCACTCATCATCGGACAACGTAAACCAAGCACGGATTTGAAAACGAGTTTGAATGATGCGCTGAGAGACTTTAATGTTTCTGCTTAAATTGTAATTACATAGTTTCAGGTTACATGTTTCAGGTTTCAGGTAGCTCCCACCCTGCAACGTGTAACCTGCTTTTTTTACACATGACTGAAGAAAAAAAATATCATGTTACTTTCGCCGGCTTTGCCATCACCCTAATAGGCGCCATATTGTTTTCAACAAAAGCCATTATTGTAAAAGTAGCTTTTGCCAATACAAGCATGGATGCCCTTACGCTGCTGATGTTGCGCATGGCATTTTCACTGCCTTTTTATGTTGGGGCCGTGTTTCTGGTAAAACAACAACAGCCGGCAAAGCTTACCGGTCGCCAGTGGCTGATGGTTCTCGGACTTGGCGTTTTTGGTTATTACCTCAGCAGCCTGTTTGATTTTATAGGATTGCAATATGTTACAGCCGGTTTGGAGCGACTGATCCTTTTTCTGTATCCCACCTTTGCTGTTTTTTTCAATGCGGTAGTTTTTAAACAACCTGTTGTACGAACGCAAAAAATTGCGCTGTTGCTAACTTATACAGGCATTGCCATTGCCTATATTGGCGAATTGCGTTTCGATATCGGCAATCCAAATTTTATCTGGGGCAGCTTTCTTATTTTCCTTTGTTCCATCACCTACTCTGTTTATATCGTTGGCAGCGGCCGGCTCATTCCGGCGGTGGGTGTTACCCGCTTTACGGCCTATGCCATGTTAGCCTCTACGGCCGGTGTGTTTGTTCATTTTGCCTTTGCAGGCACCCTTCAAAAATTACAGGTTGCAGGCAATCACTGGTTGTATGGCATATTGCTCGCTGTAATAGCAACCGTATTGCCAACCTTTATGTTGTCGCACGGCATGAAGCGCATCGGCAGTAATAACGTGGCCATTATTTCGGCTATCGGACCGGTTTCTACCATTATTCAGGCCCATTTTGTTTTAGGAGAAAAAATTTTTCCCGCACAGGTCGCAGGCACGCTGCTGGTGATCATTGGCGTTATTTTGATCGGATGGAGAAGAAAGTAACGTTATACAAAAAAACGCCTTGTAAAATTACTTTACAAAGCGTTTTGTTTATAACACCTGTGCCCGTTAGGGTCATGTTGAATAGCAGGCAATGGGCAGTAGGCAGTGGGCAGTAGGAAATCCTCAATTCCAAATGAGAACCTCAGTTTCAATACCCTCCAACTTACTTCCCATTTATTACTGCTGCTTTCTGACATCAGACTTCAGACTTCCGACTTCACCACTACTGCCAGTGCGAACACCTGCTTCTGTAATACGAACATGATTTTTTAACCGGTGCCTTTACAGGTGCTGGTGGTGGGACTTCTACTTTCTGTTTTTCAGCCGCCGGTTTGCTTTTGCTGAATGTAAGCGGCATACCAACCGTCAGGTTCCAGGCCGATGCTGTTGAATGAAGCTTCGTAGTAATTTGTTTATTATCCACGGCCGTGCTTATTGTTTCGGTATTCATATTACCAATGCCTTTAAGGTATTGCAACCCAACTATAAATTTTTTATCACTGCCTTTTGCAAAGGCGAATTGAGTACCGGCGATAAAAGCAGTGTTCCAGTTGCCTGCATTGTATTGATAAACAGTTTCATTATTTTTATAAACGTTGTTCAAAGCTGTTGGCGTATTCGGTATGAATGCCATGCCCGCATAAGGTTGTATGCGAAGGCTCATAGCAGCATTTTTGACAGCAGCGGTTTTTGCCTGTAGTAACCGGGCCCCGCAGGGGCTTTGAACAGATGGTTTTGCTTTTTCAGAAGATTGCTTTACCGTTTTACCCAAAGCAATTGGTTTACTACTTACCTGGTAACCGGCTTCAATACGAAGATGCCAGTCGCCGCGCGAAGCCACGAATTCTTTATCGCCCGTTTCGGGATTGGTGAATTGATAAGTAACCAAAGAACGATTGGAGGCTACACCTAAAAACGGTCCATGAACTTTGTTGAAGAGGTAATCCATACGCAGACCTACCTGCGGCGATACATCAGATCCCATGGGCAAAAAGCTCCCCATGCCATTATACTGTACCGAAGTAAAAGATTGTTCAATACCCACTTTTGGTGTAACTGATAATTGGGCATTCGTTGCCAACCCACAGGCAACGAGTACCAGACCGGTTAACGCTGCTTTTCTCATAGCTTTAGTTTTTTTGAGGTCTAATAAGTTACATCATTTTCAGCAAAACAGCTTTATTTATACATGAGTGGCAGTTTTGAGAATGCACTTTTTTATAATTCATCGTTTTAGCGGAAAAGAAAAACCAGCCCACCCTTCGTTTTTTTTAACAGGAACAACCTTTGCTTATTTATTTTATCTTCATGTATAGAATAGCAACTTCTTTTACCAATGAGCCCTGAAAATGCATTAGGGTATATTTTTTTATCATACAAGTAAAAGTTGACAATGAAATGTTTGTCGAATATAGTTGCTTATTTACTACTTACTGCAGGTACCCTGCAGGCGCAGGAATACATCTGGTCAGCCGATTCCCTGGCAGTAGCTACGCCCAACCTGGCCATGAACAGGTATCACCAACTGTTAGGCTACCACGACCAGTTAATGTATGTAACGTTCCCGGTCATTCATCCTTTTAATACAAGAAAAATTCCTTTACGTGATGGAGAAGGAAAAGACGGATATTGGCTCGAAGGCAACTTTACTTACAGGTTCATTATACATCGTGGCAAATATTACAACCCCAAAATATTACAACGGCTCCGTTTTACATTCGACGCCTCACTAACGCCAAGGCTAACTCGCGACAATTCAAGCCCCCTGCTGCCCTCTGATAACAAATTCGGCTTTGGCATCGATTTCCTGCTTTCGTCTATATCGCGGCTGTCTAAAGACCATGCAACACCGGCCTGGCTAACCGTACAGTTACATCACTATTCAAACGGACAGGCAGATTCATTTTATATTGTTGATGATGGTGTTCAACGCAACAATTACCGTTCGGGCGACTTCAGTACCAATTATGCAAGAATGATCTTTAATCTGGCACATATGTCGGCCGAAAAAAATGTAATATCAACTTCGTTGGGCTGGCAACGCGAAATAGATTTTAAAGGACCATTTGGCCTGAGCCCTGAATTAAATCGTAATTATGGTAAGAACAGGGCTTTGTTCAGCTTTCAATGGTTGCAGGTATCAGGCCTGGTAATGCGTTCGCCTGTTACGGCGGCAAAAGACAGCGCCACCAAAGTGGCCAAAAGAAGACAATTTTCATTCAAAACCGAATTACAATATATAGTGGGCGACCTTGCTGATTTTCAGGGTGATAAAAAATATCGCCTTTCGGGGCATGCTTATCTTACTTATATGCCGTCTGTTACCAATGAAGTGGGTTTTATGCTCCATGCCTTCGCCGGCCGCGATTATCTGAATATTCGTTTCGATGATATAGTTTTTATCGGAGAGGCCGGCCTGTTCCTGAGAATCAATAAAAAATAATTTTTTTCCGCTCCTGTCCAATTGACGCCCGTTCATTTGTTATATCTCTAAACACTTATTCGAATAATTGTTTAAAACTGTACTAATTTAATCATCGTAAAATTGATCAAAATGGATGAATACATGTTAATATTCCGGCATCAGGATGGCAAAAAGGTCGCTTCACCGGAGCAAATGCAAATATGGATGAAACAAACCATGGATTGGATCGGCAACATTGCTGCCAAAAACAAATTCAGCGGCGGCAACGGATTGCCTTTTGAAGACAGCAAAGTAGTGCATCCTCATAATATTGTAACCGACGGGCCTTTTGGTGAAATAAAGGAAACCATTGGCGGCTACGTCATAGTTAAAGCCGACTCGGTTGACGAAGCGGTGGAATTTGCCAAAGGCTGCCCCGTTTTACAGGGCGAAGGCAATAGTGTGGAAGTGCGCAAAATCGCCAAAGGCGACGGCCTTCATTAATAATTCTCGCAAAGATTCTAAGGCGCAAAACAATGAAAACATTAAGCCTGTCTTAAAAACCTCATATGCACGCCTGAGAATTATTTAGATAATTACAACGAAGGCTTATCTGACAGGTTATCTTTGCGCCTTAGCATCTTTGCGCGAAACTTATGCAGCAACAGGAACTGATACCCAATTTATTCAGAACAGAATACAGGAAAATTGTGTCTGTTCTTTGCAAACGCTTCGGATTCGATGAAATGGAGATTGCCGAAGATATAGCCAGCGATACCTTTATGACAGCCGCCCAAACCTGGGGCCTGCAGGGTATTCCGCAAAACCCAACAGCCTGGCTATACCATGTTGCCAAAAACAAAGCAAAAAATTACCTGCAACGCCAGGCTACTTTTAAGCAAAAAATATCGCCCGAACTAACGGCGCAACACGAAGCAACATCAGATTTTGAGTCTGACATCGACCTGTCGCCCCAAAACATCAACGACAGCCAGTTGCAGATGATGTTTGCCATTTGCCATCCGGCCATTGCTGTTGAAGCGCAAATAGGATTATCACTTCGTATATTGTGCGGTTTTGGCATAGAAGAAATTGCCGATGCTTTTCTTACTAACAGGGAAACCATCAATAAACGACTGTTCAGGGCAAAAGAAAAACTGCGCGAAGAAAAGATCAGCATTGAATGGCCGCCCTTACCGGCCATCGACAAACGACTCGAAACGGTTTTAACCA
>Ga0114129_10014865_pt1 | contig 11091 bp, 11 predicted proteins | sample RhiMetdeltSRZDD1_FD_80071 | JGI IMG/M metagenome (GOLD analysis project Ga0114129, IMG submission 80071) | Populus rhizosphere microbial communities from Tennessee, USA - Rhizosphere MetaG P. deltoides SRZDD1 (version 2) (version 2) | ecosystem: Host-associated > Plants > Roots > Rhizosphere >... | reverse complement strand
CGCATGGCGGCGCAAATTTCTTCTGGCGTGCTCTCGAGGGGTTTTAGTTCGGAGGTAGGGGTTCCTTCCCGATCATAAGTATCCGTCGAAAAGCCGAAACGGATTTCGCCTGCGTACTCTTTTGGGAAGCCCGGTATGTACTGGGCTATTCGTGTGGCTTTACCTATACATACGGGCAAAACACCTGTCGCTATCGGATCGAGGGTTCCCAGGTGGCCTACCTTGGCCGTGCCAAACATCCTGCGGATGGTCTGGACAACGTCGTGCGACGTCAAGCCTTCAGGTTTATCGACGACAAAAACTCCATTCATTTCCCTTCATGCCTGATCTGGTCAAGTAGTTCTTCGATGCGGATTCCCTTTTCTACGGCTTCGTCGTATTCGAAGCTCAGTTCGGGGATGCGCTTCAAATGGTGAAGACGCTTGCTCAACGATCGTCGTACAAAACTTGCGGCCGATCTCAGCCCATCCAGCGTTTTTTTTCGCTGCGCGGTATCTCCAAGAACCGTAACAAATACATGCGCGTGTCGAAGATCGGGAGACGCCTTCACGGCGGTCACTGTCGCAAGTCCGATACGCGGATCGTGGATCTCGCGCTCAATAATCCCGCTGAGCTCCATCCGGAGCTGCTCTTCGATTCGGTCGATTCTTCGTCCCTGCATGTTCAATTCGCTACACGATCTCGATGTTACTCTGGATCATGCATTCCGGCGCAATGCGCTCCGCCTCTTCAGCAGCCTGTTCCAAAACTTTGTGCAGTAACGCCTCGTCCGAGCCGACGGTTACGACACTGATCTGCGATCGTTGCCACAGATCCTGATGATCCACCTCAGAGACTGCAACGTTGAACTTAGTCCGAAGACGGTCTTTCAGGCTGCGAACAGTCATCCTTTTGTCCTTCAAGGATTGGGCGTGGGGAATGTGAATGTCGAGAGTGAGAAGCGCAATAACAACCATAGAGGTCACGGAACACAAAGCGCAAAAACCCAACAAGATGCGATGATACTTGCGGTTGTAACCTGCGCGTTTTGTGCTTTTTGTGTCCCTTTCCGCCTATGTACCGACGTTGGCCATTACTTTTTCTGTAACAAACGCTTCAATCGTGTCGCCGATCTTTACGTCGTTGAAGTTCTGAATGCCGATGCCGCACTCGTAGCCCCGCGTCACTTCGGAAGCATCTTCTTTGAAGCGCTTCAACGAAGCGATCTTTCCCTCGAAGATGACCACATTGTCTCGCAGCAGACGAATTTCGGCGTTTCGCGTGATCTTGCCGTCCGTGATATAGGAACCGGCAATCACGCCGACCTTCGGAATTCGAAAAGTGTCTCGGACTTCCGCCGTACCAAGATAGGTTTCCTTGATGACGGGTTCAAGAACGCCCTGCATGGCACGTTTGATCTCGTCGACTACGTTGTAAATAATCGTGTGGAGCCGAATATCGACCTTTTCACGATTGGCGAGCTCTGCCGCCTTCCTCTCCGGACGTACATTGAAACCAATGATGATGGCATTGGATGCAGCGGCGAGCAGCACGTCAGTCTCCGTAATTGCGCCGACGCTTGAATGAAGAACACGTACCTTCACTTTGTCCGTGCTGAGCTTATTCAGCATTTCCGTAAGCGCTTCTTGTGAACCCTGCACATCGCATTTCAAAATCAACGGTACTTCTTTAATTTCACCCTCGGTCAGCTGCTTATGCAATTGATCGAGCGTCAGACGTGACGTCTTCGCCAAAGCGATATCGCGCAGCTTCTCCTGCCGCGACGAGACGATCTGCCTGGCTTTCTTATCGTCCGCGATGCAGAGGAACTGATCACCCGCCAACGGTAAACCTTCAAGACCCAGAACTTCGACAGGAGTGGAGGGAGCGGCCTCTTTTACCAGTTGGCCGTGCTCGTCGAACATGGCGCGGACTTTGCCATAGACCGCGCCGGCGATGAAATTATCTCCAACCCTCAGTGTTCCGTTTTGAACCAGCACGGTGGCTACGTTGCCGCGACCGCGGTCAATCTTTGCCTCGAGTACTGCTCCCATGGCCGGCAAGGTCGGGTCAGCTTTGAGACTTTGCAAATCGGCAACGAGTAAGATGAGCTCGAGAAGGAGTTCCAGGTTCTTGCCCGTCTTCGCGGAGACTTCCACGGTTGGAGTATCGCCGCCCCAGTCTTCTGCCTGTAAGCCTCTCTCAGCTAATTCGCGTTTGACGCGCTCCGGATTCACTCCCGGCTTATCGATTTTGTTAATCGCCACGACGATTGGAACTTTGGCGGCTCTCGTGTGTGAAATCGATTCTTCGGTTTGCGGCATCACGCCGTCATCAGCGGCGACCACGAGCACCACGATATCCGTGACCTTTGCCCCGCGCGCCCTCATTAGGGTGAATGCCTCATGGCCGGGGGTATCGAGGAAAGTGATCTTGCGATCCTGCACGTTGACCTGATAAGCGCCAATGTGCTGCGTGATTCCGCCGGCTTCCTGCTCCGTGACACGGGTCTTGCGTATCGCATCGAGCAACGACGTTTTTCCATGATCGACGTGGCCCATGATTGTGACTACGGGTGCCCGAGGTAAGCTGTTTTCCGAGACGCTGACTTCAACCGCGTCCAGCATCACACTTTCTTCGAATGTGACGAACTCGGCTTCAGCATTGAAGTCCTTGGCAATACTTTTCGCCATCTCTTTATCGAGCGTCTGGTTAATTGTGGCAAACACACCACGGTCCATCAGCTTCTTCTGGACGTCTTTTGCAAGAACATCGAGCTTCTCAGCGAGATCTTTCACAGTGAGACCTTCCGTTAATGTGACCTTACGGAATTCTCGCTGCGGCTCTGGCTTTGGTTGTGGACGAACAAACGGCGTATCCAGCTTTTTTTCCGCCTGACGTTCGTAGCGTTGCGTCCGATCGACGCGGTCGTGTGCTGGCGGACGGCGCTGGTCTACCGGTAACGGCGGTGGGGGTGCCGGAACTCCCGGTCTTGTCCAAGGTCGCTGGCCTGCAGGCGCTGTTGGCGCTGGTCCCCGATTCTGGAAACCCGGCGCGGACGGGTGCCGCGGTGGTGCTCCTGGTCCCATCGGCCGCTGTCCGGGCCGATCGTACGGCCGTCGTTGTTGACCGGGAGGCGTCGGCGGCGGTAGACGATGCTCCTGCCGGAGCCTTTCCTGCACGATTTGCTGCATTGTTTTTCGTTGTTCGTGCGGTTGTTCCACTTTCGGAGGCGGCGGAATGGGCGGCACTGCCGGACCGATCCTCGTCGGGGGCGGAATGATTCTGCCTCCTTGCGGAGTAAATTGCGGCTGCGGTGGTTGCGGCGGCTGTATGGGCGGCGGTGATTGTACCGGGGGCGGCTGTTGCGTTGGCGGTGTAACAGCAGCCGGTTGTTCCGTCTTGACGGGAGGCGCAGCCTGCGGAGGAGCCGCCGTCACAGGTGGTGCAGCAGGCGCTGGCGGCGCAGGAGGAGCCACTTTGACTTCCGGTGTTGAGACTTTTTCTTCGATTTTCGGTTCAGCCTTCGCTTCGATCTGCGCCGCTCCAGGTTCTACATGCGCGGGCTCCGCTGTTTCTACGATGTCCTCGACTACGGCGACAATCTCATCGGCGTCGGACCTTGCTTTCCCTTCGTCGGGCACAAAGACGCCAAGCTCTCGCCGCAGCCTGTCCGCGAGACGGTCTTCTACTGTGTTGGAATGTGAGGTCACCGGTACGCCCATGTGCTGAAGCTCCCGAATAATCTCGGAATTATCGCGATTCAGCTCGCGGGCTAACTGGTAGACTCGAAGCTTTGGCATCCTTCTATTAAACTCTCCAGAAATTCTCGAACAATATCATCTATTTTACTCTTCCGGTGCTTTCGCATCGCGGCTTTCTTCCGTGCCTTCCAGCCCTTCTGTTGCCTCCTCGGTCTTCTCCGATTCAGGCTCGTCTTTCCTAAACATATGTTGCTGAGCGAGACGTTCCATCTGGTCCTGATACGCCGGTGACTGCGTATAGTACTCCGAGAGGGCATCACTTATCTTCTCGATCGTTTTTTCTCCGATACCGGGAATGTTTTGCAGATCTTCGGGCGAAAGATTAGCCAGCTGCTCGACCGTTCCGATGCCTGCCGATTCAAGCTTTTGGATCAAGCTCGCGGTTAGTCCGGGCATGGTATCGAGCGGAGTCGGGATCGTTTCCTGCAGCTGCTGCATTTGACTTTCGACTTCAGCCCGCTTTTCTTCTTCGCTCTTGATATCGATGCGCCAACCGATGAGCTTTGAAGCGAGACGAACGTTTTGGCCCTTCTTGCCGATTGCAAGCGAGAGCTGGCTGTCTTCGACGACCATCTCCATGATTTTTTCGCTGCTGTCCACGATCGAGACGCGACTGATCTTGGCCGGGCTGATTGAATTGGTTGCGAACGTAACGATGTCGTCATTCCACTGGATGATGTCGATCTTTTCACCGCGCAGTTCCCGGATAATCGACTGAACGCGCGTTCCTTTCATGCCAACGCACGCACCGACGGGGTCCACGTCTTTCTCCCGCGATGCAACAGCGATTTTTGTGCGCTCGCCGGCTTCCCGGGCAATGCTCTTGATCTGAACCGTTCCGTCATAGATTTCCGGCACTTCGGTTTGGAACAGATGTTGAACTAGTTCCGGAGCAGTACGCGAGACGATCACCTGTGGGCCTTTAGCTGTCTTATCGACTTTGGTGATGATCACCCTAATGCGATCGCCGACGGAGAAATTCTCGAGCCGCGACTGATCGCGTTTCCCGAGTTTGCCTTCTGTTTTACCTAAATCGACAATGATGTCCCCGTTCTCGAAACGTTTGACGACACAATTCACAACCTCGCCGACATGCTTGTGGTACTCGGCGTAGACACTTTCTCGTTCGGCCTCTCGCACTTTCTGGAAAATGACCTGCTTCGCCATTTGAGCAGAGATACGACCCAAACCGACTGTCGGCTTCTTGAATTCGATCTCCTCGTCGAGTTGGGCATCGGCTTTCAGGTCACGAGCTTCATCCAGCGCAATCTCGCGGATAGGGTTCGTAACGTTCCCGTTGTCCACGACCTTTTTGATGGCGAAGACATCAATTTCACCCGTTTCCGGGTTGATGCGCCCTCGCAACTCCTCGTTCGATTTGAAGTATTTGCGCGAAGCAACCACGATTGCGTCTTCAATGGCGTGGACCACAATCTGCGGATCGATTCCTTTTTCTCTGCTGATTTGATCGATCGTTTGAAAAAGCACGTTCGACATCAGTACGCTCCTAAGCTACTTACCGGCGGGGCCGCGGCGCTGTCTCTCTGCCGCCCAATCAAACTCCAGCCGCGCTTCCTGAATTACGTCCAGCGGGATCTCCATGACATCGCCGTTAAGCGATTCCAGTCGGACTTTTCCGCTCTGAAGTCCCTGAAGACGTCCACGAAACACTTTTTGCTGATTCAGAGGGATTCGGGTCTGGATTCTGGCCAACTTACCATTGAAGCGAGTGAAATCACCTTCTTTGACCAGTTTCCGTTCCAGACCAGGAGAAGAAACTTCCAAAGTGTAAGAAGACGGAATCAGATCTTCAACATCAAGTACCGTCCCTACTTGTTCGCTGATCAACTCGCAATCATGATGGGAAATGCCAGCCGGCTTATCGATAAATATGCGCAGGATCGAGTTTTTGCCGCCGCCTTTTAATTCCGCATCAACTAACTCATATCCTTGCCCTTCGACCACGTCTTGAATGAGCCGACGTATCCGCTCCCACTCGACTCCCATGTTCATACAACAAAAAAGTGGGCGAAACGCCCACTCTGTAAACGCTTTTGAGTATAGGTTTCACTCGCAACTAAATCAACCGCTTATTTGGGGAAAGGCCGTTACGTACACCGCGCCCACAGGTGCAAATACTTCGTGCGCTTTTCTCAAACGCGGGACCAATATTTCATGAGGAAAACACCGACGGCGGCGACGAGCCCGAGCGAAGTGTTGTATTCGCGATTCGAGAGATATTGAGTGAAGGAAAATGATCTGGGAAACCGAAACGTGAGTCGTGGGACGAAGCGGGGGACCTTCGACTTGTAAAGCCGGAATTCGTCTGAGAAAAGGGTTTCCAGGTGAGCCTCTTCGCGTAGCATCACTGTGGGATAAATCAGGCCAAAGGGGACCAGCATCAATGCCGCGGCCAATTCGTTGGCGCTCATGATCGCAAAACCCGTAGCGAGCAGGGAACTGCCAAAATATAGCGGGTTCCGGGTCAGTGCATAAACTCCAGAGGTCGCAAGGCTAGAGTCCTTCTTGATAACACCGGCAGCCAGGCCTCGGAACAAAGCTCCAACAATCGCTACGGGCAATCCCACGACGATTGACATGATGGTTGGCTCGGCGAAATAAATCACCGCAGCAGCGATAATAAATCCTACGGGAACGCGAAGACTTTGAGCCATTTACTCGGCCGCCTGGAAAGAGTGGCTGGGGGCGGCAGAGAATAATCGTTTGCGGCATGCCTCGTAAACCTGTTCGACCGTAATGTCGACCATACATTGCCAATGTTCGAGCGGACAATGATCCCGTTCGTAACATGGTCTGCACGCAAGTCTTCGTTCAACGACTATGTCTTCACGCCGAAACGGGCCGTTACGGTCGCTGCTGGTTGGACCGAAAATGGAGACAATGGGCGTACCGACGGCCGAAGCGAAATGCATCGGTCCTGTGTCCCCGCCGACAAACAATTTCGCCGATTCACACAGAGCAACGAGTTCCTCGAGCGTGGTGGGGATGTAGCGCACACCTTTATCCGCCGATCGAAGCATCTGCTGAACGAGATGATCTTCACTCGGCCCGCAAGTTGCGACCACCTGAAATCCGTCAGCAATAAAGCGGCTCGCCAGCTGGCCGTAACGCTCGGGTTCCCAACACTTGGTGCGCCAGTTCCCGCCGGGATTGATGAGAATGAAATCGGAAAGCCCGCCAAGCTTCTGTTTCACGGATCGCCTAGCGGCGTCGCCTGGATACAACGGAACTTCTGTCTCCCAATTCGGATCGATCCCCAACGGCCTCAGCAATTCCATCTGTTGATCGATGATATGAATGCGTTTGGGCGTGACCACTTCTGTGTAAAAAAAGCGGCTTACGGACTCTTTCAAAAAATCACGCTCCCAGCCGATACGAATCGGCGCACCCGAGAGGTACGCAAAGAATGCTGATTTCACGAGGCCTTGGAAATCAATGGTGCAGTCATAACCATCAGTGCTCAAACCCCAAACGAATTCGGCGATTTCCTTGGCGCTACCAATGCTTGGGCTATTTCTCCATTGATACGTGTCGATAGGCAGTAAGGTAACGTCAAGCCGGCTGAGTTCGACGACAATCTTGTTTTTGCGTTCGATCAGCCAATCAATTTGCGCATTGGGAAACGTATGGCGGAGTTGCGCCACGGAAGGGAGGCAGTGAACGATATCTCCGAGTGATCCGAATTTAACGACAAGAAAACGGTTGGGTTTGATTTCTTTCAGAACATCGTGTTTCGACCGAGTTAGCACGGTTTTGCTTTCTCCAAAATCTTTCTAATGAGGTCACGCGTTGAATGATTTTTGGGATCGCCTGTAATACGAATTTCGCCGCCGTATTGCTTTACTCTATCGCGCTCCGGCACCGTCTCCTCTGTGTAATCCGTTCCCTTCGCGTGAACTGCGGGCCGCAGAACGTCCAGCACACGGGAGACATTCGGTTCATCGAATAACACAACGTAGTCTACATACCGCAGCGCTGAAACTAATTCGACGCGGTCGCTCTCCTGGAGAATCGGCCGCCCTGCGTCTTTAATCAGGCGGACCGACTTGTCGCTGTTAATCGCAACAACGAGAGTGTCTCCCAGGGCGCGCGCGTCTCTCAAGTATCGCAAATGCCCCACGTGAATGATGTCAAAACATCCGTTCGCAAGCACGATTTTCTTGCCCTGGAGAATCGCCGGCAAATCTTCAAGCTGACGCAGCTTCATTTACTATTCCGGTCCACAGTCTGCAGCAATTCGTCGAAAGTCACTGGCCTGGTTCCATATTTCATGACCACTATGGCGCCCGCATAGTTTGCCAACCGCGCCGCATCATAGTAGCTGGCTCCAGCGGCAAGGGCGATGGTGAACGTGGCGATTACTGTGTCGCCTGCGCCGGTGACGTCCGTGACTTCATCGGACCCATGGACGGGAATATGGGCCGTCTTCTTGCCACGCTCGAATAGAGCCATTCCGTGTTTTCCACGAGTAATCAGCAATGCGTCGTGTTTGAGTTTTCGAAGGAGACTACGCCCGGCCGTCTCGAGTTCACCGGTATCCTTACCGATCGAAATGCCCAAGGCGGCCTCAACTTCAGACTCATTGGGTGTCGCCGCAGTCAACCCGGAAAAATTCATCAAAGAAAACCGAGAATCAATTGTCGAAGGCATCCGGTGCGGGGTCATCTTCGAAACGATCTCCGGTGTTGTTAGCCCATATCCATAGTCGGAAACCAGGAATGCGTCGGCTTCTTTCAGCGCTGCTTTCAAGTTATCTTCGACCACCCTGCGATCTTTCTTGTCTCGAAGTGGATCTCCGTAATCTACTCTGACGATCTGCTGGCGCTGAGAATGCACCGCTCCCGCGAGAATCCGCATTTTGGCGGGTGTGCGATAGTTCTTCGAATAGCCGATCCAGTCCGGGGATACGCCCATTTTTGCGAAGTGGTCGACCAGCGCGCGTCCCTCCGCATCATGACCCACGAGGCCGACTGGGATCGCGATCCCCCCAAGCGCGCAAATGTTGTGGACAGCGTTGGCTCCGCCACCCGGCACAGTAACGGTTTCGCGGTGATTGAGAATCAGTACCGGCGCTTCGCGAGAGATCCGCGAAATCTCTCCATAAAGAAAGACGTCGGCGATCATGTCCCCGAAAACGACAACTTTTTTCCCCCTGAAGCGTTCAACGATCTGTCGGAGCGAACTCATCAGAGGGTCCCGGAGATCACGACGTCGACTGCTTGCATGAGGTTTTCAGCCACCAGATGCGGTTGATGATCATTCCCGCGATGCTTTTTACGTTCTTCGACGCCATAGCCGGTCAGTACAAGTATGCCCTTCGCACCCACTCGATAAGCGGTTTCGATGTCGATCTGTTTGTCACCGATGACGTACGAATTCGCCAGATCTATATTCAGTTCTTCCTGTGCCTGGAGCAGCATTCCCGGATTGGGTTTCCGGCACTCGCATCGTGCTGCCGGGTCGTGAATGCAGGTGTAAATCGCGTCGAGGTGCGCCCGGTGTCTCGCCAACTCGGCTCGAAGAATGCTGTGAACTTCTTCGACCGACGCTTCAGTGAAGTAACCGCGCCCTACACCGGATTGATTGGTGATCAGAACAGCTTTCAATCCGCTGTCGTTAATCTTTCGAACAGCAGTGCCGGCCCACGGAAACGGTTTATAGAGGCCCGGATGATACATGTATCCGATCTCCTCGGATAGGGTACCGTCTCGATCCATGAAAATCGCCCGATGCATACTTTCATTGGGACGCAATTTGGCGGCTACTCCCGGACTCTAGAAGTTCTCTCGCGGCGGCGCAAACGTCGGCAACCGCTATTCCGTTCATACATCGATGGTCAATTGGGCACTCTCGCAAAAGACAGGGGCTACACTCCACCGGATGCTTGACGACCCGTACGCGACGGCCACGCGGGCCAGTGACACGTTCATCGGTCGAGCCGAATACGGCAACAGTCGGAACACCTAGCGCCGCTGCAATATGCATAGGCCCGGAATCGTTCGTAATTATCAATGCTGCTTCCGAAAGAACACCTATCAGCGTTTCCAGAGAAGTTTTTCCATTTAGAATTGCGGCGGCGGCGGACATGCGGCTCCGAATTCGCTCGGCAATTGGCTTCTCGGCATCGGATCCGATGAAGACGACTTGAAGTCCAAGTTCCGATGAAAGAATATCTCCCACCTCCCCAAAGCGATCCTCGCGCCACCTTTTGGCCGAACCGTACGCGGCCCCGGCATTGAGAACAAGCAGGCGAGAACCGTTTTGGATGCCTTCGGCGGTCAGAAGTGTTCTGGCTGCAACACGCTCCGCAGTTGTGGCTTGAATCTCAATAGATGTGTTGAAGGTGTCGGCGGACAGCGCCTTTACCAAATCGAGATAGTATTGCACCTGATGTTGCAACCCACGAGGTGGAGTTATCGCCGTTGTCAGCATCCAACGACGGCCATCGGTCGCGTATCCGATCCTGCGCGGAACACCGCCCAGCAATGTCAGCAGCGCAGACTCGAATGAATTCGGGAGGAGCAGTGCAAGATCGAATTGCTTGTGACGAATATCGCGAGTAATCCGAGTCCAATCTCCGACACCTGCAGGTTTTGCTTCGCTCCAGAGTCGGTCGATAAATGGAGCCGATGTGAAGAGCCCGGCAACCCATGGGCGAACGAGAAGAGTGATCTCTGCCTTAGGAAAATGATTGCGGACCGACTTTATTGCCGGAATTGCGAGCACGGCATCGCCAACCCAGTTTGGTCCACGGATAAGGATCTTGCCGACGTCCATAAGTAATCAGACCCTGGATTGATTGCTGATTTTAAACCCCGTTTCGTCCTTATCGCACTTTCACACCCGCAAGTGCTCAATGACGAGGGCCATCAGCTTTTCGAACTCGGGAATCTTAGCAGAGATCCGAAGATAGCTGTAGCTGCGGTCTGTGACGCCTTTTAGACGGACGGCGTCTTTTTCAGTCGTGATCAGGATTTCACCGCCCAGCCGTTCAATATCCCGTGCCGAATAGCGATGGTGATCGCGGAACCTCACGCATTTCGCCGGTTGGACGCCAAGCGATTGTAATGTTGTAAAAAAACGTTCCGGTTTAGCGATTCCGGCAAACGCGACCACAGCTCGATTTTTGAACTTTTCGGGTGGGACGGGAGTGTCGTTTGTATATAAGCCTTGTATTTCCGTACGCACGATGAATGAGGGCACTGGAAGTGCGGGATTGTCGACACCGTCAGTTCCCTGCACGCAAGCCAGCGTAGCCCGGCGAATAGCGGACTTCGGTTCGCGCCAGCGGCCTGCCGGAAGCAGGAATTCCCCGGCGGCCCACTCG
>Ga0114129_10014862_pt1 | contig 11091 bp, 9 predicted proteins | sample RhiMetdeltSRZDD1_FD_80071 | JGI IMG/M metagenome (GOLD analysis project Ga0114129, IMG submission 80071) | Populus rhizosphere microbial communities from Tennessee, USA - Rhizosphere MetaG P. deltoides SRZDD1 (version 2) (version 2) | ecosystem: Host-associated > Plants > Roots > Rhizosphere >... | reverse complement strand
CGCCGCGACGATCTCGTCGACCTTGTGCGACTCAGCGAGACGCCTGAATTTCGAGAGCGTCTGCAGCGCCGCGGCCATCGCCGTGGGCGTGAGGTTGCGGCCGTCCAGGCCGCCGGCCCCAAGACGGACCATGTCTTTTTCGCGGTCGACCACTTCGAAGGACAGGTCCGGCCGGACCTGCACCACGATCATGTGGATCGAGTTGGTTCCGATGTCGATAGCTGCGATGCGCATTCAGGAGGGACGGTTGTAGGCCCGACCTTAAGGTCGGGCGTGTTCGGATCCTCGCGAGTCGTTCGTCGACCAGTCAAGGCTGGCGCAACCTTTCGAGGTTGGCGCAACGTTGCTCTGTTACAAGGCCGTTATATACTGGCTGGAGTGAGGGCTGAAAAAAAGCCCTGCATTACAGTCCTATCGCGCCAAAATCCTACCATGAACCGCCTTAGAACACGTGTCACGACCCAGCTGCTGACCCGCAGAGCCCTCGCATTCAAACGGCACCTGCGGGCGGCTGTCGAGGGGGACGGTCACGGCGTGCATCAGGCGCGTGTCGCGTCGCGTCGCCTCCGGGAGGCCGTTCCGGTGCTGGCTACCGGCCTCAAGGGCAGCAAAGCAGGGAAAGCACGCCGCAAGATTCGACGCATCGCCCAGGCCCTCGGCTCCATCCGCGAGCTCGATGTCACACTCGGGTTGATCGACGAGCTCGCGGCGCGCAACACGTTGCCGCGGCTTGCCCTCGAGGAAGTGCGTAGCCGTGTCGTGAAGGATCAGGAACGTCGTCGGCGCGTGATGCTCAAGCGCGTGGGACGGATCAACATCGACAAGCTGGATCGCCGGCTGCGATCGGTCGGGGAGGCGCTGCAATCGGCGGAAACGGATGGCTGGCGGGAAACGCTGGCTGCGCGCCTGCTCAAGCGATCGAAGACGCTGGCCGCGGCGATCGAATCGGCAGGTGGGCTGTACGAGCAGGAGCGCCTGCATCGCGTGCGGATCGCTGCGAAGAAACTGCGGTACGCCATGGAGCTCGCAGCGGAGAGCGGCGCGCGGTCTGCGATCGTTCCCGTGCGGACCATCAAGCGCGTGCAGGATACCCTTGGGCGTCTGCACGATCTGCAGGTGGTGCAGGGATACGTGTCCGCCTCACAGGCAGCGCCGAGCACCCGTACGCCACAGGACATCGGCCTGGAGGTCATCGCGCGCATGCTGGAAGACGAGTGCCGTCATCTGCACGCGCGCTACCTCTCGAGCGTCCCCAGCGTGCACCACCTGATTGAGACGACGAGAACGGTCATCGTGCCGCAGATCGCCCGGCAGCGGCCGCGGCCCCTGAAGATGAACCTGTCTTCGAAGCGGCGCGAGAGCCATCCGGCTCTCGCCGCGGCTGCCGGACACGCCAAGTAGATCGATGGCGACCCTCGAGCTGTACCTCATCCGCCATGGTGTTGCCGAGGAGCGCGGTGAGAAGTACCCGGACGATTCCAAGCGTCCGCTGACCAGTCAGGGCATCTCGCGGCTCCGAAAAGAGGCGCGCGGGCTCGATGCGCTCGGCATCACGTTCGATCAGATTATTACCAGCCCGCTGGTGCGCACCCGTCAGACCGCTGACGTCTTTGCAGAGGTCCTGAAAGGGAAGCCGCCCGTGGCCTCGGCAGACGCGCTCGCCCCGGCGGGGACGGCCACCGCCGTTCTGCAGGAACTCGGAAAGTACATGCGCAAGGGACGCGTAGCGCTGGTGGGCCACGAGCCGAACATCGGCGAGCTGGCCGCACGCCTCATTGGCGCCCGCGAGCCGTTGGCGTTCAAGAAGGGCGCGATCTGCCGGATCGATTTCGAGGTTTTCCCGCCCAAAGGCATCGGGCAGCTGCAGTGGTTCCTTCCGCCCAGGGTCCTTCGCGACATTTCATAGCGTCAGGGCTTTCTTCGAGCGCGTCCGTTTCCTCGCAGATCCTTTCCGGAATTGAGCGTCCGGATTGCATTGGACTCGTTCCAGTGCCAGACGGGCACTAGACGAGGACGTCAATGACACCGATCGATCGCACTATTCACGAGAATCTTCGAATACTGCTCAGTATGCTTCCCGCCGTTCGTGACGGGAATGCCGACGCCATTCACGACGCCCGGGTCGCGACGCGCCGGCTTCGCGCCGCTGCGCCGCTTGCCTGCGCGTTCGAGCCGGAAGATCGCTGGGGCGAACCGCTTGACGCGATTCGCACGCTGGGTCGATCGTTCGGCCGAGCTCGGGATCTCGACGTCGCGCTCGAGCGGCTGACCGATCTGGAGGGCCGTCTCCCTCTGTCAGCCAGAGCGCTTGCGCTCCTGAGACTGACGCTGACGGAGCGCCAGGGTCGCGAGCGCCGCCGCCTGATTAAGACAATCGAGGAGCTGCCGCTCGATTCGATGAGCCGGCTTCGCGCCACACGTCCGCGCCTGACGCTTCGCCGCGACCGCCGCCGCGGGGTCCTCGAGCAGCACCTCGTGGAACGGGCAGCCGATCTGCGGGGCGCGATCGATCGGGCATCCGGCGTCTACTTTCCGAACCGCGCACACCAGGTCAGGGTGGACGCCAAGAAGTTGCGGTACCTCCTCGAGCTCCTGCCAAACCGGGCCCAGCCTGCTGGAGCGCTCAAGCGTCTCAGACGTGCTCAGGAAGTCCTGGGCGAGATTCACGATCGACAGGCGCTGATGGATCTGGTCGAGGAGGTGAAGTCCACGAGCACTGATCGCGATCAGTACGATCCTGTGCTTGCCCTTCTGGCGGCTGACCGTCGTGACCGATTCACCGAATACCTCGGGCAGCGCGACCGGCTTCAACAACTCGCCGGCGAGATCGCACGCTCGTACGATGGGCACGTCTCCGCTCGGCAGGTCGTGACGCGTGGGCTGCTCATTGCCGGAGTGGTGATGGCGCCGTCCGCGGCGACGCTGATCGCGCGGCGACGCGGTCACGCGGCGTCCGACCAGGTGCCGGCGGCCGGTGCGGGATTCGCCCGGACGCCGGCCGTCGAAAAAGATCGTCCCGCCGCCGATCGCCGCAGCAGAGAGCTGGCGGCGGCCACGCGCGAGTAGCGGGCGGCTCTGTGATAGCCGACAGCCAAACGACACACGCGTCGGCTATCATCCGCGCATGCTTACGCGGCATCCGGAACATCTTCACCAGGTGCTCGCCGAGGTGCAGCAGCTGCTTCAGCGTCACCGGGTGCTGAGCACGATGGCTCGCCGTCAGGAGAGCGCTCCCGTCGACAGGCGCGACCTGCTCGAGATTCTTCAGGAGCGGCAGAACCTCGCGGAGCTCGAACGCAAGTTGGGCGGGTTGCACCCGGCCGACCTCGCCCACATCCTCGAAGTCTTGCCGAACGACGAACGCCTGCTCCTATGGGATCATCTTTCCGCCTCGCAGCGGGGCCTGGTGCTCGTCGAACTCTCGACACCGACGCGCAGCGGGCTCATCGAATCGCTGCCGCGCGAGGCCCTTGCGGCGTCCCTCTCCGTCCTCGATCCCGACGATCTCGCCTATCTGGCTGACGACCTTCCCCCCGAACTGATGTCGGATGTGTCAGCCCGCCTCGGCGCCGCTCAGCAGAGCCAGCTTCAGGAGAGCATCACGTTCGACGAGAGTTCGGTGGGCGCCATGATGTCGCGGGATGCGATCGCACTGCGGGATACGTTGACGGTCAGCGAGGTGCTTGCCGAGCTGCGCGGACTCGACGCCCTTCCTGGGCACACAGACCGAATCTTCCTTGTCGATCTCCGCCACGTGCTCCGCGGCGCGGTACCGTTGACCCGGCTGCTGCTCGCGGCGCCAGAGGTCAAAGTCGATACGATCGTGGACGTCGAGAGTCCGTCTTTTGTCACCGGCGACGAGGCAGCAGACGCCGCCAGCGCCTTCGAGCGATATGACCTCGTGTCCGCGCCGGTCGTTGATGCGCGCGGCAAACTGGTCGGACGGCTGACCGGCGATGCGATCATCGACTACCTCAGATCCGAAGCCCAGCGGCAGGCGCTGGAGCGCGCTGGGTTGAGCGGGGAGGAGGACCTCTTCGCACCCATCGCCGATTCGGCGCGCAACCGCTGGCCCTGGCTGCTGGTGAACGTCCTCACGGCGTTTCTGGCGTCACGAGTGATCGGTGTGTTTGCGCCCGCGATTCAGAACCTCGTGGCGCTGGCGAGCCTGATGCCGATCGTGGCCAGCATGGGCGGCAACACCGGCAACCAGACCGTGGCGCTCGTCATTCGCGGGCTGGCGCTCGATCAACTGCCCAGCGGCAGCACCCGCCACTTGCTCCGCAAGGAGCTGACCGTCGGGGCGCTCAACGGAGTCGTCTGGGGATGCGTGATGGGCATCGGCGCGCTGGCTCTCTATGGCAGCCTGGCCCTCGCCGCGGTGATGACGCTTGCCATGGTGCTCAATCTGCTCGTCGCCGCGGCCGCGGGGGTCGCCGTACCGCTGGGTCTGCAGCGTGCAGGCCGCGACCCCGCCCAGGGTGCGAGCGTATTGCTGACCTTCGTGACCGACAGCATGGGGTTCTTACTCTTTCTCGGGCTCGCAACCGCGTTTCTCGTTTGATCTCACCCAGCCCGTACACGTGTTACACGGTTGTTACGTTCCGCTTCGGTCGTATGGTCAGCTTCGCTATGATTCCCTGAGGTCTCCTTCGCGCGCCTCGCCCGCCAGCGATTCGACCTCAATCACACGTGATGACTGAAACACCTGAAACGGCGCCGCGCCTTGTCGGCGTGCTCGACATGGGCGCCAGCGCGATTCGTCTGGTCATCGCCGAGATCACTGCACGCGGGTCCTTTCGCATCGTCGAGGAGGCGTCGCGGGGCGTGCTCCTCGGCCGCGATTCGTTTTCGTCCGGTTCGATCAGTGCCGCCAGCGCGGATCGCGCCGTGGCGGCGATCCAGGGTTTCCGCCAGCTCATGGACAGCTACGGCGTCCGTGACGTTCGCGCGGTGGCCACGAGCGCGGTGCGCGAAGCTGACAACCGCGACATGTTCCTGGATCAGGTTCAGGGCCGCACCGGGATTCAGTTCGACATCATCAACGAAGCGGAAGAGAGCCGGCTGTTGTTCCTGGCCCTGCGCGATGCGCTCGGGAAGCACGCCTCGTTCAAGGGGGCGTGGACGCTTCTCGTCGAGGTTGGCGGCGGCAGCACCAGCCTTACGCTCCTCCAGCGCGGCGAACCGAATCGCTCCGCCGTCTATGCGCTGGGCGCCGTCAGGCTTCGTCAGCAGCTCGACCTGCGCCGCCACAGCCATGACGTCCAGGTCGCGTTGCTCAAACGCTACGTGGCCAACGTCATCGACGAAATCCGCCTGGACATCCCGCTGCGCCGCATCGGCAGCCTGATCGCCACCGGCGGCGACGTGCGCTTTGCGGCGTCGCAGATTCTCGAAGCGGACGCCGAGAGCGGCGTGCGTGAGATTCCGCGCGAGGCGTTTCTCCGGTTTTGTGATGACGTCGCCGCTTTGAACGACGAGGAGATCGTCGATCGGTTCCGGCTGCCGGCTGTCGAAGGTGACGCGTTGATGCCGGCGTTGCTGATCTATCGGACGCTGCTCTCCGAAACGTCGGCCCGGCGCATGGTGATTGCCGATGCCTCGCTCCGTGCGGGAGTGCTCATCGATCTGGCTGAGCCGGAGGGACCCGTCAGCGCGCAGGATTTCGAGCACCAGGTGCTGGCGAGCGCCGAGGCGGTCGGGAACAAGTACCGGTTTGACGGCGATCATGGGCGTCACGTGGCGAGGCTCTCGACGCGGCTGTTCGACGAGCTGCAAAAACACCATCGCCTCGGCGGCCGCGAACGGCTGCTGCTGCAGGTGGCCGCGCTGCTGCACGACATCGGCATTTACCTCAGCCTGCGCGCGCACCACAAGCATTCGCAGTACATCCTGGCGTCGTCGCAGATCTTCGGTCTCTCGGACGACGAAACGGCGCTCGTCTCGAATGTCGCGCGTTATCACCGCCGCGGCTTGCCACAGCGCACGCACCTGCCGTACATCGCGCTCGACCGTCAGGATCGCCTGATCGTCAACAAACTAGCGGCCATTCTTCGTGTCGCCAACGCGCTCGATGCCGAGCATCTCCAAAAAATCGAGGATGTGAGGCTTTCGCAGGAGGGTCGCGCCTGGACCCTCGAGTTGCTGGGCGAAGGGGACCTCACCATGGAACAACTGGCGGCAACGGCGCGGGCCGACATGTTCGCCGAAACTTTTGGCCGTCCGCTGCTGATTCGCGCGGCTGGTGTGGTGTCATGACCGTCACTCCGCCATCCGGCGAGCGCCGTTTCCTCAATCGCGAACTCTCATGGCTGGCATTCAACGAGCGGGTGCTCGAAGAAGCCGCCGATCCGGCCACGCCGCTGCTCGAGCGTGCGAAGTTCGCCTCGATCGCCGTGTCGAATCTCGACGAGTTCTTCATGGTGCGCGTCGCGCGGTTGAAACAGATGATCGAGGAAGCGGATCCGATGGTCGATCTGTCCGGCCAGACGGCTGGTCAGCAGCTCATCGCCGTCAGCGAGCGCGCGCACAGATTCGTCGCAGCTCTGTACGAGTTCACGATGCACGAACTGGTTCCCGAGCTCGCGGCGCAGGGGATCCGGCTCGTGCCGTTTGCGGATCTCGATCCGCCGCGGCAGGCATCGCTGACCGCCTTCTTCCGCGACGAGATCCTGCCGGTCCTGACCCCGCTCGCCATCGACATCTCGAGGCCGTTTCCGCTGTTGTCGTCGCTGAGCCTGAACCTCGCGCTTCTGCTGGAATCAACGGCCGACGATCCTGGCCGGCGGCTCGCGATCGTCCAGGTGCCGCCCGGCCTGACGCGGCTCGTCCAGATCGCCTCACCCGACGGCGTGACGTTCGTGCTGCTCGAGGACATCATCCGAGCGCATTTGCCGCAGCTCTTCCGCGGCCAGACGATCCTCGAATCGAGTGTGATTCGCATCGCTCGAGATGCCGAGCTCGAGCTGGACGACGAAGGAGGAACCACGCACCTTGAACTCGTGGAACGCGAGTTGCGCAGGCGGCGACGGAGCGATGCGGTGCGCATCGAGATGGAAACGAGCGCATCGGCCGATCTGGAGGCCACTCTGAGCAGCCGGCTGGAACTCGAGCCGGAGGATGTGTACCGCGTGGCGGGCCCGCTCGACCTGCGCGTGCTGATGGGCCTCGTCGAGCAGCCGGGGTTCGACACGCTTCGCGATCCGCGACTGCAGCCCGTCGACGTGCTGCCCGATCTCGATCAGACCGACATGTTCGCGCTGCTGGACGAGCGTGACCTCCTTCTGCATCACCCGTACGAGTCTTACGATCCGGTCGTGGCCCTGCTGGCGCAAGCAGCGGAGGACCCGGGGGTCCTCGCGATCAAACAGACGCTGTATCGCACCAGCGTCGGATCGCCAATCATCGCCAGCCTTCAACGGGCCGCCGAGTGCAACAAGCAGGTGACGGCCCTCGTGGAACTGACGGCACGCTTCGACGAGGAACGCAATATCAAGTGGGCGCGCGCCCTGGAAGAAGCGGGGGCGCACGTCATCTACGGCGTCAGGCACTACAAGATTCACGGAAAAGTCTGTCTGATCGTCCGGCGCACGCCTCAGGGACTCCGCCGGTACGTTCATCTCGGCACTGGTAACTACAACGAACGGACCGCCCGTCTCTACACCGACTACGGTCTCATGACGTCGTCGCCGCTCGTCGCCGAGGATGCCAGCGCGATCTTCAGCGCCCTGACGGGGTATTCGGAGCCTCCGCGATTGAAGAGGCTGGTGCTGGCGCCGACGACCCTCCGGGAGCGGTTCCTGAAACTGATTCGAAGGGAGCGGCGTCGCGCCGCGGCGGGCCAGCCGGCCGAGATCGTGGCCAAGATGAACTCGCTCATCGACGAGGAGATTATCGCGGCACTCTACGCCGCATCCGCCGCCGGCGTTCGCATCGCGCTGAACGTCCGTGGCATCTGCGCGCTCCGGCCCGGTGTGCCGGATCTGAGCGCGAACATCGAAGTCATCTCGGTCGTCGATCGTTTCCTCGAACACGCCCGGGTTTACTACTTCCTCAACGCCGGCGACGACGAGTTGTATCTTTCCAGCGCCGACTGGATGACCCGCAATCTCGACAAGCGCATCGAGCTGATGTTCCCGATCCAGACCGAGGAACACAAATCGCGTATTCTGGGCAACCTCCGCGCGATGTTCCGGGACAATGTCAAGGCGCGCGTGTTGAAGGGGGACGGTGTGTACGAGCGGCGAAAGCCGTCAGCTGACGAGCCGCCGTTCAGGGTCCAGCAACACCTGCAGGACGAAGCGCATAGGCGAGCGGCACGCGAGCGCCCGGGCGTGACGTTCGTACCCGAGCGCGGGTAGTATTCGAGCGAGGCGACGACCCAGTGGCCGCTATCGAAAGCGCGACGATCACGGCGTTCTTTCTCTTCGACATTGCCGACGACATCGATCTTGCTGCGCTCAAGGACGAGATCGGGGGCGGCGTGGCCGAGGCGCGGTTCGTTCCGAGATCCGGTGCTCCCTCGTACTTCAAATACGCCGTTCCACCGCTGGTCGTCGATGGCGATGTCGTCGGCCTTCCGCCGGTCGAGGAGTTTCGCGCGCGTGTGAAGTTCTTCGACTATGGCGTCCTCTCGCTCGCCCTCACGCGGCCATTCGCGGGCGAGTGGTCCGATCTGATCGCACTCGCGCAGCGATACATCGAAAACGAGGAACTGGAGCGGCAGGCGGAGGAAGCCTGCCGCCATGCCATTCGTCGTGCATCCCGAACGCTGGCCGCCGCGCGCGACGCCTGGCTCGCCGAGGACTACCTGGTGTTCGCGATCACGTCGTTCGGGTCGCCGCTGACGGCAAGCGATCTGCTCTCACGCCGCTCGGAGGAGATCGCGCTGCTGCTCACCGGCGAGCGGCGCGCCCTGAGCCGTCAGGAGCAGGAGTCCGTGCTCAGCAACCGGCTCTCGTATTTCGCCGACGACCTGGTGGTGCCGACCTGGAACGCGGCGTTGGTGTACGACACGGAGCCTGGCGTGCAGGCCGCGCTCGAGATTTTCGAATTCGCCAACTCGCAACTGCTCGAGTTTCGCTATTACGATGACCGCCTCGACCACGAGCTGGCCGGCATCTATTCGCAACTTCAACGCAAACGGCGCTTCGACACCATCTTCGGGCGCGGCTACATCAGAGCGGCCCATCAGCTCCACGCGCTGTTCATCGACGTCAACGAGATCACGGACCGGACCGAGAATGCGCTGAAGATGGTCGGCGACATGTACGCCGCCCGGCTCTTTCACCTGGTCGCGTCACGTCTCGGCTTGGCGACGTGGAAAGCGAGTGTCGAAGAAAAACTCGAGACGCTCGATGACATCTATCGTTTTGCCGTGGAGCAGGTGTCGATCGCGCGCGGACAACTCCTCGAGCTCACCATCGTCGGGATCCTCGTGTTCGAGCTGATCCTGTTCTTCATGGGGATCATGACGTAATAATGCCCGTAGTTCGTAGTTCGTCGCTCGTAGCTCGGCAAGCGATATTGAAGGCTTGAGTTGCAATCTGTCTTTCGAGCCACGAGCCACGAGCCACGAGCCACGAGCCACGAGCGACGAGCAACGAACCACGACCACGGACCACGGATTTCAAATCGCCAACTCCGCCCGAATGCGCCGCCCGGTGACCTGCGCCGCTTCAGTGTCGTAGCTCCGCTTGTGGAGGCCCGCCTGACCGATCTGCTGATACAGGCGTTCGAGCCCGCTTTGATCCTTGACGTCGGTGGCTGCAGCCACTTCGAGGGCATGCTGCAGCTCGTGTCCGATGGTCGAGATCAAATCGTTGCCGCCCGTCAGGGCGATGACCTGAATGCGCAGGTAGCGCTGGCCGCCCGGCGCCTGCGGGATCAGCAGCAGACGTCCTGACAGCAGCGGCGGTAGCTGCCGGACCGGTTCGATGTAGACGATGACGTCGGTGGAGTTCAACGCCGCGATCAACGACGCGAACGTTGCCGATCGGTGCACGCCTTTCGCGATCAACATCTGGATGCGCGCGTCGCTGGTGCGCACCCGCCGATCCATGGCGGTCAGCAACGCGGTTGTCGCTCGGGCCGCATCCGCAGCCGCGACGTGCTTGGTACCCGAAGGTGGCGTCTCGAGCGCGACGAGACCACCGAGAACGAGCAAGAGAGAGCAGAGCACGAGGACTCCTCCGATTCCAAGGAGCCTGCTCAGCCATCCGAACACGCGTGACGCCATCGTGCGGGATCGCATGCGTCCACGCTGAAGAGTGCATCGACGATCGCCGGCTTAGACGGTGCACTCTCGCCGATTGTTTACATCTGTGCGCCTGCGAAACGTCCGGACATTGAAGGGACGAATTGTGTGACGTATGTCGCTATCGCAGGAGTTCAAGGAGCACTTTCTGCCCGGCGCGCTGGGCTGCTTCGGTGTCGTACGCCGTCGGCAGGCTGGGTTCTCCGATGCGCTGGTAAAGCGTGCGGAACGTCTTGGCGCATCGCACTTCGGGGGCCGCGCTGACCTCCAGCGCGTGCTGCAGCTCGTGTCCGATTGACGCGATCTGGTCGAGCCGCGTACCGAACTCGGCAATCTGCACGCGCAAGTATCTCGGGCCGTTCTTTGGAGCGGAACCAAACATCAGGCGGCCAGCGACGTTCGCCGGCAGCTTCGTGTTGACTTCCACGTGGACGATCAAGTCGGTGGCTTCGAGCGCCTCGACGATCGCCTCGAATGTCCGCGAGCGCTTGAGGCCCTCGGTCAAGAGTTGCTGTGCGAGAGCGCTTACCCCACGGACATGGCGATCGGGTGCGGTCAGCAGTTCGAGGGCGCTGCGCCCGACGGCTGGGGGCAGGCGGTACGACGGTGTTAGATCAGCGGGACCGGTAGTGGCGACGGCGCCGGCGATCAGGGCTGCGGTGAACCAGATCATGGGACCCTCCCCGTTTTGGGAAGCGGCCCCTCATCCATGGCTTCCATGCGGCACGACTCGATGTGCCCTCATGAATCGGCCGACGGTCTCCATCCATCGGTTGCCGGATTAGACGGACGTCCTCGCAAAACCGTTGGGGAATGTGCGCTTACGGAACGTCGGG
>Ga0114129_10014861_pt1 | contig 11091 bp, 14 predicted proteins | sample RhiMetdeltSRZDD1_FD_80071 | JGI IMG/M metagenome (GOLD analysis project Ga0114129, IMG submission 80071) | Populus rhizosphere microbial communities from Tennessee, USA - Rhizosphere MetaG P. deltoides SRZDD1 (version 2) (version 2) | ecosystem: Host-associated > Plants > Roots > Rhizosphere >... | reverse complement strand
TCGCTGGCCCACAGCCGGCCGCCCTGCCGGCAGGCAACGGTCATGCCGGTGACCTGGGCGCATTCGAAGCCAACCGTGAACCAGGTCGCCAGCCGCATCGGGCCCCGGACCAAAGTCTGCCGGCAGCCAACGGCGCGGAGTTGGTCCACCGCGTGGCGCAGCTCGGGACGCAGCTGTGACGCCCAAACGGCTGGGTCGTGGGGGCGGCGGCGCTCAAAGGCCGTGTCCCCCGCGAACCGGTCCACCCAGTCCAGCCGCACGGTGGCGTCCTCGGGGTAGGGATCGCGGTCGATCGCCTGAACGAGCAGGACGCACCAGGGGTCAGAAGTCCGCAGGTCGAGCGCGTCGATCCCGGCCTTGAGGCCGGCGAGGTCGAAGCTTGTCCGCCCATCGGCCACCCAGTTGCGCACGAGCGCGATGCCGAGGTTGACAGCCTGGTCGTCGTGGCGCAGCCCGAGGGCGGCCATCAGCTCGGCGGCGTGGCGCCGTTCGCTGGCGTAGCCGCGGCCGGTGTCGAACCGGACGACCCGCAGCAGGTCGAGCAGTTCCTCTTCGCTGGTGTGGAGGTGGGCGGCCCATTCTGCGCGGCGCTGGCCGACCGCACTGGTGGGGGTGGCGACGGCCAGGGCGGCGGCGATGGTCTGGCTGCGGTTGTCCCGGCCGGTCAGGGCCGGATCGGCCGGGTCGAGGTCGCGGTTGGTCGCCAGCCACAGCTCCGGCTCCACGCCACCGGCCCGCAGTCGCCGCCAGCTGCCATGGAACCGCTGGAGCAGGCTCGGGCCGCCCGATGGCGACGGCCGGGTGAGCCCATCGGGTGTTGACGGGGGTGCGCGCGTCGACCGCGTACTTGGCCTGCAGGTACTGGTGCGGCGGGGTGTCGTGCCACAGCACGACGTCGTCGACGTTGCCGGCGTCGGGTGCCTCGACCTCCAGGGCTTGGACCTTGCTGCCGGGAAGGAGGGCCCGCAGCGCCCAGCACCACGTGACTAGGTGCTGGTAGTCGTCGCCTGCTAGCCGTGCGCCGCTGGCGCTACGCCGGCCGCGCACCCGCCCTTCTGCCTGGTCGCCGCTCACCATGCCTGCTCCTGTCACCCGTCCCCCTGCTGGCCATGCTGGGTCAGCCGACCTCGAGCGGGACGGCGAGTATCCCGTCCAAGGTGACCAGCCACGCCGCCATCCGCATTCGAACCCAGTCGGCGCCGTTGGCCGGCGTGACGATGATGGCGCAGAACTGCCGGAACCCAAGCGTTGGGTCGGTGAGGAAGCCGCCGTAGGTGGCAAGGTCGATAGCACTTGGTCGGCCCGGCCCGCGGGGGTGGGTATGCCATTCCCCCACCCAAACGCTGCCGTCAGCCGCCCAGGCGGCCAAGGCCAACTCCTGGGCGTGGGCCAGGTCACGGCGGAACCCGCTCGCGCGCCGGTCGGCGTGTGGCCCAGGTCCGCCGGCCCGGCGGACCTCCACGACCGTCCCGTCGTCGCTGCCGAGTAGGATGCCGCCGGTCTCGCGCCCGTCCGCGGCGGCGGCCGCCTCAGTGGTAATCGCGGCCACCACCGCCCGCGCCATCCGCGCGCGGCTCATGCCAGCCGGCAGGTCGGGCAGGTCGGCCGCGGTGGCCCGACTGGCGACCACCGCACCTCGCCGGCTCGGGTGACGTCGTACGGTGGCGTCAGCCCCGGCACCGGTCGCAGACCGATCACGGCATGCTCGGCCTGCAGCCGCTGGTCGTGGTAGCCGCGCGCCTCCAACAAGGTCGCCACCGCGGCCTTGGCCGCGAACTCCCCGACCAGCGCGAGGTCGCCGCCAACGGCGGTCATCGGCCGGTGCTGCAGGCCGGTCCCATAGGGCAGGTCGAGTCCGGGCTGGGGATCGAGTCGGCCGGCGGCCTGGAGCTCGGCCCGGTGGCACAGCAGGCAGCCGGATCCGGACCCGGGTCGGACCCGCAGGACCTCACCGACCGCGCCGTCCTCCAGCACGCACGCCAGCACGGCCGGCGCATGGGCCCACACGGCCAGGTGGTTGGCGACCCGCCGGGGCGTCACCCCGTCAGCGCACACCAGCACCAGGTCGCCTCGGGCCACCAGCGGCCGCATCACGTCCGCGTCGTCGACCACGTTCAGCGGCAGCGGGTCGACCTCTAGGTCCGGGAACCGCTGGGCGAGCTGGTCGGCGATGGCGTGGACCTTGTGCCGGCCGAGCTGGCGGCCGCCGGCGCGGTGGCGGGCCAGGTTGTGCTGCAGCAGCCGGTCGGGGTCGATCAGGGCAAGGTGGCCGACGGCGTAGGCGGCCAGGGCCTCGGCGGCCGCGCTGCCGATGCTGCCCACCCCGATCACGGTCACCAGCACCTCCGCCAGCAGCTGCACCGGCCAGGCCGGGGTGAGCGGGGCGAACACGTCGGTCGTCTCGTCGATCACGTGCACGTTGGCTGGGATCACCCCGTCCCTGACGGCCCACCAGGCCTGCCAGGCCGGTTGGCCGTCGACCTCGGTCCAGGTCAGCACGGGGATGGCCCGGTCGACCGGCAACGGCTGCCAGCCGCCCCGGATGAGCTGCCGGAACCCGTCGACGGCGAGCTGCGCGCTGCGGGCCGCCGTGGCCAGCCACAGGGCGTGCAGGTCGGGGCGGGCCCGGTACCACAGGCCGGCCCGGGCCACCTGGTCGGCCACCCGCAGGTAGTGGGCGTCCAGCAGCGGGGAGGTGACCGGCCAGATGATCCGCTCTCGCTCGGAGAAGCCGACCACCATGGCCAGCTGCTCGGCGTGGTCGACCCGCAGGTTCAGCCATCCCCACCGATCCTGCGAGGCGACGATCCGGTCGGCGGCAGAGCTGGGCAACAGCAGCAACGCCCGCAGCGGCGGCGTCATCAGGCAGCGCCCATCGACGGCCCCTCAGGCGCGTTGCCCGCCCTCGGGTCCAAGAGGTGGTCCAGCTCGTCGCTGCCGGCGATTCCGCCGGTGGTCATGGCCTGAACCACGCCGGCCTGCATCAGCAGGAACTCAAGGAACCACCCGGCCGCCTTGACCACCAGCTCGGCGGCCACCTCGGCGCCGGTCCAGGCCGCCGCGGTCTGCAGCAAGCATAAGCTGCCGTCCCCGCTAACGTGCCAGTCGTGCACCGTGCGCTGGATGACCTCCGGCTCCGGATCCAGCGGCCACAGCTTGGGGGCGGCCATCGGGTGGGCCTGGCTGCAGGCCACACGCAAACGCAGCCGGCGGCCGGCCAGGAAGCCATCGAGCCGGGGCGGCCGGGGCCGGGGAACGGCCACACAGGCGCGAGTCCCTCCCAGCCGCCCCCGGGCGCCTCGTCGCTCCAGGCCAGCTCCGGCGCGACCGCCGCCATGGCGGCCAGCTCGGCGGCCAGCCGCGCCGGCTCGGCGTCGAACCAGCGCAGGCGAGGCAGCTCCGCGGCCACCGGGTCCTACCCCTGGGGAGCGTCGCGCACGGGCCGGGGGCGCACCAGCACGGCGGGCGCGGCGACTGGCCCGGTGGCGGCGGACGCACACCCCGCAGGGGGTTCGGGGAACGTGGGTCCCAGTACCTTGCGCCACAGGCAGATCGCCTCGTCGGTGTCCCCGCGCGCCTCGGCCGCTCGCGCCTGCCAGGCGACGTCGGCGGCGGCCTCCAGGCAGGCGCGGGCGTGCGCCCGGTCAAGGTCAGGTTGGATCTCTCCGCACAGCCCGGCCGGGTCGGTGACCGGCAGGCCGACCGCGACCGCGGCGGCGGTGAAGAACCGCTGCAGCGCCTCTGGCCGGGGCGCGACCGGCAGGTGGTGGAGGGCGAGCACCTCGACGACCAGCGAGTTCATCCCTGCCTTCTCGCTCTCGTTCCAGTGCTTCAGGACGCGGACCAGCCGCACGAACTGGTTCCAGGCGGCGTGGCGGGCAGCCACCTGGCGGATGAGATCCTGCGGATCGGCCGGGATCCACCGCCGGCTGCGGCGCTCGGGAATGAGCAGGGTGTCGTCGGCCTGGCGCAGCGCCGGCATCACGTCCACCGTAAAGGCGTCCGGGTCGTCGGGGTCGTCCATAAAGCACTTCACGGCGTGGTTGCGGGGGCTGGCCAGCCGCACCTCCTTGGCGACCGTGCCGTTGGTCGCCCCGAGCAGCTTGTTGACCTGACTGCCGACATGGCGCAAGGCGTCCTCGGCCGAGGTGCCCGGGCTGCCCCAGTCTGGGTGCGCCTCCGGGTCGTAGATGGTCACGAAGTCGACGTCGTGGACGGGGTCGATCTGCGACCCGCGGGCCAGCGACCCTGACGGGAAGGTCTCGGTGACGTCGTCCTCGGGCGCCAGGGCCTGCTTGAACAGGTCCCGCCGGCGGCGGGCCTCCCTGACGGCGGCGGGGTCGGCGTTCACCTCCGTCTGGTGCTGGTCGAACGCGGTGTCAAGTTGCAAGGCGCCTGCCTTTGTGGTCGTTCTGCTTGGTGTCAGCCGGCGAGAATAGCTGACCACCACGACAGCGCTCGGCTTCCCTCGCTAGGGACCGCCGGCCGGCGGCGCGAGCGAGGGTCAACTGGTCGTATCAGGCCGCCGCCACGTCCCAGGGCTTGGTGTGGATCCTGAGCGGCGGGACGTGGCAGTAGCCGCCGCACAGGATGGTCTCCGGCAGCGTGACGAACAGCGACTGGTCGGGAGCCGCGCCCCGGCGGGGGAAAGTCGGGCTTGCGCAGCCAGCCCGAAAGCGAAGCCGAACTGGGTGTTGGTCACCCGCGCGGAGGCCACGAACGCCAGCCCGCGCCGGAGCCGCCGTCCGCGGCATCGATGATTGGCAATGGCCCCTAGCGCCGCTCGTTGAGGGATTGTTCGACTCCTGCCAACAACCCCTTGTTCAACCCGGTAGACGTAGGTATCACTCTAAGGACCGATTGTTCAGAAAGGCTCGGAACCTACATCTGATTCAGGTGTCCCGGCTCCCAGCGAACGTCAGCGTGCTTGATAACCCTTCAGTGCCGGCCTCTGGCGACGGTGCGGTCAACGTCAGCTCTGATCATCGTCCGGAGTTCCTCACGCATGGCCTGGAAGATGGCGGGGTCAAGCAACTCGGGCGGCCCGCCATCGGGTCGGCCGACGTAGATCTGGGTTTGCGGGCCGTTGGCCATGAGGGTGACAGCGCGAGTTCAGAAAGCTCAGCCAGCCGCAGCGCCGGCACTTGGCCACGGTGATGCAAGGCGACCAGCCTGTCAGTCACCGCCTCGTAGTCGATACCGGCCTGCGACCAGCTCGATCCCACGCTGGCGAGCTCGGCGGTGAGATCGGACAGGAAGACCAGCGCGCCGGGGTGTCGGGCGGGATGGCGGGTAACGCGGTCGAACAGCCGCTCGGCGTCGGGTTGGGGCAGCTCGGGGTGGTACAGGGAGGCGGCCGGCACGACGGTCGCCCCGCCGTCGTCGGCGGGGACGTCGTCGGCGGGGCGGTTCAAGAACAGCAGGTAGACGTCCTCAACTGGCTGCAACCGTGATACCGCGTGAGCTGCATGGCCGGGAGGATCGGCAGCGAACTGGGTGCGCCGGCGTCGGAACATGATCGCTCCTGCCCAGGCTCGATGTGCTGGCGTCTGGAAGTCTACGCACCACCGAGGACGCCGCCCTCGGTTATCCACAAGAGGGCTTATGGCGACGACAAGACAGAACACGTGGCCTGCAGCGAGCATGGTCTGAGCGTCTGCGAGGCGCCCCGCCGCTGGCGTTCAGGCTGTCGGTAAGAAGGGTTTGGCTGGATGGCGGCTGCCTTACCCTCAGCTCCAGGGAGCCGCCAATGTTCCGTCCCACCCGCTCGCCGCTGGAAACGGTCGAGACGACCTTTCGCCTCCTCGCGACCGGCCCGCAGCCGCTTGCCTTGAACGGGCACACCATCGGCCTGCGCAGGGACGCCATCGGGCTCTGGGACCTTCGCGGCCTCCTGTTCCATCCAGCCACCGACGTGGGGGTGCAGCAGGCGGCGCTGGTGGAGCTGGTCGGGCGGGCACGCCGGCATCGCGGTGCCTGGATGATCGGCCTGGTCGGGGTACTGCTGCCTGGCTTGCGCGAGCATGGCGCGTGCCTCGCCGATGGCCGATCGGGAGGCACGGCCAGCTCGGGCGGCATGGTGCTCGTCAGCCTGCTCGAGCGCCTGGACGACCCGAATATGTCCAAGGAGGCCGCCGCCGAGTCGCTCCTGCGGACGGTCGTTCGACCCCCCGCCGCAGGGACCCGGCCAGCCCGACGCCGTCGGCTCGCAGCCGTCCCCGGCGGGCTTCGATGAGCCGCTATCTGACCGTGGAGGAGGTCGCCGAGGCGCTGGGTGTCTCGGCCAGCTGGGTCTACAAGCACAAGGAGCTGCTGGGTGGCGTCCGGCTCGGGAAGCGCCTCTGGCGGTTCCCCGAGCAGGACCTCACGATGCTGCTGGCGCAACCAGCCCGAGGATCGCCGCGGCCGGTCATGGAGGATGCCGACGGCGGTCGACCCCGACAGATCTCGGCCCGTGGCAGCTGGCGCCTCGACTAGCGAGTCGAGGATCCCCCATACCCCAGACAGCGAAGGTGCGGCAGCGCAGTGCAGCGGCTGGTACCGCCAAGTCCCTGAGCCGTCGCCGCTCGACATCCAAGCATCTGTATAGAGGAGGGCCTGATGGCCAGCGACAACCAGACCGTCATTGTCGGCAACCTGGTTGACCACCCGGAGCTGCGCTTAACAACAACGGCACGCCGGTATCCAACCTCCGAGTGGCCGTGACCCAGCGCGTGCTGGAGGACGGCGCCTGGCGCGACGGCCAGACGTCGTTCTTCCGAGTCAACGCCTGGCGGGAGACCGCCAGCCAGCTCGCTGAGTCGCTGCACAAGGGCGACTGGGTCGTGGTGCTGGGACGGCTCCGGCAACGCTCCTGGGAAACCCCGGAGGGGGAGCGCCGTTCGGTGGTCGAGATCGAGGCCGACGAGGTCGCAGCCAGCCTCAAGTGGGCTACCGCCAGGGTCGAGGGGGTCGCGACCGGTGAGAGCACCAGGTTCGGCTCGCCGGAGAGTTGATTACCGAGCCGCAGGGCCCGAGATCGATATCGGTGGGTGTCCACCGACCCCCACCTGGTCGACCTAGGGCTGACGGATCCTGTGGCAGCGCCACGACGTGGACCCGGTCAACATCCAGGTCTGGTAGGGCTACTGGACCGGCGACTTCGACGACTACGGCCGTGGACCGTCCTGGCTGCGATGGCCCGAAGCCCGCCGGGACCGCTGCCGCGGAGCCTGTCAAGGGGTGGTTCACCCCACGGCATCTCCCCCTCCGGTGAGTCCGAGCAGCCTACCCGCCGGCTCGGGTGGCCACGCACCGTCAAGCGGGTCGGCCAGGCAGCCGATGCCATCAGCACACGGTCTGTCATGTCCAGGAGCCCAATGCATGGCCACCATCAGCCCCACTATGGGGTCGTCCAGCTTGGCCGGTCGACCGTTGGTGCGGGTGCTGGAGCAAGTGCTGGGCCAGGCCGGAGTGTGGCTGGTCGCCGTCGACGACCCTGACGCCGAGGACCGGGCACGCCGGCCGGGCCGGGCGGGCGCCGGGGATACATCGGCGGTGGCTGACCCGGTCGTTGCTGAGCTGGCTGCCCGGGTCCCGCGAGTCCTGCTAGTCGACGACAACGCCGCCATGCGCCGGGTCCTGCGCGGGCTACTGGAGGACGCCGGCATGGATTTGGTTGGCGAGGCCGGCGATGGCCTGCAAGGCGTGGCCCTGGCGGCGGCTGTCCGGCCGGATGTGGTGCTGATGGACTGGCGCATGCCCGAACTCGGCGGGCTGGAGGCCACCGCCCGCATCCGCCAGTAGCTCCCCGAGGTCCAAGTGGTGATGTTTCCCCTGGTCGAGGGGACCGGCGGCGGGCAGCTGGCCGGCGCGGCCGGGGCGAGCGCCTTTGTCGGCAAGGGCGCCCCATCGAGCACGTGTGCGCGGCCGTGCTGGCCGCTTGGCGGGCCCCGCCCGCCACATCCTGACGCGGCCTGCTGCCATCGTCGGCCATCGTCGAGGGCTGCAAGGAGCGGCGGGGTCCAGAGCCTGCGGTGCGCACCATCCCCTCCGGACTGCGACGCAGGACGACGGGCTGGGCCCCGCCCACGGTCCGCCCGGAGCAATGCTACAGCGACCTTGGCCGGTCGCGGCGACATGCGACCCGGGAGGCGCTGCTGGTCAGCTTCTGAGGTCACGGGTCGACGGCGCCGACGATGACCGCGACCACCACCAGGAACACGATGACCAGGAGCCCGACCAGCACGGCCAGCTCCAGCGGTCTTCGGGTCGTGGCGCCGGGCAAACCCTGGTGTCGGTGGCGGGTGGACGAATGGACGTGTCCGGCGGCCCGCCACCCTCGGCAGCCAAGGCGGGAGGCTGGCTGGCCTGGTCGGCCTCCAGCGCCGCCCGGACCTTGCTGGCCAGCACGGTATAGTCGCCGATGGCCTCCTGGAGGTGCTGAACGGTCGGGAGTTCGTGGGGGCGGCGGCCGAACCAGGCCACCGTGGAACGGCTCGAGTCCAGCCCCGGCTTTCTTGCCGCGCCCTCGACCCGGCCGACGAAGCTGGCCAGGGCCGGTTTCCAGCCCACCGCGACCAGCAGCTCCGGGTCCCGGCTGGGCACCAAATACCACACCATCATCGCTTCATCATCGCTCGGTGCCTCCCAGGACCGACCGCTGTTCTTCCTACCCATGGGCTGGCCGGGAGAACCGACCCAGCGATAGCGCCCCGAACGGGCTGCATCGACGCCTTGGACCAAGGGGAGGGATGGACAAGCGGCGCAGATGACAGGAGACTCCCGCAGTCTCCCAGGAGGGTGCGGATGCGCTACAAGGTCGGGGCCGAACAGCTCCAGCCGGCCCGCCTGCTGGTCCACCGGCCCGACACCGTGTTCGGCGCCGGCCGGACCGCCCCGGTCGGCCCCACCCACGCCGTCTGCGCCCGGACCGGGGCCATCGTGTGCGGCGTTACGGTCGACGCCTTGGAGGTGCTGGACCAGGACTGGGAACGGGCGTGCTTCATGGAGAAGTGCCCGGCCTGCTTCGCCGCCGTCACCACCAGCACCTAGCGGCCCTGGAGCCGCACGGCCGATTGCCGCATAAGACGACGCTTGCGCACGCCGGGAGGACGACAGACACTAGCAGGGCCGGGCGTGTGCGGCGTTGCCCCGCCCGGCAATCAGGAAGCGCCCCCTTGGCCCCCCCGGGGGGCGCTTCGCCTCTGCCTGGCCAGCGAGCATTGGCGTGCGGCGGCCGGCCGGGCTGCGGTCAGGTGGCTGCGCGCTGACGCCGCCACCGGCGCCCTGGGCCGAGCCTGCTGCCTGGGTCCGGCTAGTGGCCGGTTGGCGTGCCCTGGCGGTCCTGGTGGGGCAACTCGGCGGCGATGCGTTGGCCCAAGGCGTTGAGGTGGCGCATCAGCTCAGCCAGGGCACGGGCGGCCCGCATGGCCGAGCGCTCGCTGCTGGCCGTCTCCAACAAGCCGAGAATTTCCAGTTGCTCGGTGTCGTCCAGTCGTTGGAGGTCGCCCATCACCGCCCCCCGTTGGTGGCTTGCTTGCCGGGATGATCGACCAGCACACCAAAGGGTGCAACCGGCCGTCCGCGCGCGGGGCCAAGCAGATTGGCAACTTAGCCGACTCGAGGGGCCAGCTCTACGACCGGTGCTGGCGTCGGCGCCGCCAGTCCTAGCTCGTCGACCGTGAGCAGCCCTCGGTCGACCAGCTTGTCGACGTGGGCGTACACCATCATGGTCACCACCGCGTTGGCGTGCCCGAGGCGGCCGGCGACCGCGATCATCGGCACCCGCTGGGCGATCAGCCAGGTCGCATGGGTGTGCCGGAGGTCGTGGAAGTGCAGCCCCCCGTATTCGGGCCATAGATGCGCGAGCTCAGCCTTGGCCACGGCCCGCTTCCACACGCGGATGAAGTTGCGGTGCACCAGAGCCCCAGCAGGACCTCGAGAGCCGCCCGGGCTGGTGAAGATGCGGTCATAGGCGCCCCCGCCGACCAGCTCCCGGTGGGCCAGCAACGCCTGGACGGTCTCCTGGTCGAGGGCGATGACCCGCTTGCCGGCCTCGGTCTTGGGCCCCTTCTCGACTCCCCGGCCGGTTCGGCGGGGGTCGCTGATCGCCCGGGCGATGCGCAGCCGCCCCGGCCCGCGCACGGCGCCGTCGTCCAGGGGCTGGTCGAGGTGGGGGTCGTCCCAGCGCAGGGCGGCCAGCTCGCCCCAGCGCAGCCCGGTCAGGGCCGCGACCAGGACCAGGGCCCGGTAGCGGGGGTCGATCGCCGTGGCCAGCCGGTCGAGCTGCTCGCGCAGCAGCCAGACCTCGCGGCGGGGGACGGGCTGGTTGCGGGTGGCGGCGGTGCGGCCGGCGCCGCTCTTGCGCACCAGGGGCGAGCGGGCCAGGTAGTCGACGTCGACGGCGGCGTTGAGGATGGTCCCGAGCAGTGACAGGTAGGTATTCACCGTCTGGGGGGACAGCTGCTCAGCCAGCATGGCCGCCTTCCAGGCGCCGATGGTGCTGGCGTCCAAGCCTCTGAGCGGATGTCGCCGAAGGTCGGCAGGATCCGCTTCTCCACCTTCTTGCGGGTGCCGTACTCCGAGGTGGGGTGCTGGTCCTTCCAGGCCGGCCACCACTTGGTGGCCAGGTACTCGCCGAACAGGGTCCGCGCCCGCTCCAGGTCAACCTCGTGTGCCTCGACGAGCTCATCGCGGCCCGCTCGAGGGCCCGCTTCTCGGCCAGTGCTCGCCGCCTGGTCGGGAAGATGCCAACCGAGCGGTGCGTCTTGCCATGCTGGTAGCAGACCTGATACCGCTCGTGGGGGTGACGGGGGGACGGTGGGACAACCACGATCCAGGCCATGTACCATGCCTCCTTGTCGGCGACGGCCTCATGGGTCGTGACCCGCACACCGCACAAGTTCCGCATGGGTTCCGCACGAGTCGGCCCCAGAGAACGTCCGTACCGTCACAGGAGGCTCAGCAACAGGCTCACTACCAGGGCAGATGCAACCACCTGCCCCCCTAGCTCAGTCGGCAGAGCACATCCATGGTAAGGATGGGGTCGCCGGTTCGATTCCGGCGGGGGGCTCAACATAGGCTCTGACCAGCGCAAACGCTGGTCGCCGT
>Ga0114129_10014859_pt1 | contig 11093 bp, 9 predicted proteins | sample RhiMetdeltSRZDD1_FD_80071 | JGI IMG/M metagenome (GOLD analysis project Ga0114129, IMG submission 80071) | Populus rhizosphere microbial communities from Tennessee, USA - Rhizosphere MetaG P. deltoides SRZDD1 (version 2) (version 2) | ecosystem: Host-associated > Plants > Roots > Rhizosphere >... | reverse complement strand
TCACGTGTCCTTGCCGAAGATGTAAACCATGCCCAATTGTAAGTCTGGCGACGGTCCGACCAGTCTGACCACGGTCTGACCAGTCTGACCACGGTCTGACCAGTCTGGCCGCAGTCTGACTAGTCTGGCCGCAGTCTGACTAGTCTGACTGCGATTCCCATCTCGCGCGAAGGCGGAGCATGAATTGCCCTCGCCGATGATTTCCACGATGGCAGGAACTGCCCGGTTTTTGCGTCGGTCGCCGCCGTTTCCTCGAAATCCGCATGAGTCCGATTTTTGCTGAGTATCAGCGGTCGGAGGACTCAATGGCGAGGCGCTTTTTGCCGGGCATCAGCTCGCATGTCTATCACCGTGGAAACAACCGGATGACTATTTTTCAGGAGGCCATTGATTGCGAGATCTTTCTGACGATGCTGGAAGACGCTGCGAATCGGCACGGGACGTCCGTGCACGCGTTCGTGATCATGACGACCCACTTTCATCTGATTGCGACACCAAGCAGCGAGATTTCGCTCGCCAGCACGATGAAGCAACTGGGCGAGCGTTACACCAACTATTACAACCGCAGGCACAACCGAACCGGTACGATCTGGGACGGACGCTATCGCGCGAAGCACCTCCTGGAGGAGCGGTACTGGCTCACATGCCTCCGGTACGTTGAGCAGAATCCCGTACGGGCGCGAATGGTTCGGTCACCCGCTACCTATCGATGGTCAAGCTACGGCGTGCACGCACTTGGTCACGCGATCGAATGGCTGGTGCTCCACTCGTTATATTTGAGCCTTGGTGCGACCGCCGACGAGAGACAGGCAGCGTATCGCGCCATTTGCGCGGAGTCCCTTCCAGAGGCCGATTTGGTCTGCGTCCGCAATAACTGGGTAGCGCGGAAACGGACCGTCGAACTCGCGACCGTGTGACGAAGCTCACGAAGTCCTACCAGTCAGACTCCGGTCCGACCAGTCAGACTGCTGTTTCGGATGGCGGTACAATACGCGGCCACGGTGGCTGCTGAAACGTTCACGCCGGACGAGACGCGGGCGCTCGCGCCGTACTTCACCAACACCGACCGCCCGGTCTTCGCGCTGACGAATCTGCCCGAAACGGTCAAAGGCGCGCTGTTCGCCCGCTACTCGCGATCCGCGAAATCGGTGCGCCGGCTCTTTCTCGACGAGTTCCTCGGGGATCTCTCGCACGGCGCCGCGACGAACGCGGGGCCCTCGCCTCACGCCAGCACGGTCGGCGTCGCGCGCGCCGACAAACTCTACGCGCGCGTCCTGAGCGAGTACGGTGACGACTCCGTCGCGCAGCTCGGCGGCGCGCACGTCGCGTGCGAAGGCGTCTCGAACGTCCTGACCAAAGTGCTCGAGTGGGGCCGCCTGATGGCGTATCTCGAGCAGTCCACCCGCTACGTGCCCTACACCGATCGGCCGGACAATCGCTGGAACTATCACGTCCCGGCCGAGCTCGATCGATCCCCGCTGCGCGACGCGTTCGTCCGCACGCTCGACGACGCGTTCGACGTCTACGCGCGCTGGATCCCCGCGATGGAATCGCACTTCCGCGCGAAATACCCGAAGTCGCCCGCTGATTCCGACGCCGTCTACAAATCGGTGATTCGCGCCAAAGCGCTCGACACGCTGCGCGGACTGCTGCCGGCCGCGACGCAATCGAACGTCGGCCTCTTCGGCACCGGTCAGGCGTTCGAGGCGCTGCTGCTGCGGATGTTCGCGCATCCCCTGCAGGAAGCACGTGAGTGCGCCCGGCAGATCCTGACCGAGCTCCGTCAGGTGATTCCCGCGTTCCTCGCGCGGATCGATCAGCCGGATCGCGGCGGCCGGTGGATTGACTATCTGGCCGAGACGCGGCGCGACTTCGCCGCGATGGCGCACCCGTTCGTCGAGGACCTCGCGCCCGAGCCGCGCGACGAGGTCACGCTGACCGACTTCGACCCCCACGGCGAGATCAAGGTCGTCGCCGCCGCCCTCTATTCAGTCTCGTCGTTGCCGGACGATCAAGGGCTGGACGCTGCGCGCCGCCTCTCGGCCGACGATCGCGTCGCGCTGCTGCGCGCGTACGTGGGCCGCCGCGGGAATCGCCGGCACAAGCCGGGCCGCGCCTTCGAGCGCACCAGCTATCGCTTCGACGTGCTCGCCGACTACGGCGCCTTCCGCGATCTCCAGCGCCATCGCCTGCTGACGCTCGACTGGCAACCGCTCAGCACGCGCCACGGCTACACCGAGCCGGCGGCGATCGAGGACGCCGGCGCGCTGGCCGATTGGCGGCGCGTAATGGATCGATCGGCGGAGCTCTACGAACAGCTGCGCGCGCACGATCTCCGCGAGGTCGCGCCCTACGCCGTCGTCATGGCCTACCGCGTGCGGTTCTACATGGAGATGAACGCGCGCGAAGCGATGCACATCATCGAGCTTCGCACCACCCCGCAGGGACATCCGTCGTACCGGCGTATCTGCCAGCTGATGCATCGCGCGATCGCGGACGAGGCCGGCCACCGCGCCATCGCCGCGGCGATGCAGTTCGCGGATCACTCCGAAGTCGAGCTCGAACGGCTGCAGTCGGAGCGTCAACTCGAAAAGAAACGGCTGACGCGCGAAGCGTAGCGCAGCCCGTCAGGGCTGCCCTGCGGCCGCTGGCAGACCTGACAGCCTGCGCGACCAGCCGCCGCCGACCATCAGTCTTTTGTCCAGTACCGTGAGTACTCGTCGAGGAACGCGAGCGTCTCGAACGATCGCATGCGATCGAGGAACAGCACGCCGTCCAGATGATCGGCCTCGTGCTGGATGACGCGCGCCGGAAAATCGTGCGCGCGGAGCTCGACGCGGTCGCCTTTCCGGTCGAACGCGCGCACCCGGATCTCGCGCGCTCGTGGCACGCGCCCGCGGATCTCAGGAATGCTGAGGCATCCCTCCCAATCCTCGACGGTCTCGGTCCCGACCGGGACGATCTCGGGATTGATGATCACGACGGGCTCGGGCTCCTTGCCCTCGTCGTCGGGCGCATCGAGCGCGGCCACGAACAGGCGCACACGCTCGTGCACCTGCGGCGCGGCCAGGCCGACGCCGTGATACTCGATCATCGTCTCGATCATGTCGTCGATGAGCTTCTGAATCGCGGCGCTCCTGATGTCGCTCTTGTCGAGGACGCGCGCCTTCGCGCGCAGCACCGGATGCCCCATGCGCGCGACTTTCAGAATAGACATGGCGGACAATTGTACATTGCAGATTTCAGATTGCAGATTGCAGATTGATTGCAGATTGATTGCAGATTCGACGATTGGCATTTTCGAATTGCGAACTGTCCCGGCACAGCCGCACAATCGATCGGCAATCTACAATCAATCGGCAATCGGCAATCGGCAATCGACAATCTGCAATCAATCTGCAATCTGCAATTTGCAATCTGCAATGTCATGAATCACGAGCACGACGACTCGCATGCGTACCGGTTTTGTCCGCGCTGCGGCGGGACGCTCGAGCGGCGCGTCCTGAAAGCGGGCGAGCCGGCGCGTCCGGTCTGCACCGCGTGCGGATTCGTGTTCTATCTGGACCCGAAGATCGCCGTAGGGACGATCATCGAAACCGACACCGGCGGTCTCGTGCTCGTCCGCCGCGCGATCGATCCCGGCTACGGCAAGTGGGTGTTTCCGGGCGGCTACGTCGATCGCGGAGAGGCGCTGACGGCAGCCGCGGTGCGCGAGGCGCGCGAGGAATGCGGGCTGGACGTGCGGATCGACGCGCTCGTCAACATCTACTCCTATGCGGGCCGCGCGCCGGTCATCGTCGTCTACGCGGCCACGCCGATCGGCGGCGAGCTCTGCAGCGACGACGAATGTCTGGAAACGGTCGTGTTCGCGCGCGATGCGATTCCCTGGGACGAACTCGCCTTCCGCAGCACGCACGAAGGCCTCCGCGATTACCTGAACGGTTTTCGTCATCCGGTACAGAATTGAAGCTGATCGGTATCTTCCTGCACGCTACGGCACCTGCATCCGTACGCCGATAAGGAACTCAGGCGACACGCTGGCGGGCAATCTGCACTACGGCCAGCGCGGTTCTCACTTTCACTCGAAAAAATGGGCGTTTCGGTTTCCCGGGCGCACAGGATTGTGCGCACCAACACAGGTTTGTAATGACCAAGGTATCCAGCATCTCGGCCGTACTCGCGGTGGCGGCACTGACGGCGGCGTGCGGCTTCGAACACTCGACCAGTGTGATCGCGCCGACGGCGCCGACCACGAGCACCTCGACAACGCCCAGCGCCCCGACGATGACGGGCGTGTGGTCGTCGGGCAACGGCGCCGCGCCGAGCGGCGTGCCCGATCCCGGTACGTGCACCAACTTCCAGTTCGAGATCACCAATCAGTCGGCGACCGCGATCGCCGGAACGTTCACCGCGACGTGCGGTGGCGGCGTGGCGCTCTCCGCCTCCGGAACCGGTTCGCTCAACGGCAACGCCGTGACGATCAACGTCAGCGGCAATGCCACCGGGCTTCCGAGTATTCCGAGTTGCCACTTCGAGCTGACCGCGAACGGCACGATCGAAGACAACGGCTACACGCTTCCGTTGTCGTACACCGGCACGACCTGCCTCGGACCGGTTCGCGGCAACGAGACGCTGCACCGGCCTCAGCCGCAGGCGCCTGCGCCGCCGCCGCCGCCTCCGGCGCCTGCGCCCGAACCGGAACCAGCTCCGGCCCCCGCGCCGCCGTCGGCTCCGAACGGATTCAATCTGAACAACGTGCGATTCGTCGGCGGCAGTCCGGACATCCGCGGCTGGGCGGTCACCTCGCAGATCACGTCGCTCGAGATGGGCGGCGGCGCGTTCAAGATCGACCACACGCGCCGATGCGGCTGGCCCGGCGTCGACATGGGCGGAGCGATTCAGGAAGCCACGATCTGGGTCTTCCAGAAGATCGACGGTCAGTGGTACGGCACCGGCGGCGAGCGCCTGCGTCCCTGCCAGACGGAAAAACAGCTCGGCCGCCCGTCGGAAATCTGGAGCGGATGGTTCTACAACAACTACTGGGCGCCGTTCCCGGGACGCGTGCCGGCGGTCGGCGAGCCGATCGGCTTCATGGTCACGGCCGGATCGACGCGTGCCGACAACAACGCGCCTGTCCACGAGCGGACGGGAATCGTCATGATCAACTGGCCGGGAGACGGCGGCGGACGATATCCCGGTTTCCTGTGGACCGAATAAGCAGGACCTGAAGATTCGCCAGGCATCGGGGCCGGCGGCTCGAGTGAAAGCTTGAGCTGCCGGCCCTTTTTTTGTCTAAGATCATGCGCTATGAGACGCATGACTCTCGCCGCCACGCTCCTCCTCGTCGTCTGTGTTGACCTCGGTGCCGCGGGCAAGCAGACGCAGGCGCGCCGCGAACCGGACATGTGCGTCGTGCCGGCCGGCTCGCAGCCGCTCCTGCCGGCCAAGCTCCTGCCCGGGATGGGCACGTCGACCCGTTTCGCGGTGACGACGACATCCGAAGAGGCGCGCAGGTTCTTCCTCCAGGGCCTCTCACAAATCCACTCGTTCTGGTTCATGGAGTCGGAGCGCTCGTGCGCGCAGGCGGCGCAGCTCGATCCCGACATGGCGATGGCGCACTGGTGCATCGCGCTCAGCGCGGCGGGCGACTACCGGCCGGCGTTCCAGTTGATGCGGAACGCGTCGAACGCCGGCGCCGGCCGCGGTACCGGCGCGGCGCCCGAAGCCTCGGGCGACGCCGTCGTGCGGACCACGAACGGCGCGGCGGTGAACCCGCAGATTCGCGCGCGCGAAGCGATCGCCAAAGCGATGGCGTTGCGCGACAAGGTGAGCGATCGCGAGCGGCTGTACATCGACGCGCAGGCGGCGCGGCGCGCGCCGGGCAACAAAGACGATGCGGACGCCGCCTACATCGCGGGGCTGCGGAAGCTCGTCGCCGCGTATCCGGACGACCTCGACGCGAAGGCGATGCTCGGCCTCGCCATCGACAACGGCTTCGAGTCGGTCGGCAAAGATCCGCGCGCACACACGATGGAAGCGATTGCGCTGCTCGAGGACGTCGTCAAGCAGGACGACGCGCACTTCGGCGCGCATCACTATCTGATTCACGCGTACGAAGGCAGCAGGATGCCGGACAAGGCGTGGCGCGCATGCGAGCGCTATGCCCAGCTCGTGCCGAATATTCCGCACGCGCTGCACATGCCGGGGCACATCTACGCGCAGAGCGACAAGATTCAGGAGGCGATCGCCTCGTTCACCGCCGCCGCCGAGAACGAGCTGTCCTGGATCAACGCCGACACGCTGTATCCGACCGGGCATCACGGCCACAACGTCCACTTCCTGATTCACTCGCTGAATCTCGGCGGGCGGTATCAGGACTCGATGACGCGGGCGCAGCATCTGCTCACATTCAAGGAAAACCCGCGCGAGCGCGGCGGCAACGCGCAGACCGGACCATGGCGGCAGGGCTACTTCGGGCTGATCAAGACGCTCGTCCGCTTCGAGAAGTGGAACGACATCCTCGACGGCCGGACGATTCCCGCGTACGACAAACCGGAGCAGAACGCGTGGCGCCACTGGGCGGTCGGCCTGGCGTACGCCGCGACCGGTCAGATGGACAAAGCGAAGTCGACGCTCGCCGACCTGCAGAAGGATCTCGAGGGTGTGACGTCGACGAAGGAACCGATCAGCATCGGCGCGCAGGAGCTCGAAGCGGCAATCGCCGCACGCGGCGGCGATCGGAAGAAGGGCTACGAGCTGTTCCGGAAGGCGGCCGATCGCGAAGCGGCGATGCTGTACACCGAGCCGCCGTCCTATCCGCGTCCGGTCGCGGAAGGGCTGGCGAACGTGGCGCTCGCGCTCGGCGATTTCGCGACGGCGGAGGCTGCCTACCGCGAAACGCTCGGCCGCGAACCGGGCAGCGGCCGCGCCTACTTCGGTCTCGGCGCGGCGCTCGACGGTCTCGGTCAATCGGCGGACGCGCGCGATGCGCGCAATCACGCCGCGAAAGCGTGGGCGAACGCGGATGCGGATTTGCCGCAGGTGCAGCGGCTGAGAACATCAACGGCCGGCGGACAACACTGATTCGACGAGATCGCCGAGCTGCTTCGCCGAGAACTCTTTCCCTTCCACCGTCGCTGCCAGCCGGCCGTCGCGATCGATGACGGCCGTCTGCAGCGAGTGCGTGATCATCCCTTCTTCCGGCCAGTACTGAATCCCGAAGGCGTTGCAGACGCGCTCGACGTTCGCGGCATCGCCGGTCAGAAAATGCCAGCCGGGTCCGCCGGCGCGCTCCGACCTCGCGTAGCTCGCGAGCGTGTCGGGCGCGTCGAACTTCGGATCGAAGCTGATGGTCAGCAGCACGAGATCGCGATCCATGCGCGCGGCGAACCGATCGCGGATCGCGCGGAAATTGGCGACCATGCGCGGACAGTAGTCGGGCAGCGGGCAGCGCGTGTAGATGAAGGTGACGGCGACGACTTTGCCTTTGAGCGAGGAGAGCGCGATTCGCCGGTTCGCCTGATCGGTGAGCTCGAAGTCGGGCAGCGGCGAGCCGACCGGCACGAGCACCGGAATCGCCGGCGTCTGCTGCAGCCCGGCGTCGACCGGCGCCGCCGACATCACCTCGACGCGATCGACCCACGACCGCGTGCCCTTCACCGCCAGGCGGAAGCGGACGCGGTCGCCGGCGGTCAGCTTCTCACGGCGCGCGCCGCCCTTCACGTCGAAGGGCATGACCATCGCGCCCATGTAGCCGGGGAATGCGTCGTGGGAAATGGTGACCGTCGAGGCAGGAGGATCAACGTTCAGGACCAGACCGGTCGTCGTGTAGTGATGAGCACACGCCGCGCTGCTTCCAACACCGACGGCAACCACGACCGCACGAAACCACGCAGAATCGTTCACGGCTAGTCCGCGAGCCCTTCCGCGTTCTTCTCCGACGGCGTGATCGTTCCACCCGCCGCGACGATCTCGGCTTCGCGATCGATCGGGATCTGCGGCGGCTTCACGAACGTCGCGACGACGCCGGCCGTGTCGGCGACCCTGAGCTGTTTCATCAGGAACGAGAATCGCTCCTCGAGCGACTGGCCGATCGCACGCCGCGCCTCGTCGTCGAGGCCCCACAGGCGGCTCTTGAACGGACCGAGCGCCTTCTTGCGCGCTCGGTAGATGAACTGCTCCTCGGTGTCCTTCGGCTTGCGCTCGTCCGTCGCGTGCTCGCGCACCCAGGCGTACATCTCGGCCTTCAGGTCCGCCGGAAACCGTGGGTGCTCGTAGATGATGTTCTGGAAGTCGGTGGCGAGATGGATCTCGCACGCGCCGGCGCGCGGGAACGCGTCGAACGCGTCGGGCGGCAGCGTCGAGGCGCCGTGCTGCACCGCGCCGGCGAGCCCGTACTCCTGCCGGGCGACGCGCGACAGGTCCTCGAGCGTCTTCAGATCGATCTTCACGTCCGCCCGCACGGAGCCGTCCGGGTTGACGAAACCGCCGTGCGCGGTCCCGGTCTGCACGCTGATCTTGCTGATGCCGGACAGGCCGGCGCCGCGCGCCTTCAGCGCGGCGGTGTAGCCGTTCATGAACGCGCGCAGTTCGTGGACGTCGGAGTTCCTGCCGCCGACCTCGCCGATTTCGCCGCCGACAGACACCGTCACGCCGGCGGGCTCATGGGCGCGGACGAACGCCGTCAACTCGGCCGCGAGCGACGTGTTCACCGCCTGCTGCCCGTCGAGCGTCGGCTTCTCGAGATCCACGAGCGTCGACGCGTCGATATCGATGTTGTAGAAGCCCGCGGCGAGCTCTTCTCTGATGAGCGCGCGCACCGCATTGAGCTCCTGGTCCCTGTCGGGGCTGTTGTACTTCTTCGCGTTGGTCTGGACGTGATCGCCTTGAATGAAGACCGGTCCGGTGAATCGCTCGCGCAGCGCGGCGCCGAGCACGACGGCGGCGTATTCGTGCGGCCGCTGTTCCGTGTAGCCCATCTCCGACCGCGAGATTTCGAAAATCAGCGCGCCGGCATTCACGGCGTTCGCCGCGCGCACCACGGCGCGTGCGGTGTCGTACGCCATCGTGCGGATGTTGAAGGCAGGCACGGTGAAGCCTCCCGCCTCGCCGCGTCCGATGGCCGCGTACAACTCCTGAATGGATGCGGGCCGGATCCCGGCGGTCGCCGCCAGGCTGCGGACGAGCCATCGCGCCGTGCCGCGCAGCTCCGCGTCCTGGCCGAACACCGACGTCCAGGCGAGACGATCGATCATCTCGCCGGTCACCGCGCCCGGGCTCGTCACGCGCACGCGATCGCTCGACACGGCCGCCGCCGGTTTGACGGCGTCGAGCACGGCCGCGACGGTTCCGTACGTGTTCACCGCGGCTCAGGCAATCGTGATGGCGGGATTGAGATACACGTCCTGAATCGCATTCAACAGGCGCACGCCTTCGTTGACCGGACGCTGGAACGCCTTGCGGCCGGAAATCAGACCCATGCCGCCGGCGCGCTTGTTGATGACCGCCGTCTTCACGGCTTCCTTCAGGTCGCTTTCACCCGATGACGCGCCACCGGAGTTGATCAGGCCCGCCCGGCCCATGTAGCAATTCGCCACCTGGTAGCGCGTCAGGTCGATCGGGTTGTCGGTCGTGAGGTCGGAGTAGACCTTCTTGTGCGTCTTGCCGAACTTCAGCGCGTTGAAGCCGCCGTTGTTCTCGGGCAGCTTCTGCTTGATGATGTCGGCTTCGATCGTCACGCCGAGATGGTTGGCCTGACCGGTGAGATCCGCGGACAGGTGATAATCGGTGTCGCCGCTCTTGAACGCTGAATTCCGCAGGTAACACCAGAGCACGGTGAACATCCCGAGGTCGTGTGCCTGGTGGAACATCTCGGTCACTTCCTGCAGCTGCCGCTTGGATTCCTCCGATCCGAAGTAGATGGTCGCGCCCACACCCATCGCGCCCATGTCGAAGGCCTGCTTGACGTTCGCGAAGCGGATTTGATCGAAGCTGTTGGGGTACGAGATGAACTCGTTGTGATTGACCTTCAGCAGGAACGGAATCCTGTGCGCGTACTTGCGCGCGACCGAACCGAGGACGCCGAGCGTCGAGGCCACCGCGTTGCATCCACCCTCGATCGCGAGCTTCACGATGTTCTCGGGATCGAAGTACGCCGGATTCGGGGCGAACGACGCGCCCGCCGAATGCTCGATGCCCTGATCGACCGGCAGGATCGAGACATACCCGGTGCCGGCCAGCCGTCCGTGGTTGAGGAGCGCCTGCAGACTCGTCTGCGTGCGCGTCGGCCGGTCGGTTGCGGCGAACACGCGATCGATGAAGTCCGGCCCGGGTAGATGAAGGCTCTCTTTCGGGATCGTCTTGCATCGATGCTGCAGCAGCGCGTCGGCCTCGTCGCCAAGGATCGTTTCGATTTCCGAGAGTGGAGTCGCGGTCTCCGGCATCGCTTGCCTCGTATGAATTGACGTATCTGATTACGGCCTTATCGATGATGTGCGGCCGTACATTCTAGCACCGGGTATTTGAAGTCCTCCACCGACACCGCCGCAACGGCGGCGGCCACCATCTCGTCGATTGGCAGCGCCTGCTCGGCTTCGGCGATCTCCTCGCGGCGCACGCGCGTCGACGGGTGCCGCGGGGTGAACAGCGTGCAGCAGTCCTGATCCGGAATGATCGAAATCGGGAAGGTGCCGAGCCGCTCGCCTTCGGCCGTGATTTCGTCCTTGTCCATGCCGACCAGCGGGCGCAGCACCTCCATGCCGGTGGCTTCCGCGATGATCGTCATGTTGTCGAGCGTCTGCGACGCGACCTGTCCGATGACTTCGCCGGTGACGAGCGCGCGCGCGTGCCAGCGCCGCGCGAGCCGCTCGGCAATGCGCAGCATCAGCCGGCGATAGACGACGACGCGAAGTTCCGGCCGGACGGCGAGCACGACCTTCTGCTGAAGATCGCCGAACGGCACGAGCGCGAGGCGCGATCGCAGTTGGTATCTCGTCAGCAGCGCGGCGATCTCACGCACCTTTTCCTGCGAGGCGCGCGACAGAATCGGATACGCGTGGAAATGGACGAAGAACACCGTGCAGCCGCGGCGCATC
>Ga0114129_10014858_pt1 | contig 11093 bp, 9 predicted proteins | sample RhiMetdeltSRZDD1_FD_80071 | JGI IMG/M metagenome (GOLD analysis project Ga0114129, IMG submission 80071) | Populus rhizosphere microbial communities from Tennessee, USA - Rhizosphere MetaG P. deltoides SRZDD1 (version 2) (version 2) | ecosystem: Host-associated > Plants > Roots > Rhizosphere >... | reverse complement strand
TCTTCATCGCGTTCTCGACGGCCAGCGTCGGAACGCCCGGCGACCATGGCGTACGAGCGGTGGGAATGCTGGGCGAGGAGCGGATCACTCCGGTGTACGAGGCCACGGTCCAGGCGACGGAGGAGGCGATCATCAACGCCATGCTGGCGGCGAAGACGATGCGAGGGGCCGACAACTACGTCGTTCCGGCACTGCCGCACGACCGGCTTCGGGAGGTGATGCGGAAATACGGCAGGCTCACCCAGCGCTAGCCCCCGAGCTGCACCCCTGCCACAGGATGGAACTCCCGCCAGACGGCGCGATACGGCTCCACCATCACGGCGATGAATCGCTCCAATGCCACCGGAAAGGGGAACCGCCGTCGGAACTCCAGCGCGGTCACGCCGAGCATGGCGCGCAGGTGCCGGCCGAAGCTCTGGGGCGAGGAGTATTCCAACCGATAGGCAACATCGGCCACGGAGAGTCCGGCGGACTCGAACAGATAGGCCGCGTGGAGCAGCCGGACCGCCGAAAGGTAGTTCTTGGGCGAGGGCAACCCGGCCCGGGCGAACCGCGACATCAGGGTGCTGGGCCGAACGTACAACCGCTCCGCCAGCGCGGTGACGGTCGGGGTGTCCGGGGCCAGACGGATCATGGCCTCCACGAACAGCCGGGCATCGGGCGGTGCCTCGCTGAGGGCCGTCAGGATCGGCCCCTGGATCCGCGCCGCCGCCCTGGTGGCGGGCTGGCCGACCACCTGTCGCAACCGATTCCACCCGGTGGGCGTAGTGACATCCACCACCTGCTGCACCCCCGACGCGCCCAGGCGCAGCAGCATCTCGGTGGAGGAGGGATCGTGCTGGGAGACGAGCGCCACGGTGGGGATGCCGGGAAACTCGTGGACCAGATGCCGGACGGTTTCCACCTGCTCCGGCGGGCAGCGATGCACCGAGAGGAGCACGGCATCGACCGCCCGCTCCCGCACCACCCGCACCGCGTCGGAAACCGAGTCGCGGTGCACCACGGCGAAGCAGCCGTTCCCGGCCGCGTCGACCCGGAGCCGTTCTCCCGGCAGCAGCACGGCGGCGACGGTGGCGGAGGGAAGAGCGACGGCTGGCACGGCATCCTCCAGGTGATGGTGCAAGAGGATGGCGGTGAGACGTCAAACTGGGTTCAACCCGAAACGCCCCGAACCGATGCCCGGCGCAACCTTTTTCTGCGATAACGCATCCAACGGTGACGCCCGGCTCGGTATATTGCTGACGGTCCCCTCTCGACCGGTCTTTGCATGAGCCACCCGACGATCGAACCGTTCGCGGCTCTCCAGGAAGCGCTCGCGCCGCAGTACCGGCTGGAGCGCGAGCTCGGCCGCGGCGGTATGGGCGTCGTCTTCCGCGCGACCGACACCACGCTCGATCGCCCGGTGGCCATCAAGGTCGTCCACCCCGAGCTCGCCGCTCACGCCTCCATCGTCCGCCGCTTTCTCGCCGAGGCGCGCACCATCGCGCGGCTCCGCCACCCGAGCATCGTCGCCGTCCACACGGCCGGCACGGCGCAAGGTCTCCTCTACTACGTCATGGACGAGGTGGAGGGCGAGAGCCTGCGGAGCCGGCTCGACCGGGAAAAAAAGCTGCCGGTCGCCGACGTCACCCGGATCGTGGCGGACCTCGCCTCCGCGCTCGACGCGTCCGGCCGGGCCGGCGTGGTGCACCGCGACGTCAAGCCGGAGAACGTCCTGCTCGAGCGGGGCACTGGCCGCCCGCTTCTGGCCGACTTCGGCATCGCCCGAGCGATGGTGGCCGACGGTGCCTCCAGCACCGGCCAGGGCGTGGCGGTGGGAACGCCGGCCTACATGAGCCCGGAGCAGGCGGCGGGTGAGGAGGTGGACAGCCGGAGCGACCTCTACGGGCTCGGCATCGTCGCCTACGAGATGTTGGCGGGTCACCCGCCGTTCCAGGGCAGCAATCGCGTGGTCGTCTCCAAGCACATCGCCGAGCGGCCGGTCCCCGTCGAGCGGATCCGACCCGAGTGCCCCAAGCCGCTCGCCGGCGCCGTGATGAAGGCGCTGGAGAAGCACCCGGGCGATCGCTGGCAGACGGGCGAGGAGCTGCGCCAGGCGGTCGCCGGCGAGCGGGCGCTGCCCATAAGGCGGGGCGCGCGCCGGCCGCTCGTGCTCGCCGCGGCCGCGGCTGCCCTCGCGGTCCTCGGCGCCACGATCGGTCTCGCCGGTCGGGGCGGCCAGCCGCCGGCGGGAGTGAACCCGAGACACTCGATCCTGGTGCTGCCGTTCGACAACCTGCGCGAGGATGCCTCCGCCGAATGGATGCGCGAGGGCAGCGTCAGCATGCTGGGGCTCAACCTCGCGCAGTGGAACGACCTGACCGTGGTGGACCAGGAGCGGCTCTACGATCTGCTCGGCCGCCACAACGTGGAGCCGAAGGAGGACATCGGCCTCGATCTCGCCCGGCGTCTGGCTCGGGAAGCGGGTGTCTGGACGGTCGTCCTGGGCGACTTCACGCGGATCAACGACTCGCTCCACCTGGCAGCGAGGGTCTACGACGTCGCCACCGGCAACCGGATCAGCGTCGCCCGCGTAGACGACCGGACGGGTGACGACGCCCGACCGCTCTTCGACCAGCTCGCCGCCAAGCTGCTCAATCTCTCCGGCGCGCCGACCGACCTGCCGGTGGATCTCGCCCGCTCCACGACCCAGTCGCTCGAGGCGGACCGGAGCTACCTCTCCGGAGTGGGACGGCTCAACCGCTGGGAACTGGGCGGGGCGGAGCGCGACCTCAACCGGGCCGTCGCGCTCGATACCACGTTCGGCCTCGCGTACTACAAGCTCGCACTCACCCGCGGCTGGATCGTGGGGATGGGAGATTCGGTGGCGGACCGGGCGATCGTGCGCGCGACGGCACACTCCTCGAACCTGCCGGAGCACGACCGCACGGTCATCAACGCCTACCGCGCCTTCATCGGCGGCGAGTACGCCTCGGCGCGGGGACTCTACCAGCGGCTGATCGACCGGGACGGGCAGGATGCGGATGCCTGGTACGGCCTGGGTGAGGCGTGGTTCCACGACACCGCGGGGCCCAACCAGGCTCCCGCGTTCACCCAGGCGATCCGCGCCTTCCGCCGCACGCTCGACCTCGACCCGGACTACGCCCTCGCCTACGACCACGTGCAGCACCTGCTCGGCATGGCCGCCGAGCGAAAGCCGGCCTACGCGCTGGTGGCGCCGGACTCGTTCGCGCTCGCGTTCCGCGAGGATGGCAGGGCACTGGTAGACAGTGCGATGCTCCAGGGTGCCGTCCGTCGGGCCCGCGCCGCCGGTCTCTCCACGGCGCGGAGCTGGATCGCGAGCCAGCCCGCCACCCTCCGCGCCCACGGGGCGATGGTGGACGCCTACCTTGCGACCGGCAACTACGACGCCGCCCTGGGCGAGGTGGTGCGCTTCCGCAACTCGACCCCGGTGCATCCCGAGCTGCCCTTTGTCGAGGCGCGCATCCGGTTCGCGTCGGGCGACGTCGATCGCGCCGCGTCCCAGCTCCGCACCGCGCTCGACACGGTGGCGCCGCAGGACTTCCGGCCGTACCAGGGGACGCCCACGGTGGTCATGGATATCGCCGCCGCGGCCAACGTCTTCGCCTACCAGGGCGACCTCGCCAACGCGGCGAAGGCGCTCGACCTCGCCGACCAAGTGCGCCGCGAGGTGGTGAAGCATCCGGCCGGCAAGTCGGAGGGTCCCTGGGACGAGAACTGGCGCCGGGTGGTGCTGGGGGAGCTGTACGCGGGCGTGGGCGTGCCGGCATCCTCCCTCCGGCAGGTCTGGCAGAGTGCCGCCGAGGCGGGGCGGATGGCGGCGCCGGACTCGCGCAAGCACCTGATGCACAGCGGCGCGTCCGCCGCCATCGGGCTCTTCACCGGCCCCAGCGCGGACAGCTCGGCCCTGGTCGAGTACCGCGCCATGACCGGCGAGCAACTATCGCCCGAGGTGCGGGCGCTGTTGGCCCTCAGCCGGGGCGACTCCACCGGCGCGCGGCGGATGCTGGCGGAGCCCGACTCCACGATGAAGGGCATGCCGAAGTGGACGGCGGGCCTCTACACCCGCCCGCTGGCTGCCCAGGCGTGGTTCCTCCTGGGCGACTACCAGCGCACGCTCCACGTGCTGCGCGACTTCGAGCCCGAGGCACTCAGGACCGGCGGCTTCGATTCCCGGTGGGGCATGCTGGGCCGGGTGCGGCTGCTGCGGGCGGCGGCCTACGAGCAGCTGGGTCGGCGCTCCGAGGCGCTGGCGGAGTACCGCCAGGTTCTGTCCCAGTGGAAGGGCGCCGACGAGTCCCTCAAGCCGTTCATCCGCCAGGCCGAGCAGGGGCTGGCTCGGCTGGGCGAGGCCTGACCGTAGCCGCAAGCCGTTCTGCCGGTTACATTTGTGTCGCTGGCTGAGCGTGATGGTCGCGGGGTGGTCGCAAGGCCGCCTCGAGGAAAGTCCGAGCTCCACAGGGCAGACTGCCAGGTAACGCCTGGGCGCCGGAAGGCGACGGACAGGGCAACAGAGAGCAGACCGCCGGTCGGCCCTCGCAAGGGGGCAGGCAGGCAAGGGTGAAATGGTGGGGTAAGAGCCCACCGCGCCGCTGGCAACAGCGGCGGCACGGCAACCCCCAGTCGGAGCAAGGCCAAATAGGCGGCGAGGTGCGGCCCGCACCGAGCCCGAGTCCGCGAGGATGAGGGGACAGCCGCGGGTAGGCTGCTAGAGGTGGCCGGCAACGGCCATCCCAGACAGATGACCATCTCCCCCACGGCGGCCTCGGCTGTCGCTGGGGAGAAACAGAACTCGGCTTACGGCTCGACCAGCAGCGGCCCCCCGGACCAACCATCCGGGGGGCCGACTCATTCACCGTCCCGCAAGCGCGGGGGAGTGTTTACCTTTTCCAGCGCCGGCGAACGGCTGAACCCAGGGGAGGACGCCATGCCGACTTACTTCGGTGGCTGGGGAGCGATGGCCGCCGCGACGCTCGCGTTGCCGGTCTTCCTGGCCGCGCCCGTCACCGCGAAATATCGAGTGGACCAGCGTCTGACGCAGGAGGTGGATGCCTCCGCCGAGGGTCAGGGCAAACAGACGCTCCGATTCACCACCAGCACCTTCGTGACCGTGACGCTGAACGACAGCGCCGGCGGTCGCACGATGCGGGTGGTGATCGACTCGGTGAAGGGCGACAGCTCCGCGCCCATACCGCCGGCCGTGATGGACAGTGCCCGTGGCGGCGAGTTCCGGGCCTTCGTGAGCAAGGCGGGAAAGCCTTCACCGCTCACGCCCACCGGCACCTCTCCTGCCGCGGCACAGGTGCAGGGACTCCTCGCCGATTTCTATCCCTGGGTGCGGGCCGGCCTCAAAGTGGGAGATGCGTGGGCGGACACCACGGTGAACACCACTGGCGCCGGAAGCGACACCGTCACCGTTCGTCGCATTACCAGCTACAAGGCCGCGGCGTCCGAGAGCCGGGGGAACGTACCGGCGGTGCGGATCACGACCGAGCACAGCTCGAACGTGGCCGGTATGCAACCGACCCCCAAGGGCCCGGCCAAGATCCAGGGCACGGGCGGGGGCACCGGCGCCTATTACGTCAGCCCCGATGGACGGTACCTCGGCGGGGAATGGCAGCTGCATTCCTCGCTCAACCTCTCCGGCACCTTCGCCAAGCAGCCGGTTCCGATCACGGTCACCCAGACCACCACGGTCACGGCGGTACGATGACACGCAGTGCGAACCCGATCGTCCTGCTCGCGGCGCTATTCCTGGCCGCCTGCGGCTCCACGACAGCATCCAGTGGCGAGACGGGCGGTAGCCCGGCGCCCAAACCAATCGATCCGTCGAAGCCTCCGCCGCCGGAGGAGGGAACGGGACCGGCGGTGACGTACCGCCCGGTGAGCGGCGCGAGATACCGGCTGGAGCACCACGACAGCCTGGTGTTCGAGTATCAGGGCGGCGGGAACCAGACACAGACTCGCGACCGCGTGGCCCTGGTGCACCTCACCATCGCGCAGGGGCCGACGCGGGGTAGCTATCGAGTCGCGGTCACACTCGACTCGCTGGAGGCGATGGAGAGCGGCAATTCCGTGCCTTTCGACTCGGTCCTCGCCGCCCTGGGGACCACCTGGAGCGGGACCCTCTCAGAGGTGGGGACGCTCTCGGAGCTCAAACCCGACCACCCGGGCACGTTGACGGCGGAGCTTGCCGGGTATCTCCGCTACCTGTTCCCCGCGCTGCCAGAGGGTGGCGTGCGCGAGGGGATGCAGTGGACCGATTCAACAAGCTATCCGCTGGTCTCGGACGCGTTCACGGGGAATGAGCAGGCGGTCACGGTCTATCGTGCCTCAGACAAGAAAGAGGTCGGCGGCAACGAGTCGATCCCGCTGGAGACGAGTAGCAAGTACAGCCGTTCGGGGAAGCGCGTCCAGGGCGACCAGGAGCTGGAGATGACCGCCTCCGGCACCCGGAGCGGTGTCCACCGTCTCTCGGTGGACGGCGTCCTGGTCTCGGCCCAGGGGACCGATACAGGCGAGATGACCATCTCCGTACCCGCCGTCGGCCAGACCGTGCCCGTCACCCGCTCGAGCACCTACGCCGTCAGCTCACTCTCGCCGGGCCCGTAGCCGTTCGGGCCGGCGGGTCTGGTTGATCCTCCTGCCGCCCGGTCTCTTGCTCCTCTGGCTCTTCGCCGTCTGGCCGCCGCCAGTGTGGTATCGGACCCACTGGCCGGCGCAGACGGAGTTCATGCGTCTGTCCGCGCAGGCCGGGACAACGGGGCTCGCGCCGCAAACGTATCGGCCGGTGCCGCTCGACTCGATCGCGCCCGCGATGGCCGTAGCGGCGGTCACGGCCGAGGATGCACGGTTCTGGGTTCACTCCGGCATCGACTGGTATGAGCTCCGGCACGCGCTGGGCTACCGGCGCGGCGGCTTCGAGTGGAGCTCGGCCCGGGATCGGCAGGCAATGTGGTACGCGCTCGGCAGCGTGCCGCAGAGGAAGGAAGCGCTCCGCGGAGCCAGCACCATCACCCAGCAGGTCGCCAAGAACCTCTATCTCTCGCCCTCGCGGAACCCGCTGCGGAAGCTGAAAGAGGCGGTGACCGCCTACCGGCTGGAGATGGCGTTGCCCAAGCGACGGATCCTGGAGCTCTACCTCAACATTGCCGAGCTGGGTCCGGAGGTATGGGGCGTCGAGGCGGCGAGCCGGCGCTACTACCGGAAGTCGGCGCGGCGTCTCACCGAGAGCCAGTCCGCGGCGCTGGCGGCCACGCTGCCGTTTCCGCGAACGTCGAACCCCGCCTTCCGCCCGGTGCGCATGCGGCGGCGGCAGGAGCTGATTCTGCGACGGATGCGAGGGGAGCGGATCGAGGTGCCGCCGGTGGCCGAGGAGCCGGTTCCACAGCCGGGCGACAGCATCATGTGGACGCCGGGGATGGATTCGTTGCTGGACTCGCTGCGGGCGCCCGTGGAGACGCTGCCGCCGGCGCTGTCACGCGGAGCAGTGCGTCAGTCGACCAACCGAAGCGGCATCACCAGTGTCAGATAGCTCGCCGGATCGTTCCAGCCCACCGGCTCGCAGGTCGCCGCCCGCTCCGGCGCCTTGAACGTCATCCGGATCTCGTCGGTCGGGATGAACTTCAGGATCTCCAGCAGATACGAGGCGTTGAACCCGATCTCCAGCGGGTCGCCCTCGTAGCTCACCGTCAGCTCCTCCTGCGCCTCGCCCAGGTCGGGCGTCTGCACCGAGAGCTTGCACGACCCGTTGGCGAAGGCCATCCGGATCCGGTGGGTCTGGTCGCTCGCCACGATGCTCATGCGGCGCAGCGCGGAGGTGAAGGCGGCCTTGTCGGCCGTGGCCGACTTGTCGTTCTCCCGGGGGATCACCTGCTCGTAGTTGGGGTACGGCCCCTCGATGAGCCGGGTGAAGATCTGGGTGCCCGCGGAGCGGAAGCCGAGGTGGTTCTCGCTCCGGGCGATCTCGACCACCTCCTCCGACCCGAAGAGCCGGCGGATCTGCTCCAGCGCCTTGGGCGGCACGATCAGGTCGGCCTGGGCCGAGCTGCCCGCCGGCGGAGTGGGCACATCCATCCGGGCGAGCCGGTGGCCGTTGGTGGCCACCATCCGCATCCGCTCGGGCCGCAGTTCCCACAACACACCGTTCAGGATCGGCCGGCTCTCTTCCGTGCTCGCAGCGAAGGCCACGTGGCCGATCAGCTTCTGGAGATCTTTCGCCGGCGCCTTCCACCCGCCCTCGAACTTGACCGCCGGAAAGGCAGGGAACTCCTCGCGTGGCAGACCGAGCAGCCGGAACCTCGAGCGGCCGCACTCGATGGTTACCCGCTGCTCGCCTGCGCCCGTCAATCGGATGGCGGCACTGGGCAGCTCGCGCACGATCTCGACCAGCTTGCGGGCCGGCAGCGTGATCGCGCCCTCCTGGTCCACCTGTGCCGGCACCGTGGTGCTCACCGAGATGTCGAGGTCGGTGCCCGAGAGACGGATGCCGTCCTTGGTGGCCTCGAGGAGGATGTTCGACAGGATGGGCAGTGTGGTCTTGGCCGGTACCGCAGCCGCCACGGCGACCAGTCCTTCCTGTAACTGCTCCCGCGTAATCGTGAGCTTCATGCTGCTCCTTCAAGGGCTATAAGCACGACTACTCTTCCTTATATAAGAACTAGTAGTGGTAGTAGAGGCTCTGGAAATGTGGGCCGCTTCCGCAATGCTCCCTGTGATGGACGGTTACGAGTTCGTGACCGTGTCGAGACTTTGTGTGACTTGGGGACGACCGACCCCGGTTCTTCACTGCCTTCCAGAGTTCCCACACCTCGCGTGTGCACGCGGGGATTACTCTGCGGACAACTCCTGCCGCGCGTGCTCCACCCGCTCGCGAAAGCTGCGATCCCGTGTCATCTGCCGGCTCACCTTGTCCACGCTGTGAATCACGGTGGAGTGATCGCGGCCGCCGAAGGCCTGCCCGATCTCGACCAGCTGCATTTCCAGCAGCTCGCGGGCGAGATACATCGCGATCTGGCGCGGCACGGTCAGCGTCTTGATACGGGCCTTGGAGCGGAGCCCCTCCGGCGTGACGCCCCAGCGCCGCGCCACGACCGCCTGGACTTTGTTGATCGAGGGCCGCGCTCTGGTAACGGGGCCGTCCTCGCCGGGCCGAATCCGGTCCGACAGCGCCTCGCGGGCCAGCTCGATGGAGACTTCCTTGTGCTTGAGCGAGGCGAAGAGCAGCAGCTTGATGATGCAGCCCTCCAGCTCGCGGACGTTGGACCGGACGTGCTCGGCGATGAACCGGAGCACGTCATCCGGGATGGTCATCTCCAGGTGGTCCTGCTCCTGCTTCTTCCGCAGGATCGCGATCCGGTGCTCCAGGTCGGGCTGGCCGATGTCGGCCACCATGCCCCACTCGAACCGGCTCACCAGCCGGGCCTCGAGGCCGGGGATCTCCTTGGGCGGTCGGTCGGAGGTCAGGACGATCTGCTTATTGCCCTCGTAGAGGGCATTGAAGGTGTGGAAGAACTCCTCCTGGGTCATCTCCTTGCCTTCAAGGAAGTGGACATCGTCCACCAGGAAGAGGTCCACGTCGCTGCGGTAGCGGCGCCGGAACTCGGGCATGGTCCGGCTGTGGATGCTCTCGATGACCTCGTTGATGAACTGCTCGGCCCCGACATAGAGCACCCGGGTCTCCGGCTGTCGCCCGATGACCTGTTGGGCGATCGCCTGCATCAGGTGGGTCTTGCCCAAGCCGGTCGGGCCGTAGATGAAGAGCGGGTTGTAGGTCTTGCCCGGGGACTCCGCCGCCGCGTGGGCCGCCGCGGCCGCGAGCTCGTTGGACTTGCCGATGACGAATGTGTCGAAAGTGTATCGCTCGTTCAGCGCCTGGCTGCTCGGGTTGCCCGCCGGCGTCCGGCCCTCGCCGGAGTCGCCCGGCGAGCGGCTGCTGCTGGGAGTGGGGGGCGCGACGAAGAAGTCCATCTGGGGACGCTTGTGACGGTCCTCATGAACTCTAAACACGATCGAAGTCGGCTGACCGACCACCGGCTCGGCCAGCTTCGAGAGCAAGGCCGCGTGCTTCGTCTCGTTCCACTCCACCGCGAACTGATCCGGCGCACCGACGATCAGGCGTCCTTCATCGAGCGCAATCGCCTCCGTGGGCTCCAGCCAAGTCCGGATCGTGTGATCGGGAAGTTCGCGATGCGCCTCGTCGAGGATGCGCTTCCATGCGTCTTTTGCGGACAGCTGCATCGGTGCTCGAAAACGGTGGGAGATTTTTCAAGGGCAGGAGATGTTACGGGCCGGTTGTGGAAAAGTCAATGCAGCGATCTTCGTCGCGCGAGCGGTCTTGACAGCGGTGATTTCGCGGTGCATTCGGCGCCGCGCGACCATGTGTCGGCAGTGTGTCACGCGATCCTCCGCGGCTTGACCCCGCTCGGTGCTCCAACTAGTTTCCCCGGCTCACTTTGGGGGAGTAAGCGATGAAGCCATCCTATCGCCCGCGCAACAAGCGCCGCATCAACAAGCACGGATTCCGCGCCCGGATGGCGACGCGGTGGGGACGTGCGGTGCTCTCGCGCCGCCGCAAGAAGGGACGGAAGCGGCTCACCGTCTCGCTGCCGTCGAAGCACGGAGGCTCCTGACGGCGACGGCGCGCCTTCCGCGGGCCCACCGGCTCGCGCGCGCCAGCGACATTCGCCGCTGCCTCACCAAGGGCCGGCGTCGCCGCTTCGGACACCTGGAGATGATCTGGACGGACAACCTGACGGGCCACCCGCGGATGGGACTGATCGTCCCCAAGCACCAATCCTCCGCGGTGGCCCGCAATCGTCTCCGCCGGCGGCTCAGGGAGATCTGGCGGCGCGAGGTCCAGCAGCATCAGCCCGCCTGGGACCTCGTGATTCGCGCCCGCCGCGAGGCCTATGCCGCGCCGTTCGCGGCGCTGCAGGACGACGTCCTCGCGTGGCGCGGCGCGGTGCTGGAGGGCAGGTGAGTCGTGCGGTTCGTCGAGCTTCCCCAGCGGTGTCTCGCCGCGCTGATTCGAGGCTACCAGGTGGCGATCTCGCCACTCCTTCCGCCGAGCT
>Ga0114129_10014856_pt1 | contig 11095 bp, 16 predicted proteins | sample RhiMetdeltSRZDD1_FD_80071 | JGI IMG/M metagenome (GOLD analysis project Ga0114129, IMG submission 80071) | Populus rhizosphere microbial communities from Tennessee, USA - Rhizosphere MetaG P. deltoides SRZDD1 (version 2) (version 2) | ecosystem: Host-associated > Plants > Roots > Rhizosphere >... | reverse complement strand
TGAGGAGTCCGACCATGAAGATTGACGCCGACGAGAAGGAGCTGCTTGAGTCCGTCGAGCGCGGCGAGTGGAAGTCCGCCGGCGGCGGCAAGCGCGAACGAAGTCGGTACTCCCGCTATGCCAAGGCCACGTTCCGCAAGGACCGGCGGCTGAACATCCGGCTGTCGAGCAAGGACCTGGAGGCGATTCAGAAGCGAGCGCTCGCAGAGGGATTGCCGTACCAGACATTGATCGCGAGCTTACTGCACAAGTACGCGACCGGGCGGCTCAAAGAGATCTGAGGAGCGACTTTGCGGTTGCTCCTATGAGGCGGGCGGTTGTCAAGCTCCCGGTGTTTATGTGCGATCAAAGAGACACCTCCATCGAGGCCGTCGTCGGAGTGGGTCCTTCATAAGCCAAGGGCCCACGTAGGCGGCCGAGCCTGGTTGCCGCGTGTCACGTGCGTGAGGTCTCCGCGCGCGTCCGTTTCGCTGGCGGCTTCCGGGCGTGGAAGGGTGGCTCCCACGCTGCTCCTATCCGTGCCGGTGCGAGTCGCACCGACGACCAGAGACTTCGTTCGTGAAGCCTGGACGCGAGCCCCGCCTTCTAAACGTCGATCCACGTTGTCCGTGAACCCGCAAACCTACGGGGCTCGCCCCAGCTCGCGCGCGCCTGGGTCGACCGCTGTCGACTTACGCGACCGTCACTTTGAGCCGCGCTCCCTCAGGCACGATAGCTTGATCCACGTAGCGCCACAGGGCGATCAGAAGTTTCCGCGCCAACGCGACGATCCCAATGCGCCGCTGCCGCGATCCGCCGGTGCAAAGCGGCGCTGATACCACTGCGCCAGCGCACTGTCGGATTGCCATCGCAGCCAGCCCCACGCCAGTTGCACCATCATGCGCCGCACGTGAGCATTGCCCGCCCGCGTAATCCCGCGATCGCGCTGCGTCGCCCCGCTTTGATACAGCGCCGGCGCCAACCCGACGAGGGCGCCGAGCTGCCGCCCATTCCGGATCTCGCGCCACCCAAAAATCTCCGTCGCCAAGACCCAGGCGCCCGCCGTCCCGATCGCCCGGACCCCTTGGAGCGCCTGCACCGCACGGCTAGTCGCAGTGGCGGGATCGATCCGGAGACGGGCGCGCGCGGCTTTCACCACCGCCAACTGCTCCTCAATGGTTTGCAACTGTGCCCAATCGTGCGCCAGCCGCTCGCGCGCCCCGGGCGGGATTTCACTCCCATCCCAGACGCGCGTGGCCGCCACGTGCTCGAGAAAGTCGGCCGTGATCGCCAGCCGTACGCCGTGGGTGGCCAACACCGCTTTCAACCGATTGATCATGCGCGTCCGATCCCCCTGCAGCGTTTCCCATGTCCGGTGTAGCTGTCGCGCGTCTTCATCCGCCACACTCGGGCCACCCGCCAGCAGCGCCGATCGCCGACCACATACCGCGCCAGCAGCGCTAATAACCCTCGCAGATCCAGCGCATCCGTCTTCGTCCGCCGGGCCCGCCGGTCGACTTCGATGCTCGCCGAATCGACCACATAATTAGTGGCGCCCCGCCCCGCCAGATACCGGTGCAGCCAGAAGCCCTCCCGACCGGCTTCGTAGCAACTGATCACCCGCGCATCCGCCGCCAGCCCAAACATCTTCTGTGCGTCCGCGATGGCCTCGGCCACCGACTCGAGCGCGCCGGCGGCGATCCGGCGCGTGCGCACCCGGTGCCCCATCCCCGTCGTAAAGCCGACCTTCCACCAGCGTTGACTCAACTCGAACGCCACCAATAAATAGCCCGTCGCTGCGCTAGACTCGTTCCCGCGGGTCATGGTCTGCATCATCACGCCTCCTCGCTGAGTGATGTCTGCGGGAAGCGTAGCAACCATGGCCCGCTCTGGTCGCGCCCTACATAGTGTCTAAACGGAAGTCCGCCGCCCGACCACTCTCGAATTTCCTAACAAATCCAAGCGTTTCAAGCACTTCGCCGATCGAGCGAATTGGCTTGCGTTGGCTCCAGAGACGCTGTTTCGGCGCGTCTCAGGGACAATCGTAGGGACAGTCTTCGTGAACGCGATCTGTCGTTCCGAGACGTCAGTCACGCTTTGCGTCGAGTGCTTGGGCCAGATGACGTGCGAAGTCGACCGACGAATCACGAGGATGGCTCGTTCGGTGGACCTCGAGTGCCCATCTCGCCTCATCGACCTGCCTAACGATCGCGCGAGCTTCCTGAAAGGACGAACCGGTTGTTGCAAAGTCGACGGAATCGGCGCGGATTCTTCCGACGCGCAGCGCCGCAGGCACGCGACGGTTGCAGGTGCACGCGGCCCCGTCTGAGACGAGTCCGCAGTAGGCACTCGTGAACGACGTGATGGCAGCCCGCGCGTGTTGAAGCCGCTTGCGAAATACATCGGGGGTGATGTCGAGAGCCTCAGCTGCCTCGGGCCCGGTCAGGTCCAGGATTTCGCCGAGCACGTAAACGAGGCGGTGCGGCCGGTCCAAACATTGGAGCATGCCGAGTGTGCATCCAATCCTCACCTCCTCAACCAGGAGCGATCGCTCTGCGTCCATCGGCCCGTCGGCTGAGAGACCCTGGGCAAGGTCCTCCGCGAACGCGTCGAATGTCAGATGCAGGCGCTCTACCGGACTCTTCTTCACGTCGAGGATGTAGTTGACGGCGACCCGGTAGACCCACGTTTTCAGCCGGCTTCGAAAATCAAACTGCGACAGCCGGGTCACCACGCGGACAAGGATTTCCTGCGTCGCGTCTTCCGCGTCCTCGCGATTCCACAACATCCGCAGGGCCAAGCCATAGATGTCGCTCTGAAGATCTCTCACGAGGCGATCGAGGGCATCACGATCCCCTTCGACTGCTCGTCGAGCGACGTCTTCGAGTATCGCGGGTGCGGTCATCGCTGTTCCATCAATGCCTTTAGCGTTGCGAGCTCCGACTGCAGGGTCGCTCGCTGGGCCTCGAGCGCGCCCTCTACCCGCTCAAGCGCGATCGGCGGGGCGTGCAGGACGAAGCTGTAGATCGAGGTCCCGCGGGTCGTCTCGGTGACGCGCGACTGAGCGAGACCGACGGTCCCGTCGGGAAACTCGAGGCGCCAGTCCACGGTGCCGGTCCCCAGGTCAGCCGATACGCCCAGGTGGACATCTACTGCGCCCCCAGGCGTTTCAAGCCGGGCCCGCCCATCCTCGGCCGACGTGAATGCGTGAGCCCATTTCGGCAGGTTGCTGGGGTCGCGCAGAAACTCGAATACTTTGTCACGGGGGGCCAAAATCTCAATGCCTTGGACATCAAACATGCGCATCGTCATCTCCTTGTGAGGGGTCACGCACTCTCTTGTCCTTTGGACGATGGTGCGCTTGGCATTGTGACGGCGGGGATTGAGTCCGACCCGGTCCGAGACTTTTGGTTCAGCTGGTATTCACAGTCTCCGGATACGATGCTGATTACATGAGTGATGACGATGCGCATCTATCTCGCGTGCACGGTTCGCGGCGATCGGCGCGGCGTGGCCGCAGGGCGCGCGATCTGCGAACGCCTGCAACAACACGGGCATCAAGTCCTGACGACGCACTTGCTCGCCGATGACGTCGAAGCGGCTGAAGCGCGGTTGAGCGAGGAAGAGGTCTACCGCCGGGACATCGACTGGCTGTCCCGTTGCGAGGTGCTGGTGGCCGAAGCCTCGGGCTCGAGTTACGGGGTCGGCTTCGAGGTCGGATACGTGCTCGGACGCGCCGCGTCGACGGGGCAGCGCGTCGTGCTGCTGTATGAAACCGCCCGTCGTCACGCGATCTCGCGGCTGATCATCGGTAATGGCGATGACGCCTGCACCACATTCGCGTACACGTCGATGGAGGACCTGACGGCCTTTATCGATCGGCACTTTGCGTCCGCCCCGATCTAAATCATCAGCATCTCTTAGAAACGCAGCACGAGTCCACCGGAGACCACGACATTGTGCACGTGGTTGTGCGGCGTGCGGATCGAGAAATCTCTGGCACCTGTGTACACATCGCGGACCTCGCCGCGGAAGCCGAGCCATCGCCATGCTCGTACTTCGACCCCTCCGCCAAACTGGAGGGCGCCCGTATTGGTGTCGCGCTGATTCGGATTGGGGCTGCCGTTGGCGCGCTCCTTCGATTCCGAATACCGAGCGTAGCCGCCACCTGCGGACCCGAAGACAGACACCGGCCCATTCGGAAGGAAAGTCAGACGCACGCCCGGCGTCAAGTACAGTGCGGCGTACTCCTTGGGGAGCGATGCGCCCGCTGTGGCGACCGTGAACGCGGGGGAGGCAAGGAACGGCACTTCGAGGGAGACGGCCGCCTTCGATCCTTCCCAGACACGCCATGCGAACGTCGCCTGATACGTCGTCGCCCGGTCGAACGCGAGCGCAGTGCCTTCATCGCGGGTCCGTGTGGCACCGAGCAGGAGTCCCACGTCGTATCGCGTCTGCGCGACCGCCTGCCCCACGCCAACCGTGAGTGCGATCGCAATCGCCGAGCACATCGTCATCAGCCGCATCCGTGTCTCCTTGATGAAAGGCGGGGTGCCCTGGTCCTCATGAGCGTCCACGTCACCCCGCCTCGAGTGCGCAGGTTGACTATCGAGCGGCGAGTCCGTTGGCGCCGGCCGGCAGACCACCTGTGGCGGCGACCGGCTGCAGCTGGCCGTTTGCTCGAATGCTGAAGGCGCCGATATTGTGTGTGCCGGAGTCGAGCACGAACAGAACGCGTCCGTTCTCCGACAGCGCGAGATCGGTCGGTGCGCTGCCAGTGCCCGTGTCGGCGGTCCGGCCATCAGCGTTCAGCAACGTCAGCGCGCCGTCGTCATCGATCGCATATCCCGAGATCGATCCGCTCCCGGTGTTCGACGTATAGGCGAAGCGGCCGCCTTCCGTGACCACGACCCAGCAGGCCGCCGTTTGGTGTGTGGGCACCGACGGGCTGACCAGGTCCAGCGTGCCGTCCGCGCGGACGCGGTACGAGCTCATGGCACTCGCACCCGGCGCGCCGCCGAAGGCCTCGCTGACGAATAGCTGTCGGCGGTTGCCAAAGGCGAACCCGAACGGCGTGGCTCCCTGCGACGCCTGCACCTGCGGCGGTCCGAGCAGGCCGTCCTCATCCACCGCGTATGTCACGATGAGGTTCGTCGCTTTCTCCGTGACCACCAGGACGCGGCCGTCAGGCCGGAACTGCACCTGCGCCGGACCGGTTCCCGCGCCACTCAACGGCCGCGTCGATCCCACCAGAGGCGTCAGCTGGCCGTACGGTCGCAGCCTGAACCCGCTGACGGTGTCGCTCCCGGCGTTCAGCACGTAGACCAGATCGCGATGAATGGTGACGCTGACCGGCTGTGTCCCGCCCGATGGGGCTCTGTCAACCAGGCGCAGCCCATCGTCATCGGTGGCAAAGAGCGAGACGTCGTGGCTGCCTGCGTTCACCGCGAGCAGCCAGCGATCGTTGCCGCTCAACGTGAGCCCGCCCTGGTTGCCGAGCCCTCCGCCCGTGCCCAATCCGCCCGTTGCGAACGAGCCGGCCGGTGTCAGTGCGCCGTTCGGTGCGCGATGGAATGCCAGAATGCGGTTGCCGCTGGTGGCGTTCGACATGGTGTAGACGGCCGCAAGAGATTCTTCGGCACGCGCGCCCTGGTGCGTGCCAGTCAGCACCGAAATGGCGGCGGCTGCCACCGTAAGCAGAGGTTGACGCTTCACAGACCAACTCCTTCTGAGCTTCTGGCGAGGCATGGATTGGAAGGCTGTCGGACGGGAAGCTCGACTCCGACAGCCACGTGGCTCGACGATCAAAGCGGCGATGTTCGAAGCGGCCGCCCCGTTCGAGTTGGTGGTGTAGTCGCGCGAGCGCGGAATTTCCCCCTGCGCTCGCGTTTCGGTCCGGGGTCTGGCGGCTTGGCTATAATGCCCGGCTGGCTCCCGATCGACACATGACGCGAACCATCAGCGCGACTGCCCTCTTGTGTCTTGTCTGTACCCTCGCGGAGGCGCAATCGCCTCCGCGGATGTTTACGGGCGTTGCCGTCGGCGTCGCCACACTCGCCGCGGACGCGCGATCGGAGATCACCTCCGGCGGAGCGGACGTCTCGCTGTACAAGCCCGAGAACGGCCCGGCTCTTAACGTCTTCGTTGGGTCACTTGTTCACGAGTACTTGACGGTGCAGGCGAACTACGTGTGGAACCGCAACGATGTCACGCTCACCTCCGTGCGCGCGACCGAATCCGGTCCCTCCTTTTACGAAGCGTCGCGCACGAGCTCACAGCATGCGTTCGTCGGAGACGTGCTGCTGTATTTCCGGGAACGGCGGAGCGCGATCCGCCCGTATCTGTCGGCCGGTGTGGGCGTCGTTCGATTCCAAATGACGGCTCGTGGAGGTGGCAGTGTCAGGAACGCGACAGTGCCGCCGGCGACGTCGGTCTCAACTCACGGACTGTTACGAGTGGCTGTGGGTCTTGATGTCTCGCTGGGCGGCCACTGGAGCGCGCGGTACAGCTTCAGTGAAAGCCTGAGCAGCAATCCCATCAGCGCGCAACTCTCACCACCGGGGCAGCGCAGCCTGGCGAACTTTCAGAATCTGTTCGGCATTGTCCGCGCGTTCTAGTGCCTGAGTCGTCTGCGTCTAGCGCCGCTGAAAATCGACATACGGACAGTGTGGCCAGTAGATGGGCGGCGACTCGAAATGTTCCGCCAACAGGCGGGCGTGGCACACCCGGCAGGGATTCATCGAGACGATGCGCTCGTTGGGAACAACATGCAGCACGTGCTCGAAGACGCACAAAGGGCGTCCCGCGGCTTTCGTTGCCGGGAGACTGCGGAGCGGTCCGGCAGCCGCTTGTTTAGCGACAAGAGCAGAGTACAGTCGCGACTTCAGCCGCGCCGGAGCGCGATCCGCCGCGCCTGACACCGCATCGGTCTGCTCGGCGAGCCGCGTGAAGAAACGTTCGTCGTTCATGGCTTAGCTCGCCTGCCAGAGGCGTCTGAAGGCGGTTCGCGCCCGCGCCAGCAATCGTTCGATTGCCTTTTCCGTCTTGCCTGTCTGTGCAGCCATTTCCCGGATGCTGCGTTTTTCCCAGTAGCGCCACTGGAGCGCGGCGCTGTACGCCACCGGAAGGCGCTCGAGAATCTGCCGTGTCTTTTCCTCGGCGCGAGCGGCGTCAATCAGTTCGTCGAGGCCGGGCGGGACCGTCGAGCCGGCGCTCGGCACGTCGCCGTCGTCTGGAAGTGGGTCGGGCTCGCGAAGCTGCGCGCGATAGAAGTCCTCAACCTTGTGCCGCGCGATGCCCAGCAGCCATCCGACAACCGACGACTGCCCCGCGAACGTGGCGAGTTTCTGGAGCGCCACGAGAAAGACGTCCTGGACAACATCTTCGACGAGATCGGCGCGAGGCGCGAGGCGACGAGAGACGTACGCGTAGACGGCGTCCACGTAGCGAGCGACGAACTCGGCGGCGGCTTTTCGATCCTTCGCCAGGACCGCGGCGAGCAACGCTTGTTCGTCCGCCGACGGCGCCGGCGCTCGCAGTCCGGCGGTGCGGCCGGCTGATTCAGCTGCGGATGATGTCTCGGAGGGCATCTAGGTATGAGGAGTCGGCCGGAGACGCGACTTCCCCCGTCCTCGGACACGGCTAACGCCGTCCTGGGTAGGTGTCTTCACTCGCTCGAATCGCACAGGCGATCGCGCAGCCGGTAGGCTGTCGGTCTGTGCCTCAGCCTTCAGGCGGTTCGGGACTCGATGGCCACGATCTGATTCGCGACGTTCCGAAAATCCGGTCCGGTGATGTCGGGCTTCGGGCCGAGCGGATACAGGACCTTCCCCGGTCGCGCGACGAAGGCGGCGGCGCACCCGGCACGGAGCGCGCCCACAACATCCCAGGCGTGCGCCGCGACGAGACGCAGTCGATCAACGGGAACTCCAAGCGCGTCGGCGACTGAGCGGTACGCCTCGGCGGCTGGCTTAAACCGACGCACCGCGTCCACCGAGAACGAACGCTCGAAGAAGGCGGTCAGGCCGGCGTTGGTCAGCTGCTGCTGGACCGCCGCCGGCGCGGAGTTCGTCAGCGTGACAAGCCTCAGGCCTGCATCTCGCATCGTCTGAAGACCGTCCCGCACATCGGGATGTGCCGGAAGTGTCAACATGCCCTGGAGAATGCGGCTGCGGTCGGCTGAGGACAGCGTGATGCCGCGAGCACTCGCCACCATGTCGAGCGCCGCCCCGCCGATACTCGCGAAGTCGGAGTACGGTCCGGCCAGCGTGGCCACTTCCGAATAGAGCAGGACGTTTGCGAACCAGTCCTGCAACACACGACCGTCTCCGAACGCCTGTTTGAAGTGCGGTTCCAGTGCACCGACGTCCAACAGGGTTTCGTTGACGTCGCAGACGATGACGCGAGGCATGCGGCGCTCTCCTTGAGTGTCGGCGAAGCCGCGAGCGACGCCGACTGTGTACGCGCCGCCTGCGAGCACGGCGCGGAGGAACACGCGTCGGCTGGTCATGGCTTTGCGCGCTCGCGGTCCAATTGTCGAAGGCTCACCGTCCACGTGAGCGGCACCGTTTGGGGTGTAAAGCACACCTTGTCGTCGCACGCTTGGTAGTTGAGCACGCCTTTGATCGTCATCGACGTCATGTCCTTCAGCGAGGCCTGAGCCTGCGGTGACGCGTCGATCAGAACGTCTTGTACGATGCGAAACGGTCGTTGATAGATCTGAACGTGTTCGTTCAGCGGCTTGAAATGATAGTCCTCGGATGGTGGGTATTGCGCGCCCCGCGTGAGGAGCCCAGGTTGGGGCTGTACTGAGAACGCAATTGGCTTGTACCCGGTCACGCCTGGCGCGTACACGTGAACCCCTCGCGCTGGCCGCAGATCGAGGACCAGAGAGAATTGCGTACCGGGGGCCACCGTGCTGTCCGTCGCAAACGAGGTCATCTCGAGCTGCGGAGATGACAGGGTGGTCGCCTGCACTTCGATCTTGTTGCCCAACCTGGCCATGATGCTGCCGACCGTGCTCCGCTCCTGATACGCCTGTTCGAAGAAACGCGATGTGACCACGCCTTGCGTGTTCAACATGAACGTGCCAGGAAATGGAATGCCGTAGCTCTGTTGATTCGTCTCCGGCACGGTCGTGTTGAGAATCCCGTACCGCTTGATGGTGGCCGAGCCTGGGTCCGACAAGAGCGGAAACGTAATGCCACGACGCTTCGCAAAGTCGGCGAGGATGGGCACGGCGTCGTAGCTCACGGCCGCTAAGGAGAGACCTTGACGCTTCAGTTCCGCCACACGGCCTTGCAGCTCCACGAGCTGCGTCTTGCAATAAGGTCACCAGTCCGCCGATCGGAAGAACACCAGCATGAGACCCTTGGGTCCCATCAGCGACGCGAGCGTCCGCGACTGTCCTTTCTGATCGAGCAGCGTGAACTCGGGCACCCGCGTTCCGACTTGTGGCCCAAGCTTCTGGACGTCAGGGAGCACCGGCTGGGGCGCCGACTGCTGTGCCGTCGCTTGAGCGACCAGACTGACGAGCGCGCAGACGACGGCACCGGCGACGATGCGAGACATTCGGTTTGGCGTCGGGCTCACGAGCACACCTTTCCTTCTTCTTCTCTTTGTCAGCAAGCGACCACGGCGAGCCTTGTTCTCACCGCGTCCTCAGATCGGGCCAGCGCAACCAACGGGGGCCTGTCAGCGCGCACAGCGCAGCGACCGCGGCGACCGTGCCTCCATGCCACAGGAGGACCGTCACTGCGAACGCGTGAGGGCGCGTCAGGCATGCTTCGATATTGGCGAAGCTCAACGCGGCCAACGCGGTGAGGAAGGCCGTGAGGCCGGGCGTCAACGGAGCGCCACGCCGCAACATCCAGACGAGAGGAGCCCCGACGACCAGACCGCCCAATGTCATTGAGACGACGCAGGGCCAGTCGCTCTGACTGGTCACGCCGAGCGTGCCAGACGCGTGTAGATCAAGCGCTCCTGCCCCCAACAGCGCCGCGGCCCACGTCGCCACCCCAATTGCCGGCAGCACCCACACGCGGTTCTTCCCGCCGGGGATCACCGACGCAAGCGCGGCACGCGCGGCCATGATCCCCGTGACCAGCGCCGCACTTTGCTGCGCGAGATATAGCGGGGTAGGTGTCACTCCGGCAGACGACATCACCGCGAACATCATCACGGCCACCACGATGAGGTAACTCACGGCCCAGACCGTCCACACGGCAGTTCGCATCCCTGGCGTCGGGAGGGGTCTCGCCACGGCCACGTCGCGACCGAGCCGGTCAATCAGATCGTCGGTCCTCATCCTTCGTCAGTCCCTCGAAGCGCCCGTCGCAGCGATGCTATTGCGCGGTGCGTAGCGATTTTCAATGCACCAATGCTCATCCCCGTCAGCGCCGACGCCTCCTTCAGCGAGAGTTCGCGTAGCTTGAGCAACTCCACTGCCTGGCGTTGTCCCGGCGGCAACGCCTGGATGGCCTGTGCCAAGGCGTCCGGATCGCCAAACGTCTCCTCACGGCTATTCGCTACGGGAGTCTGGAAGGTTACGTCGAGATCGTCCACACCAATCTCGTGTGCGCCTTGACGAACGTGCCGCCGACCTGCATCCGCCAGCCGATGCCGCACGATGGCCGAAAGCCACGGCATCAGGGGGCGCGCCGGATCGTAGGTCGCTCGCACGGCATGCACCGACAGCAAGACCTCCTGTACGACGTCCTCAACATCACTGTCGCCGAGGAACCGTCGCCGTGCCCGCACGAGTTGCCGGATCCGCGGCGTGATGGCTCGCAACAGGGTGACGTAGGCGTTGCTGTCGCCCTACTGCGCACGCGCCATCAGACGGCTCAAATGCTCGTCCGGCGCTGGGGACTCATCCATCAACCTGCCATCGTAACCTTTCGCCCGCTCCCTCCGAATAATCCAGTGGCCGCCGATGTCCGGCCGCCCGGTCGTCGATGCGCGACGCCGCAAGTCATTGGAGGTACGCATGAACACTCGCTATCTAATCGCATCCGCTCTGGCCGCAGCCGTCGTCGCACCCGTCGTGCTGTCAGCACAGAAGCCAGTCCCGCCGCCCACCGCGTTCAAGACGGAGAAGTGCTACGGCATCGCGAAG
>Ga0114129_10014855_pt1 | contig 11095 bp, 8 predicted proteins | sample RhiMetdeltSRZDD1_FD_80071 | JGI IMG/M metagenome (GOLD analysis project Ga0114129, IMG submission 80071) | Populus rhizosphere microbial communities from Tennessee, USA - Rhizosphere MetaG P. deltoides SRZDD1 (version 2) (version 2) | ecosystem: Host-associated > Plants > Roots > Rhizosphere >... | reverse complement strand
TACCCTGACTCGACTGAACCCGGCAGCGGCGACTGCGATTGCGCTTCCCTTTAAAAACTGACGACGATTAAGTGCCACAATACTAGTTTGATTCCGCCGGAGGTTTCGGCGGCATTTCAGTTTTCGAAAACCTCGGCAACAGCTCGTCGCGCATCGCCAACTGATACACGGCCCACGCGACCACCATCGCATCCTTCTTTACGTCTTCTTCGAGAATTCGTTCATACGTATCGAGGTTCGTGTGCCACGTGTGCGAGTTATATTCAATCGGATCCTGGCCCATGCCGATGCCGGGCAATCCTGCCTGGTTGAACGAAGTGTTATCAGAACCTCCAAGCCTCCTGCTCTTTGAGGTTATTGCACCAACCACTCCATCGGCTTTGAATGGTTCCAAAATCTGGCGCAGGATGTCGGCGGCTTCAGATGGTCCAAACACCGATGCACCTCGCACACGCCCTGTACCGGAATCGATATTGAAGTAGCCGCCAAACTTCTCATACCCCGGCTTCTGCTCTTCGAACGAACCGAAGTGCTGTTTGACGTATGCGAGTGAACCAAGCAATCCCTGCTCTTCACCGCTCCACAATGCGACCCGAATTGTGCGACGCGGTTTCACGCCGAGTGTTTTCAGGATGCGGGCAGCTTCCATCATGATCGTGCAACCGATCGCGTTGTCGGTCGCGCCCGTGGCCGCATGCCATGAATCGAGATGGCCGCCCAGCATGATCACCTCGTCCGCTTTATCAGTGCCACGAATCTCGCCGATCGCGTTGTAAGAAGTACTGCCCTCTGGATACACACGGTTGACGATATTGAATTCGAGCACGACCTCGGTCCCGTCGTTGAGAATACGGCTGATGCGTCCGAAGTCTTCATTACTCATCACCACGGTCGATATCACTTTGGTGACGTCGAACGTGTTGTTGTTGAAAGCCCTGATCTGCCGAAACTCTCGACGAGCATCGTTGACTCTGACGAGAGCGCCACTGGCTTTGAGAAACGCATCGAGTTGTTTCGCAATCTCGGAATTGGTAAGCGGCTTCGGCGCGTTTGGTGCAGGCGTGGGAGTCGGCGACGGCGTTGGGAAAACGAATGGTTCCGGGTTTGGTCCATAACGTCGCTGCGCCTGTTCGTCGGTCTGCCTCTTTGCTGGCGGGTTCAGATTCACAGGTACGGACGCCGGCTTGCCGACGAGTACGATTTTTCCGCGTACTCTGGTTTTCTGATTCGAGAAAAACATCGTGAGCTGATCCTGCGACGGCCGTTCCGGCAGAACCAGTTGGTACGCCTTTGCCTGGACCGTTCCTCTCGTACTCGGAGTCCACGCCAACACCTCGCAAACAAGCGGATCTTTAACCGGCGAGATCAGGTGTGCAGTCAAACGTTCGTTGAGCCAACCAGGGTGTTTGAAGTCCCACGGCTCGAGGTGCGCATTATCAAATCCCCACGCAGTCATCTGCTTCACCGCCCATTCGGCAGCGGCTTTGTGGTTGGGCGAACCCGTCAGCCTCGGCCCATAGACGTCCGTAAACATGTGCATCGTCTTCATGATTTGCGAACGATCGGTGGCTTCCTTGCGAATGCGGCCCAACATATCGCCGCCGCCATTTTGCGCGGCAACAGGAAGCGAAAGCATGGAGAAGATCATTAACAGGGCGACTGCGCGTCGTTTCAGCATCTTGTTGTGTCTCCGGGAGAACGGTTGGGTTGGATTACCAGCGCCCGAGATTATAGACTAGTCTGTACTAATCGGAGAATCCATCTATGAGCGCAGGAATAAAACCAACGCAGAGCAATATTTCAGAAAACAGTTCACTGCCAAACTCGCGGCGCGTTTACGTCGAAGGCAAGCTGCCGGGCGTGCGCGTGCCGTTTCGTGAGATCTCGCAGAGTCCTTCTCGCAACTTCGACAACACGTTGGATACAAATCCACCCGTGCGTGTTTACGACACGAGTGGACCATGGGGCGATACGGACGGTCGTTGCGAGGTGCGCGACGGACTACCGCAACTGCGGCGTGAGTGGATTGTCGGTCGCGGGGACGTTGAAGAGTATGAAGGTCGCGAGGCGCAGCCGATTGACGATGGTTATCTGACATTCGACGCCGCGAACCGAGCGCGCGTGAAGGACGTTGGCAAACTTGAAGAGTTTCCGATCATGCGTCGCAGTGTGCTGCGTGCCAAAACGGGGTCGTGTGTGACGCAACTTCACTATGCACGGCGCGGGATCATTACTCCGGAGATGGAGTTCATTGCGATCCGTGAAAATCTCGGACGTGAAGCAGCATGGGAAACCGGTAACGCGCCGCGTGATTCATTGCTGCACCAGCACGCGGGCCAGTCGTTCGGAGCACAGATTCCGTCATACGTGACTCCCGAATTCGTACGTGATGAAGTAGCGCGTGGCCGCGCTATCATTCCTGCAAACATCAACCATCCCGAATCCGAGCCGATGATCATCGGTCGCAACTTCCTCGTTAAGATCAATGCGAACATCGGAAACTCAGCGGTCGCTTCTTCGATCGAAGAAGAAGTCGATAAGATGCGCTGGTCCATTCATTGTGGTTCCGATACGGTGATGGATCTTTCCACCGGTAAAAACATACATGCGACGCGCGAGTGGATAATTCGCAACTCGCCCGTGCCGATCGGAACCGTTCCGATTTACCAGGCGCTTGAAAAAGTCGGCGGCAAAGCCGAGGAGCTTACGTGGGAGATTTTCCGCGACACTCTGATCGAGCAGGCGGAACAGGGAGTTGATTACTTTACGACTCATGCAGGCGTTCGCCTCCCTTACATTCCCTTGACGGCGCGCCGGACGACGGGGATCGTGAGCCGTGGTGGATCGATCATGGCGAAGTGGTGCCTCGCCCATCACGAAGAGAGTTTCCTTTACACGCGCTTTGGCGAGATTTGCGAGATCATGGCGGCGTACGACGTTTCGTTCTCGTTGGGTGATGGACTGCGTCCCGGTTCGATTGCCGATGCAAATGATGAAGCGCAGTTTGCGGAGTTGGAAACGCTGGGTGAGTTGACGAAGATCGCGTGGGAACGCGATTGCCAGGTGATGATCGAAGGACCAGGCCACGTGCCGATGCACTTGATCAAAGAGAACATGGACAAGCAGCTCGAGACTTGTCAGGAAGCGCCGTTCTACACGCTTGGTCCACTCACGACGGACATCGCGCCCGGATACGATCACATCACTTCCGCGATTGGTGCGGCGATGATCGGGTGGTTTGGCACCGCGATGCTCTGTTACGTCACGCCGAAAGAACATCTCGGATTGCCGAACAAAAAGGACGTGAAAGATGGTGTCATCGCTTACAAGCTTGCGGCACACGCGGCGGACCTCGCGAAGGGGCACCCCGGTGCTCAATACCGCGACAATGCGTTATCGAAGGCGCGCTTCGAATTTCGTTGGGAAGATCAGTTCAACTTGTCACTCGATCCTGAAGTCGCACGTGAGTATCACGACGAAACGTTGCCACAGGAAGGCGCAAAGCTCGCGCACTTCTGTTCCATGTGCGGCCCTCATTTCTGTTCCATGAAGATCACGCAGGACGTGCGCGAGTACGCGGCGCAGAAACAGATCGACGAGTCAGAGGCTTTGATTGTCGGCATGACCGAAAAGGCCGAGCAATTCAAGGACTCTGGCGGCGAAATCTATCAAAATCTGAAGTAGTCTCATTCGCTTTGTATATTTAATGTCTTCCGTTTAAAATTCCTATGCGAAAATACACATAGGACCAGCGGAAGCAATGAAGTTAAAAAAGGTTGAGTCGGACATGCTCGAAGCGGTGGGATATGACGCCAGGTTGCGACTTTTGGAAGTTATCTTCAACAAGGGTGGTAGATATCGCTACAAAGAAGTCCCCGCCTTCGAGTACGACGGCCTGATGAACGCCGAGTCAATCGGTAAATACATGCACAAACGCATCATCGGGCGCTATCCGTACGAGCGCGTTTAGGCCACAAAAAAGCACAAATTTGTGCCCTTTTGTGGCTAAATCACTTCTGCCGAAGTTCGATAGCTTTCAACAGACGTGCAATGCCGCGATTGATATGTGCGCCGAGTGCGAAGAGGCCGAGCACGACGATCGAGTAACAACTCACGGTCGAAATCAAGATTAATAAGTGCACCCGATTCGAGAGGTCGGCTAAAAGGAAGAAGCTGACGATAAACAAGCACTCCACGAGGCCCGCTCCAAAAAATGCCAGCTTGAAATTTCGTTCACTGCGATCGATACGCGCCAGTGCTGCTGCCCTGACTTCATCCAGTTTTATCGGCTGTGCCATTTCAAATCTCCTTTCTCTTTACAACTTACCTGTTTGCGCGAGGTAGACCACTACCATCACGAAAAACTCAATCACGGCCAAAGCGATCAAAACTTTCTTCATACTCAATATTCTTCACTCCTTTTAAGACTCCGGCGCAAGCTCTGAAGTCCGTACGCCAATCGCGACTTCACTGTCCCAACCGGTATTTCCAACACCGCAGCCGTCTCAACCAACGACATTTCATGCAGGTAAAACAACACCACGACTGCACGACTTGCCGGCGACAAACTGCCGACCAACTGCGGCAAAGTCTGAATTAACTCGCGCGGAAACTCGCTTTCGTGATCCTCCGAAGAGAGCGCTGACAACGTCTCTTCATCACGGACTTGCTCGCTCCAGCGTCGTTCGCGTTTCAAATACCTGAAAGCTTCTCGCGAGGCGATCTGATACGCCCACGCTCGAAACGCTGCCGGCTCCTGCAACCAGCGCAACTTCCGGTAAATGCGGATGAAGACTTCCTGCAGGATGTCTTCAGCCAGATGCTGGTCGCGCACGAGGCTCACGATGTAGCGAAACAACGGATCCTGAACGCTCTTGAAGAGTTCGTTCAGAGCCTCGTGGCTGCCGGACTGCGCCTGCAACACCCACCAGCTCTCGCGCTCCGATGCTGCCTCAACGGCCATGCACTTATTATGACCCGCTAAATGAGGATTAGGTTCGAATTGTGGTATTTTTGCGGGCGCCGTCCAGATAATTCATTCAATTCCAAGAGGTAACTGATGCGTTCCATTCAGATTTGCGCCCTGCTGGTTGTCTTAATCGCGCCTCAACTCACTTTCGCGCAGAAGCGTGTTGCCGCCGGCAGCGTACCGCCGCCGCAGTTCGCCGATCAGCAACGCAAGCAGAAGCTCGCCGCCGCGTTTCCGGAGATTGAAAAAATATTCAAGAGTTGGATGGAGAGGCTACAACCGCCGGGCGCGGTGCTGGGCGTGATCATCGACGGCGAACTCGCCTGGGTAAAAGCTGCGGGCGTTCGTGAGACTACCAACAATTCACCAGTCACACCGGAAACTGTCTTTCGCATCGCGTCAATGACCAAGAGCTTTACAGCGATGTCGATATTGAAGCTTCGCGACGAAGGGAAGCTCTCGCTGGAGGATCCTGTCTCTCGCTACATTCCGGAGGTTGCGAACCTGTCTTATCCCACGAGCGATTCGCAGGTGCTCAACATTCGTCACCTGCTGACGCACTCCGAAGGTTTTCCGGAAGACAATCCATGGGGCGACAGGCAGTTGGCCCAAAGCGATAAGACGATGCGCGACTGGATTCGCGGTGGCATTCCTTTCTCCAGCTCACCCGGCACGATGTTCGAATACTCAAACTACGGCTTTGCAATGCTCGGGCAGATCGTTGCGAAGGTATCCGGCCGTCCATACGAAGAATACGTTCGCGAGAATATTCTGAAGCCGCTTGGAATGAACGCATCGACGTTCGAAATGTCGGCCGTGCCTCGCGAACATATCGCACTTGGCTACCGACGTGAAGACAACGCCTGGAAGCCGGAACCGATCCTCGCGCATGGATCTTTTGGAGCCATGGGTGGACTTTGGACCAACGCGCACGATCTCGCGCGCTACGTGACGTTCTTGATGTCAGCCTTCCCACCGCGCGACGAACCCGAAGGTGGTCCAATCAAAAGGAGCAGTGCGCGCGAGATGCAGCAGATCTGGCGTGCGCAGCCGTCGTCGGCTTTTCGCTCCACGGTTGATGCTCCCCTTCAGATGGCCTCAGGCGGATATGGTTATGGTATCGGCGTCTCGTATGACTGTCGCTATACGCAGTTTGCCGGACACGGCGGCGGACTTCCGGGTTACGGTTCGTTGATGCGTTGGTTACCGGAACATGGCGTCGGGCTGATCGGCATGGCCAACCAGACTTACCAGGGCTTCAATAACCTTTTCAACGACACGCTCGCCGCGCTCAATCGCACCGGTGCTTTGCAGCCTCGTGTCGTTCAGCCGTCGAAAGCGTTGCTGGCGGCGCAAGCGGACGTTACGCAGTTGATCATCAAGTGGGACGACGAGCTTGCGAATCGAATTGCCGCCGATAATCTCTTTCTCGATGTTCCGGCTGAGGTGCGAAAGAATCGCTGGAAAGAGTTGGCCCAGCAACACGGCACCTGCCGGCCTGCGACCTCGATTACGCCGGAAAATGCATTGCGTGGCGAATGGCGCATGACGTGCGATCGTGGATGGCTGAACGTGTTCATTACGCTCGCTCCGACGATGCCGCCGAAAGTGCAACTGATCAATATCAACCCGGTTCTACCGCCGGATGCGGAAATGACGAAAACCGCGGAAACGATCGCGAAAGTGATTGGAGCGTGGGAGGCGAAGGCGGTTGAACCGATTGCAGCGCCGGGATTCGATATGGAAAAGATGCGCCGGCAGGTTGCGGCAGCTTCGGCGTGGGGAAGTTGTAAAGTTGGCGAACCGCTCAGTGGTAATGGAACCCGCAGCAGCGCTGTCCGGCTCGTTTGCGATGGTGGACCAATCGCGGCGCGTATCGCTCTCGAGCCCAACACACACAAGTTGACGAATGTCGATCTGGTTCCCTTACGCGAACAACGCTGCGTACCGTAGGTACACAAAAACAGAAACCGATTATGGGAGCCCGGCTTTGCGTTGCATCTCGCGGAGGGTCTCGGGGATGAATGAGGTGATCTGGTAAGTCTCTTCGCGGCCGTCGGCAAAACTCTGGTAGAGATTAAAGTCAGGTAGCGAAAGACAACTCAGCGGCGACTGGTGGTTGTAGCCAGTATCGAGCCCGACCGCGCTGTGCGAAATGTAGATTCCATGTCGCCCCAATCGTCCGCGCAGCGGCAGCAGAGGCGTCGGCGTGTGTCCAAACACACACGGCTTCCCACGGTAGTTCTTGTAAAAATCCATATCGCGCATCCACAAAAGCGACGTCGTCGAGCTCTCGCGCGGATGTTTTCCTTCGTCGAGCCCCGCATGAACGTAGATCGCGAATTCGTCTTCGTGGTAGTACGGCAGATCCTGCATGAACGACAGATGCTCGGCTGGAAGTGATTGCTCAAACTTCAGCCTCATCTGCTCCAAATCCTTTTCACTCTCCACTCTGAGCGACTGCCCCGTGTACTGTTCAAACGTGCGCTCGCCGCCCGTGACCGGTGTAAGCCAGATGTTGCTTCGCCCTTCAACGAAGTCGATCAACATCTGTTCGTGATTTCCACGCAGGCAAATCACTCGCTGCGGGTTCTCGCGGCACATTTGCATGATGTGCGACACACAACCCGGCGCATCAGCTCCACGGTCGATCAAGTCGCCGAGGAAAACGAGTTTGTCAGTTTCAGGATCGCGCGGCAGCATGTCGAGCAGGTTGAGGAGCTGCGCGCAACGGCCATGGATGTCGCCAACGACAAACGTTCTCATGCAGACTGTTCCCCTGCCGCCGCCTGTGGTTGGCCCTTAATTCGATTCATCAATTCGACAAAACGTGGATCCTCGTGCATGTCGGTCCAGTTCGGATCGGCTTCAAACCATTTGTAGTTCTCATTTCCGAGACCGACCGCGGTCTCCAACCATCGCAACGCTTCCACCTGGCGCCCCTGTAAAAGATACGCTGACGCAAGCCAATAGGATATATCGTAATCCGCCTCGGCGACTTGCCTGACTTTCGGCGTCAACTGTTCGTTGGCTTTCGTGTGTTGACCCTGCGCGCTCAAACAGATGGCAAGAATCGGTCTGACGCCATCCATCTGTGGATGCCGTTGCAAAACCCGATGAAGGATTTCCTGAGCCTCGTCGATCTGATTGCGATAGTAAATGACGCGCGCGCGGATAACCTGAATCATCGGGTGTTCCGGTTCAATGGCCGCGCCCTGATCGAGCTCGCGCAGCGCCTGGTCATACTCCTGTTGATACATGAAGATGCGAGCGCGATTGTAACTGGCCACAACGCGCTCACCAGGATTCAGCTTGACCATGCGATCGAAACCGCGAAGCGCCTTTTCGTAATCGCTGTCGAGACGTGCCACCACGGCGCGCACAAACTGCACACCCGGATCGTTCGGATACTCATCACGCAGCGACTCAACCTCGGTACGCGCCTTCTGCTTTTGTCCACCGGTGAGATAGATGAACACCATGTGCATGCGTGCTTCAAGCAGCTTCGGATCCAGCGTTAAAGCCTTTTTGAAAGCATTCTTCGCCTTATCGTGATCGCCGGCCTGACCGAGGCCCTTCAACACTCGATTCACGTAGCAACTGCCGAGTGCGGAATATGCGAGCGCGAAGTTTGGATCGATCTCGATTGCTCGACGGAAGTGTTCGATCGCGGCATCGATATTTTCACGCGCGATCGTGTGGTAGATGAAAGTCGCGAGACAATCTCGTCCGCGCAGGTACTCTTCGGTCGCGGCTGCGTCGGCGGTCGCTTTCCTTGCCAGCTCATCTTGTTCAGCAGGACTTAATTCAAGCCGCAGTCCTTCGACGATGCGCTGCACAATCGTGTCTTGCACGCCGATGATGTCGCTTGCGTCGGCGTCGATTCGCTCGCTCCAGAGAATCTCGCTTGTGCGCACGTCGAGTAGTTGCGCGGTGACGCGCAATCTGTCGCCGGCACGAAGGAATGTCGCCGTAAGAATCGCGTCGACGCTGAGTTCGCGTCCTGCTTCCGCCGCGTCAACAGTCTTGTTCTGATACTTGACGATTACTGACGACGGTCGCACCACCAGTGAACGCACACGCGCCAGCTCCGTGATCACCGCGTCCGCGAGTGAGAACTGATAAAAATCAATTTCACGTTCGTTACCGACATTTTTGAAAGGAAGAATCGCCACGCTCCTGCGATCTCGATCGGCCAAGCTCGTGATCGGACTGGCGTCACCGCTGCGCCCTGGAGACTTCGATCCCTGCGACCCAATCTCAGACGCCGCCTTGCTGCCAGTCAACCAGCGAAGCGCACGAGTCACCGGATTTTCCTGTTTCAAATGTTTCGGAGTGACCGGCGTGACGGTTTCGTCAATACCCGGCGAAGTATCCGAACCAAGCTCACGAAAGATCGAACGAAGATCGTCCGCGAAATGCGAGATCTTTTGATAACGGTTGCGAGGATCTTTTGCGAGTGCTTTGTCGAGGACCGGTTGCAACCGCACCGGCACACGCCCAGGCCTGACTTTCGACAACGGCGCAGGTTCTTCGTTCAATACTGCCGCGCGAACCTCGACGGCCGTGTCGCCCCTGAACGGCCACGTTCCAGTCAGCATCTCGTACAGCAAAACGCCCGTGGAGAAAATGTCGGCGCGCGAATCCACGCGATCACCACGCGCTTGCTCGGGCGCCGCGTAGGTCGCCGTGCCGTATGGAATACCAATCTCGGTGATCTCTGTGTGGTGAATTCCCGAAGTGCGTGCGGCTTCTTCATCGAGCAGTTTTGCGAGTCCAAAGTCGAGCACCTTCACCTGCCCGCCCGGCGTCACCATCACGTTGCCGGCCTTGATGTCGCGGTGAATGATGCCGCGTGAATGTGCAGCAGCAAGTGCGTCCGCAGTCTGCAAGGCGATCGACAAAGCGCTTTCGAGGGAGAGCGGGCGGCCATTAACGAGTTGCCTGACGTTCTTCCCTTCGATGTACTGCATCGCGATGAAGTGGATGCCGTTGATCTCGTTGAGATCGAAGATCGTGCAGATGTTTGGATGATCGAGCGCGGAGGCGAGACGCGCCTCACGTTCAAAGCGCTTAAGGTTCGCTTCGCGGGCGGTAAGCTCTGCGGGAAGAACTTTGATGACGAGTGTGCGGCCCAGTTTCGAATCGACGGCTTTATAGACGGTGCCCTGTCCGCCCTCGCCGAGCTTCTCGAGAATTTTGTAATTCCCCAGTGTCGATCCGATCATCGGTAAATAATATAGGTCCTATAGGACCGATATGTCATATAGGACCTATTTTTAGACTGCCAACTACTCCCGTTATCCTTTCACGCCCATCTGCCAGAGCATGAACGCGTAGTCAAATGCTGTTTCGCGTAAAGCATCATAGCGCCCGGACGCGCCTCCGTGTCCGGCGCCGAAGTTTACTTTCAAAAGCAGCGGATTTGAATCAGTCTTCATCGCTCGCAGTTTTGCTACGAGCTTGGTGCCCTCCCAATATGGCACCTGACTGTCGTTCAACGAAACCTTGACGAGCATTGCCGGATAATCTTTCTTCACGACGTTGTCGTAAGGCGAGTATGTCTTCATGTATTCGAATGCCGCCTTTTCATTCGGATTGCCCCACTCGATATATTCGCTCGTGGTCAACGGTATGCTGGCGTCGAGCATCGTGTTCAGCACGTCAACAAACGGCACCTGCGAAATGACCGCCTTGAACAGATCCGGCCGGAGATTGGAAACAACGCCCATCAGCAGTCCGCCGGCGCTTCCACCCTGAATGACGAGTCGATCCTTCGACGTGTACTTCATCTGAATCAGCGTTTCAGCGCAGGCGATGAAATCGGTGAACGTGTTCATCTTGTTCATCATCCTGCCGGCCTGGCGCCATTCTTCACCCATTTCACCGCCACCACGAATGTGTCCCATGACGAAGATAACACCGCGATCGAGAAGGCTGAGGCGAGTCGAAGAGAAAGTCGGCGGGATCGATGCACCGTACGAGCCATAGCCATAAAGAAGAAGCGGCGCCGAACCGTCGAGCTTCACACCTTTTCGATAGACGATCGACATCGGTATCTTCGTTCCATCCGAAGCGGTGGCAAACACGCGTTCCGACTTGTAGTTCGTTCTATCGAATCCGCCG
>Ga0114129_10014854_pt1 | contig 11095 bp, 9 predicted proteins | sample RhiMetdeltSRZDD1_FD_80071 | JGI IMG/M metagenome (GOLD analysis project Ga0114129, IMG submission 80071) | Populus rhizosphere microbial communities from Tennessee, USA - Rhizosphere MetaG P. deltoides SRZDD1 (version 2) (version 2) | ecosystem: Host-associated > Plants > Roots > Rhizosphere >... | reverse complement strand
CTCGGCCGCCGCGACCGCGTCGGCGAGCTGAGCAGCTTCGAGGTCCAGGATCCGTATGGCCGCCAGGCTGTCTTCGACGCCCTGGCATGCGGTCAGCACGCTCTCGCGATACGTCGCGACGGCGGCGTCGTAGGAAGCCTCCGCCTGCTCCTTTGCGGCCCTTCTCTTTCCGCCGTCGAAGATGCGGGTTCAGGTCCGTTCCGGACCTGCACCCGCGGCTTGCTCAGGGCTTGTTCGTCCAGCTCTGTTGGACGACCTTCCACTGGCCGTCCTCCTCGGCCATCTCGATCGTGCCGTAATTGAGCTCGCCGCCGACCTTTCCCGTCGCCGCGAGTGTCGCCTTCTTGCCGTCGACTTTGAGCGACGTGATCTTCAGCTCCGTGGGCTCCATCGCCTTCAAGAACTCCATCCCCTTCTTCGGATCCATCCCCGCGTCCTTCATCTGCTGGTCCATGCCCTTCGCGGACTCCGCGGCCATGAGTTTCTTGTAGGCCTCGTAATCGCCCGCGTCGACCGTCTTCAGGAGAGCTCGATACGCCTTGACCTGCGGGGTCTTTTCGAGGTCCTTCGACGCGCCGGCGGCGAAGGCGGAAGCGCAGAGGAAGGCGGCGGCGAGTACAGAGAGGCTGGTGCGGGCGAGGGTTCGCATCTTTTCAATCTCCTTTTTTCGAGTTGATGGGGCCTATTCTCGCTCAAGTCGCGGTGGATCGCCCTCTTCGCGTGTCCACTCGCGCACGACGAAACGGTCTTCCGCGTCGACTTCGACGATCGAGATCTCGTCGAAGCCTTCCGACCACGCGGGGGGCTCCAGCCGCTTGAACGTGGCGATCACGCCCGGGACCGGCACGACCTGGCCTTGCGGCCGCCGGCGATTGCGCCCGAGCGCCTCCCGGAGCGCGCAGCGGAAGAAATACCCGGAGACCCGGAAACCGGAGGCGCGAGCGGGCCCGATCGACTCCGCCCGACGGCTCTTCGCGGCGTTCGTATCGTCCACGACGAACGGCTGCCGGACCGCGAGGCAGGCGCTCACGAGCGCGAGCTGGCGGGTGCGCGTCTTCAGCATGTCGCGGCTCAACCGCACGTGCGTGTCGAAAAAGCGCTCCTTGTAAAACGTGGTCTTGCCCGAGCCCTGGACGCCGATGAAGAGAACCGCCTCCATCCCGCGCACTCTAGCGGAGCGCCGGCACCGGCTATGCTCCAGTCAAGGATTCCGATGGCCGAACGCTCTCTGGACGTCGTCATCGTCGGCGCCGGCGCGGCGGGTCTCGCCGCCGCGGAGCGGCTCTCGGCCGCCGGGCTCTCCATCGCCATCCTGGAGGCGCGCGCCAGGGCGGGCGGGCGGATCTTCACGCGACGTGTCCGTGGCTGGCCGCTTCCAATCGAGCTCGGCGCCGAGTTCGTTCATGGCCGGCGCGACGAGGTCTTCGAAATCGCCCGCGAAGCGGGTTTGCTGATCGACCGTCTCCCGGATTCCAGTCTCCCGGCGACCGCGTCCGGATTCCGTTGGCAGCACGATCTCTGGGCACGGTTCGACGCGGTGACGCGGCAGATGCGGACAAAGGGCCGCGATCGATCGGTTGCGGAGTTCCTCCGGACGCGCCGCCGGATGTCCCCGGCGGAAAAGCGACTCGCCGCGGCGATGTTCGAGGGCTACCACGCCGCGATTCTCGAGCGGGCGAGCGAGCACGCGTTCTCGACGCGGGAGGAACCGCGGCCCTCTCCCGAAGACCGGATGCAGTTCCGCGTCGTCTCGGGCTACGGCGGGGTCGTCGACTGGTTGCGGTCGCGGCTCGATCCGAAACGCTGCCGCATCCGGTTCTCCACCGCGGTCGAGCGCATCCGCTGGCGGAAAGGTAGCGTCGAGGTGGCGACGGCAGGCGGCGGAAGGTTTCGCGCGCGCCACGCGATCGTGACGGTGCCGGTCGGCGTGCTCCGGGCCGGCGCGGACGGGAAACCGGGCATCGAATTCGATCCCGACCCTCCCGCCCAGCGCCGCGCTCTCGAGAAGATCGAAATGGGCCAGGCCGTCCGGCTCGTCCTCCTCTTTCGCCAGCAGTTCTGGGAGGTGACACCGGTAGTCGAGCGCCTCCGCGCGAGCGAGCCGGAGAATTCCGAGATCGCGTTCCTGCACTCCTGGGACACCGCTTTCCCGACCTGGTGGACCGCCGCGCCCGCGCAGGTCCCGATGATCACGGGCTGGGCCGGCGGACCGGCGGCGAAGGCGTTGTTGCATCTTCCGAAAGAGCGGCTTCTCGATCGGGCGCTCGAGACGCTCGAATCTCTCTTCGAGCTCCGCGCCGCCCGGCTGCGGAGATTGCTGATCGCCGGGCATTTCCACGACTGGAGCGCCGACCCCTGGGCGCGGGGCGCGTATAGCTACGAGACGGTCGGCGGCGCGTCCGCTCCCGAAGTTCTCGCGAGGCCGATCTCTGGAACGCTCCACTTCGCGGGAGAAGCGACCGACCGCAATCAGAGCGGGACGGTGCCGGGCGCGATCGCGAGCGGTCGCCGCGCGGCGCGTCAGATTCTCGGTTAGAGCGAGAGCGGAGGCCCCCCCTTCAAGGCTTCTCTTGGTCTTTGTTGTCTTTCTTGTCCTTCCCGCCCTTGTCCGCTTTCTCGGGCTTCCCGCGTCCACGCCCATGCTGCTCCTGGGCCTGGCCACCGGGGTTCGCCTGGACGGCGGGCGGCGGTGCCTGCTGCGGCGGTGGAGCGGCTTGCGGCTGCGCCTCACTGGTACGCCGGCCACGACCGCGGTTGCCCGGATTCGCTTGGGCCGCTGGCGGTGCCGCCTGCTCTCGAGCGGCTTGCGGCTGCGCCTCACTGGTACGCCGGCCACGACCGCGGTTGCCCGGAGCGTTCGACGTTTCGGGCTTTCCCCGGTAAGCCTCCGGCGCCGGCTGCACCGGCGCGGCAGCCGCCGGCTGCTGCTGGACATCCGGATTACGGATGTTTCGCCCATTGCCGCCGGTCGATCCTCGGAAACCTCCCGCGCGGTTGCCGCCCTGCGGCCGGGAGCCGATCGCCTCCCTCACGTCGCGGGCGGGAGCGACGATCGACATTTGCCGCCGGTCGCCGCGCATCCATTCCGTCACGGGACGCGGCGCGGTTCTCGCGTCGCGGATCGCGCGAGTCTGAATGGGCACGCGGGTCGCCCGCTGGATCGTCTCCACCGGGATGGCCGTATTTCGAACGATCCCACCAGAGACCCCGAATTGCGTGACCGGCGTCGTCTGACTGAAGATCGTGGCGTTCCGCTGCGGAGAAAGCCGCACCGAGGCGACGTTCGAGCCGACGAAGCGGTTCGTGGGCACGAAGACGTACTGCGTCGGCCTCATGCGGACCGCGCGCCCGGAGTAGCCCGACGAGCCGAAGGCGATGCTCGGCGGCAGCGGCGCCCAGCCGACGTAGTTGTCGCTGTAGCTCCACGTCACCCACGCCGGGGCCCAGACGGTGCCGGGTATCCAGGCCCACCCGTACCGAGCGGTGTAGACCCACGTTCCGTAGTGGTACGGGTCGTCTCCCCACGGGTCGTAGGACACCCAGGTCCATCCGTAGTCGGTGTAGACCCATTCGCCGTTCGAGTACGGCTGCCAGCCGCGGGAGACGCGTCCGGGCACCCAGCAGTCGCCGTAGCTGCAGTCGACCCACCGGCCGTAGGGTTCCAGCTCGTCGTAGAAACCGCCGATCGAGATGTTCACCTGAATCTGGGCGCGCGCCGGCTGCGCCGAAAAGCCCGCGGCGAGCGCCGCGAGAAACAACGTTGCGATCGAGAGTTTCTTCATGTTGTGCTCCTTGATCGGACAGTCGTCGCAAGACTCGGGCCATCCCGGACGTGCGTCCCGCGCGATCGATCGGAATTTCCGGAATAGAGACGAGATCTTCGGAAACGCGAAGAGTGGAGTCGCCTCCGTCACACCCCGAACTGGCGGAAGTGGTGGTCGAGGTGGCGGTATCCGAGCACGCCCCACGCGCGGCGCGACATGCGGCCGAACGCGGGATGCTCGGGCCACACGAAGTCCCGCGGGACCGTCCCGGCTTCCTCCATCAACGCGAGCAGGGCGGCGACCTCCGCGTCCCAGTCTGCCGGGCTGCGCAGGAGGAGCTCGGGCGCGGTCGGTACGCCCTTCGGCCACGGCAGCCAATAAACGAGGAGCTGCTTCAACGGCGGGTGGCGGATCGGGAGCCGTTTCGACTTCGCGGGAAGCGTTCCCAGAGCCATCCTCAGGGAGTCCGCGACATGGGCGACCATCCGGGTGGCGTCGAACTTTCCCCACTGCGGCGAGGCGGCGGGCGTCAGGCGCCCGAGCCGGTCCTGGAACTCGCGGCGTCTCCGGTCGTCGAAAAGCGTCTTCATGCCGGTGTCCCCCGGCAGAAGTCTAATCCGGCGAGACGGCGTTTTCGCTGCAGTAAGCTCCGCCTCACTCGAGAGGAGAGAAATGAGCCGACTGCGGCGTTTCGTTCCGCACCTCCTGCTTCTCATCTCCGCCTTCTTCGGGTTTCCGTCGCCCGCGCTTTCCGCGCAGCCGTTCGACCCATCCCTCTTTTCGCAGATCCGCTGGCGCAACATCGGGCCGTTCCGGGCCGGGTGGGGGACCTGCGCCGAGGGGATTCCGGATCAGCCCGACACGTTCTATTTCGGCGCGGCGGGCGGAGGCATCTGGAAGACCGAGAACGCCGGCCGCACGTGGACGCCGATTTTCGAGCGCGAGTCCGCGGCTTCGATCGGCGCGATCGCGATCGCGCCCTCCGACCCGAAAGTGATCTATGCGGGCACGGGCCAGCCGGAGCCGCGCTACGACGTCGTTTCCGGTGACGGCGTCTTCCGCTCGGACGACGGCGGCAGGACCTGGACGCACCGCGGTCTCTCGGCGACCCGGCACATCGGCCGCATCCTCGTGGACCTGCGCGACCCGAACGTCGTCCTGGTGGCCGCGCTCGGCCACATCTTCGGCGCAAACCGGGAGCGAGGCGTTTTCCGGACCACCGATGGCGGCAAGAACTGGACTCCGACGCTTTTCGTCGACGAGAACACGGGCGCGGTCGACCTGGCGGCGGACCCGGAGCATCCCGAGGTCATCTACGCGGCGGCCTGGCAGGTTCGCAACTATCCGTGGCTGTCGTACTTCAAGCCGAACGTCGGACCGGGCAGCGCCGTCTATCGCTCCGCCGACGGCGGCCGCACGTGGAAGCGCCTTTCCGATGGCGGCTGGCCGGCGGGAGACATCGGCCGCACCGGTCTCGCGGTCGCCCCGGGCGGACGCGTGTATGCGCTCGTCGATGCGCCGGCGCCTCCCCCGGCACCGGCGGGAACGACCCCGACGCCGCCCCGCGCGGGCCTCTACCGATCCGACGACGGCGGCGCGAATTGGACTCACGTGAACTCCGACGCCGGTCTCACGACTTACTACTTCAGCCGCGTGACGGCGGATCCGAAGAATGCGGACGTCGTTTACGTCATGGGGCAGTCGATCCGCCGCTCCGACGACGGAGGAAAAACCTTTCGCATCGTCAAGGGCGCGCCGGGCGGAGACGACTATCATTTCCTCTGGATCAACCCAAAGCGGCCGGACCACATGGTCACCGCGAGCGATCAGGGCACGGTCGTGACGGTCGACGGCGGGAAGACGTGGAGCGACTGGTACAACCAGCCGACCGGCCAGTTCTACCACGTCGAAACCGACGACCGTTTTCCGTACTGGGTCTACAGCGGCCAGCAGGACAGCGGCACGGCGGGAACGGCGAGCCGCGGCGACTACGGCGCTCTGACGTTCCGGGAATGGCACCCCGTCGGGGCGGACGAACGCGGCTGGGACGTGCCGGACCCCGCCGATCCCGAGATCGTCTACGGCAGCGGACTGGGAGGAAGCTTGATCCGCTTCGACAACCGGACCGGACAGGGCACCCAGATCTCGCCGGTCGTCGAGACCACTTACGCGCGGCGGCCGACCGAGGTGAAGTATCGCTACACCTGGATCACTCCCGTGGCCGTTTCGAAGAAGAAGCCTTATGCGCTGTACTTCGCCTCGCAGGTCCTCTTCCGCTCGACGGACCGCGGCCAGAGCTGGACCGAGGCGAGCCCGGACCTGACCGGCGCGGTGCCGGGAACCCCCGGGTGCGACGGCGACGTCACGCTCGCCAACGCCCGGTCGTGTGGATTCGGCGTCATCTACACGATCGCTCTGTCCCCGCTCGACGATGACGAGATCTGGATCGGGACCGACAGCGGCTCGATCCAGATGACGAAGGACGGCGGAAAGACCTGGCACAACGTCACGCCGAAGGGACTTCCCCCTTGGAGCAAGGTCGCGACCCTCGACGTCTCCCGGCTCGAGCAGGGCGTCGTCTACGCCGCGGTGGACACCCATCGCCTAGACGACTTTGCCCCGCACCTCTTCCGCACGCGCGACTCCGGGAAGACGTGGACCGCGATCACCGCCGGCCTGCCGCCGGGCGAATATACGACGGTCGTGCGCGCCGACACCGTCCGCAAGGGACTCCTCTACGCTGGCACCGTCGGCGGCGCGTTCGTTTCGTTCGACGACGGCGGCCGCTGGCAGCCGCTGCAGGAAAATCTTCCGACCGCGTGGGTCGAAGACCTCCAGGTCCACGGAAACGACCTCGTCGCCGCAACGAACGGCCGGGCTCTCTGGATCCTGGACGACGTCACGCCGCTGCGGCAGCTGACGCCGGCCGTCACCGGCACGGCGGCCCACCTGTTCGCGCCCGCGACGGCGGTCCGCGTCCGCCGCAACGTGAGCCACGACACGCCGCTGCCCCCGGAGACCCCGATGGGGAAGAACCCTCCGGCCGGCGCGGTCATCGACTATGTCCTGACGCGTGCCGTCTCCGGTCCCGTCGTGATCGAGATCCTCGATTCGGCGGGACGTTTGGTCCGCAGATATTCGAGCTCGGACGGGCCGGAGAAGGTTCCGGCGCGGCGTTACTTCGCGGAGGAGTGGTTGAAGCCGCCCGCTTCCCTCTCGAGCGCGGCCGGCCATCACCGTTTCGTCTGGGATCTGAGAGGGCCCCGCCCGAAGGCGGAGCAGTACGAGTACTCGATCGCTGCCATTTACGGCGAGGACACGCCCGCGGAACCGGAGGGCGTTCTCGTCCCTCCCGGGATCTACACCGTGCGTTTGAGCGCCGGCGGCAAAAGCCTCACGCAGCCGCTTTCGGTCGGGCAGGACCCGCGCGTGACGGCGTCCGCGGGCGACCTCTCCCGCCAGTACGAGCTCGCCGCGCGGACGGCGGAAGAGATGAACCGGGCGGCAGGCGCGCTCGCGGAGATCCACGCGCTGCGCAAGCGGCTCGACACGGCTCGGAAGAGCGCCGGGAACGAAGAGTCGGCGAAGGCCGTGGCCGCGCTCGATGCGAAGGCCGCGGCTTTCGAGGTCACGGTGGCGCCGCGGCCGGGATCCGGGATCGAAGATTCACTCGCGCGGTTGAGCGCGAGACTTTCCGGCCTGCTTCTGGCGATCGAGAGCGGCGACTCCGCGCCCACCGCCCCGGAGGTCACGGACTCCGAAGAGCTCGGGAAGGCGCTCGAGAAACGACTCGCCGACTGGAGCGCCCTCAAGAAGGAAGCCGCAGGGTCCGGCCTCCACGAGCGATAGGGAGAGGCCGAACTCCGGACCGCGAGACGTTGCGTTAGGGTCTCCGATCCCGCCGGTGCTCGTCTCTCCAGCGCCGGTAGTCCTCGCCCTCGATGACGCGCTGGTGCGACCAGTGACCCGGGACATAGCGCCAGCCGCCGGCTACGCGAACGTAGCGCGGGCCGATCCAGCGAGCGTGCCGCTCTTCCGGAACGACCCAGCGGCCCGGAATCCAGACCCAGTCGCCGCCATCCCAGTCCCAGAACCCGCGGATCCAGACGGCGTCCCGGCTCGGGCGCACGATCCTGTGTTCAACGCGAACCCGGGGAGGGGCCCGGCGGCCAATCCGGATCTCGAGGCTGCCCGGCAGCGGCGGCAGCGGCGGCGCCGGCGGTGGTGGAGGCAGCTGCGCCAGCAGCGGCGCCGAAACGACCGCAGCAAGTGCTGCCAGTGAAATCGCTCTCAAGATGCGTTTGAACATGAAACCTCCTCGCTCGTGGAAAGTCGCAAGCGCCGTGCCATTCGATCCGCGCGTGAGGGAATGTTCATCGCGCGTTCACGAGCTTCGCTTGTCTGTCATTCCGAGGAGCGAAGCTCCTCATCTGTCATTCCGAGGAGCGAAGCGACGAGGAATCTCTGGACGACGAGATCCCTCGCTTCGCTCGGATGACACACGACAGCGCTTCCAGATCCCTCGCTGCGCTCGGTGACAACGGTACGGAGTCGTCCGCGGAACCGTCTATTTTCCGAAGACGAGCAGCACGAAAGAGCCGGGCACCATGACCGGCCGCGGGCGGGGTTGATCGGGCGTCGGGGACGGAGGCGGGCCGAACTGCGCCGCGGCGAGAAAGACGTTGTGCGTCTTCGGATCGAGCGCCATCGTGCGCGCGCTCCTCTGCGTCTCGACCTTCTGCACGACCGTGAACTTGTCGGGCGAGTCCTCGTGCGCCACCGTGAGCGTCCCGTCGCCGCACGACGCGAAAGCGAGCCCCGCCGACAAGTCGAACGCGTTGGCGTCGACGCCTTCGCCGATCGGGACCGTCGTCACCATCCGTCCGCTGCCGGCGTCGACGACCGCCATCATCTTGTTACTGCAGCCGACGAAGAGCCGCCCGTTCTTTTCGTCGAACGCCAAGCCGGAGGGCTCCTCGCACGGCGCGAGCGGCCAGCGCTTCTCGACCGAGAGCTTCTGCGGGTCGATCACGTCGATGACGCTCTTGTCCTCGATGTTGACGAAAACCCGCCCCTTGCCGTCGGAGACGGCGAACTCGGGCTTGCCGTCGAGAGAGACCGTGCCCGCGACCGCGCCCGTGGCGGCGTCGATCGCGGTCGCGTTGCCGCCCCGGCCGTTGAACGTGAACACGCGCCGCGACGCCGCGTCGTAGAGGATCGCGTCCGGGTTCTCGCCGGTCGTCTTGATCTCGGAAAGCGTCTTCAGGCTCTTCAGCTCGAAGACGGTGACCGTCGAGGCGCGGCCGTTGCTCGTGAACCCGCGATCGAGCTCCCGCACGATGGCCACGCCGTGCACTCCGGCGGTGTGCGGAATCTCCCCGACCGGCGCTCCGCTGTCCGCGTCGAAGACCTGGACTCGCGTCGAGCGCGATACGTAGAGCCGCCTCGCGGCGCCGTCGACGGTCAAATAGTCCCAGCCGCCCTCGCCCCCGATCGCGAGCTTCTTGACGAGGTGATAGCCGGGCCCGGAGGTCGGTGACTTCGCTCTCGTGACTCCGGGCATCAAAGCCAGGAGCACGGTGACGGCAAACAACCCGCGTCGGATCATGAGAGCCTCCTCATGCAGGAGACGCTACCATTCGGCGGAACCGAGCTTGGCGGAACTTGGCTTTCAGGGCGCAGTTCCGAGGATGTAGCTCTGTGCCTTGTCCCAAACGACCCCGCCGACCTCGCGTCCGATCAATCGCGCGAGCAGATCCCCTTCCTCGAAGTGGATGCCGCCGTAGCGGCGAGAAATACCGGCCTGGTCGGCGGCCTCGGAAAAGCTCGCCCACGAGAGCGTGACGTCGGCCTGCGGCGTCAGACCGGGCTCGACGCGCGAGGAGCCAGCCGGCAGCGTCACAGAGGCGCCGAAGTCGTCGCTGCCGGTGAAGCGCTTCAGGATTTCCGCGCCCGAGGCGCTGAACGCGCTGTGACCGGAAATGTACTCCGGAAAGGGGGGAGTGATGAACGTGGAAGGTTGATACGGAAGCCAGTCCTCGCCGTTGATCACCTGCTTGCCCTGGAAGGGTACCGTCGCGAGGATCTTTTTGCCCGCCTTCAAAAAGCGGATCGCCGTGATGGGCCGCTCGGAATCGTAGAACCGCTTGCATTCCCAGACGGCGATCCCGGCGTCGAAGACGGCGTTGCCCACCTCGAAAAAGAGCTGGACGTCCTGGTCGAATGTGTGTTGATCGCGCCGCGAGACGAACTCCGCGAACAGCGTCCAATGACCCGGCGGGAGCTCGGAGTGCGGTCCGTCCGCCCAGTACTCCGCGATCATCTTCTGCTGGTCGTCGAGATGTGCGTTCAACTGGAGGACATGCTCTGCCTGAGCGACGTATCCGCCATGCGGCCAGCGCTCCGGAGGACCGGGCCGGAAGTGCGACTGCGGGGTCAGCGCGAAAGGAATGACGTTGCCCCAGTGCGGACCGATGTATCCGGGCGTGACGAATCCCCCCGCTCCGTCGGAGAAACGGATCGGCTGCCAGCGGTTCGGGTCATTGATGTGATCGGGATCGTTGACCGGCTGGTAGCCCGTGTAGTCCGAGTAGGCACCCGGATGCAGGTCTCCGAGCTGGTTGGCGCCGTCGTGATGGCGGAAGTCCGTGACGGCGTGGGCGGCGACGTTGCCGATTCCCTGCGGCGTCGTGGCGTCGGTCGAGGCATCGTCGGGGTCAAAGCCCAGAAGAGTCATCTGCGATCGGATGTAATCCGTCTGGTGCGGGAAGAGATCGAGCAGGCAGCGGTATTCGGCGAAGCTGAATGCCTTCTCCTTGTTTGCAAGGGTCCGCTCCGCGGCGGGTCGGCGCAAGGACCCGCCGAGACGGGTGCCGACGGCAACGTCGGCATAGGCAGCCCAGGCGTCGAAGCCGCACGTGTGGACGATCCCGATCGCGCGCGCCACCATCGGCGGTCCGAGATGGCTCAGACGGACTGATTGAAGCAGAACGTCGTTCCACTGAACGACGAGAGTGTCCGCGGCAAATATGGGCTCACTGATTCCAGACACCGCGACGAAAGTGAGCAACAGTAAACTTCTAGACACTCGTCGCATTGTTGATTCCCTAGCTGTTGTGAAGGAATGAAAGAGCAATGAACGGCTGATCAACAGAAGAAGAGCCCCCGCCGAGCCCGGGAGGTTGCTCGGCGGGAGCCTGCTGGCCGGGACCGTCCGGCCATCGGCGTCTCATGAGGCTACTCGGGGAAGAAGGCACCGTTGGAGTCATGCCCGATCTGGGCAAAGTGAGAGACCGAAGTCGAACCCGGATCGGAGACGAACTGGAATCCGT
>Ga0114129_10014850_pt1 | contig 11097 bp, 14 predicted proteins | sample RhiMetdeltSRZDD1_FD_80071 | JGI IMG/M metagenome (GOLD analysis project Ga0114129, IMG submission 80071) | Populus rhizosphere microbial communities from Tennessee, USA - Rhizosphere MetaG P. deltoides SRZDD1 (version 2) (version 2) | ecosystem: Host-associated > Plants > Roots > Rhizosphere >... | reverse complement strand
GACTCTGGCTTTGCTCATGCGCCTAATCTACCGCGTCACCTGCTTCGCGCGCCACTCCCAGGGAGGGACGGGCTCGGCATCAGCCCACAGGCCGACCTGGCGCAGGCGCGCGACGGTCTCGAGTTCGTAGAGCGGGGTGCTGGCGCTGGTCTGGCGCGCGGAGACCCAAGCCATGCCGCGCGCGACCTGCTCGGAAGCGGCGTCGACGCCGGAGCAGTTGACGGTGGCGATGAAGCGCTTGTACTCGTCGCGCGCGCGGGTGACCACTTCGACCGGTTTCTTGAGGCACAGGTCGGCGAGCGATTGGCGCGATTTTCCACCGAAACGCTGCTTGCGCTCCGGCGCGTCGATATCGGCAAGCCGCACGCGCAGGCGCTTGTTGCCATCGGTCAGGAGCGTGAGCGTATCGCCGTCGGTGACCGCGACCACACGGCCGGTGAGCGTGTCGGCGCTGGCGACCCCGCAGACGAGGATGCAGGCGAGGGACAGCTTGCGCATCAGAACGTGCGGTTGAACCAGAGGAGCGAGAGGCCGCCGGACAGGAGCAGGAGCAGCGAAGAGACGGCGGCGAAGAGGAAGGTGATCTCGGTGTGCTCGCGCTGCAGGATGATCTTGCTCGACAGGCTCTCGTAGATCTTCCGCAGTTGCTCGCCGGTCGAGGCGTGGAAGTACTCGGCGCGGGTGAATTCGGCGATGGCGCGCAGGGTCTCCTCGTCGAAGGCCATGTAGATGGAGTAGCCCTCGATCGAGACCTGGGCGCCCTGCGGGGTGCCGAAGCCCACGGTGTAGACCTTGATGCCGCGCTCGGCGGCGAGGCGCGCGGCGTCGATGGGATGCGGGCCGGTGGTGCGGCGGCCGTCGGTGAGCAGGATGATGGCCGCGTTCTGGTTGGAGCCGGGCTCGACCGCGACGAAGGGCTTGTCGGGCTTCTTCGCCGGCGGCTTGGGCGGCGGGTTGAAGGCGCTGCGGCCGCCGTAGCGGTAGTAGGGCAGCACCATCGACTCGAGGTCGATGCCGTGGTCGGGGAAGAGCGTGATCAGCGACATGACGATGCCGCTGCCGATGGCGGTCTGGCGGTCGAGCTGCAGGCGGTCGACGGCGGCGATCAGGTCTTCCTTGTTGCTGGTCGGGCTCTGCACCAGCGCCGCGGTGCCGGCGAAGGAGACGATGCCGATCCTCACGTCGCCGGGCACGTCGGCGATGAAGGACTTGGCGGCGGCCTGCGCCGCGGCGATGCGGTTGGGCACGACGTCGGTGGCACGCATGCTGAGCGAGACATCGATGGCGAGGATGATCACCTTCTGGTGCGAGGGCAGAGTGATGAGCGCGCTCGGGCGCGCAGCGGCGAGCAGGGCGCCGAGCAGGCCGAGGAGGAACAGCGCGGGCGGCACGTGGCGCCGCCAGGCGCGCTGCGGGCCGCCGGCGCGCACCATGGCGAGGCTCGGGTAGCGCAGCGCCTCGCGGCGCTTGCGCCGCAGCACGTAAACATAGGCGGCGACGAGCAGGGGCACGAGGAGCAGGAACCAGAGCAGCTCGGGCCAGATGAACTTCATCACTTCTTCCTCATTGCCGACTTCGGCCGGAACGCTTTCACCACCGCCTCATGCGTCTCGATGTACGGCCCGCCGATGAGATCGATGCAATAGGGTACCGCAGCGAAGACCCCCTCGAGCGTTTCGCGGATGGCTTTCGGCTGGCCCGGCAGGTTGATGATCAGGCATTGCTTGCGCACCACCGCCACCTGGCGCGAAAGGATGGCGGTCGGCACGTATTTGAGACTGACTGCACGCATCTGCTCGCCGAAGCCAGGCATCACCTTGTCGGCGACGGCGAGAGTGGCTTCCGGGGTCACGTCGCGCGGCGCCGGGCCGGTACCCCCGGTGGTCAGGATGAGATGGCACCCCTTGCGGTCGACGAGATCGGCGAGCGTCGACTCGATGACCGCCTGCTCGTCGGCGATGAGGCGGGCTTCTTCGCGCCACGCGGGAGAGGCGATGGCCGCGGCGAGCCACTCCTTCAGCGCCGGGATGCCCTCGTCCTTGTACACGCCGGCCGAGGCGCGGTCGCTGATGGAGACGAGACCGACGAGGAGTTCGCTCATGTGACTTCGTAGATGTCCAGTATGACCGAGGCCGGCTTGCGCTGCCCGCTGCCGACGCAAATCAGACGGTTGAGCCAGGCGTAGCGCGCGTCACCGGTCTCGAACCAGGGACTGGTGCGCATGTAGTACAGCGCGGGGTCGACCGGCATTCCGGCGACGAGCTGCTGCATCACCTCCGCCGGCCCGTGGCGGTAGCCCTCGTTGCGCACGTAGATGAGCGCGCCGTCGTGCGTCTCGAGGGTGTAGCGCGCCTCGAGGTGGGCGACGCCGTCGGCGCGCAGCACCTGCCAGTCGGCGCCGCCCGGCAGCACGCGCCCCCGCAGGCGCGCGCCCTGGAAGCTGCCGCCGGTGATGCCGATGATGCGCCGGCGGCCGTGCGGCGTGTCGCCGAGCTCGAGCGGCGCGGCGAGCGTGATCTCCGCGCTCAGGAGCGGCTCGAGGCGGAGCATTCCTTGATGAAGCGGAACAGCTCGCGCTGCGAGCGAGGGGGCTTCACTTCGAGTTTTTCCTTGCGCGAATTCCGTATCAAAACGCGAAGGACCTGGAGGTCCGCACCCGGGAAAGCCGTGGCGAACTCGGTGAGCGCCGCGTCGTCGGCGAGCAGCTTGTTGCGCCAGGCTTCGACGCGCTGATGCGCGGCGGCCGACTCGGCCGAGCCCTGGTTGAGACCGTCGAGCTGGGCGCGGATCGGCGCCACGTCCGCCTCGCGCATGAGGCGGCCGATGTACTGCATCTGGCGGCGCTTCGCTTCGTGGCTGGTGATGCGCTTCGCCTCGAGCACGGCGTCCCTCAGCTTTTCATCCAGGAGGATGTTTTCCAGCTGCGGCGCGGAAAGCGCGACCAGCTCGGTGCCGAGCTTCTGCAGCTCGTGCATTTCCTTCTTGCGCTGCGTCTTGCTGATTTCCTCCTGCATGCCACTGTTATCATAGCGCCCCCATGTCGAAGCGCCATGGCTTTACCTGCCGGCCGGACGAACTGCGCGAGCTGGCGGCGCTGGTGCTGCAGCGCGCGAAGCAGATCGGAGCGAGCGGCTGCGACTGCGACGTGTCGGAGGGCTACGGCCTCACCGTCACCGTGCGCAAGGGCAAGCCCGAGACCATCGAGCGCAACCGCGACCGCGGCGTCGGCGTGTCGGTGTACTTCGGCGCGCGGCCGAAAGCGCGGCGCGGCCACGCCAGCACCTCGGATCTCTCGCGCGCCGCGCTCGAGCAGACGGTGGACGCCGCCGCCGCCATCGCGCGCCACACGGCGGAGGACGACGCCGCGGGACTGCCGGAGCCGGAGCTGCTGGCGCGCGAGGTGCCCGACCTCGATCTCTACCATCCCTGGAGCCTGAGCACCGAGGAGGCGATCGAGCTGGCGCGGCGCTGCGAGGCCGCCGCATTCGCGGTGTCGCCCAAGATCCGCAACTCCGAGGGGGCCACCGTCTCGGCGCAGCAGACGCAGTTCGTCCTCGCCAACAGCCTCGGCTTCATGCAGGGCTACCCCAGCTCGCGCCACTACCTGTCGTGCACGGCGATCGCCGAGGAAAAGGGCCTGATGCAGCGCGACGAGTGGTATAGCGCCTCGCGCCTGCCCGCGGAGCTGGCCGACGCCGGCGCCATCGGCAACTACGCGGCGCAGCGCGCGCTGGCGCGCCTGCGCGCGCGCAAGATCGCCACCTGCCAGGCGCCGGTGCTGTTCGAGGCGCCCGAGGCGATCGGCTTCTTGAGCCACTTCATCTCCGCGGTGAACGGCGGCAACCTCTACCGCAAGAACTCGTTCCTTCTCGACAGCCTGGGCAAGCAGGTGTTCTCGCCCCTGGTGCAGCTGGAGGAGAAGCCGCTCGAGCGCCGCGGCGGCGCGAGCGCCGCCTTCGACGAAGAGGGCGTCGCCACGCAGGAGCGCGCCCTCGTCAGGAGCGGCGTGATCGAGGGCTACTTCCTCGGCAGCTACTCCGCGCGCAAGCTCGGCATGCGCTCCACCGGCAACGCCGGCGGCCCGCACAACCTGGTGCTCAAGGCCACCGGGCCGGACCTGGCGGGCATGCTGCGCCGGCTCGATCGAGGCCTGTTCGTCACCGAGCTGATGGGGCAGGGCGTCAATCCGGTGACCGGCGATTACTCGCGCGGCGCCTCGGGCTACTGGGTCGAGGGCGGGGAGATCCGCTATCCGGTGGAGGAGATCACCATCGCCGGCAACCTGCGCGACATGTACAAGGGCATCGTCGCCGTCGGCGCCGACACGCTCACGCGCTTCGGCCGCACCACCGGCTCGATCCTCATCGACCGCATGACCATCGCAGGCAACTGAAAAGGCATAATCGAACCATGCACCTCTTGGCGAAACTTCTTCTTTTCCTGGTCGTTTTCCCCGGCTTCACCGGCATGGCGCAGGCGCAGGAGGCGCAGCGGCGCACCAGCCAGACGCCCGACGTCATCTTCGTGCCCACACCGCACGAGGTGGTGGAGGAGATGCTGCGCGTGGCGAAGGTGGGCAAGGGCGACGTGCTCTACGATCTCGGCTCGGGCGACGGCCGCATCCCGATCGCGGCGGCGAAGAAGTTCGGCATCCGCGCCGTCGGCATCGACATCGACCCCGAGCGCATCCGCGAGGCGACCGCCAACGCGAAGAAGCAGGGCGTGGACAAGCTGGTGAGCTTCCGCCAGGAGGACCTGTTCAAGGCCAACTTCAGCGAGGCGACGGTGGTCACGCTCTACCTGCTGCCCGATCTCAACGTCAGGCTGCGGCCACGCCTGTGGGCGGAGCTCAAGCCCGGCACGCGCATCGTTTCGCACCAGTTCGAGATGGGCAACTGGAAGCCGGAGCGCAAGATCGAGATGAACGGCCGCACCGTCTACCTGTGGACCGTGCCGCAGCCGCAGCCGCAGAAGGCGAAGTGAGCCCGCGGTGAAGATCGAAATCGTCTCCGACGTCATCTGCCCGTGGTGCTACATCGGCCGGCGGCGCCTGGCGAAGGCGCTTGAACTCGCGCCGGACGTGCAGGTGGAAATCACCTGGCTGCCGTTCCAGCTCAACCCGGGCATGCCGCGCGAGGGCATGCCGCGCGCCGAGTACCGCAAGGCCAAGTTCGGCTCGGTCGAGCGCGGGCGCGAGCTCGACGCGCGCGTCGCCGGCGAAGGCCGCGGCGAGGGCATCGCCTTCGCCTTCGAGCGCATGCAGCGCACGCCCAACACCGTCGCCGCGCACCGCCTGATCGCCGCCGCGCAGAAAGAGGGTAAAGGGCAGGCTGCGGTGGACGCCCTGTTCAAGGCCTACTTCGAAAACGCCGAGGACATCGGCGATCCCGCAGTGCTTGAAAAAATCTCTTCCGCCCTCGGCATCAAGGGCGAGGTCGATGAGAAGGAAGTGGCGGCGCTGGAGGCGAGCATGCGCGGCCTCGGCATCCAGGCGGTGCCGACCTTCATCTTCGACCGCAAGTTCGGCGTCTCCGGCGCGCACCCGCCCGAGGCGCTGGCGCAGGCGATGCGCGAGGCCGCCGCCGGCTAGGTGAAGTCGAGGCGGTCTTCGACGGTAAAGCCGTAGATCGGGATCGGCGGGCGCTTGCCCAGCTCCACGGGCGGCAGCTCGGTGACTTTGAGCGACTTCACCACCGGCCCGAGGCCCTTCATCAGCTCGAGCGAGATCACCACCTCGCCGGCGCGCGCGCGGTGCACCATGCGCTCGGCGATGCTGATGCAGTCGCCGAAGGCGAGGAACTGCTGCGTGCCCTGCGCCTCGGCCATGCCGAACACCGCCTCGCCCAGGTGCAGCCCGCCGGACACCACCGCCGCCAAGCCGTACTCGGTCTTCCAGCGCTCGCCCACCGGCGCGAACTCGCGCTCGAGGTCCTGCGCGCTCTTCAGCGCCTGTGCGGCGAACTGCTTGACCTCGCCGCTGGAGAAAATGGCGAGCACGGCGTCGTTGTGCACCGCCACCATCTTGCCGCCGTTGGCGGCGGTCACCTTGGCGGCGAGGCCGAAGAACTCGTTCACCAGCTGCAGCACCTTGGCCGGCTCGAGCGCCTCCGACATGCGCGTGAAGTTGCGCAGCTCGGCGTAGAACAGCGCCACCTGGCGTCTCTGCGGCGTGGCCATGCTTCAGTTTAGCCGCATCAGGCGAAGAGGACGAAGAGCGTGACGACGAACACCACCAGCGAGCCGCCGGCGAAGAAGGCGAGCGTGGTGCGGCCGACGTCCGGCAGGTCCGGGTCGCGCGGGATGGGCGCGGCGCGATGCTCGTCGTGGTGCTCGTCCTCCTTCTTCTTCTCCGGCTCCGGTCGCTTCACCGGGCGGATGGTGGCGTCCTCGTCCGGCGTGGCGCCGAGCGCGGCCACCTTCTCGTTGAAGGTCCTGAAGAAGTCGTCGGCGACCTTCTTCGCCGCAGCGTCCACCAGGCGCGAACCGATCTGCGCCAGCTTGCCGCCGACACTCGCCTTCACTTCGTACGCCAGCCGCGTCTTGCCGAACTCGGGGGCGAGGCGCACCTGCGCGCTGCCCTTGGCGAAGCCGGCGGCGCCGCCCTGGCCTTCGAAGGAGAGCGCGTAGGAGCTCGGCGGGCGCACGTCGGAAAGCGTGAGCTTGCCCTTGAACTTGGCCGCCACCGGGCCGACGCGCGCCACCATCAGCACGTCGTAGGCGTTGTCGCCGGCGGGGGTGATCGCCTCGCAGCCCGGCACGCAGGACCTCAGCATCTCGGGATCGTTGAGCGCGTCCCACACCACCTGCAGCGGCGCCGGCACGACCTGCTCGGCCTTCATTTCCATGCGTGGTTCCCTTGATTTTTCCGCGAAAGTGTCCTCGCAAGGTCGACGAGGCTTTTCAGATTATGCACCGGCAGGAACAGGTCGACGTGCGGCAGCATGGCGCGCACGCCCGCCGGCCGCGCCTCGAACTTCTCGTAGCGCAGCAGCGGGTTGAGCCACACCAGGGTGCGGCAGGACTTGGCCAGGCGGTCCATCTCCTCGCCCAGGCCCTCGCCCGCCTCGCGGTCGAGGCCGTCGGAGACCAGCAGCACGCAGGCGTTCTGCCCCAGCATGCGCCGCCCCCACTTGTAGTTGAACTCGCGCAAGGACGCGCCGATGCGCGTGCCGCCCGACCAGTCCTTGATCGCGTCGGCCACCCTGGCCATGGCCACGTCGACGTCGCGGTGGCGCAGCTGGCGCGTGATGTTGGTGAGGCGCGTGCCGAACACGAACACCGAGACGCGGTCGCGGTCGTTGGTGATGGCGTGCAGGAAATGCAGGAACATGCGCGCGTACGGGTTCATCGAGCCCGAGATGTCGCACAGCACGACCAGCGGCGGGTGCAGCTCGCGCGGCGCCGCGCGCACCAGCGGGATGACGTCGCCGCCCTCGCGCAGGGACCTTCTCATCGTCTCCCGGATGCTGATCGCTCTGCCGTTGTCCGAGATTCTTTTTCGTCGAGTGCGTATCAGCGGCAGCGGCAGGCGCAGCTGGCTGATCATCTTGCGCGCATCGACCAGCTCCGCCGCCGACATGGTGTCGAAGTCCATGCGCTGCAGCACTTCGCGCGAGGAGAAAGTCAGGCGCGCCTCGAGCTCCATCTGCTCGGACTTTTCAGAGATGTTTTTTTGCGAATACAGCGCATCCGTCAGCCGCTGGCTCTGCTGCTGCTCGGGCTTGGGCGTGCCCTGCGCTTTCGGCAGCATCAGCTGCATCATGCGCTCGGCGAGCTTGGGATCGCGCCAGAAGATGCGGAAGGCCTGGTCGAAGATCGGCCGCTGCTCCTCGCGCGACAGCAGCACCGCCGACATGGTCCAGTACCAGTCTTCGCGCCGCAGCAGGGCGGAGGAGTCGCCGACCAGGTCGAGCGCCTGCACCGCGTCGACCACGCGGTCGGGGCCGATGCGCAGGCCCGCCGCCCGCAGCAGGCGGGCGAAGTGCATGACGTTCTCGGCGAGCCGGCCCGCCACCTGATTACGCCGCGGCGGCGGCGGTTTTCGCCTCGGCCACCAGGCGCGCGACCTCGTCGCCGGCGACGCGCTCGAGGTCGTCGCGGTACTTGAGCAGGACGCCGAGCGTGTTGTTGACGGTCTCGGGGTCGAGCGCAACGCGGTCGAGCGCGGTGAGGCAGTTGGCCCAGTCGATGGTCTCGGCCACGCCCGGCAGCTTGAACAGGTCGCTCTTGCGCAGCTGCTGCACGAAGGCCACCACCTCGCGCGACAGCGCGCCGGCCGCCTGCGGCGCCTTGCGCCGCAGGATCTCCAGTTCGCGCCTGGCGTCGGGATAGTCCACCCAGTGGTAGAAGCAGCGGCGTTTCACCGCGTCGTGGATCTCGCGCGTGCGGTTGGAGGTGATCACCACCAGCGGCGGCTCCTTCGCCCGCAGCGTGCCGAGCTCCGGAATCGTGATCTGCCAGTCGGACAGCACCTCGAGGAGATAGGCCTCGAAAGGCTCATCGGTGCGGTCGAGCTCGTCGATGAGCAGCACCGGCGAATCGCCTTCCAGCGCCCGCGCCAGCGGCCGCTTGACGAGGAACTTCTCCGTGTAAATGCCGCGCGTCAGCTTTTCCTTGTCGCGCTCGCCGGCGGCTTCGGCCAGGCGGATCTCGATCATCTGCGCCGAGTAGTTCCACTCGTAGGCGGCCTGCGCGATGTCGAGGCCCTCGTAGCATTGCAGGCGGATCAGCTCGCGCCCGAGGGCCTGCGCCAGCACCTTGGCGATCTCGGTCTTGCCCACGCCCGCCTCGCCCTCGAGGAACAGGGGCCGCTTCATGGCGAGCGAGAGGAACAGCGAGGTGGCGAGGCTGCGCTCGGCGACATAGTCGCCTTTGGCGAGCAGCGCCTGGGTTTCGTCGATCGACTTCGGCAGAGGCGTCGTCATGGAGCGTTGCACGATATCATAGGCCGATGCGCTTTCGCCGCCGCTTTCTGCTCGCGCTTGCTGCGGGACTCGCGGCGCCGCTCGCCGCGCGCGCGCAGCAGAAGGCGCGGCCGACGTCGCGGGTATTCCGCATCGGCGTGCTCGAGCCGACCTCGGAGCGCGCCAACCGGGATTCGCTGCGCGAGGGGCTGACCGACCTCGGCTACATCGACGGCAAGAACATCGCCATCGAGTTCCGCTCGGCCGACGGCCGCGCCGAGCGCTTCCCGGAGCTGGCGGCCGAGCTCGCCGCGCTGAACACCGACGTCTTCGTCGTGCGCGGCACGCCGGCGGCGCTCGCCGCCCGGGGCGCGAGCGGCGCGCCGGTGGTGATGGCGGCGGTCGCCGACCCCGTGGGCGCGGGCCTGATGACGAATCTGGTCAAGCCGGGGGGCAACGTCACCGGCCTCACCACGCTGTCCGACCAGGTGGTGGCGCAGCGCGTCTCGCTGTTGCGCGAGCTCCTGCCACGTGCGGTGCGCGCCGGGCACCTGATGAACTTGTCCAACCCGGCGAGCGCCGCGCAATTCCGGGAGTCAGCGAAGGTCGCCAAGACACTCGGCCTCGACATGGTGCAGCTCGACGTGCGCGAGCCGCAGGATTTCGGCCGCGCCTTCGATCTCGCCGCGGAGCAGAAGGTGGAAGGGCTGCTGGTCAACGTCGACGGCCTCATCCTCGAGCACCGGCGCGCAGTGGCCGAGTACGCCGCCAAGCACAAGCTGCCGGCGGTCTATTCGGACCGCGAGTTCGTCGCCGCCGGCGGGCTGCTCTCCTACGGCGTGCATTACCCGCACCTCTACTACCGCGCCGCGAACTTCGTCGGGCGGATCCTGCGCGGGACGAAGCCGGGGGAGTTGGCGGTCGAGACGCCGACGCGCTTCTACATGGCGGTCAACCGGCGCACGGCGCGCACGCTCGGCCTCGTCATCCCGCCTGCGATCCTGCAACGCGCCGACCGCGTGATCGGCTAGTTCGGGCTCTGACCCCGAACTATTTCAGCGCGGCTTCGACCGCGCGCTTCGCCATCACCGTGATGAGGTGCGCGCGGTACTCGGGCGAGGCGTGCAGGTCGTTGTTGAGGCCGTCGGCCTTGACCTTGATCCCCGCCGCCGACTCGGGGGCGAACTTCGCCGACAGCGCCTTCTCCATCTCCGCCTGGCGAAACACGCAGGGGCCCGCTCCGGTGACGGCGACGCGCACCTTGCCGCCGAAATCGGCGACGAACACGCCCACCATGGCGAAGCGCGAAGCCGGGTTCTTGAACTTCATGTAGGCGGCGCGCTTGGGCACCGGGAAGGACACCGCGGTGATCAGCTCGCCCGGCTCGAGCGCGGTCTCGTACAGGGCGGTGAAGAACTTGTCGGCTTCGATCTTGCGCTTGTTGGTCGTGATCGTGGCGCCGAGGCCGAGCGCCGCCGCCGGGTAGTCGGCCGCCGGGTCGCTGTTGGCGAGCGAGCCGCCGATGGTGCCCATATGGCGCACCTGGCGGTCGCCGATCATGCCGGCGAGCGCGGCCAGCGCCGGAATCGCTTTTTGCACGTCCTTCGACGCGGCGACGTCGGCGTGCCGCGTCATGGCGCCGATTTCCACGGCGCTGCCTGACGCTTTCACAAAAGACAATTCCTTCAAAGTGCCCAGGTCGATAAGGTCCGTGGGCGAGGACAGGCGCAGCTTCATCGCCTGCACCAGGCTTTGCCCGCCGGCGAGGTATCTTCCCTCCTTCTTCTTCGCCGCGAGGGAAGTGGCTTCCTTGGCGCTTTCCGCCCGGTGATATTCAAACGCGTGCATGGCTTTTCTCCCGGAGGTGCTTCCATACGGTGTTGGCGGTTGCCGGCATCGCCACGTCCTTCACGCCGAGCGCATCGGTGATGGCGTTCATCACCGCCGCCGGCGCGCCGATGGCGCCCGCTTCGCCGCAGCCCTTCACGCCGAGCGGGTTGTGCGTGCACGGCGTCTCGCGCGTGTCGAGCTTGAACGAGGGCACGTCGGTGGCGCGCGGGATGCAATAGTCGCCGAACGAGCCGGTGCTGAGCTGGCCCTCGGCGTCGTACTTGCAGCCCTCGGTGAGCGCCTGGCCGATGCCCTGCGCCAGGCCGCCGTGCACCTGGCCCTCGACGATCATCGGGTTGATGAT
>Ga0114129_10014849_pt1 | contig 11097 bp, 8 predicted proteins | sample RhiMetdeltSRZDD1_FD_80071 | JGI IMG/M metagenome (GOLD analysis project Ga0114129, IMG submission 80071) | Populus rhizosphere microbial communities from Tennessee, USA - Rhizosphere MetaG P. deltoides SRZDD1 (version 2) (version 2) | ecosystem: Host-associated > Plants > Roots > Rhizosphere >... | reverse complement strand
TTGCTACCGGGTCCGCATGTACCTGTGGTGGCAGCGCGGCGTCATCTATCAGGTGTACCCCCGCTCTTTCATGGACGCGAACGGCGACGGGGTGGGCGATCTCGCGGGCGTGCTGTCGCGGCTCGACTACCTGGACTGGCTCGGCGTCGATGCGCTCTGGCTTTCGCCGATCTATCCCTCGCCGATGAAGGATTTCGGCTACGACGTCGCCGACTACACCGGCGTCGATCCGCTGTTCGGCACGCTGGAGGACTTCGACCGCCTGGTGCGCGCCGCCCACGCGCGCAATCTCAAGGTGATTCTCGACTTCGTCCCGAACCACACCTCGGACGAGCACGCGTGGTTCAAGGCCGCGCGCCGCTCGCGGGACGATCCGAAGCGGGACTGGTACCTCTGGCGCGATCCGGCGCCGGGCGGCGGGCCGCCGAACAATTGGCTGTCCTGCTTCGGCGGCAGCGCCTGGCAGTACGACGAGCGCACGGGCCAGTACTACTATCACGCGTTCCTTCCCGGGCAGCCCGATCTCAACTGGCGCAATCCGCGCGTCGTCGAGGCGATGCTCGGCGTGCTGCGCTTCTGGCTCGAGCGCGGCGTCGACGGTTTCCGCGTCGACGTGCTGTGGCACCTCGTGAAGCACGCCGATTTTCCCGACAACCCGGTGAATCCCGCCTGGCGCGCCGGCATGGACCCTTACCAGGCGCTGGTGCCGCTGCACACGACCGACCTCCCGGAAGTGCACGGCATCGTGGCGCGCATGCGGCAGCTGCTCGACGAGTATCGCGAGCGGGTGCTGATCGGCGAGATCTACCTGCCGGTCGAGCGGCTGGTGAAGTACTACGGCGCCGACCTCCAGGGCGCGCACCTGCCGTTCAACTTCCAGCTCGTCCAGGCGCCATGGGACGCCGCGCACATCGCGCGGCTGATCGAGGAATACGAGCGGGCGCTGCCCGAGGGCGCGTGGCCGAACTGGGTCCTCGGCAACCATGACCAGCATCGCATCGCCTCGCGGGTAGGCCCGGCGCAGGCGCGCGTCGCGGCGATGCTTCTCCTCACCTTGCGCGGGACGCCGACGCTCTATTACGGCGACGAGATCGGGATGCGCGACGTGGAGATTCCCGCACACCTCGTGCGCGATCCGTTCGAGCGCAACGTCCCGGGCCGCGGACTAGGACGCGATCCCGAGCGCACGCCGATGCAGTGGAGCCCGGACACGCAGGCCGGCTTTACCCGCGGCGAGCCCTGGCTTCCCGTCGCGCCCGACTACCGGGACGTGAACGTGGCCGCGCAGCGCGACGATGCGAAGTCCATGCTGGCGCTGTACCGGCGCCTCATCGCATTACGGCGCGCAGAGCCGGCGCTGGAAGTCGGCCGCTTCGAGCTCGTCGAAACGCAGGGCGAAGTCCTCGCCTACGTCCGGCGTTCGCGCAGAGGCGAGAGCGACTTCCTGATCGCGCTGAATCTCGGCGCGCAGCCAAGACGCGTGCCGTTGCCCCGTCCGCACGCGAGCGGGGCCATCGCGCTCTCGACGCATCTCGACCGCGTGGACGAGTCCCTCGACGGCGCGCTCGTGCTGCGTGGCGACGAGGGCGCGATCGTCCGCTTGTCCGCGTAGAACCTGTCGTCCAGCTGTTGAGCTCCTCGGTGTAACATGCCGGCCTTCAATTCCCCCGGAGGAGTCATGCTCGATCGTCTTTCATTCCTTTTCCTGGCCGCTGCCGCGGTCGCGGGGCCCGCATGGGCCCAGGCGCCGGCCGAGGTCACGCTCACGCGCCTCGATTGCGGCACCGGTTTCAACGACGCGCGCCGGTTCAGCGATACCTTCGCCTACACCGACCAGAAGAAGCCCTTCACGTTCAGCTGCTATGTGATCAAGCACGGCGACGACTACATGGTCTGGGACACGGGCTACACGCCGGGCTCCAACCCGAACGCGTCCAAGGTCACGCTCGGCGAGCAGCTCGCGCAGCTCAAGATCAAGCCCGAGCAGGTGAAGTTCGTCGGCATCAGCCACTTCCACGCCGACCACACCGGCCAGCTCGACACGGTGCCGAACGCGACGCTGCTCATCGGCCAGAAGGAATGGGACGCGATCACCGCGCCCAAACCCATGCAGGGCGCGAACGTCGCGGGCTTCAAGCACTGGATCAGCGGCGGCGGCAAGGTCGAGCCGCAGGCCACGGACAAGGACGTGTTCGGCGACGGCAGCGTGATGGTCCTCAAGACCCCGGGCCATACGCCGGGACACCAGTCGCTCCTCGTGCGCCTGAAGGAGAAGGGGCCGGTGATTCTCGTCGGCGACGCCGTGCATTTCCACGAGAACTACGAGTCGAACGGGGTGCCGGGCTTCAACTACGATCGCGCCGAGACCATCGCCTCGATCGAGCGCATCAAGCAGATCGAGAAGAACCTCAAGGCGACCGTGATCATCCAGCACGACCCGCGCGACATCGACAAGCTGCCGAAGTTTCCGGCTGCGGCGAAGTAGCCGCTCTGTCTGGATGCCGAGCGACGCGCTGTCGCGCCCGCCGCTACAAAAGGCGCGCGGACTGTGTTCTCCGCGCCACAGCACGCTCGCTGGCAAAGGAAAATTGCGCTCGAAACGCCGCTCGGCCTGCGCTGCGACGTAGTCTTGAAGCGCGGGAACCGAAGAGGCACTGCATGGAGAAAGAGACGTATGCCAGCACCATCTCGAGCGCAGTCGAGTTTTTCGAAGGGTACGGAACGCTAGCGGTCATCCTCAACGTCAATGTCGACGATCTGCGCCGGTGGGCCGAGGGGAAGTCTTATCCTCCGGGGGACGTGCTGCATCGCATCGTCAACCTGAGACGACCCGACAGGCTCCGCAGCGTCGCTTGAGCTGACCGCGCTCGCCTTCAGCGCGAGGCCGCGGAGGTGGTCACGTCGCAGCTTCGAAGATCGGCCTGCCCGCCGCCGGCGATGCCCTGGTAGAGGGTCCACAGGCGCTCGTCGACGCGCTGCTCGCGCGGGTGCTTCTTTTCCTTGTCGAAGCGGCCGACGGCGCGCGGGCCGGCGTTGTACACCGCGTAAGCCGAGCGCGCCACGTGGTTCGGATCGCCGCTTTTCTCGGCGTAGGGAATCGCGTAGTCCTTCACGTAGCGCATCAGGATCTGCGCGCCCGCGCGCGCGTTATACGCGGTGTCCCAGCGCAGGCGCTCGAGCTGGTAGAAGCCGCGCCACACGATCTGGTTGATCTGCATGATGCCGATGCTGCCGCTGCCCGAGCGCAGGTAGCTCAGCTTGCCGCCGCGCATGGCGTACTGGCGCCAGCAGCTTTCGATCAACGCCGTCGTCGGCACCATGTTGCGGTAGATCTGGTCGTACGGCGCGGCAAGGCTCGCGCGCTGCAGCTCGGCCGCGGCGGTCCTCTTCAGCAGTTGGCCGACGCGCGCCTCGTAGGCATCGAGCTCGTCGCGCCTCGGAAGCCACCGATCCAGCGCTTTCTCCGGGACCGGCTCCGCGGCATACGCGCGGGCGACCAGGAGATCGAGCCAGCTCCTCGTCGGCGGCGGCGCGGGCGGCTCGGGGTCCGGAATCTCCTCCACGCCGAAAAGGCTCTTCAATTGCGGATCGGCGGCCCAGTCGTAGGCGAGCGGGTCGCCGGCCGCGCCCGGACGGAGGCTGCGCGCGAGCCGCCGCAGCCCGTCGGCCGAGAGCGTCATGCCGAGGCCCGGCGCGGCGCGGTCGAGCGCGAGCAGCGCGTCGCCGGCATCGATGAAGGCGGCATACCGCAGGAGCGACGCGTCCAGCGCGCCGTCGCGCTGACCGTCCGCCAGGATCGTGCGCAGCTCGTCCCAAGCGTCGACGAAGAGCGCGCGCAGCGGATCGCCGGCCGCGGGCGCGTCGCCCGACAGGATCTCGGTCAGCCGGTAGCGGCTCTCGAGGAGCAGGGTGAACAGGCGCTTGCGCAGCGCCGCGTTCTCGCTGTCGAGCGCGACCTGCTTGATGCTGTAGAGGAGAAAGGCGTCCCAGGGTTCGAGCGTTTTCTCCAGCGCCTCGAGCTCGGCCTCGGTCAGCGGCGCCGCCGGCGCCGCATTCGTCGCCACGGCGGGCGCGGCAAGCCAGGCATCGGGTAGTTCGAGCGCGATCGGCACGACCACGGCCTTCGCCTCGACACGCGGCCCGAGCACCTGCAATTGCTTCACCGCCGCCTCGAGCTCGTCGGCGTGCTGCGGCGGGGCCGCGCCGCGCACGATCGACGCGAGCGCCACGCGCGAGGCGCCGAGGTCGTAGCTGAAGCGCTCGAGGCGCGGATGCACGTAGCGCTTGGAGAGCTCCCACATGAAGCCTAGCGCCGCCCCGCCGCCCGCATCCGTGAGCTTCGAATCGACGATCCGTACCCGCAGCCGCCCGGCGGGGTCGAGCTGCGGCGCGAGCGTGAATTCCATCGTGCCCTTCCACTCGGCGGCGTTCTGGCACTTGCCGAAGAGCTCCGCGCCGAGCGCCGCCGAGCCGGGCCCGACCAGCCGCAGGCGGCCGTCGAGCGCCTCGAGGCTCGGCTTCTCCAGGTTGAGGTAGCGGCAGGGCCCTTCACGGTAGATCACGTTGGGCGCCGAGCGCGAAGCGGCGAGCTGCGCCGCGAGCGCCTGGCGCAGCGGCTCGAGCGGCACGCGCAGCGGGATCTCGAGGCGACCGGCCATGACTCCGGGTGAAAGGAAGAACAGCAGGACCGCAACCAGCCGCAGGCGCGTCATGCTGTGGAATTTCCAATCCATTCCGCGACTTGTCTACCTTCCGGTGTAGTCCTGCGTCTCCGATCGGCGACAGCGGTTCGCAGCCGCCTTTGGACCGCGCCTCGGAGCGCGGCGGCCGCCGCACCCTAAACCGCCTCCCGATTTTCGGGACAACCACCGTATGAACCCCATGGCCGGAAACAAGATCCCGCACCACGTGCTTTTCCATCGCGCGTTGCTCGCGCTCATTCCCGCGGCAAGCCTGACGCTCGCGGCTTGGAAGTCCGGATTTCGGTGGTACTTCGTCGTGCCCGCGCTCGTGTGCTGGGGCGTAGGGATCTGGTATCTGAAGCGCGGCTCGGATCGCTGGAACGAAACGCCGCGGGAGGAGTGAGGCCGCTTCTGAGGTAGGCTCAGTTCCATGGACCCGTCCCTCCAGGTTTCGATCGACCGCCACGAGTCCTACGTCCGCGCCGACCCGGGCAACGCGTTGCTGTGGGTGACGCTGGGCGACCTGTATCACCGGGCGGGGCGGCTGGAGGAGGCGCTCGCGTCGTTCGAGCGCAGCCAGCTCGAGGCGCCCGACAGCCCCGCGGCCAAGAGCCGCATCGCCTCGGTGCGCATCTCGCAGCACCGCTTCAGCGATGCCGAGCGGGTGCTTGGGGAGCTCCTCAGGCAAGAGCCGGAGAACCCGGCGCTGCTCTATAACCTCGGGCTCGCCCAGTTCTACCAGGACAAGCACCGCGAGGCGCAGGCGAACTTCGACCGGGCGCTGGCGCTCGGCCTCAAGACGCGCGACAACCTCGCCTACCTCACGCGCAGCCTCCACCATCTCGGCAAGACGCGCGAGGCGATCGGATTCTGCGAGCAGTGGCTCGCGCAGGCGCCGGGGGAAGAGGCGAAGGCGTACCTCGCGCTGCTCGAGATGGACGACGGCAACATGGCGCGGGCGCACCAGCTCGCGCAGGAGGTGCTGTCGCGCGATTCCGAGAACCTCAACGCGAGCACGGTTGCCGGCTCCTATTCGGTCGAGCAGCAGGACATGGAGGCCGCGGAGAAGCACTTCGGCCGGATCGTCGGGCGGCAGCCGCAGAACGGGCGCGCCTGGCTCGGGATGGGCCTGGTGCGGCTCTATCAGCAGAAGCACGCCGAGGCGATCGGGGCGCTGACGGAAGCGGTGCGCCTCATGCCCGACAACTCGGGCACGATCGTCGCGCTGGGCTGGGCGAAGCTCGCCTCGCGCGACGCGCGCGCGGCCGAGAGGACGTTCCGCGAGGCCGTCGCGGTCGACCGCAACTTCGCCGAGGCGCACGGCGGCCTAGCCTCGGCGCTCGCGCTGCAAGGGCGCGCCGACGAGGCGCAGCAGGAAGTGAAGCTCGCCAACGGCCTCGATCGCATGAACTTCGGCGGCCGCTTCGCGCAGTCGGTGCTCTTCAAGATCCGCGGCAACGCCGAGGCCGCGACCGAGCTGCTGGTGAAGCTGATGGAGCAGGCGCCGGCGCCGGACTCAAAGCCGCTGATCGAGCACCTGCGCACTTACGGCGTGAAGCACCTGCCGAAGACGCCGCCCGCGAAGCCCGAAGGGCCCCCGCGCTGAGGAGAAGCGCGGCCCGGCGCTGAAGCAGCTTCAGCGGTAGCGGATCAGCACGCCTTCGAGGGTCTCGTATTCCTGCGAGCGGATGCGCTCCATGCGGCCACGGATCATCACCCACCCCTCGGGCCGCGTCCAGGTCTCGCGGCGCTGCAGCCAGATCGCATCGGCGCCCACCTTCATGGCCTCGTCGTAGAGCGAGCAGTGCGGCCGCGACGGCGCGCACAGCGCGGTCTCGGCGCCGCGGAACTTCCCGATCACGGTGTAGGGCCTGGCCGGTTCGGCGGTGAGCCAGTCGACCTGGTGCGTCGCGGGCGCGACCCCGGAGGTGACCCATTCGTAGCGGAATCCGCCGCCGCAGCCCGCGAGGAGCAGGGCGGCTGCAACGATTGCGGTTCGCATGGCAGGCGATTGTCCCGCCCGCGCCGCTTTGCGCCTAGGACGCCGGTCACAGCGCCGCACCCCCTAAACTCCTTTCCGGACTGGCGGATAAACGCGGACCACGCGGCCCGACTAACGGAGGCTTAAAATGGAAGCGAGAGGAGCACTCATGGAGAAATCCGCCGTCGAGCGGCTGGATGCCGAGGAGCTGCTGCACCTGGCGCTGAAGGCGTCGGGCGAGAACGGCCACGAGCAGTCGATCACCTACCTGAAGCGTGCGCTCGAACTCAAGCCGAACGAGGGCCGCCTGCACTACATGCTCGCCGCCGAGCACGCGCAGATGGGGCTCTACGAACGCGCGGCGCAGGAAATGGCGAAGGCGGTGGAGCTCGATCCGTCCCTCGTGACGGCGCATTTCCAGCTCGGGCTGCTGCACATCACGAGCGGCAGGGTCGAGGCGGCCGAGGCCGCCTGGCGCCCGCTCGACAAGCTCGGCGAGAACCACTTCCTGCATCTCTTCAAGACCGGCATGCTGCATCTGGTGCGCGACGAGTTCAAGGACAGCGCGCGCTGCCTCGAGCGCGGCATCCAGGCCAACAACTTCAACGAAGCGCTCAACAACGACATGCGCAAGGTCCTGCACGACGTGCAGGAGCGCCTGGGCAAGCAGCCCGATGCCACGGCCGATTCGACGGTGCGGCCGCTGCCGAGCGCGGCGCGGGTGCTTTCCGCCTACCGCGACAACCGCGGCGACGAGGACGGACGCAAGAAGTAGCCGCGGCGCCCGAGTTGCCATGACCGACCCGATCAGCAGGCTGAACCCCGCGCTCGAGGTGCTGCGCCAGCGGCTCGCGGAGCACGCGCAGCGGCTCGACTCGGCGGGGAAGGGCGGCGCGGCGCGCACCGCCGCGCCCTCGTCGGCGCGGCAGCCGGGACGCGCGGAGAGCCTGCGCCAGCGCGTCGCCGAGCGCCTCAAGTCCATCGACGCGGCCGATCCGCAGCGCGACCGCAAGAGCCGGCGCGCGTTCATCGAGACGGTGCTGAGCCTCGAGTTCGGCGAAGCGCTGCACAACGACCCCAAGACGCTCGAGCTGATCGAGCGCATCGAACAGGCGATCGACGGCCGCCCCGAGCTCGAGCGCCAGTTCCGCGCTGCGTTATCCGCGTACGCTGGCTGACCGTACGTAACAACTCCGCAAGCTTTATCCGCCAGGCCAGCGCCCGGTTTAGGCCCCGCCACCCCTAAACCGATTTCCCCGCCGCCGGATAGATGTGACCGACAGGTTGCATCAATCCAAGGAGGAGATTTTCCGATGGCGACGACCCTTATCGGCGGGAACGAGACCGGCCTGCTCGACAGCACGCGCTTTTTGCTGAACCGCAACGATCAGGCGCGCGAAGGGGTCCTTGGCCACGGCGAACAGAGCTTCATCAACGTCGCCAACGGCAACTTCGTCCTCCAGCAGCGCGACGTGTACATGCCGAGCCTGGGCGAGGACTTCGGCCTTATCCGCACGTACAACTCCCGAGGCCTGCCGAGCGACGCCCACCAGCACGAGGACGCGCGCTGGACGTTCTCGACCTTCGTCCGGCTCAACGAGCGCCACGACACCGGCACCACGTACTTCGAGGTGGAGTACGGCGACGGCAGCGTCTTCGAGTACCGGCTGAACCCGTCGACCGGCCTTTATGAGTCCGTCGACGGAGCCGGCGCGTTCGAGACCCTGCGCGACCTCGGCGTCAACACGCCGGGCATCACCGCCTACGAGCTGACCCGCGCCGACCAGACCAAGCTCAGCTTCGACAAGCAGGGCCATCTCCTGAGCTCGGTCGACACGAACGGCGTGCGGATGGACTACTTCTACGCCTCCGACCGCCTGCAGCAAGTGCGCGACGACACCGGCCATGTGATCAATTACGAATACCAGAGCGGCAGTCTCTTCCGCCTGACCAACGAAACCGGCCAGGTGCTGGTCGAGTACCACTACAGCAGCGGACGGCTGAGCGAGGTCATCGACCGCGAGGGCCACAGCACCAAGTACTTCTACACCAACGACGGGTTCCTCAACCGCATTCAGCTGCCCTTCGCGCAGGACGCCAACGGCGACGGCGTCCCGGAGACGTTCGCGACGCGCGAACTGCTGATCGACTACGAGCACGTCAATTGGCGCGGCGACCAGCAGGGAAAGGCCATGGTCGTCACCAAGGTAACCGACGCCGAAGGCGGCGTGACCACCTTCGACTACAGCTTCGAGTTCACGACCCCGGGCGCGAGCCAAGTAGGTAAGGGGCAGTTCAAGCGAGTCGACACCACCACCACCACGTCTTACGCCGTCAACGCCGCAGCCCTCACCATCACGCAAACGGGTACTCGCACCGTTAACGTTCCCGCGTACTACACGGTACAGGCGGGCGACACCTGGCAATCCATCGCCACGTCGCTTTACGGCACGCCCAACGCAGCCTCGGCCCTGCAAGCCGCGCTGAACAATCCGGCGCTGACGGCGGGCGCGCAGTTGACCGGCTTCCCGCCGAGCTTGAGCTTTACCCAGACGACGACGGTCCCTGTCCCGCCCTACTACACGGTGCAGGCCGGCGACACCTGGGCGACGATCGCGCAGGCAGTCTACGGCGCCAGCGATGCGGAAGTGACCGCGGCGCTGCAGAGCGCGCTCGGCAACCCGGCGCTCGTCGCCGGGACGCAGCTCATCATGCCGCTGGAGCTGACCTACACCCCCGGCAGCGTCACGAAGAACGCCAACCCCGCGGCGCTCTCCAATACCGTCACCAGCACCAACACCTATAACCTCAACTCCGGCCAGCTCACCACACCGACCACAAGCGGCTGGAGCGCGGCCGCCACACTCGTAGCGAGCTCCAGCAGCAACGCGACGGCACCGCAAATCCGGTACGACCAGAACGGCAACGGAATCGCGGTCTGGGTCCTGGGGACCGATCTCTTCTACAGCAGGTACACCAAGAGCAGCGACACCTGGACCGCGGCGGCGGTCCTTGACGGCACCCTCACCGGTACGCCCAACGCGCCACACCTCTCGATGAGCGCGAACGGCAACGCACTCGTGACCTGGATGCAGAACAACACGGTCTACGCCCGGCGTTTCATCGCCGGTGCATGGGACGGCACCGGCACGATCCCGATTCTCGGCAGCAGCGCCGCTACGCAGACGCCGGTGGGCGCGATCAACGACAGCGGCCGCGCCGTCGTTGCCTTCACTGTGTTCAACGGCACGTTCTTCACGCAGGATCTGGCCGTCAGCGTCTACAACGGAAGCGCCTGGCAAAGCGGCGGCACGGCGCTCGACGACGTCGGGGGAGCCAAGACCAGCAGCGTGTTCGATCCGAAGGTCGCCATCGATTCGCTGGGCAACGCCGCGGTCCTGTGGCGGCAGCGTGCCGCCGGCGAAACCGTCGAGACCGCGTTCCTGTCGCGCTATACGGCATCCACCAACGCGTGGTCCACGCCCAACGGCACCCTGCTCGAAACCACCCTAACGGCCGTTAGCGCAGCGAGCATTACGTTCGACGCCAACGGCAACGGCCTCGCCCTCTGGCTCCAGGGCAGCACCCTTTTCGCCAAGAGCTACACGAGCAGCACCGACACCTGGAGCTCGACCGCAACCACGCTGTCGACCTCCGCAAGCGGCCTGCCGAACCTTTCCATGAGTGCCAATGGCAATGGTCTGGCGACGTGGGTCAGCGGCACCGATATCCTTGCGCGCCGCTACGCGGCAGGCGCCTGGCTCGGGACCGGCGCCGAGGCGGTCGAGAATGCAACCGGCGCTGCCAGCAGCCCGGTAGGGAGCATCAACAATCTCGGCCAGGCCGCGGTGGTGTTCGTCCAGGCGAGCGGAAGCACCAACAACGTTCTCGTCAATCGTTTCACCGCCGGCGCCTGGCAAACCGCTACGCTGGTCGAATCGAGCGGCAACGCGGTCGCGGCGACCATGACGCCGAGCGTGGCGATCGACAGCAACGGCAACATCGGCAGCGTCTGGCTGCAAAAGACCGGCAACGGCGCCTCGGCGACCGACGGCGTCTATCGCAACCGCTACGTCAGCGGCGACCCGTACTACACCATCCCCGCCAATCCGAGCTGGAGCAACATCGCCCAGACGCTCTACGGCTCAAGCACCGCCGCGAGCGCCTTGCAAAGCGCGCTCGGCAATCCCCCGCTCATCGCCGGCAACCGTCTCACCGGCTTCCCGCCGTCGCTGACGGTCACGACCACGACGACGGTGGCGCCTTACTACACGGTGCAGAGCGCGGACACCTGGTCCAGCATCGCGCAGACGGTGTACGGCGATATAGCTGCCGCAGGCCCGCTCCAGGCAGCGCTGAACAATCCCACGCTTACAGCCGGACTGCGGCTCACGGTACCGACGAGCCTCACTTATAAGCGGGTCCTCGCCTCGG
>Ga0114129_10014848_pt1 | contig 11098 bp, 12 predicted proteins | sample RhiMetdeltSRZDD1_FD_80071 | JGI IMG/M metagenome (GOLD analysis project Ga0114129, IMG submission 80071) | Populus rhizosphere microbial communities from Tennessee, USA - Rhizosphere MetaG P. deltoides SRZDD1 (version 2) (version 2) | ecosystem: Host-associated > Plants > Roots > Rhizosphere >... | reverse complement strand
TGTTTGAGCGCCTGCGCCGAGCCGATGTCCGGCTTGCGGGCGCCCTTGCGCACCGCGATGCCGATGGCGGAGCGGGCGAGATCGACGCGGCTGCCGGCGGCGAGCTTGCCCTGCGCGATCAGGCCGTCGATCGCCTCGGCGGTGAGGACGGTGAGGTCGCCGCTCGCGCCCTGGCCGATCTGATCGAGCAGCATGGCGGTCGAGGCCCAGGTGATCGCGAGCTTCTTTCCGCTCGTGCGCTCGAACTCCGGGATGAGCTCGAGCATCACCGCCTTCACGCCGTTGGAGCACAGGAGCTTCATGAGGGTCCCTAGTCGGTCTCGATCAGCACGCGGCCGTTCTCGACCACGGTCTTGTAGGTCTTGATCGGCACCATGCACGGCGGCGCCACCACCTCGCCGGTCTTGATGTTGAACTGGCCGTTGTGGAAGTTGCACTCGATCACGTCGCCGTCGATGTAGCCCTCCGACAGCGAGCCGGGGCCGTGCGTGCAGAGGTCGTCGGTGACGTAAAACTCGCCATCGAGGTTGAACACGGCGAGCGTCAGTCCGCCGGACTCGACCTTGAGCGCGTTACCGGGCTCCACGTCCGCGGTGCTGCAGAGATCGATCCGTTGTGGCATGGGCTCCTCGTTGACGGCACTGGCCGCAATATACGATAATCACTCATGGAACGTCGTTCCATATAGAGGAACAGCGCGGTTTGCCTTTTAGTGCCCGGACGCAACCTCCCGCGGCCTCTCGCCGTTCACCATATAGAATAGAACCGCAACGGCATTTCGCGGAGTCCTCCGATGCTCAGGAAAGAACAAAACGACCTCTTGACCCAGACCGGGCCCGGAAACCCGATGGGCCAGCTGTTCCGCTCCTACTGGCTGCCGGCGCTGATGGCGGACGAATTGCCGGAGAACGAGTGCCCGCCGGTGCGGGTGAAGATCCTCTCGGAGCGCCTGCTCGCCTTCCGCGACACCGACGGCAAGTACGGGCTGATCGACGAGTTCTGCGCCCATCGCGGCGTCTCGCTCTGGTTCGGCCGCAACGAGGAGCACGGGCTGCGCTGCCCCTATCACGGCTGGAAATACGACGTCACCGGCCAGTGCATCGACGTCCCCTCCGAGCCACGCGAATCGGGCTTCTGCCAGAAGATCAAACTGAAGTCCTATCCGCTGGTGAAGCGCGGCCCGGTGCTGTGGACCTACATGGGCCCGCCGGAGAAGCAGCCGCCGCTGCCGGAATGGGAGTTCGCCACCGTGCCTGCCGCGCAGTCCTTCATCTCCAAGCGCTTCCAGGAGTGCAACTGGCTGCAGGCGATGGAAGGCGGCATCGATTCGAGCCACGTGTCGTTCCTGCACCGCGGCGACCTCGGCTCCGACCCGCTGTTCAAGGGCGCCAAGGGCAACGAATACAACCTTTCCGACATGCGGCCGCATTTCGAGGTCGTGGAGCAGCCGGGCGGGCTCTACATCGGCGCCCGCCGCAACGCCGAGAACGGCAACTACTACTGGCGCATCACGCCGTGGGTGATGCCGACCTTCACCATGATCCCGCCGCGCGCCGACCATCCGGTGCACGGCCACTTCTGGATTCCGATCGACGACGAGAATTGCTGGGCCTGGACCTACGACTACCATCCGGTGCGCGCGCTGACGCAGCGGGAAGTGCAGGCCATGCGCGACGGCGCCGGCGTGCATTGCAAATACGTGCCCGGCACGTTCCGGCCGCTCGCCCACAAGGACAACGATTATCTGATGGACCGCGCCGCGCAGAAGGCCGGCAAGACCTATAGCGGCGTGGCCGGCTTCGCCAGCCAGGACGCCTCGCTGCAGGAAAGCATGGGGCCGGTCTGCGACCGCACCAAGGAGAACCTCGTCTCCACCGACAACGGCATCATCATGGCGCGGCATCGGCTGCTGCGCGCCGCCAAGGCGCTGGTGGAGAAGGGCGTCATCCCGCCCGGCGTCGATCCCGAGCATCACAAGGTGCGCTCGGCCTCGGTGGTGCTACCGCCCGACCAGGCGTTCAAGGACGCCGCCAAGGAAGCGCTCACCGCGCGGCCCGGCGTCGCCCAGGCCACCGTGTAATCGGAGCCGGATCATGCTCAGCGAAAGCGCACGAATGACCACCGCCGCGGAGGCGCGCTACCGGATCGATTATCCGAACTCGAAGCCGCGCGCGGTCAAGGTGGTCGCGCTCGACCGGCCGAGCGAGCTTGTGGTCAAGCGCCTCGCCGAGCGGCCCTGGCAGGCGGCGACCTTCTTCACCGCGCTGAAGTTCGACCGCGCCCCGCCCGGCGGCGAAAACTGGTCGATGAAGGCCTGGCTGAGCGATCTCGCCGGCCGCACCAAGGACCTCGTCGACGAGGTCGCCAGCGCCGACCTCGTGGTGATGGTGTCGAGCGCGGGCACTAATGCGCAGGCGGCGGCGGTGATCGCCGAGGCCTGCTCCGTACGCAAGGTGATGACCACGGCGCTGATCATCGGCAGCGAAGCGAAATCGGACGAGGAGCTGTCGAAGACGCTGGCGAGCCTGCGCCCCTACGCCTCGATGCTGGTGATCGCCAGCAACGACGACTACATCGAGGAAATGCTGGTCGCGCTGCGGGCCTGACGCGCTACACCGCCGCCCTCGCCCGATAGCCGAGCCGCGCCGACACCTGGTCCGCGGTCGCGATCACGTGTGGGATGGCGCCCGCGGCCGCCTTGCGCGTCAGCCGCGTCGCCGGCCCGGCCACGCCGACCGCCGCCACCACCTCGCCGCTGTCGTCGCGGATCGGCGCCGCGATCCCGACCATGCCGATTTCGCTCTCCTCCTCCTCGACGGCGCATCCGCGCTGGCGCACGGCCGCCAGCGCCTTGAGGAACTTGTCCGCACCGGTGATCGTTCTGGGCGTGCGCGGCGCCAGCCCGGCCGCGACCACGCCGTCGATCACCTCCTGCGGCTGGAACGCGAGGATCGCCTGGCCCTCCGCGGTGCAATAGGCCGGCTTGCGCACCCCTATGTCGGAGCGCATGCGGATCGCATGCGTGCTCTCGAAGTTGTAGACGTACATGATGTCGGTGCCGTCGAGGATGGCGAGGTGGACGGTCTCGTTGATCTTCTCGCGCAGCTCGTAGAGATGCGGCCGCGCCTCGTTGGAGACGTTCATGCGCCGCCGCACCAGCACGCCGAGCCGGAACAGCGCGATGCCGAGCCGGTACTTGCCGCCGTCGCGGTCCTGCTCGAGCATCCCCTCCGAGACGAGCGTCACCGCCAGCCGGTGCGCCGTGCTCTTCGCGATCCCGAGCCGGCGCGCGAGCGTGCTGATGCCGATCTCGACCTCGTCCTCGGAAAAGGCCTTGAGCAGGCGCAGCGCGGTCGCGACCGACGACAGCCGCTGCCGCTTCGGGCGGGGGTCGGATTTGCCGCTGGCTCTTCGCTTCGCCATGGGATCCGCGCGTTGCGGCCTCCGCCGCGATGATGGATGCTGGAATCCCCGCGCCTGCCGGGCTAAAGAACCACGTTCCGCTGCGCGGACCGTTGTTCCAAATCTAGGCGGCCGTTCGCCGCCATGTCAATCACAGGACCATCCGGCATGAGCACTGCCCGCAGGATCGTCATCATCGGCGCCGGCCCGGCCGGCGTCGGCGCCGGACTCGGGGCCAAGAACCAGGACCGCGGCGCCGAGGTGATCCTGCTCAACGACGAGCACGGCGAGCCCTACGAGAAGCCGCCGCTGTCGAAGGCGGTGCTGACCCGCAAGGCGATGCCGGAGGATGCGCCGATCGCCGGGCCGGCCGGCGTCGCCGGCAAGGGGATCATCCTGAAGTCGGGCGCGCGCGCGCAGGCGATCGACCGCGAGGCGCGCGTGGTCGTCACCGAAGCGGGCGAGCGCATCGGCTACGACGCGCTGGTCATCGCCACCGGCTCGATCAACCGGATGCTGCCGATGTTCCCGGCGGGCGACGGCGTCCACTACCTGCGCGTCGCGCCCGAGGCGATGGCGCTGCGGGCCGAGCTCGAGCGCTGCAAATCGCTGCTGGTGGTCGGCGGCGGATTGATCGGCCTCGAGGTCGCGGGCTCCGCAGCCGAGCTCGGCATCAAGACCACCGTGGTCGAGATCGCGCCGCGCATCCTCGCGCGCGTCTGCGACGAGGAGACCGCCGCCTTCATCCACGAGCGCCACCGCGCCCACGGCGTCGACATCCGCTGCGGCACCGGCATCACCGCGCTGCGCCGGCGGCCGGAGGGCGGCTACGCCGTCGAGATGAAGGACGGCGACACGATCGCGGCCGATCTCATCGTGGTCGGCGTCGGGATCGTGCCCGAGGATCGGCTGGCCAAGGCAGCAGGCCTCAAGGTGCGGGACGGCATCCTGGTCGACGACCATTGCCGCACGTCGGATCCGGCGATCTTCGCCGCGGGCGACTGCACGCGTTTTGTCGGCCCGGACGGGCCGGTGCGGCTCGAGAACTGGCGTCACGGCCAGCAGCACGGCGCGATCGCCGGCCGCAATGCCGCCGGCGGCGACATGGTCTACGACGTGATCCCGTCGTACTGGTCCGAGCAATACGACATGTATATCCAGGGGCTGGGCTGGCCGGTAACAGAGCCGCAGCGCGTGCGCCGGCCGCTGGGGCCGAACGCGACGCTCCTGTTCGAGCTCGACGGCCCGCGCCTCTCCTACGTGCTCGGGATCAATGCGCAGCGCGAGATGGCGGCGGCGCGGCGGCTGATCGAGAAGCGGGTGCCGGTCGATGCCGGCGAGCTCGCCGATCCCGCCAAGCCGCTCAATGCTATGCTCAAGGCGAAAGCCTGAAAGAAAGTACAGGACGCGTCATGGCGAACGGAAAAGCAAAGGAGCGCGTGGGCATCGTCGGCGCCGGCCGCATGGGCCTCGCCATGCTCAAGCATCTGGTCAAGCACGGCTACCAAGTCACCGCCTGCGACATCAGCGCCGGACAGCTCGCCAAGGCGCGCGAGGCGGGCGCCGCGAATGCGCCTTCGCCGGCGGCGCTCGCCAAGGCCGCTGACTTCGTCATCCTCGGCGTCGGCTACACCGACGAGGTCAACGCCGTGGTGCATGGCGACGACGGCCTCCTCGCCCATCTGCCCAGGGGATCGATCATCGCGGTGTCGTCGACCACCTCGCCCTCGACCGTGCAGGCGATCGACGCCGCCGCCAAGCCCAGGGGCATCGGCGTGCTCGACGCCCCGATCTGCCGCGGGCGCTTCGCGGCCGACGAAGGCACGCTGATGGCGCTCGTTGGCGGCGCGCCCGACGTGGTCGAGCGCGGCCGCGCAGTCTACGGCTGCTTCTGTTCCGACTATGCGCACCTCGGGGACGTCGGCCACGGGCAGGTCGGCAAGACCATGAACAACCTGCTGCTCTGGATCAGCGCGGTCGGGCTGATCGAAGCCGGACGGCTCGCCGAGACCACCGGCATCGATCTCGTCAAGCTGCGCGAGGCGCTGCTGAAGAGCTCGGGCAATTCCGACGCGCTCAAGGAATGGGACATGATCTCCTTCACCTGGGCGCTGAAGGACATGCAGGTGGTCGCCGAAATGGCCGACAAGGCCGGGCTGTCGCTGCCGATCACCGGCGCGATCAAGGAGCTGGTCAAGGAAGCGCGCCGCATCAAGGCGACCAACCCGCCGAACTGGACCGGCAAGGGCCCGACCAAATATTAGCGCGGCGCCAGCCTACGACGTGTGGTCCATCGCCATGGTGCCGCCGTCGACGAACAGATTTTCGCCGATGATGAAGGACGACTCGTCGCTGGCGAGGAACAGGATCGCCCTGGCGGCTTCCAGCGGCTGACCCGGCCGCTTCAGCATGTTCTCGACCGGGCGCGTCGGGTCGAACTCTTCCCTGCCGACCGGCGAGCCGATCTTGTTCGGCACGATCGCGTTCACACGGATGTTGTGCGGCGCGAGCTGCACGGCGAGCGCGCGGGTGAAATTCGCAACGCCGCCCTTGGCGGCGGAATAGGCGATGGCGCGGCGGCGGCCCTGCCATCCCGAGGTCGAGCCGACGTTGATGATCCGCCCGCCGGAGCCCTGCGCAATCATCTGTTGCGCCACGTGCTTCGACATCAGGAACTGACTCTTCAGGGTGATGGTGATCACCCGGTCCCACTCTTCCTCGGTGATGTCGACGATGGTCTTGTTGTCGGAGACCGCGACGTTGTTGACCAGAATGTCGATGCGCCCGAAGCGATCGACCACCGCCTTCACCAGCGCGGTCACGTCGCCGCTCTTGGACACGTCGGTTACGAAAGCCGCAGCATCGCCGCCGGACGCCGTGATCGCGCTGGCTACCCGCTGACCGCGCGCCTTGTCGAGATCGACGACCGCGACCTTGGCGCCTTCGGCGGCAAACAGCTTGGCGACCTCCTCGCCGATATTGCGACCGCCGCCGGTCACGATGGCGACCTGATCCTTGAGCTTCATCGTCCGCTGTCCTGCTGCAATTTCGCTCGCGTCATTACATGGAGCATCGGCCGGCGGCAAGGACGCGCCCCGCTCGCCCGCTGCGGCCGAACATGGTAGAAGGCGCCGCCATGACTGCGCCGCTCAAGACCATAGAAGCAGCACCCGCCGTGATCATGCCCGAGATCGGGCAGCGGGCGCGAGCGGTCGCGCGCGTGCTGGCGCTGACCTCCACGGCATTGAAGGACAATGCGCTGGGCGCCATGGCCAAACTGATCCGCGAGCGCAGGGACAAGATCCTCGCGGCCAACGTCGAGGACATGGCCGAGGCCAAGGCCTCCGGCGCCACCGCCGCCTTCCTCGACCGGCTCGCGCTGGACAGCAAACGGATCGCCGCCATGGCCGACGGGCTGGAGGTCGTGCGCGACCTTGCCGATCCCGTGGGCGAAGTAACCGAACGCTGGACGCGGCCAAATGGCATGACCATCGAGCGCGTGCGGGTGCCGCTCGGCGTGGTGGGCATCATCTACGAGAGCCGGCCCAACGTCACCGCCGACGCCGGCGCCCTGTGCCTCAAGGCCGGCAATGCCGCGATCCTGCGCGGCGGCTCGGAGAGCTACCGCTCCAACCACGCGATCCATGACGTGCTGGTGGAAGGATTGTCGACGGCCGGCCTGCCCGAGGCAGCAATCCAATTGGTGCCGACGCGCGACCGCGCAGCGGTAACGATGATGCTCGCCGGCCTGGGCGGCGCCATCGACGTGATCGTGCCGCGCGGCGGCAAGGGCTTGGTGGCGCTGGTGCAAGCCGAGGCGCGCGTGCCTGTGTTCGCGCATCTCGAAGGCATCTGCCACGTCTACATCGACAAGGCGGCCAAGCTCGACATGGCGAAGATCATAGTGCTCAACGCCAAGATGCGCCGTACCGGCGTTTGCGGCGCGGCTGAAAGCCTGCTCGTCGACCGCGCGGTTGCGTCAACGCACCTCAAGCCGCTCGTCACGATGCTCCTCGACGCCGGCTGCGAGGTGCGCGGCGACGCCGTAACGCAGGCGGTCGATCCTCGCGTCAAGCCGGCAAGCGAGGAGGATTGGTCGACGGAATATCTCGACGCCATCATTTCCGCCAAAGTGGTCGACGGCGTCGATGGCGCCATTGCTCATATCGAGGGCTATGGCTCGCATCACACCGATTCCATCATTACCGAGGACGGCGCAGCAGCGGAGAAGTTCCTCAGCGACGTCGATTCGGCGATTGTCTTGCACAACGCTTCGACGCAGTTCGCCGACGGCGGCGAGTTCGGCTTCGGCGCCGAAATCGGCATCGCCACAGGCCGCTTTCACGCGCGCGGCCCGGTCGGCGTGGAGCAGCTCACCAGCTTCAAATACCGCATTCGCGGCTCGGGGCAGATCAGGCCGTGAATCGTCCTTCATCGTTGCGGCCCAGCGTCCTCCCGGCGACGGCCGGCACAACGCGCGGGGTGAAGGCAGCCCGCGTTCCGAGTCGCGAGTTCCGCATTCCCTCCCATGCGCCCGGAATGCGCATCGGCCTGTTCGGCGGCACCTTCGATCCTCCGCACCAGGCGCACCGGGCGGCCTGCCTGATCGCAATGCGGCGGCTCGGCCTCGACCGGGTCTGGTGGCTGGTGACGCCGGGGAACCCGCTCAAGGACACGCGCGGCCTGGCGCCCCTTGGGGGGCGAGTGAAGGCCGCGCAAGCGCTCGCGCACCATCCGCGCATCGATGTGAGCGGTCTCGAGGCGGCAATCGGCGCGCGCTACACCTATGACACCATCAGATACCTGCGCGCGCGCTGCCCGAGCGTGCATTTCGTCTGGATCATGGGCGCCGACAATCTGCGAAGCTTTCACCGCTGGCAGAAATGGCGCGCCATTGCGGCCATGGTGCCGATCGCGGTGATCGACCGCCTCGGGCCCAGCCTCTATGCCACCGCGGGAACCGCCGCCCAGGCCATGGCCCGCGCCCGCATCCCCGAATCGGCGGCGAAATCGCTCGCCACCCGCAAGCCGCCGGCCTGGGTCTACCTGCATGGCCTGAAATCGCCGCTGTCCTCGACCGCGTTGCGCGCCGCCCGGCGGCGCACGTGACCGCGACGTCGCAAATCCGACGCGGAAAACTGATAGAAATCGGAGGTGGCGGAACGGCAAAAGGTTGAAACCGTTAACCCCCCGTGCCTATCTTAGCGTGTGCCCGCTTCGGCGGGCACGGTGATGCAGCGAAAGGAAGCGAAAGGAAAAGGACCCCTGTCCACACCTGCAATCTCTCGGGCCGGCGCGCGTCGCGCCCCCGAATCGGTCTCCAAGCGTCCTGACGCCGAGGAGACCCTTCGCCTCGTCCTCGCCCGGATCGACGACATGAAGGCCGAGGACACCGTCACCATCGATCTCACCGGCAAAACCACGATCGCCGATTTCATGGTTGTGACCTCAGGCAGGTCCAACCGGCAGGTCGGCGCGATCGCGGATCGCGTCGTCGAGGATCTCGCCGACGCGGGTCTGCCCGATGTGCGGGTAGAGGGAATGCCGCATTGTGACTGGGTGCTGATCGATGCGGGCGACGTCATCGTCCACGTCTTCCGGCCGGAAGTGCGCTCCTTCTACAATCTCGAGAAGATGTGGGCGCGCGCCAGGCCGCAGGCACGGCAGGCGAGCTGACGCCGCTCCGCGGCGCGACCGATGCGTATCGTGATCGCCGCGGTGGGACGGTTGAAATCAGGTCCCGAGCGGGACCTCGCCGAGCGCTACCGCAAGCGCGCGGCTGATGCCGGTCGCAGCGTCGGCCTGCAGTCTTTCGATGTCATCGAGATTCGCGACAGCCGCGCCGACAGCGTCGAGCGGCGCATGACCGAAGAATCGATCGCCATCGCCAACGTCATCCCCGAGCGGGCCGTCACCGTGATCCTCGACGAGCGCGGGGACAGCCTGTCCAGCGCCTCTTTTGCCGGTCACCTGCAAGGCTGGCGCGGCGACAACCGCTCGGCGGCCGTGTTCATCATCGGCGGCGCCGACGGCCTGGCACCGAGCCTGCGCGACAAGGCCACGCTGGCGATCGCCTTTGGCGCGGCGACCTGGCCGCACCAGCTGGTGCGCATCATGCTGCTCGAACAACTCTATCGCGCGGTGACGATTCTCTCGGGGCACCCCTATCATCGGGGTTGAGCGCGGGACGTGCTATCGGCAATGCGAGCTTTCGCCCACGCATTCGGCCGGCGCGCGGCGATGCGTGGCGCCGGCGAGCCGCGCGCGCAATACGGTCGTGCGGCCATCGCCGGTCGGCTGATAGAACACGCTGTAGCGCCGCACCGTCTCGGCGAAGGCGGCGGCATCGGCATCCTTCTTCACCTCGAAGGCATCGAAGCCGGCGCGCAGCAGAAACATAAACTGGTCGCGCAGGATGTCGCCCGTCGCGCGCAACTCGCCGCGAAAGCCGTGGCGCTCGCGCAGGATGCGCGCCTGGCTGTAGGCGCGGCCGTCACGGAATTTGGGGAAGGCGAGCGCGACCAGCGCAAGCCGGTCGAGATACGGCGCAAGCTCCGCCACCGATCGGTTGTTCGGCCAGGCGACGCCCACGTCCGCCGTACGGCCCGCGAAATCGGCGGCGTCGGCAAGAAAGCGCGCCGCCGGCACGATCACCGGCACCCCGTCGGGCACCGGCGCCTCGTCCAGAAGGCGCACGAACCGGTCCTCGACGATCCGGCCGGCCTTAACGAGTGGCATAGACGCGCTCCTTGAACGGCTCGACGCCGATCCGCTTGACGGTGTCGACGAACAGTTCCTCCGGCCGCTCGCGCAGCTCCACATAGGCCGCAACGATGTCTTCGACGACGTCCGCGACCTGGCCGTAGGGAACGGCCGGTCCGATCAGCGCCCCGAGCTCGGCTTTCTCGTCGGCGCGGCCGCCGATCGTCACCTGGTAGAACTCCTCGCCGTTCTTCTCGACACCGAGAATGCCGATATGGCCGACATGATGATGACCGCAGGCGTTGATGCAGCCTGAAATGTTGATGTGCAGCCGGCCGAGCGTGCGCGCCAGATCATGGTCGTGGAAGCGCCGCGCCAGCTCCTGCGCGACCGGAATCGAACGCGCATTGGCGAGGCTGCAATAATCGAGGCCCGGGCAGGCGATGATGTCCGAAATGAGCCCGACGTTCGGGGTCGCGAGCCCGTTCTCCTCCAGCGCCCGATAAAGCGCCGGCAGGTCGCGCTGGGCGACGTGCGGCAGCACCAGGTTCTGCTCGTGACCGACGCGAATCTCGCCGAAGCTGTAGCGGTCGGCGAGATCGGCAATCGCATCCATCTGCTCGGCAGTGGCGTCACCGGGAGGCGCGCCGATCGGCTTGAGCGAGAGCGTGACAATGGCGTAGCCCGGCACCTTGTGACGGAACACCGAATTCTTGAACCAGGGCGCGAAGTGGCGATCCTTCAGGCGCGCCTCGGTCAATTCGCGGGGATTGTCGTCGAGTCGCTGGTAGGCGGGATAGCGGAAGCGCGCGGCGATATCGGCGATCACCGCCGGGTCGAGCGCCAGCACGCCATCCTTGATGGCCTGCCATTCCTGCTCGACTTCGCGCGCGAACTTCTCTGCGCCAAGCTCATGGACGAGGATCTTGATGCGCGCCTTGTAGATGTTGTCGCGGCGGCCGTACTGGTTGTAGACGCGCAGGATCGCCTCGAC
>Ga0114129_10014846_pt1 | contig 11100 bp, 10 predicted proteins | sample RhiMetdeltSRZDD1_FD_80071 | JGI IMG/M metagenome (GOLD analysis project Ga0114129, IMG submission 80071) | Populus rhizosphere microbial communities from Tennessee, USA - Rhizosphere MetaG P. deltoides SRZDD1 (version 2) (version 2) | ecosystem: Host-associated > Plants > Roots > Rhizosphere >... | reverse complement strand
GTCGGGGGTCTGATCCTCCGGGACCCCGCGACGTCGCGGTTCTTCACGTTCCTCGCGGGGTGGCTCCCGCTCCGGCTGTTGGCGCTGATCCCGTTCGTGGGTGGGTGGATCTGGTTCCTGGCCAGCGCCTGGGGGCTCGGGCTCCTGGCGGTCGCGATCCGGAGCGGCTCGACGGTCGCCCCACCGGCGCCCGCCGCACCGATCCCCCCCGTCCCGCCGGCGCCCGCGCCGGCCGGCTAGGCCTCTGCCGGCACCACCTCCGTCGTTCCCGCGCGCAGGGGCGACCGACCCGTCACGAACGCGAGCGCGTACAGCAGGGCAACGACGATCAGCAGCGCCCGGTAACCGACGACGAGCGCGCCGTACTCGAGGATCCCGCCGCCGATCGCGCCCAGCAGGTTGGTGCCGAACGCGATCCCGGACGCGCTCACGTCCCGGAATCGATCGGCGAACACCAGGTTCGCGATGAACACCGGGCCGAACCCCAGGGCGACGGCCACGACGAACCGCGGTACGGGATCGAGCCCCAGGAGCGACCCGGGCGGGATCGCCCACGCGATCGCAAGCGTCGCGAACAGCGCGACGTAGAGGGAGGCGGGGCGTCGGAACCGCACCCGGCGGGCCACCTCGATCGCGAGGAACACCGAGGCCAGGATCCCGGCGAACACGAGCGCGTTCACGAACCAGGTCGTCCCGAACAGCAGCGCGAACCGCACCACGTTCGACGTCTCGAGCAGGAGGAACGCGGCCCCCATGAAGAACAGGTCGACGAAGGGCCGCATCGCGCCGAACGGACCGGCGGTGAGCCGGACCGCGATCACCGAGCCCAGCAGGATCGCGAGGAGCGTCACCTGGTAGAACGCAGGGATCCCCCGGCCGACCAGGTACGCGAACGGGTGGTCGTCGGTGACGGCGCTCGGGACGGTCGCTGGCCGTGACCACCGCCGCTCGCAGACCAGGCCATCGGGCCGAACGCTCACCGTGAGCACCGTCCGCGGGCGCGACCCGGACCCCGGCGCGAGCTCGAGGCACGGGCGTTCACCGAACACGTCCGTGAGCGCGTCCGCGTAGCGGTCCACCACGGGCGGCAGGTAGTAGTGGTACATCGCGAGGACGCCGTCGGGCTTCAGATGGTCGCGGACCTCGCGCATCGCCTCCTTCGTCAGCAGGTAGCTCTCGAGCCGGAGCGACGATTGCCCGGCGAGGACGGTGAGCGAGTCCGGGATCGCGTAGAGCACCAGGTCGTACGTGCGGTCGGAGTCGTGGAGGAACGCACGTCCGTCCTCGATCCACACGTCGACCCGCGGGTCCTGGTACGGCCGGTCCGGATGGCGATCGCGGCCGAGCCGGTACAGCGACGGGTCGATCTCGACGGCGTCCACGCGCGCGGCGCCCCGCGAGAGCGCGATCGCGACGTCGTTCCCGCTCCCCGCCCCCACGATCAGGACGTCGCCGAGCGAGGCGTCGGGCGCGTGCCGGTAGGGCTCGAAGCGGAACGCCTGGTGCTCCTCGAGGAAGGCGAGCGGCATGATCCGCTGATGCGGGCGGCCGTTCACGCTGATCGCGACGTGGTCGCCGCTCGCGCGGGTCGTGACGCGATAGTAGGGGGACCACTGCGTGTTGGGCGCGAACGACAGCACCGCGAGGATCGCCAGCGTCGAGACGATCGCCACGGCCTGTGAGACGCGAGGCCTGCCCGCGACGATGACGTAGAGCCCCGTGGCGATCAGCCCCCACAGGATCGGCGGGGTCCGGAGGAACGCGAGCGCCGAGAACGCGCCGATCCCGAGCAGGCTGCCGACGATGTCCCAGCGGTAGGCCTCGAGCGGCCGGAACCGGACGAAGACCCGGCCCACGCCCTCCGCGATCCCGGCCATCAGGAGGAACGACAGGACGAACACCACGCCGAGCGACAGCCACTTGGGAAGCGGGGGCCAACCGAAGCCGGCGACGAACCGCAGCTCGCCGTCCACCCTGCCGCCACCGACCGGGAACACGGCGAGGAACGTGACGAACGCGAGCAGGAGCAGAGGAACGTGCCGGAAGAGGTCACCGGTGGCGCGTGCGCGCAGGAACCCGACGCCCACCCCGAGGAAGCTCGCGAGGAGCACGAAGTTGGTGAAGAACGACAGATAGACGACGTACGAGCCACTCCATCGGATCAACCCGAGCTCGACGAACAGCATCAGGAAGCTGAGGAGGATCAGGTGGACCGGGGAACGGGCCTCCCCTTCGGCGTCGCCTCGCGTCCGAAGGCGATCCAGCTCGACCATCCGCCGGCGATGCTAGCAGCGGCCCTCCCGCCCCTAGACTCGCGCGCGTGACGCGCGACCTGCGGATCGGCGTGCAGCTCCCGGAGGTGGAGCGCGAGGTCCGGTGGCCCGAGTACGTCGCGATAGCTCGAGCGGCCGAGGAGGAGGGCTTCGACTCGGTCTGGGTCGGCGACCACTATCTGTACCGGGACGACGGCCGGCCCGAGCGCGGGCCGTGGGAGGCGTGGACGTTGCTCGCCGGACTAGCCTCCGTCACGGAGCGCGTGCGGTTGGGGCCGCTCGTCGCGTGCGCGAACTTCCACCGACCCGCCGTGCTCGCCAAGACCGCCGCGACCGTCGACGAGCTCGCCGGGGGGCGGCTCGTGGTCGGCCTGGGCGCCGGGTGGAACCGGACGGAGTTCGACGCGTTCGGGATCCCGTACGACCACCGCGCGTCACGCTTCGAGGAGGCGTTCGAGGTGATCCGGCGACTGCTGGCCGGCGAGCGGGTGACGTTCGACGGTCGATGGCATCAGGTGCGCAACGCGGTCCTGCTCCCCCGCCCGACGAGGCGCCCCACGTTGATGGTGGGGTCGACCGGCACGCGCGTCCTGGGCGCGACGCTGCCGCACGTGGACGTCTGGAACACCTGGTACGACTGGTACGGCAACACCGCGGACGGCTTCGCCGCGAAGATCCGGGGGATCGACGACGCGTGCGAACGCGTCGGGCGGGAGCCGAGCACGCTCGCGCGGAGCGCGTGCGTGCTCGTGCGTCTGGGGGACACGGGCGAGCGCCGCGAGGAGGCCGGCGTGACGCCGCTCACCCGCGAGAGCGTCGGCGACGGCCTCCGCGCGATCGCGGAGGCCGGCGCCGACGAGCTGATCCTGGTCCTCGACCCGATCACCGAGGGGTCGATCCGCTCGCTCGGGGAGGTCGTGCGCGCGACGCGTGACGCAGCCTCGTCGTGAGCCCCGCGCCCCGCTCCTATGCAATCGCTCGCACTGCCGATAGGGTCCCCACCGGACCCCAGAGACGAGGCGCGGTGACCAGGACCGAGGAGCGGATGAGCCCCGAGAGCGACGTGACGGCGGCGCGGTGCACGAAGCACGCGTGCTGCATCCAGGTCGCCCACCTCGAGGCCGCAGAGGGGCTCGGACACCTCTCGGGCGAGTGGCACCTCGAGTGGATGGGAGACGACAGCGCGTGGTTCCTCGTCCCGCCGCAGGGCAACGTCGTCGAGATCCGGGTCCCGGAGGGCGCCGAGCCGCCCGGCGAGCTGGCCGTCGACGGCGTTCCGTTCGACGAGGTTCGTCGGGCGATCGAGCGCGACGGCCTCTTCCCGCCCTGCTGACCGAGCCCCTCAGGGTCCCCAGCTCGTCGGCGACGCGAAGTCGTCGCCCTGCACGAGCAGTCGTGGATCGGATCCGTCGGCGTGCATCACGAAGACCGACTGCTCGAACGGTCCCGTGCCGTCCGCCACCCAGCGCGCCCGTTCCCCGCGGTCGGCGGTCCGATCGCTCACGAACGCGATCCGAGACCCGTCGGGCGACCACACCGGGCTGCCATCCCATCCCACCCAGTCCGTCAGGCGCCGGCGCGTGCCGTTGGATGGATCGACCCGGTACAGATCGAAGGCGAGCACACCATCGATCGGCTCCCAGCTCGTCGCGAGGGTCGACCCATCGGGCGACCACGCGACGGATCCGTAGTGACCGGTCTCCGCGTCTGTCAGCTGCCGCACCCCCGATCCGTCGACGTTCCCGACGAACAGCTCCGAGACGGGCTTCGCGCTCAGCACGCCGGTCACGCAGATCATCACGACCCGCCGTCCGTCCGGCGAGATCGACGGATACGTGAAGCCGTGGTCGAAGACCTTCTCCACGTCGCCGGAGTCGACGTCGACCCGCCAGATCCCACGGTCGATCACGTGGCCCTCATCCGAGGATGACCACGGACCTCCCGCGCACAGCACTCGACGGCCGTCGGGGAACCACGAGACGGCATCGCACGCGAACCTCGGACGCACCTCGTGGAGCCCGGTCCCGTCGGCGTCGAGCAGGAACAGCCCGCCTTCGCCGTCCGGGGACACGCTCGTGAACAGGATCCGTGAGCCGTCGGGCGACCAGACCGCGGCCTCGTCGTACGCGTCCGGCACGTCGTACAGGAGCTTCGCTCCGGTGCCGTCCGGTCGAACCGACCAGATCTGGGATCGCTGCTCGGTGACGTCGGCGGAGTCGATCGTCGCCCGGCGATCGAAGAGGATCGCGCCGGGCGGACCGCCATCCCCCGTGTCGTCGCCGAAGGGTCGGATCGCCGCCAGGAGGAACGCGAACGGGAGCGCGGCCACCGCCGCCGCGACAACGACGGTTGGCCATCGCCGCGGCGACCGGGGAAGCCGACCAGGCGTGCGCTCCTGCACGTCGGCCCACGCGATCGTCGGTTCGTTGCGCTCGACCTCGCGGAGCATCGTGGCGATCCCTCGATCATCCATCTCGTTCCTCCAGGACCTCTCGGAGCCGGCGCCGTCCGCGACTCAGATGGACACCGGCGGTTCCCTTCGTGATGCCGAGCATCGGTCCGATCTCGCGCAGCCGATAACCGGCGTAGTGATGGAGCACGATCACGGCGCGCTGCTTGGGTGAAAGGAGAGCGAGCGCCTCGAACAACCCGACGGGCTCGGGCATCGACGTCGGCTCGTCCTCCAGTGGCCGCGAGCGGCCGCGGCGCTTCAGCTCTCCGCGGGCGACCGCGAACGCCGTCCGCCAGATCCAGGCGGCCGGGTCGCGGAGGGCGTCACCTCGGTTGAGTGCCTGGGCGAAGGCCTCGGCGACGGCGTCGTGCGCGATCTCCCGGTCGCCGGCGAAGGCCAGGACCGACCACCACAAGCGGCGGCCGTCCGTTTCGAAGACGTCCTCGAGCGACGGCGTCTCGGGCCGCCGAACGTCGCTGCGCACGCCTTGAGAGGGGCCGATCCGGCGAGGATGTCATACAGGGTCTCGACCTTCTTCGCCGATCGGTACGCCGGAGTTAGCTCTCCCCCGCGGCTACGCTCCGGACCGCCTCGACGATGCCGCCGTAGCCGGTGCACCGGCACAGGTTCCCCGACAGCGCGAGGCGCACCTCGTCGTCGGTGGGGTCGGGGTTGGTGCGCAGCAGCGCCGTCGCCGAGATCAGCATGCCCGGCGTGCAGAAGCCGCACTGGACGCCCATGTACCTGAGGAACGCGCGCTGGAGCGGCGCGAGCTCGTCGCCGTCGGCGAGGCCCTCGACCGTCGTCACCTCACGGCCTTCCGCCTGCATCGCGAGGTAGCTGCAGGCGTTCACCGGCTTGCCGTCGAGCAGCATCATGCAGGCGCCGCACTCGGAGTCGTCGCAGCCCTCCTTGGATCCGGTGAGGCCGATCGCATCGCGGACGGCGTCGAGCAGGCTGACGTGCGGATCGAGCTCGAGGTCGTACGAGGTGCCGTTGACCGTGAGGGTCGCAGGCTGGCTCATCCATCCGCTCCGATCCTGACGGCTCCGTACGTGCTCGCGCTCGCGGGGATCGGAACCTCGTCGCCGCGGGCACGGCGGAGGGCCGCGGTGATCGCGCGCCGCGCGATCACCTCGGCCATCGCGGCCCGGTACTCGGCCGAGCCGCGGACGTCGCTGATCGGCGTGGACGCGGCGGCGACGGCACGGGCGGCTTCGCCGACCGCGCCGTCGCCGCCGTCCGAGCCCGTGAGCGCCGTCTCGGCCTCGGGCACGCGCCGGATCGTCGGCGCCAGCGCCGTGATCGCGACCCGCGCGTCCGAGACCGCGTCGCCGTCGACCGTCACGACGGCGGTCGCTCCCACGACCGCGATCTCCATGTGCCGCCGGTACTCCAGGCGCACGTAGGCGGAGCCCGTTCCCTGCGCCGCCGCGGGCACGTCGATCGCGACGAGCAGCTCACCCGGCTCGGCGACGGTTGCGCCCGGCCCGGTCCAGAGCTCGTCCAGTGCCACCGACCGTTCACCGCCGGGGGATCGCAAGATCCCCGATGCCCCGAAGCACAGCAGCGCCCCTCCCGTGTCCATCGCCGGCGACGCGTTCATCACGTTGCCGCCGATCGTGCCCTGTGCCCGCGTGGCGTGGGAGCCGACGATCGCGGCGGCGTCGGCGAGCGCCGTGACCCGCTCGCGGATCACGGCGCTCCCCGCGAGCTCCTCGTGCGTCACCAGCGCGCCCAGCCGGACGGCTCCGCCGTCCGACTCGGCGATCCCCCGGAGCTCCTCGATCCGGTCGATCGCCACGATCGCGTCGGGAAGCGGGGCCTTCCCCTGCCGGGCGCCGACGACCAGGTCGGTCCCGCCCGCGACGGGTCGGGCCCCCGATGCCAGCGCCGACAGGGCGTCGTCGATCGTCGCGGCCGACGTGAACGTCCTCGTCACGTCCCGTCCCCGTTGGATGCCGCCCAGACCCGCTCGGGCGTCATCGGAAGTCGGTGTACGCGCGCGCCGACGATCTTCGCGATCGCGTTCGCGACCGCGCCGGCCGTCGGCACCTGCGGCGGCTCTCCCACGCCTTTCGACCCCCGCGGACCGGCGTTCGGCGTCGGGATCTGGATCCAGTCGACCTCGATCTCCGGGGCGTCCGAGCTCGTGACCAGCTTGTAGTCCAGGAGGTGCGGGTTCCGCTGCCGGCCCTCGTCGTCCAGCTGGGTCCCCTCCGTGAGCGCCAATCCGACGCCCATCACGACGCCGCCCGTCACCTGCCCATCGGCTCCGGGACGGTTCAAGATCACGCCGGAGTCGTGGGCCGCGGCGACCTTCAGGACGCGGGCCACGCCCGTCTCGCGATCGATCTTCACGTGCGCCGCTTGCGTGATCAGCTGCGGCGCCGCGAACGTCTCGTTGCCGAGCCGGCCGACGCAGCCGGCCGCGTCGCAGGCCGGCGCGCCCGGCACGTCGCCCGACCCCTTCCCGTGGACCGTGTACTCGCCGGCGAGGAACGAGATCAAGAGCGCCTGGTCCGGCGATCCCTTCACGCGGACGTGACCGTCGGCGAGCTCGAGGTCCTCTCGGTCGACCTCCAGCTCCGTGGACGCCAGGTCGAAGAGCTGCTCGCGGACGTCCGCGGCCGCCGCGAGGATCGCGCGCCCCGCGTTGAACGTCGTCTGCGAGCCGCACGAGCCCATGTCCCAGTTGGCCGCCGCGGTGTCCTGGTAGAGGATCGTGAAGTCCTCCGGGCGCATGCCCAGCTCCTCGGCGACGTACGCGGGCATCGCCATCACGGCGCCGCTGCCGTTCTCCTGGGCGCCGGTCACGATCGTGCCGCTGCCGTCCCCGTTGAGATGGACGTACGCGCCGGACGGCGCCGGCATCGACGGCCACCAGCCGACGGCGACGCCGATCGCCTCGTCGTCGGGCAGCTCGCGGTCGTAGCCGATCATCTCGACCGCGCGTTCGAGCGTCTGCCGGACGCCGACCTCGTCGAACACCTGACGCGTGGGACCCTCGGACCCCTTCTGGATCAGCGTCCGGCGTCGCAGCTCGACCGGATCGAGAACCAAGGCGGCCGCGACCTCGTCCATGTGCTGCTCCAGCCCCCAGCACACCTGCGGGGCGGTCGGGGCGCGGATCGAGCCCGAGGGCTGCTGGTTCGTGTAGTTCAGGTACGACTCCACGAACACGTGGTCGATCTCGTACGGACCGCAGGCGTGCATCGCGGCCATCTGCCCGAGGAACCCTCCCTCGCCGCAGTAGGCCCCCTTGTCCAGGACGAGCCGGGCCTTCCGCGACACGAGGCGTCCGTCCCTCGTCGCGCCGGTCTCGAACTCCATCACGATGCCCTCGCGGCGCTGCGCGATCGCGCGGAACTCCTCCTCTCGAGTGAAGACCAGCCGGACCGGGCGCCGCGCTGCGCGCGCGAGCGCGGCGACCTGCCCCTCGAAGTGCAGGTCGCACTTGGCGCCGAAGCCGCCGCCGAGCAGCGGGACGACGACGCGCACCTTCGATTCCGGGACCTGCAGCGTTTGCGCGACGCCCGTTCGCGCGGCGTACGGGACCTGCGTCGACGACCAGATCGTGACCTCGTCGCCCTGCCATTCGGCCAGCACGGCGCGAGGCTCGATCGGCACGCCCTGCGAGGCGTCGGAGACGTACCGGCTCCGGACGACGACCTCCGCCGACCCCATCGCCTCGTCGGCATCCCCCTTCACGATCGTGTGGCTGGCGATCGTGTTGCGGTGGCTGAGCATGTTCGGGTCGCGGTCGTACGAGGCCCAGTCCGGGTGGACGAGGGGCGCGTCCTTCTCCATCGCCGCGACGAAGTCCGTCACGACCGGCAGTGGCTCGTAGTCGACCTCGATCAAGGCCGCGGCCTCCTCGGCGGCGCGCTCGGTGAGCGCCGCCACGCCGGCGACGATCTCCCCCTCGAAGCGAACGACGTCCTTCGCGAACAGGGTCCGGTCCTGGACGAGCCCGCCGAAGCGGACGTCGGGGAGATCGTCCTGGGTGACCACCGCGACGACGCCGGGCAGTGCCTTCGCCTTCGACGTGTCGATCCCGAGGATCTTCGCGTGCGGATGGTCCGAGAACCGGAACTTCGCGTGGGCCATCCCGGTCGAGGACATGTCCGCCGTGTACCGCCCGACGCCGGTGACCTTCTCCCGGCCGTCCGGGCGGACGAACGTCGCTCCCTTTGGCGTCATCCCGCTCCTCTCAGATCGGGCCCATCATCGTTGCTGCCCGGCGACTCCGGCAAACGGCCACGAAGCCTCGCGACCCGGCCGTATCCTCGAAGCGGTGAGTGAGCATCGGAGTGCGGAGGCACCCCCCGTCGGAGCACGGGGAACCAAGCGCGCTCCGTGGGTCAAGGTCGCCTCCGTCGCGATCTCCGTGTTGCTCGTGGTCGGCATCTTCGTCTTCGCGATCCCCCGGATCGCCAGCTACGGCGAGGTCCTGGACACGCTGCGAGATCTCACGTGGATCGAGCTCTGGTCCCTGCTGCTCGCGACCTTCTTCAATCTGTTCACCTATTGGCTCGCGAACATGGCCGCGCTCCCGGGTCTCCAGCTCTCCCGAGCCGCCGTCATCACGCAGACCACCACGACGGTTGCGAACACGTTGCCCGCCGGCGGCGCGATCGCGGTCGGTCTCACGTACGACATGCTCCATTCTTGGGGGTTCACCACCAACGCGTCGACGCTGTACGTGCTGGTCACGGGGTTCTGGAACATCTTCATGAAGCTCGCGCTGCCCGTGCTCTCGGTGGCGATCCTGGCTCTGACCGGGCAGAGCAGCACGGTGTTCCTGGCCGCGGCCGTGATCGGGGTCGTCGTCTTGACGATCGCCATCGGCGTGTTCGCCGCGATCCTCTGGAAGGAGCACCTGGCCCGAAGGATCGGTGATCTCGCGGGGCGGCTCATCGCAGCGGTGTTCAGGCCGTTCCGGCGTCGCGCACCGAGCGGGATGGGCGACCGCGCGGTTCGGTTCCGTCGCGACACGATCGGGCTGATCGAACGCCGATGGCTCGCGCTGACGGTGACCACGGCGGTCAGCCAGCTGGCGCTGTTCTTCGTGTTGCTGCTGTCCCTCCGGCATGTCGGCGTGTCCGAGGCGGAGGTCTCGACCGCCCAATTGCTCGCCGTCTTCGCGTTCGGACGGCTGCTCTCGACCGTGCCGATCACGCCGGGAGGGCTCGGGGTGATCGAGCTCGGCTACATCGGCGGCCTCGTGGCCGCCGGAGGAGCACAACCCGACGTGGTGGCCGGCGTGCTGCTCTTCCGGGTCCTGACGTACGGGATCCAGATCCCGATCGGCGGGGTGACCTACCTGATCTGGAAGCGGAAGCGCTCCTGGCGCCTGCCGGTGCCGTCGCGATCCGTTCCGGACGAGAGGCTCTCGGAGGTCCGACCCTAAGCGACGGGATCCTCCGTCTCGACCGGCGGAGACGCACCGAGGTCGGGTCCCCGTGATCCTGCGAGGATCCTTGGCGGGGGAAACGTGGAACAACGCGATCAGGTGATGAGCCCCTCGGCAGGGGCCGCGAGCGTCGCTCATCGACGTCGTCGGCCGACCGGAACCGCACCGCCGCTTCCCAAGCAGATCGGGTACACGGGATGGATCGGACTGGTGCTGCTCGTCGCCGTCGTCGTCACCGGCTGCGTGTGGCTCCGTGTCGACGCGAGCCCGCTCGACCGCTTCGACGCGAAGATCACCGATATCGTCACCTCGCTCCGGGTCGGGTGGCTCAGCACGCTGGCGCGCCAGGCACACACGGTCGGGTCCCGCGTCGGGTTCGCCGCGCTCGGTGTCTTCCTGGTGGTGGCGATGGTGTGGTTCCGCCGCTGGCGCCACCTGGTGATCTGGATGGTCTCCCTCGCCATCGCGGGGGGCTTGCTCCAGGGGCTCGAGCTGGTCTCCGTGCGGCCGCGCCCGTTCGGCGTGCAACAGCTCGCGACTTGGGAAGGGTACGCGACGCCGTCGATCCCGGTCGGTGCGGTGGCGATCTTCTCGATCGGGGCGGCGTACATGTTGTTCGTGCCCGGTCGGCCGCGGTTCTGGGCGAAGATCGGCGTGGCGGCGGCGATCGCGATCATCGGCGTCCAGCGGATCTACCTCGGCGTCGACCATTTCACGGACGTCGTGTTCGGGGCGATCGTGGGCGTCGCGATCCCGCTCGCGGCGTTCCGCGCGTTCGCGCCCAACGATCTGTTCCCGATCACCTACCGCTCGCACGGCAAGGCGGCGCACCTCGACGTCTCCGGACGCCGGGGGGAGGCGATCCGGGTCGCGCTCCAGCTCGGGCCCGACCGGCGGGCCGAAGATCCACGCCCGGCCGACCGGCAGTGACTCGGTGGCCGCCTTGATCGCCGCCGCCT
>Ga0114129_10014845_pt1 | contig 11100 bp, 9 predicted proteins | sample RhiMetdeltSRZDD1_FD_80071 | JGI IMG/M metagenome (GOLD analysis project Ga0114129, IMG submission 80071) | Populus rhizosphere microbial communities from Tennessee, USA - Rhizosphere MetaG P. deltoides SRZDD1 (version 2) (version 2) | ecosystem: Host-associated > Plants > Roots > Rhizosphere >... | reverse complement strand
TGGGTGAGCGCACAAAGGCTCTTGAGGCGAAGATAGAACTTGCTGGTTGCTATTATCGTGAAGGACTGTTCGACTTAGCTCGATCAACACTGAAGCCACCCCTGACTGAACTACCGGATACTGAACCTGAACTGAAGGCCATCGCCTTAATACGATTGGCTTCAGTGGAGCGTCACGCCGGTCGACTGCACGATGCGTTGTCCTTGCTAGATGATGCAGCTGTTTTAGCAAACGGTTCCCCGGCTTGGACAAATGGACGATTCCACTCCGAGTTGGCTACAACACTAAATCACTTAGGTATTGCCGAAGCCCGAGCGACCTACTTTGAGCGAGCCTTGGGCCACTACGCTGAAGCTTCAAAGCAGTTCGAGAGAATAGGCAACTTTCGATATGTCGCAGCGGTAGAAAACAATTTAGGTTACTTGCTACTAAGTCTTCGTCGATTGCCTGATGCTCAGAGCCATTTGGAGCGAGCGCGTAAGCTTTTCGACGGGTTTGGTGACAGTGTAGGCTGTGCTCAGGTTGATGAAACTCTCGCGCAGATGTATCTAGCTTGCGAGAATCACGAGGCTGCTGAGCGTTCAATTAAACTGGCAGTCACGAGCTTGGAAGGTAGCAGTGAAGACGCACTGCTAGGCGAAGCGCTTACAACGCAGGGTTTGATTCTGTGCCGGCTTGGCCACAGACATGAGGCAAAGCCGATACTGGAACGCGCTCGACGAGTCGCCGAGAGGTGCGGCGATCGCGAAAGTGCCGGAAAAGCGCTGCTGATAATGATCGAAGAGATGGCGGAGCATCTTGCCGACGATGAGCGGCGGGAAATTGGTGCTCAAGCCAATCAGCTGCTCGCAAACTCACAACAACACGCCACTCGCGAACGGCTCCGCAAGTGTTTGGATATCATTGCCGAAGCCCACACCAAGTACGAAGCCGAGCGCGAACATCAAATCCACGCCGAGAAAATGGCAGCTCTCGGCGAGCTTTCATTCGGTGTCGCCCACAATGTCAACAACACACTCACTGGAATCCTGGGCCGCGCTCAGTTAATTCTTCGCAACAGCTGTGATGCGTTGAAAGTTGAAGCCGGACTCGAACTCATCATCAAGAGTGCGGAAGACGGCGCCCACATTATTCGCCGCATTCAAGACTTCGCCCGGCAGAGACCGAGCCGCGAGTTCGAAAATGTTTCTGTTTCTGAATTGTTGAAGGATGCGTGCGAGATGACGCGCCCGCGCTGGGAAGCACGCGCCGAATTTGCGCCTGTTCGCTTCACCCTTCACGCTGACTCGAAAGCCTTTATCAAAGGCGACCCCGTGGAGCTACGGGAAGTCTTGGTAAATATGATCTACAACGCGGTGGACGCGATGCCCTCAGGCGGCGAAGTTCGTTTGGCAACAGTTGAAACTCACGACCATATCATCTTGACGATTACCGACACCGGTACCGGAATGGGACCCGAAGTTAAGTCCCGCTTATTCGATCCTTTCTTTACAACCAAAGGGCGCAAAGGTACGGGAATGGGGTTGGCAGTCAGCTTCGGTATCATTCGCCGCCACGAAGGATCGATAGACGTCGAAAGCGAGCCGGGTCGCGGTACAACGTTTAAGATCTCACTACCAAAGGTTGCAAACACAGCGACTCGTATTGCCGAACACAGACCGACCGTAGATCTACCTGAACAAGAAGGTAAAGTTCTCGTGCTTGTTGTTGACGACGAAACGCATGTTCGCGATGTTCTAGTCGAAGCTTTGGAGGCTGAAGGTTGTGAGGTCATGTCGGCTCAGAGCGGCGACATTGCACTTGCGCTTTATGATCAGCACAAGGCAACAATCGATGCTGTCTTCACCGATATCGGAATGCCGGAAATGACTGGCTGGGAACTGGTGCGCGAAATTCGAGCCAGATCTAAAACGGTACCGCTCGCGATCATTAGTGGCTGGGCCGACGCTATAAGTGTCGACGTGCGCAATTCGATCAAAGCTGACTGGGTCGTAGCGAAACCTTTCGATATCGATAAGATTTCTGCCATCGCCCAACAGATTGCTCAACGCAAGATCCGCTAAACCCCGCTCGGTATATCGCTACAAGTAACCCAGATGATTCCGAAGGATCGAGCCAAGTCGATCTATATCCAACGGCTTTAATAGGTACTCGTTACATCCCGCCTCAAACGCTGCCTCTTTCATGCCGAAAGTGTCGAAGGCGGTGATGACGACGATAGGTATACCAAATCGCTTTTCCCGATATTGTCGAATGCGCTCAGTTGTCGAAAGGCCGTCGAGGTGCGGCATGTTCAGATCCATAATTATGAGATCTGGAGTTTGCTGGCTAAACTTTTCCAGTGCCTCCACGCCGTTTCTTGCCTCGATCGGGGCGTAGCCTTCGCCTTGCAGCATCCGCGTTAACATCGCGCGAGTTTCATCAGAATCCTCAACAATCAAAACACTCTTACGCATGACGCCTATCCGAGAGAATTGCGTTAGCAGTTCAGATTTTTGGAGGGGGGAGCAGGGGTTAGCACAAGGTTAGAACTAACTGGCGTTACAGTCAAACCCAGGAGACCAAGCACGGGTCGAAAGAGCGGTTGATTTAGGCGCTGGCGCTCAGATCGTGGCGCTCGAGCTTTAAATACAGGCCGCGCCGAGTGAGACCAAGCTCACGCGCCGCACGAGAAATATTCCCGCCGTGACGTCGCATTGCGTCCGCGATCATCCGCCGCTCAACTTCTGCGAGGGCGTCGGCGAGTGTTCCGCCAGTCTGCCCGGTGCCTGCCGGCATTGCGGCAATCGCTGCTCCAGACGGGGTAGTGGGTGATGAGGTCCTTTGCAGTTCTGGAGATAATTGTTCCGGTGTTATCAGAGCGCCATCCTCAGCTCGCGCGACTACACGTTGGATCTCGTTGCAAAGTTGACGTACATTGCCGGGCCAGTTGTTTACCATCAAAAGGTCGACAGCTTGCGGCGTAATCTGAATATCTTTCCGACCAAACTTCGCTGAGTAGTGATTAATGTAGTAATTAACGATCGTCGGAATTTCAGAACGACGTTCACGCAGTGGTGGAACACGCAGACGAATAACGTTTAGACGATAGTACAGGTCTTCACGGAAACGACCTTGGGCCACCATCTCTTCAAGATCGGTATTAGTTGCAGCGATGATGCGTACATCTACCTTGGTCGGTCGCTGTTCTCCGAGAGGCTGAATTTCACCTTCCTGCAAGAACCGCAAAAGTTTTGGTTGAACATCGAGCGGGAGATCGCCCACTTCGTCCAGGAACAAAGTACCGCCTGCAGCTGTTCGAATTACTCCCTGTGAATCAGACACAGCGCCGGTGAAAGCGCCGCGACGATAACCAAACAAATACCCTTCTGATAATTCCTTCGGGACGGCTGTACAGTTGAAGGGAACGAAGACTTTGGCGCGGCGCGACGAAATCGCATGAATTGCTCTGGCGACCAATTCTTTACCGGTGCCAGATTCCCCCGTCACTAAAACAGTCACGTCTGACGAGCGAATCTTGTGAACTTCTTCGACGAGTTGCGTCATTGCGGGACTCGAGTGAATGAATCCCGGCATCAAACTCGTGCCGGCAAGTTCATCGGACTGTTCACTGCTGCCCGTGCGATTCGCGCCGGCTCGCAATGCACAAACGTCCATACCCAATTCGACAACTCTCAAGAGAGGATCCAGCGAAATACCTTTGGGCAGTGAGGCACGATGTCGGGGTGATAAATACAGCATCGCGTGCGCAGCATTAGCTGACTTCAGGACAATAAGTTCAGCATCATGCTTGCGGCAATATCGATCGCGGGCCTCTTCATCTTTCAGCGCCCCAATCTCCTCTGCAATCCGAGTGTTGTCCGCGGGTGAGGTCCCGAACGACACCACAACTCGCTGTTCGTTGTGTTCAGCCCGCTCTGTAATTAGAACGTGTTCAGCCCCAGTTTCCTGGCGCATCACGGCGGCTAATTCTCTTAAGAGTAGTTCACGCGAGGCAACGGCTTCCGCCAGGCGTAATGTGAGGAGTTGCGTTAGCGCAGACTGCTCCTGGCTGCGCTCCGGTGTCGACCGATCGAGATTAACCAGGGCTTCTTCTGCCAGGGCCAGGTCAATTCGTGCTCCCAACTCTCGGAAGGTATTGAGCGCTCGCGACAGGTGCTCTCCTGCGCGAGACGGGACCGTCGCCGCGTACGCTTTACCTAACTGAAAGTGGGCTCGTGCAGATCTATAACGATCGCCGAGCATGTCGAAGATGGAAACACTGCTACCAAAGTGCTGAGCGGCAGCTGCTTCATCCGAACGTAGCATCCCAAGCATGCCCGCCAGCCGGTGCGCCTCTCCAGTAATCCCAAGATCGGTCGCGGAATCTGTCGTTTCCGAGGTAACGCGTTGCAGTTCCTTCGAGCAGGCGTCCAACTCCTGCATCAGCAAATGAGCTTCGGCTGCGATCAATCTCGACTCACAGATCGCCTGGCGGTCCCCGATACTTTCTGCCAGTGTCAAAGCTTCTTTCGCTTTTGCCAGCGCCTTACCAGGATCCTTCGTTGCGAGATAGCAACGGCCGAGCGTTCTCAGAGCTTGAGCGGCGTACCACTTATTACCGTTTTCCGTAGCCAGTGCTACCGCCCGGCGCAGATAGTTTTCCGCGTCTTCAAGATCGCCGCGCAACATATGGAGCTCGCCCAGCGAATCCAGGATCATCGGGACCTTATCGCCACGTTCATCAACTTCAGTTGCGAGAGACAACGCTCGTTCGAGAGCTTCTTGCGCACGATCCCATTGGCCGATGAGAATCAGATTAATCCCAAGATTGTTATAACCATCGGCGGCGTTGGTTTTGTGGTCTGTTCGTTCGTAATAAGTGATGGCCTTCTTTAGATAGTCAATCCCCTCTTGAGGCCGTTTAAGAAACCAACAGGCGCCGGCCATGTTCGCGTATGTGCGACCTAGCAGATACGCTGCAGGCCGATCGCCAATAAGTTTTTGGGCTTGCGCGAGGTTTTCAAGGCCAGATTCGTAGTCGCCTTCCTGGATATCGGCAACTGCAACTCCGAAATACGACTCAGCTAGACCGCGCCAATCACCGGTTTGTCGGAAGTTCTCCAAGGCACGCTGGGCGTAGTCGCGTGCGATTGGAAACTCGCTGATAGTTCGGTAGATTCTGGACAACGCAGCATAGATTGGACCGAGACTCGCTGGGCCACTTTCTGAGTAGTCGCGCAGCGTCGACTTAAGCATCGCAATCGCTTTTGGATGGTCACCCGTGTAGTTGTAACCAAGACCAATTTGGACGCGCAGTGAAACGGTCGTCTTATCGTCAAGTTTGGTGCGCGACTCAGGCGATTCATACATCGATACGGCGGCTAGCGAATCGCGATAATGTCCTTGCTGCTCAAGTGCTGTTGAGAGTGCGCAACGCGCCAGGGCCAATGCAGAAGGGTGGTTTCGGGCGCTGGCGATGATGAGAGCGAGTCGATCTTTAGCCTCGGTTGATAAACCTTGATCGAGTAGCGACCGAACGTCATCTAATTCGGCTAAGAGCGATTCGTTTGAAGGGCGTGTGCGTGTGCGTAGTCTGACCCGAGCGTCGGCAAAGTCCACCACGCCTCTCTCGTTTGAGGATTTGGGCTGGTCGGGATTGCTACCCGAGCCTACACTCTTGTCCATTCAGTACCATTAAAGGGCCAATTGCAGTCAGTTTTCACGGAGCCTTATGTGGGAGGGAATCGTGCAAAACCAATTATGGAGTTGAGCTACGCAATTCGGTGGAGAATTTAGCATAGTAATGCCGAGCCGTACAGCATATCGCCGATAACAATGCATAGTTTCAAACGATTTATAGTGTCATTAATCGACCACGCCATCACGGAAAGTAAGTTCACGTATAACAGAAGTTTACGAAGAAAAGCGTTCGCCTTGACACCCCTGTTGGGCGATAGCTATCATCTCCGTTTCCGTTCGCAGCGCGGAACTTCACCTAGGGTAATATGTTTGAGTCCCTGTCAGATAAATTAAAGCGCACTCTGAAGAATCTGCGCGGCGAGGGTGTCCTGACGAAGGAGCATGTGGATGCTGCTCTTAGGGAAATTCGTCTGGCGCTGCTGGAAGCCGACGTTAACTATAAAGTCGCCAAAGACTTTATAGCTGCCGTAAAGGAAAAGGCCGAGGGTCAGCAGGTTTGGCAAGAGCTAAAACCGTCTGAGCAAGTCGTTAAGATTGTCTACGACGAATTAGTCGATCTGCTAGGTGGCCAATCGTCTCGACTGGTCTTCACCAAGCAGATACCTAACACGGTGATGGTTGTCGGACTACAAGGCTCCGGCAAAACAACCTCAACGGGAAAAATCGCCAGATGGCTGGTAGCTAATCAGAGTCGCAAGCCGTTATTGCTTTCCGTCGACGTTTATCGGCCGGCGGCACGTGAGCAGCTCAAGGTCATTGCGAAGGCCACTGGTCAACAGATCTTTGAAAAACCCGAAGTCAACGATCCGCTCACGTTAGTGCGAGAAGCGCACAAACATGCACAGCAAACAGGCTTCGACACGTTGCTGGTCGATACGGCAGGACGTCTCCACATCGACGACGAGCTAATGGAAGAGCTCGTCGCCATCAAGAATGAAACGCACCCTGTTGAAATCCTTTTTGTCGCAGATGCGATGACCGGTCAGGACGCCGTTCGCTCCGCCGAAGAGTTCCATCAACGCGTGGGAATCACCGGCGTGATTCTGACAAAGATGGATGGTGATGCTCGTGGCGGAGCAGCGCTGTCGATCAAACAGGTCACAGGCCAACCGGTAAAGTTCGTCGGCGTTGGTGAGCGATATGACGCGCTCGAACCGTTCTATCCTGACCGTGTTGCTCAACGAATCCTCGGCATGGGTGATGTTCTTTCGCTGATCGAAGAAGTGCAGGCGAAAGTCGATCAATCAGAGGCGGAGGAGCAGCTCAAGAAGCTACAGAAAAACGAGTTCACGCTCGATGATTTCCGTTCGCAACTGCGGCAGGTTAAGAAGCTCGGTTCATTCTCAAAAATAATGAAGCTGTTGCCCGATCAGCTTCTCGGCGGGATGGGAATGCCGCAACTGAATGACGAGCAGTCAGCGTTGATGGAGAAGGAGTTGAAGCGTACCGAGGCGATCATCGACTCGATGACCATCGAAGAGCGAAATGATCACCGATTGTTGAATGCGAATCGCCGGCGACGAATCGCGCGCGGATCAGGCACGACAGTGGCGAGCGTAAATCAGCTAATTAAGCAATACGTCGAGATGCGTCAGATGATGCGGCAGCTTTCGAGTTCGGGTCTGTTCGGTGGCGGTGGTTTCAAGGGAAAGATGATGAGAAGGATGACAGGTCTGCCTGACATGTCTGGATACACCGGGAATGGTGACGATTTACCAGGAATACCCGGATTGCCTACTGGACCATCAAGAAAGAAATTAAAGAAGAAGAAGAAAAAGAGACGAAGATAGCACCAGGAATCTTGGCGCTATACAGAAGGAGGATCGATTTTGTTAGCCATTCAGTTAATGCGAACGGGGGCGAAGAAAAGTCCATCGTACCGCGTAGTTGTAAAAGAAAAGAGATCAAAGCGGGATGGTTCGTACCTTGAGAACCTGGGCACTTACAATCCGACGAGAAACCCCATCGAGATCAAACTTGATCTCAATCGGGTGAATTACTGGATCGAGAAAGGCGCGCAACCGACTAACACTGTGAGCCGTTTAATCAAGGCCAGCACTAAAGCCGAAGCTGCTTCGACTGCAGCATCTTAAACATGCGAGACGTTATAGAGATGATCGTGAAATCGTTGGTAGACAACGCTGACACGGTCGACGTGCGCGAACTCGAGCGCAATGGTGCCACCTTAATCGAGGTACGTGTGGCACAACAGGACGTGGGAAAGATCATTGGCAAGCAGGGACGAACGATCCGAGCTTTGCGATCTCTCGCACGTATCGCCGGGACTAAACGGAATCGGCGTTATCTCTTAGAAATTGTTGAATGAGTAAGACGGGGGAAGATAACGTAGAGCAGCCCCTGGTTGTAATTGCTCGCGCACTGAGAGCAAGAGGTTTAAAGGGTGAAATCGTTGCCGAGGTTTTAACAGATTTTCCCGAGCGGTTTGAAAACGTTGGCGAGTTGACGGCAATATCACCTACTGGCAAACGCCGGACTGTTGAGCTCGAGTCTTACTGGTTTCAAAAAGACCGGGTCATTCTAAAGTTGATTGACATTGACACGATCGAATCTGCTGAAGCACTTGTGGGTTTCGATTTCGCTGTACCTGAGGTCGAGCGGGTTCCCCTTCCCGAAAGCCACTACTACGATTGGGAACTGGAAGGCTGCATGGTTAGCACTACCGATCACCAACCGCTGGGAAGAGTTACTTCCGTAATGCGTACCGGCGGAGTTGAGCTGTTAGTTGTTACGAATGAGGAAGCAGGTCGCGATTACCTGTTACCGATGGCCCAGTCGATTATTAGTCACATCGATCCTGCAGGAAAAACGATTGTTGTTGATCCTCCGGAAGGGCTACTTGATTTATAGATCTTTGAGTGGTGATTCGCTCGGTGTCTGACGATCACCAATAACATCTTGAACCGATTATGCTGCGCATCGATATCATAACGATCTTCCCTGACTTTTTCCGGGAGCCGATTGGTTACGGTATCGTTAGCAGAGCTCGCAGTGCTGGGCTGGTATCAATCACAGCACACGATCTTCGCCGGTGGACCACCGATAAGCATCACATGGTTGACGACCGGCCGTTTGGCGGCGGCGACGGAATGATTCTTAAACCGGAGCCAATCTTTGCTGCGGTTGAGGCGCTCACGGGTAAGATGAAACGGGAAGACTTCTTGCCAGACATGCGAGTCGTTCTGTTATCACCGCAGGGCCGAGTGTTCAGTCAATCCGTCGCGCGGGATCTCTCCGAGAGCTCGCACGTCATTTTGTTGTGTGGTCGCTATGAAGGGGTAGATGAGCGGGTCGCCGAAGCACTTGTGACGGATGAAATATCGATTGGTGATTACGTGCTTTCTGGTGGAGAACCCGCAGCGATGGTGGTCGTTGATGCAATTGTGCGATTGCTGCCGGGCGCGCTTGGAAGTGACACTTCCGCGGTGAACGAATCGTTTTCGAGCGACATGTTGGACCATCCACAATACACTCGGCCGCCTGACTTTCGCGGCATGAAGGTTCCAGAGGTATTGTTGAGCGGCAATCATGGAGAGATTGAGCGCTGGAGAAGACAGGCGGCAGCTGCAAAAACAGCGCGTACGCGGCCGGATCTTTTAAAAGAAAAATAGTTTTTATGATGGGCACGAGGCGTGAACCCGCGTGGTTAGTATCGCTGCTCGAGCTAAGGAGCATTTAAAATGAATAAACTGGATAAAGTTGAAGAAAGCCAGCTGCGGAAGAATCTTCCTCGATTTCAGCCGGGCGATACTGTACGAGTTCACGTCCGTATCAAAGAATCCGAGACGAAGGAACGACTCCAAGCTTTTGAAGGTGTGGTCATCGCTCGCAAGCATGGTGGTGCTCGCGAAACTATAACTGTGAGGAAAACAAGCTTTGGTGTCGGCGTGGAGAGGATCTTTCCCATACACGCTACCATCATCGACCACATCGATCTTGTGAAGAAGGGCCGCGTCAGACGCGCGAAGTTATATTACTTGCGCGACTTGCGCGGAAAAGCCGCACGCATCCGCGAACGCGATACTCGTGGTCAGCAGTCAGATGAGGCGCAAGCCTCTGTCGCCGGCAAGACGAAATAAAAATCCTGCGCTACGTGGCCCGACCACAATCGGCGCATTCCTGAACGGAGAGTCTCCGATTGCGGATCGCAATCGATGCCCATTCAATTGGGGCAAAGCTTGGCGGTAACGAAAGCTACGCCAAGAATCTTATTGAAGGCCTCGCGCGAGTCGACAACGTAAACCAGTACACTCTTTACGTTACGACCGACGAGGCCTTTAATCGTTATCATCAGCGCTGGCCCAATTTTTCAGTGCGTTTAACTCGTCCTCATACTCCGCTAATTCGAATTCCTCTGACACTGAGTGCTGAGTTACGAAAAAAGCCGGTTGACGTCTTGCACGTCCAATTTACCGCTCCTCCTTTTTGTCCGTGTCCAGTGGTTGTAAGTGTTCACGACCTTTCATTCGAACATCTTCCGAGTACATTCAACCGCCGGAGCCGGACGCAACTGCGGTTAACGGTTCGTCGCTCCGTGCGTAAAGCGGCACGTGTGCTGACGCTCTCGGAACATACCCGGAATGATGTAGTCGAAACGTATAGTATCGACCCTCACCGTGTCGAAACGATCCCAATTGCCGCCTCGCCTCACTTTGGTCCAGTGTCAGACGAGAAAGAACTTCAACGCGTGCGACATATTTACGGGATAGACTCTGATTACATACTCTCAGTCGGGTCTATCCAGCCTCGTAAAAACCTTATTCGTCTGATACGCGCATACAAACTATTGCGCAATAACCGTTCAATGGCTAAGCTGCCTAAACTGGTCCTTGTTGGCAAGCGCGCGTGGCTTTACGATGAGACCCTACGTGCGCTTGAGGAAATAGGCTTAAAGGAAAACGTAGTCCTTACAGGGTACGTCCCTGAATCAGATTTATCACCGCTGTATTCAGGCGCACTATGTTTAGTCTATCCCTCGTTCTTCGAAGGCTTCGGATTACCACCACTAGAAGCAATGCAATGTGGCACTCCAGTCATTATTGGGAACAAAACGAGCCTTCCAGAGGTAGTCGGCGATGCTGCCATCGCAGTCGATCCATTTGATCTTCATGCAATTGCACGTGCAATCGAAGATATGATTACTAACCCGGCTCTGCGCGACGAACTGCGCGTCAAAGGTTTTGCTCGAGCGAAAACATTTGATTGGGAAGAGACGGCACGCCGGACCTTGAATGTGTATGAGCACGTTGTGAAAGAGAATGCTCAAGCAAACGTCCGAGCTGGGAATGCACCTTAGGCTCTAAAAAGTAGAGACATGCGAATCGCAATTCTGGGAACACGCGGCATACCGGCGAGTTATGGAGGGTTCGAGACCTTTGCGGAGCACCTTGCCACACGTCT
>Ga0114129_10014843_pt1 | contig 11101 bp, 12 predicted proteins | sample RhiMetdeltSRZDD1_FD_80071 | JGI IMG/M metagenome (GOLD analysis project Ga0114129, IMG submission 80071) | Populus rhizosphere microbial communities from Tennessee, USA - Rhizosphere MetaG P. deltoides SRZDD1 (version 2) (version 2) | ecosystem: Host-associated > Plants > Roots > Rhizosphere >... | reverse complement strand
GCCCGAGCGGCGGAGTGTGCAGCCACCGATTCAGGGGAGGGTGGTGGAAGAGCCACGCGTCGGTGGGCTCCATCACGAATACCTGCGGCGGGCGGCGTGAGCCGATGGACGAATAAATGGAAGGCACAAGGCTCTCGTCATCGTGTCACCCAACACCGTTCTGCGGTGGCAGCGCCGCCGCTTCCGCGAGTACTGGGCCAGACTCTCCGTTCCCGCCGCGGCGGGACGCCCGCGCGTAAGCCGCCAGATCAGGGCTCTCGTCTTACGAATGGCTCAGGCCAATCCTCTCTGGGGCGCGCCTCGAATCCATGGCGAACTGCAGAAGCTCGGAATCGACGTCGCTGAGCGCACCGTCTCCCGCCTGCTCCCGAAGCGCCGCTCACCGCAGTCGCAGACGTGGCGCACGTTCCTGACCAATCACGTCCGGGACCTCGTCTCCATCGACTTCTTCACGGTTCCCTCCGCGCGGTTGCGCGTTCTGTTCGTCTTCGTCGTGCTTGCCCACGACCCGCCGCGTCCTCCACTTCAACGTCACCGAGCATCCCACCGCCGCTTGGACGGCCCAACAGATCGTGGACGCCTTCCCGGACGATTCCGCCCCGTCCTACCTCCTCCGCGATCGCGACTCGGTCTACGGTCAAGTGTTCCGGCAACGCGTGAAGCGCATGGGCGTCGGTGAAGTCCTCACGGCGCCTCAGAGCCCGTGGCAGAACCCTTTCGCGGAACGGCTCATCGGCTCGATCCGCCGCGAGTGTCTGGATCACGTTCTGGTTCTCGGCGAAAGCCACCTGCGCCGCATCCTGGCCCGCTACTTGTCCTACTACCACCGGGCTCGCACGCATCTCTCGCTCGACAAGGACGCGCCGGACATCAGGCCCGTCGAGCTTCCCGAGGCGGGCGGGATCATGGAACTTCCCGAAGTCGGTGGCCTGCATCACCGCTACGTCCGCCAAGCGGCGTAGTCCCGCACCCGCGGTCAGGCGTAAGAGGTCCAGCGCAGCCGCCCAGCCGCCCGCTCCCCGTCCTCCATCGCGACTCCCGTGTGACCGTGCAAGGCCGACGGTCTTAAAGATCGCGGTCGCCCTAGCTTCAAACCAGGCGCGAGGTCTTGGGCCTGTGGACAGATTGAAGGACCTCGGTGCTCCTGAGCAAGTCGGATGAGGTTTTGGCGAGGGACAGGCCTCCGCGTTGCACCGCGAAGACACCCACGAGTGTCCAGGCGAAGACCTCGCGGTCGTGACAGTCGATGCGAAGGCGATCGAAAGGACTTCGCCACTCCAGCACGGGATCAAGAAGACGTCGGAGCACCAGCGTTGGTTGCTGGGCCGCATCCAGCAGCCGGCCTCCACGCCTGGCTGTTCGTCACCGCGCGGATCTGCTCCAAGACGGTCGGATCGGTCGTCCGGTGATCACGCCCATCCGGACGGGCCCGGGCCACGTAATACGCCGTCCGCCGCGCGATCCGCAGGACCGGGCAGATCACGGTGAGAGGCAAGCGGGTTACCGCGCGGACTCTCTGGCGCAACGACGGGTTTTTTAACGTCCTCCTGGGCGACCCGCAGGATCTCGACTTCCATCGTCTTGCGACCCAGTGCCCGCTCGAGCTCTCGGATTTTGGCGTAGGCCTCCCGCAGCTGACTTGCTGGGACCACGTCCTCGCTGGCCTGCACCGCCGTCGTCGCGCCGGCCTCGGCGAACCGCTTCCAATTGCGAATTACACTGGCGCGATGTCGAGCTCGCGACTGAGTTCGGCGACCGTTTTCTCGCCGGTCAAAATCCGCTGAACCGTCTCCCGCTTGAACTCCGTGCTGAAGACGCGTCGACCGTCTGCCTTCCGCCGGTGTTCGCCCATGGGGCCTCCCGCTGCATCTTACGTCCCCACGGTGAGCAGTCGAAACGGGAAGCAGACCAGCAGGCGGTAACGGGAAGTTTTTGCGCTCAAGACCGTGTTTGCGTGGATCGCCCCGAACACTCCTTAGTGAGCCGGACTAAGAACGATGAGACTCGACCGATCCAGAAGCGGCCCGGTACTGCTTAGATCACCGGTGATCTCGGAACGTTAGCGAGGAGAGCTCAATGAGAACCGTGCTTCTCGTGATTTTGATACTGATTCTGCTCGGTGCATTGCCGATGTGGCCGTACAGCTCCGGGTGGGGCTATTACCCAAGTGGTTGAGTCGGGTTGCTTCTCCTTATCCTCGTCATTCTTGCCGCCACTGGCAGGTTATAGACTAGGTATCGGCTTTTGAACCGCTCAGCTTGAGTCCGTCTTACGGCAGCTTCTTCTGAAACGTCTGCTGCACGATTTGTTTTAGGCCTTCAACCATCCCACCGCCGAGCAGCCCGCCCAGGATTGGAATGTCGCCCGTCGCATGCACGGCCTGCGCATCGACCCACATTTCGACCCAGAATCCGACGCCCTCGAGCTTGACCCGCTGGCGGTCGGGGGCCCACTCCGTCCGGCGCACAAGGGTGCTGAACTGTCCAGACACACGATGGACAGCCAGCTCCAGGGCGCGGCGAGCGTCCTCGAGCGTACGCCCATGCTGGACTGTTAGATTGAGCAGTGGCATCGGCCCTCCGCCTTCACATAGGACCCGTCTAGCGGTCTGAGGTCCTACATGGTAGTGTCCTGCGCTCGACCTAATCTTCCATCACGAGGTGACGGCGGCGTCTCGGATCACGGTGAAGAGACAGACGAGGGATGAAGTATGCCGCGCTATGAGTTCATGTGCGAGAAGTGCAACAACGCGTTCGAATTGATCATGACCTTCTCGGAGCGCGAGAAGGGCGACGTCAAATGTCCGAAGTGCAAAAGCTCGAAAGTCGTGCCGCAGCTCAGTGGTTTCGTGACGCAGACGTCGAAGAAGAGCTGAAGGTTCGCAATCCGATAGCTCGCGAGAGTTCGTAGACGACGATGATCGGAGATTTGTCTACTGACCAGGAGGGCCTCATGGCGACCTACATGCTCGTCCGTCACAAGGTTCGCGACTTCGCGGCGTGGAAACCCGCATACGACGCCCATCGGCCCAAGCGCGATGAAGCCGGGCTCACGGAAGAGCACGTGCTTCGCGGTGCCTCCGATGCGAATGAGGTGGTTCTCCTGTTTCGGGTCGCGGATCTGGCCCGTGCGAAGGCATTGGCGGAGTCGAGCGATCTGCGCGACACCATGACGAAGGCGGGTGTGGTGGATCGGCCCGACATCTATTTCCTCACCGATTAGCTCGAGCGCATCGGCACGGCGATCCTCTGCAAACGCTCCACGCGCTACGACGGCGATACGATGGCGCCCCGTGAGACAGGTGATGATGAACCGCCGCGCCTTCGTGATGCGGCCCGCGCGCCCCGCTCGGCGGCGAGGCACGGCGTGCGCCAAGTGTGGCGTGCTTTCGTGAAGGGCGGTGGATCCAGCGTCTCAGGCGAGACGCGATGAGCTTCGACGAATCAATCCGTCGGCAGTCGGTCAGACGGGCAGTTGTGTTTTGGTGGGGCGTGTTCCTGATCATCCAGCAGGCGGAACGCCTCTTCCTTCTCACGGAGACCGTCTCGTTCGAGCCTCCAACGTGGGCGTTGATAGTCAGCACGCTCACAGTCGGGTTCAGGGCCGATCTGATCGTGGCGACGATTGCAGTCGCGTTGGCCTGTCTGCTTGCGGGTGTTCGCTTTGCGTTTCATGTCAGCTGGCGCCGCATGCTCGGCCTGACGAAGGCGAGGGATGCATTTCGGTTGAGCATGCTCGGTGGCTTCTTCGTCGTCGCCCTGGTGCTCATGGCTGGGCTTGCGACGGACATGGGGTACTACGGTTACAGCCAGCAGCATCTCGATCTAACCTTTTTCGAGTACGTGGACGACCTCTTCGCGCCAAGCGGTGAGCAAACTAACCAGGCGGCGGCCGAGACCGCAGCTCAGTTGACACAGATGCCGCGATGGGCGGCACGGCTTGCGCTCTTCATTGGTACCGAGTCCTCCGCCCTCTTCATCTGGTGGTACGCGTTCCGGCGGATGATCGAGCCGGCGCTGGCCCGCTGGTCCTTACGGATCCCGCGATTCCGGACCGCGCTGCTCCTCTTCGCGTTAGTGATCGGAGCGACGGGATTTCACCCGCAGAGCATGTGGGCGGTCCGCGACGCCCCGATAAGCAACTCCGTCTATTACCTGCTTTCACAGAATCCTTTTTGGTACTCGGCCGAGATCGGCGTCGGCCTCCTCGCATTCCGTATGACCGGGAGGGTTAATGACCTGCTGGCCAGGATGCCCCTGGACGAGGCGATTCAGCAGGTCAGGAGGGATTTGAGCTCACGAGGCTCGTTCCCCTCAGCGCGGTACCCACTTGTGAGACAGACGAGAGACACAATCGGCAAGCCTCGCCCACGTCCAGCGAACATCGTGCTGATCTTCGTGGAAGGTCTCGACCGACGCTACCTCGGTCTGCGCATCACTCCTGGCTCTGGCGAACTTCCTTCGAACTCGATCGGCGACCAGGCGACGATCCGAGTCACTCCTTTCCTAGACCGTCTCAAAGAAGACAGCGTGTACTTCGAGAACTTCTTTTCGAATGCGTCGAATACGACGCGTGGCCTCTTTGCCACCCTGTGCTCGTCCTATCCACGAGTCGAGTGGGACGTGATGCGCGTGCGGTACCTGCACGACTTCTTGTGCCTACCCACGGTGCTGGACAAGGCCGGCTACCGGACTGAGATGGTAATCGCTCAGAGTAAGGGCAGCAGCCGTGCCGATCTCGGGCTATTCGTCGCGCGCAACGGTATTCAGCGGCTCCTCGATGTGAGCGACTTCCCATCCCAGGCAGAGAAGCTCGGGCTAGGCGCGACGGATAACGCACTCTTCGACTTCCTCGCCGGGCGCGTTGAGCTGCTCCAAGCCGCGGGTCAGCCCTTCTTTGTGACGACGTTGACGGTCGGAACCCATTCCCCGTTCAAGGTCCCAATCATCCATCCCGAAGTCCGCGCACTTCGGCAGCATCCGCTGGGCTATATCGCGGCGCTCCGAAACCTCGATTTGGCGCTGGAAGACTTCTTCACGACGCTACGCGGGAAGGGACTCTTGAAAGACACAATGCTATTTGTACTTGGCGATCATGGAAGCCACGCGCGACTGGGGAACAGCGACGTTCAGCGATGGGGCGGGCATTTCACGACTCCGCTCTTCATCTGGATGGACGAGTCGCTGCGTTCCTCGATGAATTACCGTCCCCGCGTGGCGCGAATGGTGACGAGCCAAGTCGACGTCACACCAACCATCCTCGGCCTGACCGGGCTGACTCCTAATCTTTCGCCTCACATGGGACAAGATCTCAGGTGTGCGCTGGCGACCGAGTGCCTTGGAGACAACTGGGCCTACCTGCGCGGATGGGGGCGGATGGGGCTGGCCGAGCGGACGGGACTCACCGTCGTATCCCTAGAAGGGCAGAGTTGCCAGCAGACGGACCTGCAGTTGCAGCTCGAGAGTGAACGTTCCTGCTCGAGCGACGACGATGTGGCCGCCCGATCTCGCCGCCTGGTCGCGCTTCTCGTAAGCTCCGGGGTGTTGCTGGAGCAAAATCGGCTCTGGTCAGTGAAGGAGTTCGGACCTAGGCCGTAGTAATTCTCGCGGCGATCGTAGCGGCGGCAGTTGCCCCCCGCCTCGGCGAGCGCTAGCATCGCGCAGCCGGAGGTCCGAGGAATGGACCGTCGCGCCTTCGTAATTGGCCTCGGAGCCGTGCTCGCCGCGCCGCTCTGTGCCGAGGCGCAGGTTGAGGCCGCTTGCGCTGGAAAGCCCATAGCGTTACGTCGCGCCACGGCGCCCGCACATCTGAAAGCCTTAGAGGCGGGCGTGTGTTCGGTGGTTTTTCAAATCCGAACCGTCGGCGGACCGAGATGAGGCGCCGGGAATTTCTCGGTCTTCTTGGCGGAGCGGTGATGTCGTGGCCGCGTACCGGCCATGCCCAGCCGACGACGTCACCTATTGTCGGATTTCTCAACAGCGCTTCCCCAGATGGGTATGCGGCGATGGCAGACGCATTCCAGCAGGGCCTGAATGAGACTGGCTATGTCGACGGCCGCAACGTTGCGATCGAATACCGCTGGGCGGAAAATCGGTACGAGCGCCTGCCAGGGCTCGCGGCCGACTTGGTGCGCCGCCGCGTCACCGCGATTTTCGCGAATGCGCCTGCCGCCGCCGCGGCCAAGGCGGCAACCAGTACAATTCCGATCGTTTTCCTGCACGGCGATGATCCGGTCCGGCTGGGCCTCGTCGCAAGTTTCAACAGGCCGGGAGGCAATATCACCGGGGTCATTATTCTTTCCGGTGAACTGGCAGCGAAGCGGCTCGAGCTTCTGCGTGAGCTCGTTCCGCGTGCACGAGACATCGCCGTGCTCATAGAGCCCGCCTGGCCGACTTCTGCACGTTTCAAGGCCGACGTCGAGGCAGCCGCGCGCATCATCGGTTTACCTGTTCGATTTCTCCAGGCAAACAACGAACGCGAGATTGAGAGCGCGTTCAAATACTTATCTCGAGTGCGTGCTGACGCCCTGCTTGTCGGACCCGGCCCCTTCTTGGATAGTCATCGAGACATCTTGGTGGCACGCGCTGCGGAGATGGCGATTCCCGCAGCATATGAGACCCGCGCAACGGCGGTCGCAGGAGGTCTCATAAGCTATGGAGCGAGTGTCCGGGGATGGATATCGCCAAGCCGGCATCTACATCGGCAGGGTTCTGAAGGGCGAAAAGGCTGCGGATCTGCCGGTCCTGCAAGCGACCAAATTCGAATTGGTTATCAATCTTAAAACCGCTAAAGCGATGGGCTTGACGATCCCCCCATCGCTGTTGCAGCGGGCGGACGAAATCATCGAATGATCGACCGACGCGCGTTCATAGTCGGCCTCGGAGCCGTGCTTGCCACGCCGGTCGCCATCGGGGCTCAGCGCGCCACCTTGCCATTGTTGGCCATTCTGGAACCTGGAATGGCAAATTCTCAGTCGCCCGGACTCGCTTATTTCACGCGGGCGCTCGAACAATTGGGCTGGTTGGAAGGCCGGACAATTCGGTTCGAGACGCGTTACGGTGAATACGCCACCGATCGCATCACTGCAATGATCCGGGAACTAGTTCGCTTGAAGCCCGACGTGCTCTACACGCACTCCGATGGCGCCGCGCGCGCGGCGATCCGGGCAACGACCTCAATCCCGATCGTTGTCGGGGCCGCGGCAGATCTACTGGCGCTCGGTGGCATCAACAGCCTCGCGCGGCCTGGCGGTAACGTCACTGGCGTGACCCACGCTCAGCCTGAGCTGGACCGCAAACGGCTTGAGATCCTAAAGGAAGCAGCACCGTCTGTTGCGAGAATCGCATTTCTCGTCGATCCCCAAGGCATCCCGGAACTAGATGTCGGCGCGCTTAGCAGGGCGGCGGAACTGCTGAAGATTCGGCTCGAACGCGTCAGCGTAAACAGACCGGACGAGCTCACCACGGCGTTCAGCGTTATCGTCAAAGACGGGGCGCAAGCTGTCCTCGTGCAAGATACGTTCATGCTTTCTCGATCCTCGGAGCGCGTTACTGCGCTGGCGCTCCAGCATCGGCTGCCAACTGTATCTCAAATACCCCGCTTCGCCGAACGTGGCGGGCTCCTTCAATATGGCGCGGACGTCCTCGAACTCTTCCGGCGTAGCGCGGCATACGTCGACAAAATCCTTCGGGGCGCCAAGCCGGGCGATCTTCCGATCGAGCAGCCCACGAAGGTCGACCTCATCATCAACCTCAAGACCGCCAAGGCCCTCGGTCTTACGATCCCGCCGTCGCTGCTGCTGCGGGCGGATCAAGTGATTGAATAGATGAACCGTCGCGCCTTCGTCACTGGCCTGGGAGCCGTGCTCGCCACGCCGCTCGCCATTCGGCCGCGCTCGTTCCTCAAGCTGTAGCTATGATGCGGTCCGTCAGCCCCTAGGCAGGCTGGCCGGAATGCGTACAGACGGAGTGTTCTCGGCTTCGTCCCAAGCGCCTTGACGCGAACGACTCAGCGGAGTAGAAGGGGGACGCGGCGACGCAGGGCGCCCCGCGTACCGCGAGTAGAACTCCTGAGCGATCGGGGATCGGAAGCGATCGGGGGATCGGAAATGGACACCACGCCACCGGGCTCGGAGACGGCGTCGCCGGGAACGAGCTAGCGGTTCCCATGCGGCGCTACAGGCACTCAGCAGAACCAAGGCCCGGCTGCCTAGCTTGGGCGCGCAGGTGATTCTGCGCAAGATATGAAAGGGGATATCGTGGGCGGGTGTTGCCCGCCCACGCCCCCGATGATAGCCGCGTGGTCGTCAGGCTCTCGCGAACTCCTCAGGTTTTCTCAGTGATGCGGTCGGCCGGTTGGACCACGGGATCGCGCCCAAGCCGCGTCATTTCGTGTGGACCGACGAGATGGCGGGAATGTGGCTATTGGACACCGCCAATCGCTCTACCGTCGGCCGCCTTATCCACCCGTTCGCCGGGCGCTACGATCCCGCCAGCCGGGAGCATCGATGCAATTTGGCTCGAGAAAGAAAGAACAGCCCGGGTTTCCGAGATGGTGATCACTTAACTTAATGCGGCAAACCGCGGTCGTTGCAGCGTAAGGCGGGTATGAGTCAACGAGAACCCGGACCAGTTCCGCTGCCCAGGGCGGACGATCGGGCGATGCGGGACGTCGTCTTCGGCATCACGGGCTCACTGGCGGTGCTGGTCGCGCACGATCTGAAACTCTACCCACTGCTGGCCGAGCGGCCGCGTTCGCTGCCCGAGATCTGTGACGCTCTGAACATCGCCCACCGACCGGCGGAGGCGTTGGTGTCGGTAAACACCGCCCTTGGACTGCTGAGGGAGCGGGACGGCCACTACTCGCTCACGTCGGTCGCTGAAGAATACTTGCTTGAGGGAAGCTCCACTTACTTCGGCGGCTACTTCGACATGATCATTCAGAACTACGCCGTATACTCCTTCGAGAGCCTGAAGCGGGCCGTGCTCACGGACGCGCCACAGCTCTACGACGGTGAAGAAGTTTTCAGTTCCCACCACGAGCGCGCTGACCGCGTGCGTACCTACACCCGGGCGATACACGGCACAAGCATGGCTGCTGCCTTGGCTTGGCCGAAGCGGGTCGACCTCTCGGGACATCGGCGGATGCTCGACGTCGGCGGTGGGTCGGGCGCCCACGCCATCGGGGCGGCGCAGCAGTGGGCCGACCTGCAGGTGATCGTCTTCGATCTCGCCCCCGTCTGCGGCATGGCTGAGGAGTTCATCGCGCGGCACGGGCTGCAGGACCGCGTCCGGACCCAGATCGGCGACATGTGGGCCGACACCTTCCCGCCCGCGGACCTGCACTTCTACGGCCAGATCTACCACGATTGGCCGCCGGATAGGTGTCGACTCCTCGCGCGCAAAAGCTTCGAGGCTCTGAAGCCAGGCGGCCGCGTGATCCTCCACGAGATGCTGTACGACGACCGGAAGACCGGACCGTTCGCCACCGCAGCGATGAATATCAATATGCTGTTGTGGTACGAGGCGGGCAGGCAGTACTCGGGCCAGGAGGTTTTCGCAATGCTCGAGGAAGCCGGGTTCTCCGATATCGAAGTGATGCCGACGTTCGGCTACTACAGCGTCGTCATCGGTCGCAAGCCCAGCTGAGCGGGTCGAGTTGCGCTCCCCGACTGCGTCGCTGAGCGATAGGATGCTCGGAATCAGCACACTGAAGCTGGCTACGCAACGACCCGAAGATGCCCGCGATGTTCCGACGAGCCGCCACATATGTGGGCCGTAATCTGAAGACGCGAATCCCGCCAACCTCCACATCGAGCGACCGACAAAGTTCGACCTCGTCATTAACTGCAGAACGGCCATGGCGTCTAGCCTCACCACCCCGCCGTCCCTGCTGCTGCCGGGGCGATCAGGTGATTGAATCGCGAAATTGACGTCGCCATCTCGGCGGGCTACCTTCGTCCTGCTCATACGCCCGGCCGGATTCACTGGAGGCTCGGCATGAACTGTCCCCGGTGCCAGCAAGACAACCCACCCCACGCAGAGTTCTGTTTGAAATGTGGTTCGCCCGTGGATGGGCGCGCTCCTGCTGCGGAATCGTACGCGGATGATGTGAGGGGCCAGATCAGCGAGCTGAAGGCCGAGATCGAAAGGTTGCAGCACTCGCTTAGTGAGGCCCTCGAGCAGCAGATGGCGACCGCCGAGATCCTCCGCGTAATCAGCGCCTCGCCGATGGACCTGACACCAGTCTTGAACACCGTCGTCCAGAGCGCGGCTCGCTTCTGTGGATCGGAGGACGCATCACTCTTCCGACTCGACGGGGATACCCTTCGACAAGACGCTAATTACGGGCCCGTTGGCGACATCGCCGGCTTCCACGTCCCGGTCGTGAGAGGTACCGTCGGGGGGCGCACCGTGCTGGAGCGTCGACCCGTTCATGTGGCCGACATTCAAGCAGAGGTCGAGGAGTTTTCCGAAGCCAGCGTCATCGCCAGGCGCGCTGGCCATCGGACGATTCTGAGCGTTCCACTGATGCGGAAGGGCACGCCGATCGGCGTCCTCCAGCTCCGACGCGCCGAGGTCCGCCCGTTCACGGACAAGCAACTCCCCCTTCTCCAGACCTTCGCCGACCAGGCCGTCGTCGCCATCGAGAACGTGCGGCTGTTCAAGGAGCTAGAGACCCGTAATCGCGACCTCACGGTGGCGCTCGACCAGCAGACGGCAACGAGTGAGATCCTGAGGGTCATTAGCAGCTCGCCCACAGACATGCGGCCCGTGTTCGAGACCATCGTTGACAGCGCGGTAACGCTATGTGATGCGGCGTTCGGGACGCTGTTCCGATACGACGGCAAGCTCATCACCATCGGGGCGATGAGCAGCAGTGTGGGATCTGACGAGCGAGCGATTCTGGAACAAATCTTTCCCGTCGGAGTCACGCCGGAGTCCCGGCTCATCGGCCGCACGATCAGGGAGAAGCAGGTCGTCCAGATCGAAGACGTGCAGGCGGACTCCGAGGTTCTGGCCCATGGGTCGAACCGGCGGCTCGTCGAGGCGGCGGGCTATCGAACGGTTCTCGCCGTTCCGCTGCTGCGCGGCGACGTCTG
>Ga0114129_10014842_pt1 | contig 11101 bp, 11 predicted proteins | sample RhiMetdeltSRZDD1_FD_80071 | JGI IMG/M metagenome (GOLD analysis project Ga0114129, IMG submission 80071) | Populus rhizosphere microbial communities from Tennessee, USA - Rhizosphere MetaG P. deltoides SRZDD1 (version 2) (version 2) | ecosystem: Host-associated > Plants > Roots > Rhizosphere >... | reverse complement strand
GCAGGTCGCGGACGCTGCCGGCCTGGAGGCGGCACTCGAGCGGTGGCGGACCGACATCCGTCCAGGAGCGGTCGGCTTCCTCGGATCGACCGGCGGCATCACCGCCGACGGGCGATTCGTCACGCTGGCCCGCTTCGAGTCGCCGGAAGCGGCCCAAGCCAACAGCGATCGGCCCGAGCAGGGAGCCTGGTGGGCGGAGGCCGAGAAGTGCTTCAGCGGTCCGGTGACCTTCCAGGACTGCACGGAGGTCGATACCTACCGTGGCGGCGGGGCCGATGACGCAGGCTTCGTCCAGGTGATGCAGGGGCGGGCCGACCGTCAGCAGCTGAGGGCCCTCGACCAACGGGCCGAGGCGCTCCTGCCCGAGCTTCGCCCGGACCTTCTCGGCTCGCTCAGAGCCTGGAGCGGCGACCAGTTCACCGAGGTGGCGTACTTCACCTCCGAGGCTGACGCGCGGGCCGCCGAAGCGCAGGAGCCGCCGCCCGACGTGGCCGAGGCGCTGGGTGATTGGCAGGCCGCGATGGGCGAGGTCACCTACCACGACCTCACGTCGCCGCGGCTGATCAGCTGAACGAGGTCCGGCCTTCCCCGGGCACTGGGCACCGGGCACGGACGCGCGCCAGCGATCAGGACCGAGGGGTCCAGTGGGCTCGGCGGCCGAAGGCCCGCAGCAGCTGGTCCTGGGGAGCGGTCGAGGCGCCGTCCGGGGGACGTTCGCCGATGGCGCCCGCGCTGCGGTAGAGGTCCTCGCGCTCGGCGAACCAGCCCGCCATGGCCTCGACCAGCTCGGGGTCCAGCCGCGGGTCGCCGCCGGTCGCGACGGCCAGGTCCCAGCCGTGGATCAGGTGGTCCGCGGCCAGCTGGTAGGCGTACTCCTCGGCCGGGGTGTCGCCGAACGAGAGGTGCACGATGCTGTCGGCCGCCAGCGCGCGGGCTGTGGCTTCGACCGCACTCTCCGCAGCGGCACGGGCGATGCCGAGCGGGTCGTCGCCCAGCACGTCGCCGTCGAACTGGTCGCCCACCTCCTCGACGGTGGCACCGCCCATGAGGGGGACGGTCCAGAGGTCCTCGGCCATGACGTGGTTGACCAGCTCTCGGACGTCCCAATCCGTGCACGGGGTTCGTCCGGTCCCAAGGTCGCCGGCGGCTTCCAGCCGAGCCAGGAACTCGGCGACCGAACGGCTGTGAACGTTGGCGATGTCCATGACTGGCCCTCCTGACCGCCGTCTAACCGCCGTGCCCAGCGGTGATCCCGCCCGTGGGGCGCACCGCAGACCATAGAGCCCGTGCGGTCGATGGTCACGGAAGGTGGCCGACCCGGCGGTGGGGGGCGTTGGCAGATGGGCGACGACCGAGCACGATGGCCCCGGTGAACTTCCTCGCCCACACGTCCGTGGCGCTGGCGACCGGTGGCGCGGATGCCGCCGCGGACCCGAGCTACCTCCTCGGCGCAGCCTTGCCGGACCTGGCGTCGATGGCCGGGGTGCGGCTGAACCGCGCCCGCCCGGACGGCCCGGTCGGTGCCGGCCTCCGCTGCCACATCGTCGCCGACGCGGTCTTCCATGCCCATCCGGCGTTCCGGGACGGAGCCCGGGCCATCGGCGCGGCGCTCATGCAGGACGGCCTGCGCCGCGGCCCGGCCCGGGCCGTGGGCCACGCCGGTTGGGAGCTCCTGCTCGACGGGACGCTGGTGGGTTCGGAGGTCGAAGCGGCGTTCCACCGGGCCTTCGCCACCGGTCGGGAGGTGGATGTCGCGGCGGCCATCGCCGGACCGGATCGGCCGCGCTGGAGCGGATTCCTCGCCCGCTGGGAGCGGGCATCCCGAGCTTCAGGAACCGGGGCGCCCGTCCGGTTGCGCTACGACGACCCCGGCTGGGTCGCGGACCGCCTCCACGCCATGCTGGCGAACCGCCGGCTGCTCGCCTTCCCGAGCGAGGACGTGCCCACGGTCCGCCGGGTGCTCACCGCTCATGCCCCGCCGATCGCCGACGTGGCCGGCCGGGTGCTCGCGGACGTCACCGAAGGCGTCACGGAGATGCTGGACTGTCGTCCATGATCGAGAGCCGCATCGAGGTCGAGACCGCTGACGGGACGATGACCACCTTCATCGTCCGTCCCGAGGAGGGCGGGCCGCACCCGGTCGTGCTGTACCTGATGGACGCGCCGGGGATCCGGCCCGCGTTGCGGGACATGGCCTCCCGGCTGGGCTCGGTCGGGTACTACGTGATGCTGCCGTACCTCTACTACCGCGGCGGGCCGTACCGGGAGTTCGGTACCAGCGACGAGGACATGCACGCCCGGCGGGACCTCATGGGCACCGTCACGCCGGCCGGGATCATCGGCGACGCGCAGGCGCTGCTCCGGGTGGCCGACGACGACCCTGCGGCACGCGACGGAGCGATCGGGACGGTCGGCTTCTGCATGAGCGGCCGGCTCGTGGTGGCGCTGGCCAAGGCCCTGCCCGACCGGGTCGCGGCCGGTGCGTCCATCCACGGCGCGTGGTTGGTCAACGAGGCCGAGGACTCGGCCCACCGGGGCCTGGAGAGCGTGCAGGGCGAGCTGTACCTCGGGTGGGCCGACGACGATCCCACCGCGCCCCGCGAGGACATGGAGACGATGGAGAAGACGCTGACCGAGGCGGGCGTCCGCCACCGGATCGACTTCATGGACGGCGCGCATCACGGCTTCGCCCCGCCCGGCCATCCCAACTACGACCGCACCGCCTCGGAGCGGCACTGGGAGCGGGTCCTGGACCTGTTCCGCCGCAACCTCTAGCAGGTGCTCCTAGCGGGTGGCCCAGAGCAGCCGCTCGGGGCGCAGCGGGTCGGATGCGGGCCCCGATTCGACGTCGAACAGCATCATCTGCCGGTCGGCGAGGTCGTGGACCGGCCAGCCCGGGTCGCCGGTGGCCACGAACCGGACCCACGACCCGTGGACCAGGTCCGCGAGCGGCTGGGGCGGCTCGGGACCGGCGATGGCCATGACGTCCGGCGCATCGAGGTTGTCGAAGGCGAACGGGATGTCGATGCAGTGCACGGCACCATGGCCCGGATGGGCTGCCGGCGGCTGCCAGCGGAACTCGTAAGCGAAGGTGCGGCCCGGCCCGGAGCTGCCCGCCGCCCGGGCCTCGGCCAGGTCGTGGACGCGGCTCCGGAAGATCCGGTCGGTCGCGGCCCGTCCGACCACCTCGGGCGGGGTGAGGCCCCGGTGGAGCTCCCGATAGGCGTCGGCCGGGAGTCCCAGGGTCGCCAGCGCGGCCGGCAGCAGGTCCTCGCCGATCATCGCGGCCTGCTCGGCGATGCCACCCGCGACCTCGTCCCGGGTCGCGCCGGCCAGCAGGTCCTGGTCGCGACCGTGGCCCTGGGCGATGGCCCGCAGCGGCTTGTCGGGCACCAGCTCGCCGTCGACCACCGGTCCGATGGTCAGCGGGCTGGGCATGCTGCCGTCGGTCGGGAGCCCCGCTTCGGCCTGGGCCCGCTGGAGGGCCAGCTGGGAGTCGTGCAACGCCGACGGCGGCAGGGCCGCCACCGCTGCTCGGGTCGGCTCGACCCCGAGCGGGCCGGTCATGGTCAGGGCGAGGCTCTGCGCCTGGTCCGTCGCCATCGCGTACGCGACCCCGCTCATCGAGACCACCCGGCGGAACAGTCCCTCGGCCCGGGGAAGCGACAGCAGGGTGGTGCACGCCACCGCCCCTGCGGACTGGCCCGCCACGGTCACCAGGCCCGGGTCGCCGCCGAACGCCGCGATGTTCTCGTGGACCCACTCCAGCGCGAACAGCCAGTCGAGGATGGCCCGGTTCGGGGGCGCACCGTCGAGGAGCAGGAACCCCTCGGCCCCGAGCCGGTAGCCGACGGTCACCACGATCACGCCGTCGCGGGCGAACCGGGTGCCCCGGTACCACGGGCTGGCCGGCGACCCGGCCGTGAACCCGCCGCCGTGGAACCACACCAGCACCGGCAGGCCGGTGGCCCCGAGGTCGGGGGTGAAGACGTTGACGGTCAGGATGTCGTCGCCGGGGATGGAGGGCTCCGGGATGCCGCCGACGATCTCGTCCTCGGGCTGTTGCGCGGTCGGTCCGTAGACCAGCGCATCGCGCACGCCGTCCCACGGCTCCGGCCGTGCCGGTGCCGCGAGCCGGTGCACGCCGACCGGCGGCGCCGCGAACGGCACGCCCAGGAAGGCCAGGGCGCCGTCGTCCGCCCGCCCGCGCACCCGGCCCGCCGTGGTCGCAACGACTGGCTCCATGGCTTCGCCCTCCCGGTCCCGGCCTCACCGGGACGCTAACCGGGATGATCTCCCGCGCCACGTCCCGGCGATGGCCGGAGCGCGGCCGCCATGGCGTCGACGGGGGTCAGGGGCCCCTACGGTGACGGCGATGAGCGAGTCAGCGGGAGAGCATCCGAACGTCCGGGTCGTCGTCGAGGCCGCGGCCCGACAGGGGGTGGCGCTGGAGGTGCACGAGTTCCCCGCCGGGACCCGCACGGCGCAGGACGCCGCTGCCGCGGTGGGGGTGGACGTGGGCCAGATCGTGAAGTCGTTGGTCTTCCGGGTCGACGGCCGACCGGTGCTGGCTCTCGTCAGCGGCGACAACCGGGTGGACGAGACACGGCTGGCCGAGGCCGTCGGCGGCGGCGAGGTCGCCCGGGCCGAGGCCGATCTGGTCCGAGCCGCGACCGGGTTCCCGATCGGCGGGGTCCCGCCCTTCGGGCACCACGCGGAGCTGGAGACGGTCCTCGACCGCAACCTGCTGGACCACGAGGTGGTCTGGGCGGCGGCCGGGACCCCCCGGCACGTGTTCCCGATCTCGCCCCCGGCCCTGCAGCAGCTGAGCCGGGCCAAGCCGGCCGCCGTGGCCGTCGAGCCACCCGAGGCACCCGAGGCACCCGAGCCGGCGCGCTAGCGGACCGGCGGGGACCACGACGGGCTCGGGCCGGGGCCGAGCGCGACCGGCGGCGGAGGCAGCAGCGGCGGCGTCCCGCCCCCCGTCGCCGCGGCCAGGCTGGCCGGGACGTGGACGGTGGCCGTGATGCCGGTCCCCGCCGAGGGCTGGAGCCGGACGAAGATGTTGTGGCGGACCGCGAGCCGGCCGGCCACGTAGTGGCCCAGGTAGCGGGACGGGGCCACGGTGAACGACTCCGCGCCGGCCAGCCGGCGGTTGGCCCGGGCGATCTCGTCGGGCCGCATCCCCAGGCCCTGGTCGATGACGGCCAGGGTGTAGCCCGCCGGTTGGGTGAGCCCGCGGATCTCCACCGTCTCGTCGGCCGGTGAGAACAGCAGGCCGTTCTCGATGAGCTCCGCCAGCAGGTGGGCCAAGTCGGCAGCGGCCGTCCCGACGATGGTGATGGGCTGCACGACCTGCATCACCACCCGCTGGTAGTCCTCGACCTCGCTGACCGCGGCCCGGATGAGGTCCGTGATCCGGACCGGAGCGGTCCACTTCCGGGGCGACTCGTTGCCTGCCAGCACCAGCAGGCTCTCCGCGTTCCGGCGCATCCGGGTGGCCAGGTGGTCGAGCTGGAAGAGGTGGCCCAGGATGCCCGGGTCGGCCTCGTCGCTCTCGAGCTTGGTGATGAAGTCCAGCTGCCGGCTCAACAGGTTCTGGTTGCGCCGGCCCAGGTTGACGAAGGAGTCGGCGAGGTTGCGCCGCAGGACGGCCTGCCCGGCCGCCAGGTCCAGCGCCGAGTCCTGCACCGAGGTCAGGACCTCGGCGACGTCGGCCACCTCGTCGTCGGTCTCGACCATGATCGCCTCGATCTCGGGCACGGTGACGTCCTCGCCCAACGGGGTGCGGAGCACGGTCGCGATGGCCTGGTCCAGCCGATGGTGGGCCATCTCCACCGCCTGGCCGGTCAGCGACCGCATCGGGCGGGTGATCGAGCGCGCCACCACGAAGGCGGCGACCACCGCGATCACCACCGTGAGGGCGATGAGGAACAGGTAGATGCGCTCCCGCCAGACCGCGGTCGTCGTGAGACCGTCGGCCTCGTCCCGCAATGTCTCGGAGACCCGCTGCCGGTAGCCGTTGTAGGACTGCTCGTTCGGGACGGTCACCGTACCGAGGAAGCGGTTCAGGTCGAACTGGCCCCGCATCGCCCCCTCGACCTGGGTGGCGACGGCCTGGGTGAAGCCGATGAACAGGGCGTCGTCGCCGGCGTCGGCGTAGAGCCCGGTGGTGCGGTCCCGCATCTGTAGGGCCAGCCGCTCGAAACGGGACAGCAGCCCGCTGATGTTCGCCAGCTCGGGCCGTTCGTTGATCCCGCCCTCGGTGAGCAGCGACGTGACGATGGTCTGCCGGATCAGGTTGCCGACCGTCTCCACCTGGCGGGCGGACAGGTCGATGAGCTCGGCTCCCTGGCGGAGGTCGGGCCGGTCGATCTCCTGGGAGATCTGGGTCGTGCCGGCGAAGAACGGCTCGATCAGCCGCGAGTAGGTGTCGAAGATCTCGTTCCCGAAGCCGGCGTTGAGGATGCTGCGCTCGGTGGTGTTGCCGTCGATCCGCTGCCGCACCGCGGCGAGCTGGTCGGCCAGGCCGTCCATCGCGGGGGCGTAGGCCTGCCGGGTCCGCTCCTCGCTGTGGTCGAGCAGGTCCTGGAACCCGGCCAGCGCGGTGTCGGTGTTCTGCCGGGTCGCCGGGTAGCCCTCGACGCTCACCGTCACCTGCCCGCCTTGGCCGATCAGCTCGACGGCCGCCCAGTTCCGCTCGTCCTGGAGGCTGGTGAGGAGGGCGCTCGGCCCGTCGGCCGCGGCCGCGAACCCGGTCTGACGCCCGACCTCGTCGGTCTCCCGGTCGATCTTCCGCACCTCGAACCCGAGCACGAGGATGAAGATCAGCAGCGGCGGCATCATCGCCCCGACGAGCTTGTAGCGAATGGGCACCCGTTGGAAGGGCGCCCCTCGGGGTCGGGGTGCTCCTGGTGCCCCGCCGGCGCCAGTGACGCCATTGGCACGCGCGCCACCCACACCGCGTTGCGGCGGCATCGTGGTGACACCGGGAGCTCGGTTGTCTGTTACAAGCGGGCCACGGTCGGCCGATTCCCCATCGCTTGCGCGCCCGTCGCCGTAGCGACCGGTCTCCGAGGCACCGTGCGTACCCAGCAGTAGCACAGCATTCGCCTCCGGGAACGGACTGTAACAGCCAGTGATCGCCCGGCGCAGGTAGCACACAGAGTGGTCGAGGAGCAGCACCCTGAGCGGTCATCCGGGGGCCGCGCGGGAGGGCTAGTCGCTCGTGCCGCCGTCCCGGAAGACCTTGATGAACTGGTTGAAGGTGTCCTCGTCGAGCTGGAAGTGGGGCAACGGGGCCGGCCTGACGCTGGTCCTGATGGCCTCGAGGTCGGTCAGCTCGTTGAGGCCCACCGCCTTGCCGGCGGCCACGAAGTAGACCGGCCTGCCGGTGGTGCTGAAGGTGAACATGTCGTCCTCCTCGGATTGCGTCGTCGCCGCGCGCATCATCCGCCGGCCCTGCAGCCGCGGGATCACGATGGCCTTCAGTTGGGCGATGCGGCGGTCGCCGGGGCACACCTTGCCGACGCTCTCGGTCCAGAGCTCGCCGCCTGAGACGAGCCAGGGGCCGCCCGGTGCGTCGGGGTCACCGGTCGAGTGCGGGACGCCCAGGCGGTGGTAGGCGATGCCCCGGTGGCCGGGCCGCGAGTCGGGGACCAGGGCACGCGGGATGTCGTAGGTCTCGCACAACCACCCGACCAGATCCACGATCACGTCGATCTGGGCGTCGGTCCAGTCCGGCACGTCGGAGCCGGCCCACTGCGGGAAGGACTCGCCCTTGTCGGCGGTCTCGATCGAGATGCACCGGTGGTTCCCGTCGCCGTTGGCGTCGGCCTGGAAGTCCAGGTCCTGCCACTGCTTCAGGCGTCCCGAGCCGGCCACGCCGAAGTGCGACTCCGTGCCGCGGTAGCCGCGCTCGTGGAACATGCCGTCGGTGTTGTCGAAGGTGCCCGCCATCGTGTGGAGGCAGACGATGTCGTGGGTACGGAGGCGCGGGGCCGTCTGGGGCCCGAGGGGGTCGAACTCCGCCCTGGGATAGAGGGTTGCCATTGCCCGCCAACTTCGTTGTCCGCCGTGTCGGGCCGGGCACACCGCCGCGCGCCGGCCGTGACGAGCAGATTACCCGCTGAATCCGGGCTCTTTCGCTGAAACGGCCGAACTTCAGGTGTGGGTCGGGTGGAAGCCGTAGGGGAGCTCGAGGCGGTTGGTGGCCATCAGCTCGGCGTCCCCGAGGATCTCGGGGGTCGGTCCGTCGGCGACGATCGCCCCGTCGTTGAGGATGACGGTGCGCGGGCACAGCTCGAGCGCGTAGGGCAGGTCGTGGGTCGCGATGACCACCGTCACCGGCAGCGTCGTGAGGATGTCCGCGAGGTCCCGGCGGGCCGCGGGATCGAGGTTCGAGGTCGGTTCGTCGAGCACCAGGATCTGGGGATCCATCGCCAGGACCGTCGCGAGGGCGATGCGACGCCGTTGTCCGAAGCTCAGGTGGTGGGGTGGCCGGTCGCCGGCGTGCTCCATGCCGACCGCGCCGAGTGCGGCGTGCACCCGCTCGTCGAGGACGGTGCCGCTGAGGCCGAGGTTGGCAGGCCCGAACGCGACGTCGTCCCGCACCGTGGGCATGAACAGCTGGTCGTCGGGGTCCTGGAAGACCACACCGACCCGGCGGCGGATCTCCTTCAGGTTGGGCTTGGTCACCGGCAGGCCGCCGATGTGGATGGCACCCGCGGTGGGGGAGAGGATGCCGTTCAGGTGGAGGATCAGGGTGGTCTTGCCGGCGCCGTTGGGGCCGAGCAGGGCGACGCGCTCCCCGGCCTCGATGGTCAGGTCGACCCCCCGCAACGCCTGGTGGCCGTCGGGGTAGTGGTAGGCGACGTCGTCCATGTGGACGGCCGCGGCCTCCACCGGGATGGTTGCTGTCGTGAGGCTCATGCGTGGATCCAGGCAGTCAGCGTCGCCGCGGCGGCGACGGCGGGAACCAGCGCGGCGACCAGCCACTCGCGGCGGTCGGCGCGGTCGTGGGCGGCGGGTGGGAGGTGGCCGGCGAACCCGCGGGACAGCATCGCGAGATGGATGCGCTCCCCGCGCTCGTAGGCCCGGATGAACAGGGTGCCCGCGGAGGAGGCCAGGGCCCGGCCCTGCCAGATCCAGCGGGGGTCGTAGCCTCGGGACAGGCGGGCGATGCGCATGCGGCGGGCCTCACCGGTGATCACCTCCGCGTAGCGGACCATGAACCCCGCGATCGCCGTGAAGGCCCGGGGGACGCGGAGGCGGTCGAGGCCGCAGAGCAGCTCGGACACCGTCGTCGTCGAGGCCAGCAGGATGGTGGCCGACACGCCGAGCGTGCCCTTGACCAGGATGTTCCACGCCGCCCACAGGCCGGGCACCGAGAGCGACAGGCCGAGGACATCCGTGTGGGGCGCCTCCCCGACCAGCGGGAGGAAGACTGCGAACGCCACGAAGGGCGCCTCGATGACCAGCCGCCGGCCCAGGACCGGGAGCGGCACGGCGGCGGTCCGGGCGACCACGGCCACCAGGGCGGCGTCGACCGCGAACGCGAGGAAGGCCGTGCGGGGGGTGGCGACCACGGCCAGGACGAAGGCCAGGGTCGCGGCGACCTTCGCGTCGGGCCGCAGACGGTGGACGAGGCTGTGCCCGGGCCGGTACAGCCCGTGGGCGTGGCCGTGGCCGCCGCTCATCTCAACCCGCCCGCGCCGCAGGGTCGGCAGCGGCGCCGTCCTGTCCCGCCCGGCGACCGCTGGTCCGACGCAGGAGGAGGAACCCACCGCCGGCGACGGCGAAGGTGACGGTGACGCCGATGACGCCCGCGAGGCCGGTGCTCAGCCGGTCGTCGTCCACGCCGTCGACCTGGTAGCCGGCCACGGGGCTGTCCTCCATCGCGTGAGCCTGCTCCTGGTCGGCGAAGCCTTCGTCCTCGGCCACCTTGTCCAACCCGTCCGGCTTGCTGCTGGCGAGCGGGCTGACCAGGAAGGCCAGCGCCAACGCCACGCCCAGACCGACGGCCACGAAGACGCCCAGCCGCACGCGCGAGGTCGAGGAAGGCGAGGAGGTCGAGGAAGTCGAGGAGGGCGGGGTCGGGCTCATGTCAGCGCCCCATCGCCGGCGCCGATTCGGCGGGGACGGCGGGCGGGGCCGGAAGGCCCGCCGCGCCGTGGACCAGGTCGGGACGGACCGCGAGGACGGTGCTCACGGTCATCGCCGTGATGATCGCCTCGCCGATCCCGATGAGGAGGTGGACGCCGATCATCGCTCCGGCGACCCGGCCCACCGACGCCCCGCCGGTGCCGCCGATGGCGTACTCGACGGTGAAGGCCACCGAGGCCAGGACGACCGACAGCATGGCCGCGACCGCTGCTGCGGTCGTGATGCCGGCCCGGGTGGCCGGCATGAGCCGCCGGGCGAGCAGGAAGATCCCGTAGCCGGCGAAGGCGCCGATCAGGGCCATGTTGAGGATGTTCAGCCCGAGTGCCGACAGGCCGCCGTCGGCCATCAGCGCTTGGACCACGAGGACCACCGAGACGCACAGCGCGCCGACCCAGGGTCCGACGAGCACGGCGGCCAGCAGACCGCCGAGCAGGTGTCCGCTCGTGCCGGCGACGACCGGGAAGTTGAGCATCTGCACCGCGAAGACGAACGCGGCGACCAGCCCGGCCAGCGGCGCCTGCCTGTCCTCGAGCACCTCGGCCGAGCGGCGCAGGCTGATCCCCAGCCCGCCGGCCGAGACGACGCCGGCTCCCAGCGAGGTCGGTGCGTCGATGAATCCATCGGGGATGTGCATGGCTCGGCTCCTCCTGCCCTGTCCCGTCCTGGCGCGCTGTCCTGTTCGGACAGTATCGCAAGTGGTTCGCAATTGGTTCGGAGTCGTAAGAGCTGCCGGATGGTGCTTTTCCTGAGTACTCTTCCGGCTCGTGGACCAGCAGGTCGAGCACGATCCCGTCGACGCGATCCTGCAGCACATGCGCGAGCGCGGCGGCCGGGTCACGACCGCGCTGCGTGCCATCGTCGAAGTGCTCGCGGACAGCGACCGCCACCTGACGGCGACGGACATCGCCGAGGCCGTGCAGCGCGCGCACCCCGCCAT
>Ga0114129_10014841_pt1 | contig 11102 bp, 11 predicted proteins | sample RhiMetdeltSRZDD1_FD_80071 | JGI IMG/M metagenome (GOLD analysis project Ga0114129, IMG submission 80071) | Populus rhizosphere microbial communities from Tennessee, USA - Rhizosphere MetaG P. deltoides SRZDD1 (version 2) (version 2) | ecosystem: Host-associated > Plants > Roots > Rhizosphere >... | reverse complement strand
CAGATCACGAGATCGGGCTTTTCCGCGATCACGCCGGTGGCGAAGCGCGCGAGCATGTCGGGGACTTCCTCGCCGTTGACGCCGCGGTTGATGACGGTGATGGCGTGGCCGGGAAAATGCTTGCCGAGCTCGATCTCGAGCTGGCTCGGATAGGAGGCAGCCGGCGTGCTGGCGCCGGCGCCGAAGGTCGAGGACGAGCCGATCGCCACGATCCTGATCGGCTTGCCGGCCACGATGCGGGCCGCCAGCCGCGGCAGCGAACGGTCGAAGCGCGCCATGCCCGGCGGGATCGAGCAGGTGGCCGGCCGGCCGGCGGCTGCGCCTGCCGGTGCCGGCAGCGCCGCCGGGGTCACCGCCGGGGTGGAACTCGGCCCGGCCGCGGACGGAGTCTGCGCCTTTGCCATCGAGGCACCGAGGAGAATTGTGGTCGCGGCAGCGCACAATGCGCAAGCGCGACGAAGCGTAGAACCGTCAATCATGATGCTGGTCTGATGCCTTAAATCAGTTCCGACTTATTGTCCTGCCTTGACCGCAAACTCCTGGAGGCGTCCCGCGTCGATGATCAACGACGCGATCAGCCTCCCGATACAATCGTGCACCCGCTGCGCCAACACATTGTCCTTGCCCGCGGCATAGAGATCGAACGCACCGTGGTCGGACCAATAACGCATGATACCAAGACGGTCGAACAACGGAACTTCCTGCTGTTGCGCAACAACGCGCATCGTGTCCGCATACGGACCGAGCGTGATCATGGATTCCGTACGCGGACTATATTGCATGTTCATCAGCACGACGTCCGCGCGGCCTTTGTGCAGCCGATCCACCCCCTCGTCCAGCGCCAGCTTGAACATATCGGGGTCTAATCTGCGGATCGCGTCGATCGTGCCGGTCTGCCATATCACCAGGTCGGGCTTCTCGTCGAGCAGCAATTTGTCCATTCCCTTGGCGAGATCCTCCGCGGTCTGCCGGGACCTTACCAAAGTAACAACCTTAACGGCGACCCCGGACAACTTTTGATTGAGCGCCGCCTCGAGTCGCGCGGGATAGGCCGACCGCGGCCCGTCCGGACCGGCCAGGGCGGAGGAGCCGGTTCCAACGACCGCGATGTTCAGCCGCCGCTGCTGCTTGACCGCGTCATACGCGTGCTTGAGCTGATAGTCGCTGAACAGCAAATAGTCCGGAACCGCGCAGGCCCTGGGCTGCTGCTGCGCGAGCGCCGAACCGCTCAATGCCAATACGACCGCAATGGCCGCCAGAGGCGCTCTCATGCCTCGCCTCCCGCGAGGTCGGCATCGGACCGCTTTGGCCGCGAGCCGGGTTTTCGTTCTTCTACCCTCTTATACCACGTCATCAGGCCCGCCGTCGCGCTCATTATCAGGATGCCTAATACACTGATGACGACCTGCATCCAGACCGCGCCGGAAATCTCAACCATTGCGAAATGCGCGGCAAACGCGAGGAACACGCCGAGGCAGAAGATTTCGAGCGAATGCTGCCCGCACAGGATCGCCGGATAGAAGATCCGCGAATTGAGCATCGGCCAGGTGCGCGGCACGAACCGCACGGTGAGCGCCGCCAGCGCCAGGAAGTGCGCGAACCGCAGGACGTCGAGGTTGGTCTTGTCGATCGGGTAGATCAGCCATTCCAGCCAGTGCGGCACAAAGTAGGCGAGCCGCGGGAAATACCAGGTCATCGTGATGCAGAACGCAAACAACAGATAGGCGATGGCAGCCCATATCGTCACCCGCGAATGCAAGAGCGGCCCGAGCCGGGTGGCGCCGCCAAGCGCGCACCAGGCGCCGAACACGAACAGCAATTGCCACGCGAACGGATTGAAGTACCAGACGCCCTCCGGGTAGGCCGGCAGATTGAGATTGAACTGCCACATCACCGCGTAGAGCAGGACCGAGGCGCCCAGCGCCACGGTGGGCGCGCGCAGCAGCAGCCACAGGGCTGCCGGAAACAGGATCAACAGCACGATATAGAGCGGCAACACGTCCATATTGGCCGGCTTGAACTTCAGCAGCAGCGCCTGAATGATCGTGACATCGGGCTGCTTGAGAAATTCGAGCGCGTTCATTTCCTCCGCATACAGCGGATTCTCGAAGCTCGTGGCGACGTAGGAGATTTCCGCCATGTAGATGGCGAACAGGAAGACGTGGGCGACATAGATCTGCCAGGCCCGGCGCAGGATGCGCGCGCCGGCCACGGTGAAACCCCGTTCGCGCATTTCCTTGCCGTAGACGAAGGCCGCGGTATAGCCGGAAATGAAAATGAAGATCTCGGTGGCGTCGCTGAAGCCGTAATTGCGGATCGTGACCCAGCTCACCGCGTTGGACGGAATGTGATCGAGGAAGATCAGCCACAGCGCGAGCCCCCGAAACAGGTCGAGCCGCAGGTCGCGTCCGGTGGTGACAACGGGGGAATGCATGAAGCGGCGATCTTTCGTGCGGCGAAGGCTCCGGTTAATTTTAGTCCCTACGCCAGGGGCTTGAGAATCACGTCGTCGCGATATTACAGGCCGGGACTGTTCATCGGGCCGCTCATCCGCGACAATTCGGCTGCCAAGGGGCTCAAGGCTTGATCATGTACCGCACCGTTACCCGCAAGATCGAGGTCAAGGTTGCCCCGCGTTTTCTCCCGGAGAAATCGTCGCCGGATAACGGCTATTTCTTCTGGGCCTATACCATCACCCTGACCAACCTCGGCCGCGAAACGGTCCAGCTCAAGACCCGCCATTGGCGGATCACCGACGCCCATGGCCGGCTGCAGGAGGTGCGCGGCGCCGGCGTCGTCGGCGAGGAGCCGGTGCTCGGCCCCGGCCAGAACTACGAATATACGAGCGGCGTGCCGCTGCCGACGCCGTCCGGCTTCATGACCGGCAGCTACGGAATGGTCACGGAGGCCGGCGAGCATTTCGATATCGAGATTCCGGCTTTCTCGCTCGACATCCCGCAGCAGGAGCGGACGATCAACTGACATTGGCCGAATGCCGCACGGTCGCGCGCGCTCAATTTCCCGGCGCGATCGCGCCCGGCTCGAACACATAGGTCGAATTGCAGAATTCGCAGGTGACGGTGATCACGCCGTTCTCGACCATATGGTCGCGGTCGTCCTGCGAGAAGCTCCGCAGCATGTTGGCAACGCCGTCGCGCGAGCACGAGCACTGCGCCGACAGCGGCCGGCTGCGATAGACCCGCACGCCGCGCTCGTGGAACAGCCGGTAGACCAGCCGCTCGGCCGAGACCGCCGGATCGATCAGCTCCACGTCCTCGACCGTGGCCACCAGTGAGCGGCCTTCGACCCAGGCGTCGTCTTCGGGCACGACATGGGGTGGGGGGCGGGTCCCCCCCGGCGCGTCGCCGGGATCGAGATCGGGCTGACGCGCCCGTTCCGCCGCCTTCGGCAGGAACTGCAACAGGATGCCGCCGGCGCGCCAGCGATGCTGGGCGCCGTTCGCGCCCGCGGACAGTTCCTCGCCCACCGCCAGCCGCACCCGTGTCGGGATCTGCTCCGAGCGCAGGAAGTACTCATGCGCCGCGTGCTCGAGGTCCTTGCCTTCGAGCGCGACCAGGCCCTGGTAGCGGCTCATGTCGGGGCCCTGGTCGATGGTCATGGCGAGATGGCCGTGGCCAAGCAGCGCGCCGCCCTCGTCCTTGCCGGCGGCGATCGCGGCTGCCACCGCCGCCCTGTCGAAGCGCGCGCAGGCCCGCACCTTGCCGGGGGTAGTGAAATCGACCACCAGCATGCGCACCGGCCCGTCGGTCTGCGTCTGCAGGATGAAGCGGCCTTCGAATTTCAGGGTCGAGCCGAGGAGCACGGTGAGCACGACCGCTTCCCCGAGCAGCTTGGTGACCGGCGCGGGATAGTCGTGCGCCCGCAGGATGGAATCGAGCGCGGGGCCGAAGCGCACCACGCGGCCGCGCAGGTCGAGCGACGCCACCTCGAACGGCAGCACGGTGTCGTCGGCGGATGTCGGTGCCGGTTCCCGCTCGGGAATGGCCATGCGGGGATTGGTCATCTTCGTCTATATGGGCCCGGGCGGCGCAAATGCGATCCCCCGGCGCTTGTCAGCGCGCGGAGGCGTTGAGGCACCAGGCCAGGATGCCCTTCTGCGCATGCAGACGGTTTTCCGCCTCGTCGAACACCACCGACTGCGGGCCGTCGATCACCTCGTCGGTCACTTCCTCGCCACGATGGGCGGGGAGGCAATGCATGAAGATGGCGTCGGGCTTCGCCCGCGCCATCAGCCGCGCGTTGATCTGATAGCGCTTGAGCAGGTTGTGGCGGCGGGTTCCGTCCTTGTCGCCCATCGACACCCAGGTATCGGTGACGACGCAGTCGGCGCCTTTGACCGCCTCCTCGGGATCGGTCCCGATCACGATGGCGGCGCGGGAACTCTTGGCCCAGTCGAGCAGCCATTTCTTCGGCTTGAGCTCCGCGGGCGTGGCAACCCGCAGCCGGAACTCGAACCGCTCCGCGGCGTGCATCCACGAGGCGAGCACGTTGTTGGCGTCGCCCGACCAGGCCACCGTGCGGCCGCGGATCGGGCCGCGGTGCTCCTCGAAGGTCATCACGTCGGCCAGCACCTGGCAGGGGTGCGAGCGACGGGTCAGCCCGTTGATCACCGGCACGGTGGCGTGCTCGGCGAGCTCCTGCATCTCCTCGTGGTCGAGCGTGCGGATCATGATGGCGTCGACGTAGCGCGACAGCACCCGCGCGGTGTCGGCGATGGTCTCGCCGCGGCCGAGCTGCATTTCCTCGGCGGTGAGCGTGATGGCTTCGCCGCCGAGCTGGCGCATCGCTACTTCGAACGACACGCGCGTGCGCGTCGAGGGGCTTTCGAAGATCATCGCCAGCGTGCGGCCGGCCAGCGGCCGGTCGATGCCGCCGCCCTTCTGCTTGAGCTTCGCCTTCATGGCGCGGCTCGTTTCGATCATCGCCCGCAGCTCAGCCTTGGGGATGTTCACGAGATCGAGGAAATGGCGGACGGCTTCGGTCATCCGGCCGCTCCCTGCTTGCGCGGGGCGTGCGCCTTGGCGAGGCGCGCGCAGGCGCGCTCGATGCGCGTCACCGCCTCGGCGACCTCCTCCTCGGTCACGATCAGCGGCGGCAACAGCCGCACGACGTTGTCGCCGGCGGCGGCGGTGATCATCTTCTCGGCGCGCAGCTCGTCGACCAGTTCCAGGCTGGGGACCACGGCGCGCAATCCGATCAGCAGCCCCTCCCCGCGCACCTCGGCAATCACGGAAGGGAAGCGATCCTTGATCTCGGCCAGCCGCTGTTTGAGCAGGAGCGCGGTCCGGCGCACGCGATCGAGGAAGCCGTCGGCAAGCACCACGTCGAGCACCGCGTGGCTCACCGCCATGGCGAGCGGATTGCCGCCGAAGGTCGAACCATGGGTGCCGGCGGTCATGCCCTTGGCGGCTTCGGCGGTGGCCAGGCAGGCGCCGACCGGGAAGCCGCCGCCCAGCGCCTTGGCGAGCGCCATGATGTCGGGGGTCACGCCGGTCCGCTGGTAGGCGAACAGGTCGCCGGTGCGGCCGAGGCCGGTCTGCACCTCGTCGAAGATCAGGAGCATGCCATGCTGGTCGCAGAGCTGGCGCAAGGCGCGGAGGAAGGCATGGGGGACCACCCGGACGCCGCCCTCCCCCATGATCGGCTCGATCAGGATCCCCGCCGTGGCCGGGCCGATCGCGCGCCGGGTAGCGTCGAGGTCGGCGAACGGCATCTGGTCGAAGCCGTCGACCGGCGGACCGAAGCCCTCGAGGTATTTCTTCTGGCCGCCGGCGGCCAAGGTCGCGAGCGTGCGGCCGTGGAAGGCGCCCTCGAAGGTGATGATGCGGAACCGATCCGGCTTGCCGCTCGCAGCCTGGTATTTGCGCGCCATCTTGATCGCGCATTCCATCGCTTCCGCGCCGGAATTGCAGAAGAACACCTGCTCCGCGAAGCTCGCCGCGCACAGCCGCGCCGCCAGCCGCTCGGCCTCCGGGATGCGATAGAGGTTGGAGACGTGCCAGAGCTTGCCGGCCTGCGCGTTGACCGCGGCCACCAGCCGGGGGTGCGCGTGGCCGAGCGCATTGACCGCAACGCCCGAGGTGAAGTCGAGGTAGCGGTCACCGTTGGTCGCAATGAGCCACGCACCCTCGCCTCGCTCGAAAGCGAGGTCGACCCGCGCATAGGTCGGCAATAGATGCGACGTCGGAGGCCCGCTCATTGCTTTTGCGACGATTGGTTTGGAAACAAAATGTGCCGCCTCTCCGGGCGGCACGACCATGATATTGTATTGCGGCGCGGTTCCCTGTCAACACGGTGGAAACCCGCGGCAGACGCTGACGAACGCCGCGCATCCACACCCGGTGAATAGAAAAATGTGGACGCCTGCGCGAGTCGGGGCGGAAGGTGTGGACGCGGGCTTGCGGACTCTTGCGCCCGACTCCCGCCATATTGTAGCTTTTTGATTGTCGAATACGACATTTCGTGCGGCGGACAGTTCTCTGAGTACATCGGTAGCGGGAGTATGCGTCGGGCCAGCCGGAGGGCTGCCCAGACCAGGGGTTGGATTCTGTCTGAACTTGATCCGCCGCAGCGCTGCCGAGGGGGACCGCAGGCATGAGCTGGACCGACGAACGCGTCGAGATGCTGAAGAAGCTGTGGGCCGACGGCCTCTCGGCGAGTCAGATTGCTGCGGAGCTGGGCGGCATCACCCGCAATGCCGTGATCGGCAAGGTGCACCGGCTCGGGCTGTCGGGCCGCGCCAAGTCGCCGTCATCGTCGGCACCGCGTCCGCGCAAGGCGCGATCGCATCCGCACATGCTGCGTGTCTCGCGCGGCTCGATCCGGGGCAACACCGCGCTGGCGCACGCCTACGATTATGACATCGAGCCGGAGCCGGAACTGCTCGACAACATCATCCCGATCGGGCAGCGGCGCACGCTGCTCGAGCTCACCGAGGAGACCTGCCGCTGGCCGATCGGCGATCCGGGCAGCGCGGAGTTCTTCTTCTGCGGCGGGCAGACGGTGACCAGCATGCCGTACTGCGCCTATCACTCGCGCGTGGCCTACCAGCCGGCGGCCGACCGCCGGCGCGACCGGCGGCCGCCGTTCCGCGGTTGAGTTCCCAAGGGGGCCACCGGCCGTGGCCCCCTTGGGAACCCGAAATTCTGGATTGACTGCACCGGGTTAAGTGGGGACGGGGACCAAGGGGGCCACCATTCCGTGCGTGGCCCCCTTGGCGCGTTCATCTGGCCCTCTTGGGCCGGAGGCGTCAGCCTACGGTTCCAGCCGCGCTTGACATGCGGCCCGGACCGGGTTACGTTTGGCGTAATGCTAGGATGACGAGTTTGTGTTCCGATCCCGGGTTTCCCGCGATCGGTTTTTTGTTGCCTACGCCGTCTTGCCGAAGCGGTCGTCGAGCGCATAGCCGGCGCCGCGTACGGTGCGGATCGGGTCGGCCTCGTCGCCGCGGTTGAGCGCCTTGCGCAGCCGCCCGACATGGACATCGACCGTGCGCTCGTCGATGTAGATGTCCGAGCCCCAGACGCCATCGAGGAGCTGTTCGCGGGAGAACACCCGCCCCGGCCGCTCCATCAGGAACTCCAGCAGGCGATATTCGGTCGGGCCGAGGTCGATCGGGCGGCCGGCGCGCGATACCCGCTTGGTCTCGCGGTCGATCTGCAGGTCGCCGAAGCTGAGCACGTCGGCGACCCGCTCGGGGCTCGCGCGCCGCATCAGCGCGCTCACCCGCGCCAGCAGCTCGGGGACCGAGAACGGCTTGACGATGTAATCGTCGGCGCCGGTCGAGAGCCCGCGCACGCGCTCGCTCTCCTCGCCGCGCGCCGTGAGCATGATGATCGGCAGTTGCCGGGTGTCCGGCCGCGCCCGCAGCCGGCGGCAGAGCTCGATCCCGGACAGGCCGGGGAGCATCCAGTCCAGCACCACGAGATCGGGGACGCGTTCCTTGAGCCTGGTGTCGGCCTCGTCGCCGCGCGCCGCAGTCTCGACGTCGTAGCCGGCGGCTTCGAGGTTGTAGCGCAGCAGAAGCGTCAGGGCTTCCTCGTCCTCGACGATCAGGATGCGGGGGTTCATCCGCCGGTGCTCCTATTTTTCCGCGGCCAGTGCCGCGAATGCGGTGGTGTCGCCCTTGGGGCGCTCGTCGAGGATCGTGCGGCCTTCGATCATGTAATAAACCGTCTCGGCGATGTTGGTGGCATGGTCGCCCATGCGCTCGATGTTCTTGGCGCAGAACATGAGGTGGATGCAGAAGGTGATGTTGCGCGGATCCTCCATCATGTAGGTCAGGAGCTCGCGGAACAGCGACGTGCACAACGCGTCGACCTCCTCGTCGCCCTTCCACACCGCCATGGCGCGGGCAACGTCCCGGCCGGCGTAGCTGTCGAGCACCTCCTTGAGCTGCCCGAGCACCATGGCGGCCATGTGCTCGACGCCGCGAATGAGCTTTTGCGGATGAAAATCGCCGGTGAGCGACATGACGCGCTTGGCGATGTTCTTGGCAAGGTCGCCGATCCGCTCGAGGTCGTTGGCGACGCGCAGCGCGCCCACCACCTCGCGCAGATCGACCGCCATCGGCTGCCGGCGTGCGATCGTGAGGACCGCCTTCTCCTCGATTTCCCGCTGCAGCGCATCGATGGTGGGGTCAACGGCCACGACGCGCTTGGCGCGGTCGCCGTCGCGCTTGGCCAGTGCATCAACCGAATCGGCGATCTGCCGCTCGGCCAGCCCGCCCATCTCCGCGACCATGCGCAGGAGCTCCTGCAGATCGATGTCGAAGGCCTTGGTGGTGTGCTCGTTCATCATTGTTGTCGTTCCTTGCCGCCGCCTGGCCGGTATCCTCAGCCGAAGCGGCCGGTAATGTAGTCCTGGGTGCGGCGGTCGTGCGGCGCGGTGAACATCCTGCTGGTGGTATCGAACTCGATCAGCTCACCCAGATACATGAACGCGGTGAAGTCGGAAACGCGGGCAGCCTGCTGCATGTTGTGGGTCACGATCACCAGCGTATAGTCGTCCTTCAGCTCGTCCATCAGCTCCTCGATCTTGGCGGTCGAGATCGGATCGAGCGCCGAGCAGGGCTCGTCGAACAGGATCACTTCCGGCTTTACCGCGACGGTGCGCGCGATGCACAGCCGCTGCTGCTGCCCGCCGGAGAGGCTCAGGCCGTTGGCGGCGAGCTTGTCCTTGACCTCGTCCCAGAGCGCCGCGCGGCGCAGCGAGATCTCGACCCGGTCTTCCAGCTCGGATTTCGGCAGCCGCTCGTAAAGCCGGATGCCGAACGCGATGTTCTCGAAGATCGACATCGGGAACGGCGTCGGCTTCTGGAACACCATGCCGATGCGGGCGCGCAGCAGGTTGAGGTCCTGCGTCGGCGACAGGATATCCTCGCCGTCGAACAGCACTTCTCCTTCCGCCCGCTGGTTCGGATAGAGGTCGTACATGCGGTTGAGCACGCGCAGCAGGGTCGACTTGCCGCAGCCGGACGGGCCGATGAACGCGGTGACCTTGTTCTGGTAAAGCGGCACGTTGATGTCTTTCAGCGCCCGGCTGTCGCCGTAGTAGAAGCTCAGGTCGCGAATGGAGATCTTTTCCGCCAGTTTCGACCTGTCGGTCCCGGCGTGAGCGACCACAGGACTGGCAACCGAAGCGACGCTCATGACTGCTTTCTCGATCCAACGATGGCGCGCGCCACGATGCTGAGCGCGAGCACGGTGAAGGTGATGATGAGGGCGCCGGTCCAGGCAAGCCGCTGCCAGTCGGCGTAGGGGCTGAGAGCGAACTGGAAGATCACCGCCGGCAGGCTTGCCATCGGCGCGTTGAGGTCCAGGCTCCAGAACTGGTTGTTGAGCGCGGTGAACAGGAGCGGCGCGGTCTCGCCGCTGATGCGGGCGACCGCAAGCAGCACTCCCGTCAGCATGCCCGCCTTGGCCGCGCGATAGCAGACGCGGGCGATGATCACCGCGCGCGGCACGCCGAGCGCCGCCGCGGCCTCGCGCAGCGTGTTCGGCACCAGCAGCAGCATGTCCTCGGTCGTGCGCACGACCACCGGCAGCACGATCACTGCGAGCGCGACGGCGCCCGCAAAACCCGAGAAATGGCCCATCCGCGCCACCATGATCTCGTAGATGAACAGGCCCACGACGATCGACGGCGCGCTCAAGAGGATGTCGTTGATGAATCGCACAAGCGACGTGAGCCGATCATGGCGGCCGTACTCGGCCATATAGGTCCCGGCCAGGATGCCGAGCGGCGTGCCCATGAGCACGGCCAGTGACGTCATGATCAGGCTTCCCATGATCGGGTTGAGCAATCCGCCGCTGGAGCCCGGCGGCGGCGTCATTTCGATGAACACGCTCAGCGAAAGGCCGCTCAAACCCTCCCACAGCAGGGCGCCCAGGATCAGGACAAGCCAGCCGAGCCCAAAGCCGGTGGCGGCGAGCGAAAGGCCCATGGTGATGGCGTTGCGGCGGCGGCGGGCGGCGTAGAGCTTGTTCATGGCGCTACCCGATCCGGCGCTCGATGCGCAGCAGCATGTAGCGCGCCACCGACAGCACGATGAAGGTGATGAGGAACAGGATGAGGCCGAGCGCGATCAGGGACGAGGTATAGAGATCGCCGACGGCTTCGGTGAACTCGTTGGCGATCGTGGCCGAGATGGTGGTGCCGGGCGCCAGGATCGACGCCGAGATCCTGTGGGCGTTGCCGATCACGAACGTCACCGCCATGGTCTCGCCGAGCGCGCGCCCGAGCCCGAGCATGACGCCGCCGAGGACGCCAACCCGTGCGTAAGGCACCGTCACTTTCCAGAAGACTTCCCGGGTGGTGCAGCCGATGCCATAGGCGGCCTCCTTGAGCACCGTCGGCACCGCCTCGAACACATCGCGCGAGATCGAGGTGATGAACGGCAGCACCATGATCGCGAGGATGAGGCCCGCGGTCAGAATTCCGATGCCATAGGGCGGCCCTTCGAACAGCGACGACAGCAGCGGAATCTCGCCCAAGGTCGCGATCAGGAACGGCTGCAGCGTCTGCTGCAGGAACGGCGCGAACACGAACAGGCCCCAGATGCCGTAGATGATGCTGGGAAT